>Ga0335398_10003923_pt1 | contig 21224 bp, 17 predicted proteins | sample BON03_FD_205742 | JGI IMG/M metagenome (GOLD analysis project Ga0335398, IMG submission 205742) | Freshwater microbial communities from Lake Bonney liftoff mats and glacier meltwater in Antarctica - BON-03 (spades assembly) (version 2) | ecosystem: Environmental > Aquatic > Freshwater > Ice >... | reverse complement strand
CTACAATGGGACTCTGAACTGAAGTCTTCAAAAAATTCAAATCTTGTCATGGCCTGTTTTTCAGGCAAGTTCAATGCTCGCTCCGCCATAATGCGGCGTAGTGGTATAATTGCGGTGACTCATGTTACCTAATTCACATTTAGACCATGGTTTGTTGGTCCGAAGCAAATAAGTCGACTGTCGACGGACCATGGCAAAAAATGGACCATAGTCCATGGACCATGGTTTGTTGGTCCGAAGTGGGAGGGATGAAAAGTGAGGAGAAAATTATACCGAAACAGACTATCTATACCCTTATTATTTGATTGTCAGGACCTAACGTGTAAATTAGGAAGACTAGCGCTGAGGAACTTTCGATTCGGCTGACATTCAGCGAAGCGGTCGGTAGCTCCTTTCACTCTCTTATTTCAAGGTAAAACCCTCATACGAATACAGGAAAAACCCTCATCATCTTACAGGAAAATTCCTGATTTTTCATCACCTTGTTTGACGTTATATTTTTAAGTGTTAGCTTGTGCTTCAAACCCATAAGAGTTTCGTTTACTTATTCATAATAATAAGTTTACATACAGCTTCAGGAAGAAAACTATCTTTAACTGGATTATTTGAAACGAAATTATTCTATCAAAAACCAATCAGTCAGTGGAGTCCAGAAACCACAAAAAACGGGGCGTCATCCGAAAAGCCATACGAGTAGGAAAAATCAATTACACGCTACTATGAACACACAATCACAAGACACGAAAACGGGCTTTGCCTGGAACAAAACGAACCTAAATTCGGCAAATCAATGGGCCACGGCATTATGCGCAGGTGCCAAAAACCGATTATTCTATGGAGGAAATGATGGAACCAATAACAATTTCTATGGCCGCTCCTTAGACAACAAATCTTGGGACCTAATTGCAGGACCGTTTAACGAAACCATCAATAGCATGTGCAGCACTAGCCAAGGGGACGTATACTTTGTCGGACCAAAGGCAAGCAATGGGCGGTTTGCCTTATTCTGTTGTTATGGAGTTACCCAAGAGTTGGCCCTCATCCCAGGAAGTGGCCAAGCGTACTCCATTGACCATGTATGCGTAGATGGAATTGGAAATTTATACATGACCGGAAAATTCGTCGGGCCAAACGGATACCCTGTTGTGATGCAGTACAATATTCAAAAAACGAGCTGGGAAGTATTGGGTGACACTTCGACTCCTGTATTTCCTAGTGCATTGGCGGGCATGTGTGCTGACTCGTCTGGAAATGTTTATGTAATAGGGGTCGATGCTTCTGGCGCCGCATACCTTCAAATTTGGAATGGAACTGCCTGGGGCGATCCAATTACTTCTTCGTTATTGGATATCAATAGCCTCGACATTTCTTGCGACAATAACGGAAATGTTTACACCGTCAATAGCACATCCCTTGTTTCATACAATACTTCCACAAAACAGTTCAACCCAAATCCCGCTCCATTCCCGAGTGATATGATGGCTGCATATGTAGACTGCATCGACAATGTGGTTTATATCGCGGGGTATACGGATGCATACACGAGCTTTGTATTAGCGCTCAATACCCCAGCAACGGGTTGGAATACAGTTACTCCCACTGAATGGACCGCTAATACTATTGTCAATTCAATCAATGATTACAGCTCTCAGAACAACCATATGGTCAATGTACTCATAGGATCCAACGGTGCAATCTGGGATGGAAGCTCGATTCATACAAGTTAATTTCATTCTGCTTTTTCTTCATAAAATCATCAAAGCGGCAAGCACTTAAGCTTCGCCGCTTTGTTCATTTAAGGAGCGGAGTAAGCAAGAGGCCTGGAAAACTGAACCGCTGTTGGGTAGTCCGACGCTGATGACCAAGTAAGCGATGAATCACTTACCTACTCGGATTGAGGTTCGCCCAAGCCAGAGACGCAAAATATTGCGTCTCTATGAAAATTTCAAAAACCACCCCATCCTCCCCGTCCGCCGAAGCTTTTTTTTAAGCGAAGGAGGACTCACTCCTCACCTCTTCATTCCCCACCTTGTCTGAATCCCGCGCAAGCAATACGCTGCGAAAACACTGGTCTGCGGACCGTGGACGATAACCAACTACCAAATTGTGTTAGCCGCTTCCCTAAACCTACAAAAAGCATTGGCCAGCTTCATTTCCTTCGGACTTTTGCATTCGGCTTCGAAGATGGCTGGACTGGCAACCATGATAAACAAAACTTTTGCTCTGGAAATGGCCACGTTCAAACGATTGGGGCTGTATAAAAAGTCCATTCCTCTGGGTGCATCCGATGGACTCGAACTAGCCACGGAATAGAGAATAATCGGTGACTCTTGGCCCTGAAATTTATCTACTGTTCCAATTTCGACATTGGGTATTGCCTCTTTTAGTAAATTAACCTGAGCGTTGTAAGGACTAATTATCTTGATATCATTCGAAGTAATGGGTCGTTCTTGTCCTTCTCCATCTCGGTAGATCAAATTACCCTCTGTGAGTTTCGTTACCAGCCCTTCCATCATACCCACTTCTTCAAGCGAGGAGGAAGAATTGCCTTCATGCATCAATTCAATAAGCTGGAGGCCCACTTGATAGCGCAAATCACCAATTAAACGCTGTTCGCTTAAATGTGCTTCTGTTGTCAATCTGTTTTGATAAAAGAGTTCGGATACAAGCGCATTAATAGTGGGATGCATACGCCAGGTGGTCTCTAGAAAAATTCCTTGGTCTTTTTGAATGGTTTGATGTCCATTTAAAAGATGCTCCAAGGCGCTCACTTCTGTTCCTAGCGGATGAACACCCTGCTGAGGTTGTTGCAATTGATTTGGATCACCAAGCAATACCATGTTTTTTGCTGAGGGAGCCAGTGCAAGGGTATCTATCAAGGCTAATTGTCCCGCTTCATCCACAAACATATAGTCCACACTATTCGCCAATTCTTCCCTCGCCCACATAAAACTGGTTCCAGCAATGATATCATACTTGCCTCTATTATCTGCGATTTCGCCGTTGTCATTCGTTACGGCCCAAGCCACCTCTGCTGCATCTACTCCGCCTTTTTGAATGACGCGGATCTCCTGCTTATTCTTTTCGGCTTGCTCTACTGTTTTTAAAAGGAGGTTTAGGATGACCTTATGGCTCATCGCGGTGATACCAATTCGCTTACCCGCTTTCACCAAACCAAGAATCAGGTGACTCGCCGTATAACTTTTCCCTGCTCCCGGCGGTCCTTGGATGGCCAAGTAGTCTCCCTCCAGAGTCAATAAAATTCTCAAAGCATGTTCAATTCCAGTTTGACCAGCAACTCTTTCCTGTAATTTCGGAGCTTGTCGGAGCAAGAGCTTTCGAGCGACAGGTATTTGATCGATGGTTTCATCAGACTTACACTGCACCCTCCATTCGGCAATTCGCAGAATGCTTTCCTCCTTTACTTGTGTACTTACCTTATTTAGCTGAATAACTTCTGTAACATGCTCGCTATCTAGTAAAGCCGGCCCTTTTTTTATTTCTAGCAGTCGATTTTCTCGGTCCACACTGAACAAGTTACCTATCCGTTCTCCAGCTAAGTTTTTTAATTCGCCTTCCTTCAAGTCGACCTCTTGGGGCGGAAAACTATATAAATCAACCCTGCTGCGTTTATCCATATAACTCTTTCCAGTAAAGCTTAAATAACTGAGGGACTTTCTCTCTTCAAGCAGTTCATCGGGAGTCAATTCCATCAATCTAAAATATTCCCACCAATGTGCTTTTTCCTCTCGGCGGTACCAATCTAAAAAATGAGCAAGAATAAAATCAGCCTCTTGCGCTGCATTGCGTTCTTCTGCGGATACCGGCACATCGTGCAATAAAGCCTCAAAGAGCGGCTGAATCCGTTGTTGGTGTTCTGAGATATGCTCACTGGCATGTCCATCTTTGATTTCAGGACGTTGTATTTCCACTCCTTTTACAATTTCTTCTGCTCTCAATTTTTCCAGCCAGGTTTGCAGGGCAATTAAGGCATGACAATCATCTTTATTATACGCTTGTATGATGTCCTTATCCTCCGACGTTGCCGATTCTGGGTCGCCGGTTTCCAAAAGATATTCGAACGTGGTTTTAGGGAGTGAAACCGCTCTAAGGTCCATCTCACGTTCATATCCAAAGAATACTTCCATGTCTTTCAATGAATAACGCTCCACACTTGCGATGAGACTATGGCGTATTATACGGTACAAGTCGACAAAGGATTCTGATCTCAATAAATCATCCACCTCATTTTCGCAGCTTGCATATTTGCCCATCAATCGTTTAAAAGCGCTGGGCTCATACGGCGCATAATGATAAATATGCAGCGCAGGATTTGCCTTTTTCAGCTTGGTTGCCCATTGCATAAAAGTCTTGAAGTTTTCTAATTCCTGAGCCTCGTTATTTGCCCAAAGTCCTGTATAATTCCCCTGATAATAATAGCCAATTAAATATTCCAACCCATCAGGCTCTAACATTCTTGACCCTTCCAAATCGAGGAAGATATCGTGCTTACTTGGCTCAGGCAATAGACTAAAGCCACGCCCTTCTTCCGCTGGCAATATTTCAATCAAAGGCTCGAAGTTCTGTTGTCGACTATCAAATTGAATCTTGGCCTGGTCATGGAGCCTCGAATAGGTATGGATGCTCCCTTTTTCCGGTTCAAAAGGCAAAGGCAGACTTAATTCGGCCAGTTGAGCCAAGGCATGAATATTATGTTTACGGAGTTCAACTACTTGACTTTTGCCCATACCCGCAACAAAAGCCAGATGATCATCCGACCGACGCTGTGCATTGCAGCTTTTCCACCACCGACAGATATCGCAATGAGAAACCGGTTCTGGATAGGTTTCCTGATTACGTATCAGTGCCTGCTCCAACCTGAGCTTAACCAATCGAATATAGGCGGCATAATCATGGTAGCGGAACTTCTCTATTCCATTTGGTTTTATCACTCCCATAAATTCAGGATCCACACCTTGAATTTCTGCAATTTGCTGGGTATAAAGTCCAATTTGTAAAATAGTCCCTGCCTTCGTATCATTGGCCAATTTGGTATCCCACACCTCATACGACCAAGCACCTAGATTACTTGGTGTATTTGTTTTCAATAAAAAATCAGCCCAACCCGTCCAATTCTCTCCTTTCAATCGTGCTTGGTAGATAACATCATAGCCTTCCTTCATTGCCTCTAATGTCTGCTCCTCGGCAGAGCGCTCAGATTGATCAATTTCTTTAACCCGCAATTGTTCTTGCTTCAATCGAGACAAATGTGTCTGTTCGAATGAAATTCCTTTTTCCTTTAAAGCCTCCAAGCTAGGATTCGCGAAATACTCAGGTGACGTTATTTCTCCCATTGCTTCCTTTTTATTTAGCTCAGTAAGATGGCGGCAATGGATATGATTGGAAAGATCGGAAGGAGAATAAATCAGTTTCTTTTGGCTTCGTTTCATATCTAAATGGAATTTATGGAATAGTTGCGGAAATATAAAGAGAGGCCACACATTTTAGAGGGACCTTACTTCGCAAAGAACATCATTGAGTCCGCCAGAAACTGTCGTAGTACTATATTTATTTCTTTACGAAAGATCGCCAGACAACAAGATAGCCAGACAGCCAGACAGCCAGACCGCCAGACAACAAGACAAAAAGACTAGAAGATCGTTAGACAACTCCCGTTAGTGGAACCCCGACTGTAAAGACGCAACATTTTGCGTCTCTTGTTAATCCACCACAAGCAATACGCCGCGAATACGGCGGTCTGCGGACAGTCGACCGTGGACTATTGCCGCCAGCCCAAATAACATGGCAGGATGCTTTCAGCTTCCTGCTTCGCTCCAGCGGGCGAGGTAAACTGCCAAAATTTCTATGCAAAGTAGTCCCGAATAATCTCATGGGTATCCGTGCCTGCAAAATTTAAGTCCAAGTTTTTAACGTGCATGCTCATGATGCTTACCGGATCATCAGAATATCCAGGAGGGGTAATCTTCTGTGCATCAAACCCTACTACCCAATCATGTTCTTTTCCTAAAAAGAGCTTTATGGCAGCATCCAAAGCAATGTCCAATGGCTTATATTTAAGCAAGCTTGGTAATTCTTTACTCCAATCTGCCGCAACAGCTTTAAACCGTGTAGTCGGGTCGATGGGTGTTGAGTCAAGAATCTTTTTCAACCTTTTGCTACTTGGTGTCATTTGTCGGTTTCCGGGCAGTTCGAGGAAAAATTCTACAGAGAACTGTGCAAAAACGGCAATGGCTCTTGTTCCAGGGTCGGAAACTCTCTTCCAAACTTTTAAAGCCCTATTTATTTTTTTTCCTGCATCGTAATAGCCGACACCATTTGCTTCCCGAAAAGGTGAGCACCTTTCTTACCCGAAAGCATGTATTGCCTGGATCACAGGCTAGCCATTTAGCTACCAAAGCTCCCCTACTTGTTCCTATCACATCTACCGGTTTGGTAAATGAAATGGGCCCCAACATTTTATAAAATGTATCTACATTGGTATAGGCGTCGTCTGAGATGGTGGGATGATCGAACCCGAGAATCTGATCATAGGCTTTTGAATCAATCAAGGATTTTAAAAAGTCACTGCCTTTACCGACTTATCCAAATATAGACCTCCATAAGAGCCTTCGGTTGAAGCAAAGGTACCATGCACCAAAATCAATGTCCGTGCATTGAAATCGATAGGATGACCCGCTCCAACGGTATCAAAATTATTTATTTGTCGCTTATAAAGCAGCACATCATACTTGCTTTGCCCTACATAATTGGCTATTGATTCGCCCAATTGTTTTTTTATGTTTAAGGTATTGAAAGCCTCGACCAAAAGTTCCTTCGCCTTTAAAGGATTGCGCTTGAAAGTGAGAATTTTGATAATGAAACTGGTAGTACGCTCGTTTCCCGTTTTCTGCACATACCCTCTCTGCCCAATGATTTCTTCTACCTCTTCAGGCAATAGTGTAATAAAATAGCTTAGTCGGTCACGGTTTTTGGTGTCGTGTTGCTGGATAAAGGGTTGAATTGCATAATGGCCGCCACTTGTTCTCTGCTCACTTTTGCATGCTCGGTAGTGCCCCTTTCCGAGAAAGAAACAAGACCTTCAGGACTGAATATTCCATCATCTTCCCATCCTAGAGTAGCCCAGATGGCCGAAGGCTTTGTGTCATTTTGATTATTGATTTTCGATTCTACTTCTTGAATAAGCTTATCTGAAAGGCCTTCAATAGACGAGCCAAGTTCGATAAAATTGCTTCTGTTAAGAATAGGGGAATCATCTCCGAAAGTAAATGTTGCCATAATAATTATTGGTTGGTCTATTCAAAACTACCAATTGAATGATTATAAAACCTACTAAATTATCAGTAGTTTCTGAGAAGGGAGCAGAATTCCACAAGAATGAAAAACTGATTATACAAAGATGATAAGGGAGATTCAATGACACACTTTTCGGAATACTCCCATAAGAAATTTCTCCCTGCGCCTTTTCTCCTCCACTTCCCTGTCCGCCGAAGCTTTTTACACCTTCGCTAATACTTTGGTGCACGTGGTTAGCAAAGGAGGACTCACTCCCCCTCACCCCTATAGCCTGTAACCCAAAACTGGGCTGGCCACATTCGTTGATTCAAACTAAAAGCGAAAATACAGCCCCCATTCTACTCCAAAGCCCAGTAAATTGTAGTATATTGTAAATCAATCAATTTGGAGCCCATTTTGCGCTCTTATCAATCACCTTAAATCTATCTATTATGACTGGAGAAAACGACACTTGGGAATTTTATACTGATGCCCGCGGAGAATTTCGCTGGAGAAGAACGGCTGCCAATGGAACTATTGTTGGTGCCGCCACGGAAGGGTATTCATCCAAACAGAACTGTGAAGAAAATGCCAAACGAAATGGGTATGTAGAAAAGGCAAGTTCGGGAGCATAGTCTGAGGCCAGACAGCAAGACAAGAAGACCGCCAGACTAGAAGACTAGAAGATCGTAAGACAACTCCCGTCAGCGGAACCCCGACTGTAAAGACGCAACATTTTGCGTCTCCTCGGCTGGCGCAAGCAATACGCCGCGAAAACAGTGGTCTGCCGTCCGTGGACCGTAATCTAATACAGCCGAACAACTCCCGTCAGCGGAACCCCGACTGTAAAGACGCAACATTTTGCGTCTTCTCGGCTGGCGCAAGCAATACGCGGCGAAAACGGTGGTCTGCCGTCCGTGGACCGTGGACAAATAAGCTACGGACCAACAAAACTATGGACTATGGTCTATGGACCAACTATCAGTGCAAATTAAACGTCCTGCTAATATTGAAACCAAAATAGATATTTCCATCAAAAGCAGAACCCGTGCTCTCCGCAATAAAGCCCTTTTCGATCATGGCTTGAGCATTGGTGATATGCAGCTGAAATACGTGCCCTCCTGTTTCAATATCTACACCCAAGGCCACGTTCATGGCAGGTTGCAATCCGTTTACGGCGGGCATAGAATTGCGGTTTAAAACGGGGTAAGCCTCGGCATTGATAGAGAGGCGCTTGGTAAGTTTATAGCGGCCCCCAATTCCTAAAGCATAAACATCGTTCGACTCGCTGATCTTTTTCACGATATTATAATGAATCATCGTCGGCATAAGCTGTAGCGATAAATTGCTATTCACCTTGCGGGCAATCAATATTTGGTGGGCATAGCTGAGACGGGATGTGAAATAGTTCGTCCGCTCTGGTTCGGACCATTTTAATCCGTTTACGGCAACAGAACTAAAAAGCGTCACACTTACGGGCGAGGAATTTTTGGTTCCTGAAGCCTGTTTGAGAAGCTGATATTTCAAAAATCCATCTACCGATTTCTGATAGACGCTGCGGCCAATCCCCACACATAAACGATCGATGGGGGTGTATTCAAAACCCAATCGGATGCTGGCTTGATCGAGGCCGAAGAAATTATAATAGCCTTCTTTGAGGTTCCCAAAGCGGTGACTAATCAAGAAGATCATCTCCCCTTGTGCCGGCATTTCAATGGTATGTCCGTTAATGAGGCGGGTGCCTTTAAAGCTTGCCATGGCAAATTCCTTTTTGGGTTCCTGCATGGAGTCTAATTCGGCCAGTAAGTCTAATTCCTGAGCGCCAGCCTGTAGGGAGAAAACGGCTGTCATTATCATGGTGAGTATAAGTCCTTTGTTCATGAGATCCTTCTTAGTTATTTGGGCAACCGGCATTAAACCAAAGCTCCAGGGTACTTATTTTACAATCGCTGAGTTTGGGCGCATTCTGAGGCATGGGGGATGGACCAGTATGTTTTACTGAACGCAATAATTGTCCATTCAAGGTATAGGTCTTGACTTGCTCATAGGTCTCCAAAGGCACACCTCCAGAAGGTGCCGCTGCAGAATGGCAGGATATGCAATATTGATTCAGTATCTGAACCACCTGAACACTGTAACGTACATTGCTTGTGTCGCAGGGTATATTCCCCAAATAGAGGGCTTCTTCTTTATCATAATAACAGGAACTAAACATCAAAATCACTGCACTAATTATCCAAATCTTCTTCATTCATTCAATTATTTAAAGCTCCATCAGCTATCCATTTACGAATCTGTGTGAGCTTGCAGGAATCCAACATTTGTCCGCCCTGTGGCATTGGTTTATACGCAGGATCAAAACTTACCGAACCATAAAGCTTCCCATTTAATGCATACGTCTTGGTTGAAGCATAAGTATCCAATGCCACCCCACCAGAAGGCGAAGCACTGGTATGACAACCCACACAATTCTTTTGAAGCATCGGTTGAATAGCGGCCTTATAGGTAAACACAGCCGTATCGCAGGCACTTTCGCAGCGCGTATTTTTTGCCCCCTGCTCAATCCAACGACGAATCAAGTTCATCTGCTCATTAGTCAAAGGCGGCTTTCCTTGCGGCATACGGTCGCCAGGATCGGTTTCGGTAATTGATTTCCAGAGCTTGCTTTCAGATGGATCTCCAGCGCGAATGATTTGGGAATTCATCAGGTCAACATAGGTACTAGTCTGAACACCATTTGCCCGTGTGGTGGCATCGTGACACCCCGGTTCTGAACAGTTAGAAATCAGAATGGGCAATATATCATTCTGAAAATAGACCAAATTCGGACCACAGGGACCTTCATTAATTGGTATATTCCCTTCCGCCGTCCACTCCGGTTGATGCACGCAGGCAGCAAGTAGTGAAATACCTACCACTACACTACTTAATATTAAACATATTTTCATGGCTTTGTAAAGGTACTTGATACGGGATTTGAAGAAATATGATTTTCGTCAGTTATTTCACAACTCTTTTCTCCATAAACAAATCGTCAAATTACTAAAAAACGATATACATTTAGGGTAAATCATGACGGTATATTTCCTTATGTTTGTTGCTCTGCTCAACCATGAAAATAGACCAAATAATGTTCTTCTTTGCCATGCTCAATTTTGTGATGGGCATCGTGTTTTTGATTTACTTCAGAACTGCAGCGAAGAAAAATCCCTATCTCTTGTGGTTCGTTCTTGGTAAATTTCTTCAAGGTGCTGGAATTTTGCTTGTTGCCTTAAAGTTTGAAGTGACCTTCTTAGCAAGTCCTTGGTTTGCTTCAATTCTCATCACCCTTGGTATGTCGGTCGAGGTATTTATTTTTACTTCCTACGATTTAATCTTTCATAAAAGAAACTTCCAACTCTTGCTTTTATTCTGCTTGGCAGGAATCATTGGAGTACTTTTTAGCATAAATACAAGCGATGCACAGATTGTGTTTTTCTTTAATCTCGCTCTTGGAGGAGTTTACCTAAATGGAGCTTGGCTACTTCAGAAGAAAAAGAGCGCCTCACGTTTCGCCCGTGTTGCTCGGTCTAGTTTTGTGATTTATGGCTTAATCTGGATTTATGCTGCCATCCATGCTTTGATTAATGGTCCTGATTTAGATATGTTCGGGACTAGGAATCATGCCCGTATGCTTATCAATCTTGGTACTCTTTTCAATTTTGTAATCGTGAGCCTTGGTTATACGATGCTTCAAAAAGAAATGGATGAAGAGCGCATCAAGGAGAGTGCAATGATTATTAAAGCAGATAATGAAAAGCTGAAAGAATTGAATCAAACGAAGGATCAATTTTTCTCCATCATCGCCCATGATTTAAGAGGACCTATTGGTGGTTTGGCACAATTAGGCGAATTACTTTCTGTTGAGGTAGGAACCTTGAAACGAGAAGAACAAGATCAACTGATTCAACTGGTAGCAGAGACTTCTAAAAAATCCTTTATTCTATTAGAGAACCTGCTGCTATGGTCGCAATCAGAATCAGGCGAATTAGAAGTGAATAAAGAAAGCATTGATGTGAAAGAGCTTTTTACAAGCAATTTGGCATTGATGGCGGCCGGCATTAAACAAAAGCACATTCAAGTAAGTCTCGACGTAGAACCCGAACTTCAAATTCATGCAGATAAACAGATGCTTAGCACTGTATTTAGAAACCTATTGAGCAATGCCATCAAGTTTACACAGCCCGGCGGCCATATTTCATTGTCTGCAGAATACCGTCAAGCCGATAATGAGGTTTGTTTGCACTTTAAAGACGATGGTATAGGAATTCCAGATGACAAAATAGAATTGCTACTATCCTTAGACTCCAAGTTCAGTACAGCAGGCACATTAAAAGAAAAAGGCTCTGGCTTAGGCTTGAAACTCTGCAAGCAGTTTGTACAAAGACATCAGGGTAGCATTCAAATTCAAAGCACGATGAATAAAGGCAGCGAATTCAGCGTTTATCTGCCCGCTAGTTAAACTTTTACTAATTGCTCCCATATCTTCACCATTGCCAGCGTATCTAGCTTGCAATACTCCAGTAAATCACTACGCGTTTGAGCAATGCTATCAGCCGGCATTTCGCTGAGTTGACCGAATGTATAGCTCGCAGTTCCACCTTCTTGGATAGTCAAGTCTTTATAGCTGAGTTCGGGCACCATCACTGGTAAAACATTTTTGATAGATGAGCTACCTCCAAAAGCTTCACTACTTACCCAACCCTGTTTGAAAGGGATGATGAGGTCGTCGAGGCGAGCGATTAAGCTCTCGAGAAATTCAGTATGAGCCGGGAAGTCGCGAACCAACTCACGCAGGCGGCTTTCTTCAAAACTCTGGTACCATACGAGGATACTGCCGGTATCTCCAAAATGTTCTTTTAATTGATGGATGAGGGCCTCCCGCGGATCAGAACCCGCTTCGGCTAAGAACTCTTTATGCTCCAAGTCTGCACCCGGTGTTTGCCTAATATGAAGGCTATATTGAAAAGGTACTTGCTGATAGGGCCTGCTCTCTTGAAATTCAGGAACCCCAGACATGATCGTTTCGAAATCGAAAAAATAAAGGGGATATTTTAGGCGGGAAGTGAATTTCTCAAGGGCAATCGTATCGAAGTGAATGGATGGATCTACCGACCCTTCGACCCCTTCGACAGGCTCAGGGACCTGCCCATGAGTTAATACTTCGTTCTCCGCAATAGCTTTTTCAGCGACGGCGGAAACCTCTCCCTCCCGATAGTTATCGAGAAGCCATCGGGACTCATCCTTAACCTTAGTACAATAACCTTGAAAATTACACGGATACGGCTTATTGCATTGATCTCCCATAGCGATGTTTGGCTCTTCCTTCGCTAGAACTCCATGGAATAGTTCAATATTCACGGCTACCCAGGTCTGTTGTCTTTTGCAGGCTTTTGTAATTTCTGTGCTTTTGAATAATCCTTGAAGATCCAGCTCGCCCCGTAATACATACTCGGGGTTAAAATGCATAATATAAAAGGCGCTGATCTTTACTCCCTTTCCTTCCAAAACGTGGTATTGCACCGCTCCATCTTGCTCATGCTGTGGTTTTGCTCGGTTGGTACTCTTTACCTCATATACCGCATAACCATCCGGCGTCTTTACCAGAATATCCACCGCCACCAACACGTCATTAAATATAAAGGTCGCTTCATAAATCACATCCACCCCTTGCCGCATATAATAATCGGTGCGCATGGCACTATCATACCCAGGATAAGGATCATCTCCCTGGGCATCCACGCCTCCAGGAAATACTCCCTGCGCCAATTCACCCACATCGGTTCCGCGTTTAAAGATGAGCATGGCTTGTTCATCATATGGATCTGCTTCTTTGTACTTGAACTTATGGAGGTACAGCCTTTTTGGGCATTGGCAGCCATACATGAAGGTGGATTTTGATAAGAGTTTTCTAGCCATATTTATTTTCTAGTTGCAATATAGTAAATCGAGGTTGAGGGTTTCGAGTGCCCAGAGCCGTCACCCTGAACAGAGTGCTAGCGGAGTTGAAGGGTAAAGGCGGTATTTCGAGCTTACAAGACATTGATAATATGAGAGTTCCGGTCCCTGACCGCGTGCACCCTAGCGCTAGCGAAGGTGTGGTGGCCAATAGGATAGTTCAATTTAGAAAAATAGTGCGGCCAATCGAAGGGGAGACAGCGACCGCGGAAACCTCTCACCCTCTCAACCTCTCAATATCCTCATTCCAATCCAGGATCTTCTTCCGCAAGGCGATCACCCGATCCACATCCTGGTATTCTTGGGCTTTGTCGAGTTTTTCCTTGCTGCGGTTCAGCTTTAATTCAAAGGCTTGCAGCAGCTCGGATAGCTCATCCGACAAGCTGCCAAATTGGTATATGGTCGTATTCATACCCGCAATATCTTCCTCTACTCCGCCAGAACACGGCGGGGCATTGACTAATCGACATTTCAACTTGACGAAGACGCTGAGAGAGTTCCGCCTTCGCTTGAAAAAAGCTATGGCGGATAAAAAGATTGCCAGATTATTAGACAAAATAGGTCGCAGGATGCTTTTAGCTTCCTGCTGCAACCAAAAGGCAGATAGTTAGACACCATTCAATTCAACCACCCTGACTGTTTCCGCCAAAGCCCTGAGCCCTTTGCTCTGTGCCCTTTGCCCCGCGCTTTTAACCCTTCACAATCACCAAACGTATTTCTCCTACATTTGTTACCCGAAGAATATACACTCCCGATTTGAGGTGTTCTAGATTCAATGAATTGCTTTGTGTTTCTAATACTCCTGTATGAACTACTTGTCCGAGGGAATTAATCAATTCGTAGGCTTGTTCTCCATGATACTCCTCCAATTGCAAAGTAAACTCACCGTTACCTGGGTTGGGGTAAACTTGGAAGCCGGCTTTATTTGGCGATTGCACCGAAGTAGGCCAAATATTCACCTGCTTGCTAATGGCATTTTCACATCCATAGGCATGTACTCCTTTTGCTGAAAGGATGCCTCTACCTGGGTTATTCCAGCGCACATCTACCGAGCCAGAACCTTGTCCGAGTATAATCGTACCATTTTTGCAGCCATTTGAATCGGTAATACTCACGCTGTAGGTCCCTGCGTCTTTCACCCAGATTTGATTCGTTTGAGACCCTGTATTCCAATCATAACTTAATCCCGAACTCCCCGATGCTTCTACAAGCACAGAGTCGCCTGCGCAAATACGCCGATCGGCGCCAAGAGAAACAGAAGGCAATGCCCATGTGCTCAGTTTAATGGTTTGTGAAACGGCACAAGAGCTTCCTAGCCAGTTACGATTGCCATAGATTAACATATCGATGTCTTTAAAAAGGGGAAATGACTGATAGGCTCCTGTATAAAGGGGAATATCTTGGGGAGTGCCGGTATAATTTACTGCATCATACCAAAAGAATTCATCGGAGCCTTGCACATAAAGAAATACAGAATCTCCTACACAAACAGTGGCATTACTGGCTCCTATAATTTGGGGCTTATTTTCATACACGGTAAGTGCGTCTTTGCTTTTACATCCATTGGAATCGCTTATATCCAATTGAAGAACCCCCAATTGGCTAGTCCAAATAGCCTTTATGGTATCACCCGTATTCCAGGTATAATTCCAACGCGCACTATCTCCTCCAGCATCAAAGAACAAGGAATCGCCTGAACAATATGCCAAGTCGTTCCCCAAATTAATCACCGGAAGCGCATGAACCACAAAGTTCATCGAATCGCTGTGTTTACAACCGCTTGCTTCTTTAACTACAAGAGCAATTCGGCCCGACTTGCTCGGTACTGCGTGGTAGTCTGGCAGTGATATTCCTAGGCTTATACTGTCTTGAAGGTCCCACCATTCATACGTATGAGGAGAAGTTCCTCCACTTGTATTGCTTATAAGCACCAAACTATCACCTGAACATAACGCGGTGTCGGATGGAATATCCACCTGCACATAATCCGCAATATCGAGGGTATCTTCTACCGTAATATAGCAGGGAGTGGACGATGATAGTTCCAGTCGCAAATAATAACGTCCTGGTGCCAATGCGGCCGTCTCGGTTTTTTGATAGCCACGCCATCTACAACTTACCGTTCGTATCTACAATATCATAGCGTGCCTGAAAACCACTGGTATTTTGAGTAATCTGATAGTCGAGAGCCACGCGCCCGCATGTCAGCAACGTATCAAATAATTCAGCCTCTGGGGTTTCTCGTACAAAAATGGAATAAGCTCGAGTCTGTGTACCAGAAATAGGGCAGGCGTCATCTTTCGCGGTTATAGTAAATGTATAAGGCACATTGCTTACATCATTCTTACTTGGTGTCCAACAGACTTCACCACTTGCAAAACGCGTACTTCCATTAGTATTGGTAAATGTGGCTGCAGGAATGCCCCCATTCCATGAAATGCGAACGGTATCATTTGCATCGTCATCATCGATTTCAATCTTGATACAGGTAGTTTTTCCAACACATGCCTGGCTTGAATAGGGCGGTTTTAATTTGGGGATTTTATTGTTCTGACATGCTATCACAAAAATCGGAATATCCCGACGCGTAATTCCAATTACCATCATTACTCCATTTAACTTTCGCCATTCTTTGACTTCTACGGCAACAATGGCTACCTGATTTATGCTAGTTAATCGACATGCTAAATCCCCAGTTGAAGGGTCAAAATGCAATCCAGCTGGCCAACTTAAATTTTGATTTGGGAATCCAAAAAAGGTCAATGGTCGAACTGGAGCAAACATGCCGGAATAAGTGACAGAACTTGCAGCACCCCCCAATGCTGCTGTTAATTGATAGCTTAATGAATCGCCTGAATCTATGGTATCGCTAACTCCCATACGCTAAGAAGATGCTGGAATAATTGCTTCTGTTGCCTAGCTTACTTAAAGAGGTCTGCCGTCACCTTTATGCTCTCAATCTCGATAACTCCCCTTCGATTGGCCACCTAGGGAACGAAATAACGCTCACCGTCTCATTGTCTTTTTGTCTCACCCTCTCACCGACTCACTGTCTATCTAAGGATGAACATTCGCCTCAACCAAGCGAACAATCTGTGCAGCAAGGCGGTCAACTTCATCTGCGCTGCCAATGAGGTCTTCCTGGAAATAAGGCATATTGTTTTTAAGGAGAATCACCTTGCACTTTACCTTCCCCTTCTTCACTGAATACTTCACCTTAATGGTATGGGCTGTGCTGGTTTGCCGCGATACAAATCCAATCTTCGCATCTTCGCCTCGGGCGCTGACTTCCAATGTGCGGTTGATCGTTTGCTGTAGATACAAATCATCGCCAAAGGTTTCGCTGTTCTCGGCACCTTGACAAAATACTTGGGGCATTTCTGCGGCAATATGGATGGTGCTACGAATGCTATCATTCATCATACCTATACGCAAGTTGGCGGTACCAAAGGGTTGGGCGTCTTGGATTTTACCTAGGCTGGTCATGATCTTTTGGAGTTCACGCTCACTCTCCAAAAACCACTTGGTAACGTTCACAAATTCGCGGTCGTCCAAAATATCCGGACTGCTCTTTAATGTCTTAAGCAAGCAATAAGTCAATAAGCCTTGCTCAAACTGCGGCAATTCATAGGCACTTTGATTCGGAGCGGAAGCGGCCATGATGAGCAGTCCTGATTTCTCACGCAGGTCTTCCATCTGCCTAATTCGGTTCGTGCGGTCTTCATTATACGACATCATGGTAAAGAGTTCTTTGCTGGCTTGTCCGCTATGGCAGGCATCAAAGATTAATACCATCTTATTGGCCTTCATCTTATGTGGGCCTTCTGGACTGAGCCAACTCTGCAAGTCGGTAGTGCTGATGCCTACGGGGTTTTCTTTGGTCGCTTCGGAGGTAAGCAGCGTGAATTTTTGATCGACCAGACCCTTCATCATACCATGACCAGCAAAGAAGATAAGGACGACATCCTCAGGTTTTGCCTTTGTTCCAATTTCGGCCAAGGCACGGCGAATATTGTCCCGCTCAGGAGTAGCGTAACCGTTTGCTCCTCTTACCTGGCTATTGATATGGTACATGAAGATATGCTCCGGACCTAAAAACTCGCCGGCAGCTAGTTCAATGGCATTGCCTAATGCGCGTGCATCTTTTACAGGATAACTCAATTTCAGGCCCGGGTCTTGGTAGCTATTCACGCCAATCATTACGGCATATACATTCGGCACCACGCCTGTGTTACTATTCGTTTGCCCGGGTAATTCAATTATTCCCCGCGATTTAATGTCTTTGCCCCCGCTCGATGTTACCGCAACGATTTCCACCTGATTGGGCTCCGTGGAGGAAAATAGTGGTGCAATTTCTTGCCCAGGGATATCCAGCATGAGTTTTCCATCCACTGTCTTTAAACTGCTCTTGGGGATGGTCTTCGTGAGGCGATTATTCACATAAATTTCCACCTCTTCTACTTCTGCCTCTCGCTCGTTTATCTGAAACTCAAAATGATCCACTTGCCCCATCTTAGGCTGTATGATAGGAAGGGTGCCACATACTTCTAATTCCGAAAGTTTGGGGTAATCAATTGCATGATGGTAAAACTGCTTCTTGGCCAAGCCTGGCACATAAAGGGCGTCTTTAATTAAATCAAGGTCTATGGATTCAAGTCCACATACCAAATACAAGGAACTGCGGGCACCCGGACTCCCATCATACCTAAAATCACTATCGTATAAAAGCCAATCGTCGTGGGTAAGTTGAAGGCGAGAATACATCTGCTTCCCCGTTTCAAAATCCCATAATACAGCTTGATGTCCGCGGCCTATCGAAAGCAAATGCACGCCATCAGGTGAAAAAGCTACTTTCCGTAAAGGAGCAAAATGACCTTGAAGTGAATGAAGTTCCTTTCCGCTGGCTGTTTCATATACATGTACCAACTGATCGCCACCAGCCAAGGCAAGATAAGAGCCCGTATTATTGAATGATACGGAATAAACGGGCGCGCCATTTCCGCTCACGGCATACTTCATGCGGCCGCTTTGCACATCATACAAAATAGCTTGATTATCCGCGCCTCCAGTAAGCAAATAGGCACCATTCGGACTATAAGCCATATCATGCACAAACCAAGAATGCTCCTTTAAGGTATGAAGCAATTTTCCACTCAGCGTTTCATGGATATAGATGGTAAAACCCTCGCAGTAGGCAAATTGTAGGGCATCCGGACTAAAAGCCACATGATTCAGCTTGCGCATAAAACCTGTATAAGTATGGATGTTCTCACCGGATAAATAATCATAGACACGCACGGTACTATCCAAGCTCGCAGTAATGGCATACGCCCCTTTGCTGCTCAGACTCGCGGCAAGTATTGGCCCTGTATGACCGAGCAATTGGCGAATAACCTTGCCTGATTCGTACTCAATAATTGAGGCAACCTTAGAATCTCCAGTGAGGAGGAGCGCTTTTCCTTTCTCGTCCCAATGAATACCACGAATTGCGCCTGCTTCAGGTAGCTTTCTTTGCAGGGCTAAAACTCCACTACCAGTCTCATGTACATAGAGCGTATGAGCCTGTCCGCCTGTTGCCAATAGCTCTGAATTCGGGTGAAACGCCAAGACATGGAGCATACCCCCAGGCACATAGCGATTTACTTCTTGGCCATTCTCCACAGAAATCACGCGGATGATACTGTCTTGATAGATCGCCGCCATCCACTTGCCATTCGCACTAAATACAAAATCGGCAATGGGCTCAGTTTGTCCTTGTATAGATAAAATCAGCTGGCCATCGCCTGCATATTCGTGCATGGAATAATCGTTCGAGGCGGTGATAAATTGCGTGGCTGCTGGATGTGCCGCAATCATCTGCACACTTCCTTTATGGCCCATCCAACGATTGATTCGCTTTTTGACACCAAGGTCGAGCAGCATACATTCCCCGCTACGATCGGCACTTAGCAGCCGAGAGCCATTGGATGAAATAGCCATACTCTCCAGTGAACTGCCTAATTTTTCTTCGAGCAGCAGTTTCCCCGACGGCGCATCAAAGAGCCGTGTAAAGCCATCCATAGAAATGGTCGCTGCGATGCCTTTTCCGTTAAGTTGCGCGTCGACGACCGTTTTGCCATGCCCAGAATAGGTGGCTAGCAGTCCGCCTGTGTTCGCGTCGAATAGCTTGGCGGTTTTATCCCAAGAGGAGGTGATAATCGTCTTTCCATCTTCACTAAAATGGGCGGTATTCAAATTTCCCTCATGTCCTTTTAAGGTATGGATGAGTGTCCCCTTTACCACGTCGAAAAGCATGGCTGTATGATCCCAAGCGGCGGTAACGATGCGTTTAGAATCCGGACTAAACTCTGCATATTTGATTGCTTCTGTATGATTAGCTAGCGCATGAATCAGTTTACCTGTTAGCGGATTATAGACGCGAACTGTTTTATCGTCGCAGACAGTGAGGCAATAGCGACCATCTGGGCTATAGGCCACATGGTTGATAGCACTTCTATTTCCTTCGATGCCGAACAAAAGCTTTCCACTTGGTAATTCATAAATCAGCGCAGTACCATAGAAGCAAAGCAGCACCTGTTTTTGATCAGGACTAAATACCGCCATCTTCACGGGAGCATTGATTTCACTCAAGCTCATTAATTCCTTTCCAGTGGCAGCCTCAAAAACCTTTACCGAACGATCATTGCTCGCACTCAGCACGTATTTCCCATCCCCACTATACTGCACAGAATTCACCTCCGCTGTATGAGCTATTGGAAGGGACAAGTGCGCTGTTTGAGCAAAAGCACCAGCTCCAAGCAGAATTATCAAAAGTAAAAATGGAATTGGCTTGAGCATGCTTTTCATTCGAAGCACTAAGTTAGGTCATTCCCTTCTCAAAGAAAGGAGCTCGGCCTAAAATACCTGATTATAGGTAGCTTGGCACGAGGGTATTATCCCTTGAATAGAATGATTCATTCATTTCATTATCAAGCCATTCCAAAGTTTACTACCTTCGTTTTATGGATAATTCACTGATTCTAGAAACCACGCATATCAAGCTTCGCCTGTTGCGGCCAGAAGATGCGAAGTTTCTATGTCATCTGATGAACTCTCCAGGTTGGCTCGCGAATATCGGTGATCGGAATATCCAACATGAGGAAGATGCCCTCCAGCTTATTGAAGAAAAGTTTATTCCCGGCTACGCCACGCAAAAGGGTCCCTTTGTGATGGAACTCAAAGAATCAGGCCAGCCCATGGGAACCATAGGTATCCATACCCGTGAAGAAACACCTTGTCCGGATATCGGTTATGCCCTTCTCCCCATATACCAAGGCTATGGATACGCCTACGAAGCCAGCAGAACATTGATGGAACATGCCAAGCTCAACTGGTCTTTTCAAAAAATCGGCGGCATGGTACAGCCTGAAAATCACATTTCCGTCCATATTCTCAAAAAACTCGGTCTCCATTACAGCCACGAATTCCAGATGCCCAATGAAACGGCATTATTGCATTGGTACGAGTAATCGAGATTGCCATACCGTCAGACAAAAAAAGAGATTTCGAGATTTCCGCCTTTACAAAAAAGCTAGTGCCTCCGCTATAGCTTCAGCGCACGCGGATGGCGGATGCAGGCGAGATTGATTCTTTATCCTGTTTACACAATCTACTTTATACTCCCCAACAAGCCCCGAAGGAGGCTCCCCACCCTTCAAGCCTAAAGCTACTCCGCACCCAACAAGCCCCGAAGGAGGCTCCCCACCCTTCAAACCTCAAGGCTACTCCGCACCCAACAAGCCCCGAAGGAGGCTCCCCACCCTTCAAGCCTAAAGCTACTCCGCACGCCAAAGGCCTCCCCACCCTTCAAACCTCAAGGCTACTCCGCACCCAACAAGCCCCGAAGGAGGCTCCCCACCCTTCAAGCCTAAAGCTACTCCGCACGCCAAAGGCCT
>Ga0335398_10003918_pt1 | contig 21228 bp, 16 predicted proteins | sample BON03_FD_205742 | JGI IMG/M metagenome (GOLD analysis project Ga0335398, IMG submission 205742) | Freshwater microbial communities from Lake Bonney liftoff mats and glacier meltwater in Antarctica - BON-03 (spades assembly) (version 2) | ecosystem: Environmental > Aquatic > Freshwater > Ice >... | reverse complement strand
TGTATTCATCCAGAACTCGTTCTACTGCCTTAGGTGCAATTTCTAAGTCTTGCTTCCAGGCCAGCTCCCATTCGTGGAATTGGAAGTCCCCACCAGATTCTGGGTCAAACTGGTGCCTTCCCAAAGAAGTCAACCAAACCATTCGAGCAATTGGCACTTCTTCAGAGACCCCTATTGCCTCAACGAACTTCCTCACTGCAGCTCGAGCTCTATCGGCTTGAGCCAATGGGCTCTTTTTGGGGTTAGGCGTGCCCTCAACGTTCCAATTTCCGTCTTTGTAAGTAACTTGGCTTGGAGCCTTTGCCTCGATCGCAACTATTCCTTTGCCAGGAATAAGCACATAGAAGTCAGTTTCCCCAAATCTCACATCTGGGTCGCGACCGATTTGAGCGGAGTGAATGACGGTCCAGTCAAGTGCGAGACCAAGTGCTTTCAGGGACTCAAACAATTTGGTCTCTGAATAGTTAGTCTTGAATCTCGGTGCCTCTGGTATGAACCTCATGACTCCCCCAATTCCATAAATGCTACCTCTATATTCCCAGGTCGGGCTTCTACCGAGTCGCGGATGACCGCGTCACAAAGCCATCAATTTGCGGAGCTTGACCATAATGTCCGCGATGCGAGATAAATTGGTCCTAATGATTGAATTTAAGCCAAAAACCGCTGGATACGGAAGTCTGGCTAAACCGCGCCCCTTCTTGAAATGGGCAGGAGGTAAACGCTCACTCCTAGCTGAGATAACCCCACTAATACCTGTATTCAAGGGCCGCTACATCGAGCCTTTTCTTGGGGCTGGTGCCGTGTTTTTTTCATTACCACCGACGGTTCCAAAAATGGTGAATGATTTTAATCATGAACTGATTGAGACATATCGAGCAATCCGTGATTTTCCAGATGTTCTTTTGGATCAACTAAGACTTCACGTAAATACAAGAGAACACTATCTTCAGGTTAGAGGTCAGGACAGAGAGCACTCCTTCGAAATGATGGGCGCAGCTGACCGGGCAGCTAGGTTTATTTTCCTAAACAAGGCCTGCTTTAACGGGTTATATCGAGTCAATTCAAAAGGGCAATTTAATGTTCCCTTCGGAGACCAAAAGAATCCCGATATAGTCTCAGAGTCGAATATTCGCGAAGTCTCGAAGTTTCTCAATTCTCCATCAGGGGTGCAACTATTCTCAGGTGACTATCGAGGTTTGACTAGCAAGGCGGGGCCTGAGGATTTTGTATATCTTGACCCACCATATGATCCAATGACTCAAACATCGTCTTTTGTTGCTTATCAAAGTGCAGGATTCTCAAGGTCAGATCAAGTTGATCTCAGAGACGAGGTTCTCCGTCTTACTAACATCGGCGTTCCGGTTCTTCTTAGTAACTCAGACACTCAATTCGTAAGAGCCCTATATGAAGACGCTGATGTATTCGAAGTTAAGTCGGTTACGGCTAAGAGAGTCATTAGCGCTAAGGCTAATAGCCGTGGAAGAGTCTCCGAGGTTCTCGTGAGCAATTACGGCCACCTGCAGAAGGAGTTGTTCTTTTGAGCCAAAATGCGAACGATATTGCGTGGAGCGAGATTTTTGAGATGCACAATGTGCTGGAAAAAGTCGGCAGCAACGGCTACTGCGACTTGACATCTCAAGAACTGGGAGTCGTTCGAGAGGCAAGGTTGATGGGTAAAATCGACCACCGGGAGAACCTTCCAAATGTAATGCGCGACAACAACCTGTCTATTTTGACCACGTCGAATAGGACTTACCGTATAGGTGCCTTCCAGGTGTTTCAAGAGCTACCAACTCAGAATCCTTGGCCAAAAAAGGCTACGCAAATGAATTTGCCCTTCGGATTGCAGACCCTGAACGCAGAGAATCTTTCCGGGGAGGCAGCGACCGTAAACGCGGCGCATGCAAGTGGGATGATTGGTGACTTCTGTGGTGAGCCAGTGACTCTGACAGTGGCGGGCAGGATGAGAACTCCAGCTTTCGAGTTCTCAGTAGACACGAATGCTGGCGCCCCTCAGTCACTCAGGGTCCAAGGAGCACAGATCGAGATTGATGCGGGGTTCGAGGGCACAGAAGCCTTCTGTATTTTTGAAGTTAAGAATCACGCACCAAAGAACTTCAATTTGAGACAGCTCTATTACCCCTTAAGAACTTGGGAACCACGAATTTCAAAACCCATAAAACCCATTTTTCTGACATTTTCTAATGACGTCTTTGATTTTTATGAGTACGCATTTGAGAACCTCGAAGACTATTCATCAGCGGAACTTGTGCGTCATGAGAGCTACATGTTGACTCATGATCACATTGATGAAACAGACCTATCCAAAATGGCTAGCAGTGGTTTAGGAAGCCTCTCGAATCCGGACGTACCTTTTATCCAAGCGGACAAAGTAGAGCGTGTCATTGATTTGGTCTCAATTCTCCTAGAGGGCCCAAAGGACATCGAGGATCTTGCACTTCACTATGGATTCGACACTCGGCAGAGTGATTACTATTTCAATGCGGCTAGATTTCTAGGACTTGCGGAGACAGCTAGAGGCAAAGACGGAAGAATCGTTAGGCAGGCTACGAAACTCTCTCGAGATATTTTTAGCCAGGGGTACCGGGAAAAGTACTTGTCCTTGGCTTCACTTGTACTGGGCATCGACAGCGTTGCGCGAACATACCTCGTGTGGAAGCAGTCTTCTAATAAACCAAGCAGAGATAACGTGATTGCTATTTTGAGGGACTCTTCGGATTCGGTGGGCATTAGCGGTCAAACAATTGGCAGACGGTCCCAGACTGTCCTTGCTTGGGCAGAGTGGGCAATTTTCCTACCATCTCAGTAGTCCGTTATGTTTTCGAAGAAAGATGCTGATGTATTTCGGACCCTCCAAGTCTCAGTGGCTTAGGGTTGAAAAAAGGGGTGAATAGTGAAAAATCTAAGCCAGGCAAATTTGCAAAGCGACTACTCTACGTCGAGCGCCGATCTCGCAAGGTCATTTCTGTTGCCTTCTCTCGAGAATGCGACTCGATACGACAGAGCTTCGGGATACTTTTCCTCCAGCCTTTTCGTGTTAGCACCGAGCGCGTGGACCACTTTCTTTGGCTCCGGTGGGAAGATGAGGCTAATTTGTTCGAGTCAACTCACACATGCGGATGTCGATGCGGTTAGAACACAAGGTGCAGATGCCGTCTCCCTTAGAGAGGGTTTCATTGACTCATGGGAGCGAATGCTAAAGAAAAAGGACGGAACGCTCACGGCTAAATTCTTGAGCGCACTGATTTACTATGAGCGCCTCGAACTTCGCATAGCTCGTTATGCGCCTGGAAATGGCTTATTCCATGACAAACTCGGCATCTTTTATGACTCGTTGGGAAATCAAGCGAGTTTCACTGGCAGCGCCAACGAAACTTGGTCGGCATGGTCTGGTGCGGGCAATCACGAGTCAATAGATGTTTTTCGATCTTGGGAGGGTTCTGAAGTCCCTCGCGTTCGATCGCATGAAAAGCGATTTGAGGATTACTGGAGTGGTAATGCAAAGGGGTTGGAAGTGTTTGAGGGGCAAGACCTGAGGGACATCGTCGTAACAAGAGAACCAGACGAGGACTTAGCCTCAATTCTGGAAGAAGTCAGAAAAAGTCTAGGTGCTCCCGGAGGAGGTAAAAATCCCAACAGCCAAGCTCTCAAGCCTCTCAGGGGCTATCAGCTTGAGGCAGTTGAAAACTGGGAAACAAAGGAGAGGGGGTTAATATCTTTTGCCACAGGTGGAGGCAAGACTTTGACCGCAATCGAGATAATTCGACGCTGGAACTTGCGAAGCGGGTCAGCCATTGTTTTAGTCCCCACTAGCATCCTCGTGGAACAGTGGATAAAAGAGCTGAGAGAGAACATGCCCGAAGCACGAATCCTTAGAGCTGATTCAACCGAAGCGAGAAATTGGCCGAAGACCATTGGTTCGTTTCTCGCGGCAGATGCTAGCGGACCGAGCCGAATAGTAGTTACTACATACAAGACTGCTGCCAGTAAAAGGTTCAAGTCGCTAGTCCAAGGCAATGATGAGTTGTTGGTAATTGGCGATGAGGTTCACAGGTTTGGAGCAAATGACACCAGGACAATCGCGCAGAGTCTGAGTGCAAGGGGGCGACTCGGGCTCTCCGCTACTCCGTTGCGTAAGTATGACGATGAGGGTACGGACGCGATATTCGAATATTTTGGGCAGCACATCGAGCCCACATACACATTGAGTCAAGCTATCAAGGATGGAAATTTGGTCCCCTACAACTTTGAATTCCTATCCGCCTCTCTATCCACCGAGGAGCAGGAAGAGTGGGATGATCTCACAGCGAGAATTGGAAAGCTTCTTGGATCGGATGGATTGCAAGGAAACGGTCGAAGGTCTTCTGCCGTTGAGGCCCTCTCGGTGTCGCGCGCGCGAGTGGCAAAGCTTGCTCAGAGCAAAACCCGCATCGCAGCTGAGGTAGTCGCCAAGAACTTCGAGGAGGGAGATCGGTGGCTCGTTTACTGCGAAACAGTAGAGCACGTAAGTAGCGTCATGGAAGAGATAAGAAGCAGGATGCCAAGAGTGACATTGATGAAATACTTATCGTCGAATTCTTCGGATCACAGGGACGTAATGAATCACTTTGAGCAAGTTGGAGGAATTTTGGTAGCGATTCGGTGTCTTGATGAGGGAGTCGACATACCTTTAATTAATAAGGCGGTAATTGTTTCATCAAGCCAAAGTGAGAGAGAGTTTATCCAGCGTCGGGGACGAGCACTTAGGAGGGCGCCTGGAAAGAACTTCGCCTATCTGTTCGATTTTCTTATGGAAACTAGTGATGGTGAAATTCTGAACACCAAAGAGCTAGAGCGCCTTTTAGAATTTTCCAGGGACGCGTTTAATCAAGAGCCTTACATTAGACTCATGTACATGAAAGAGGCCGCTCTACATTAGGCCAGTATTTTTTACGGGGGGGTAATGTCCATAGACCATTCATACATTGGATCTGAAGCTTCAAGGCTGTTGCAGGAATCCTTTAACAAAGCTGGATACAAGAGCCGGACAGTCGAATATTTATCCAACGCTCTCGGAGAGTGGGTCTCGGACGAGACGGACTGGGGATCTTCACAGATAAAGTTAGTGAGCAACCAACTTCTCCCACTGCTTGATTCAGAGCCTAATTTGGAGATCGAACAGGACCAAAGTGAAGATAACTAAAGTCAAAATTCAAAATTGGGGTCCTTATTTTCAAGAGCACGAAATTGACATATCTGTCACCCCCACGGCTCCAGTCGTTGTGGTTTGGGGAAAGAATGGCGGAGGAAAAACCAACTTTATTGACGCTATGAAGTGGGCTTTTTCCGGCGGCGATGTTGGAATGATAAAGGCCGGTCCGTACATCAGTCATAAAGCCATTGAAGTTGGTCAGGTTTTTGAAACATCTGTGACCGTGGAGTTCAGCCGGTCTGGAAATGATTACATTCTTACTCGCAGATTGAAAATTGATCCAGCGGACCTCCCAGATTTTGGAGACCCCTCTCTGCTTACAAAATTGAGTCAAATGCCGGACAAATCAAGAATCGTGATGGGAAAAGTCGGAGAGCCCAACTATTCCCCAGAGAACTCTAAGGCCATGATGCTGCGCTTTTTCCCACCTAGGCTGGTGAATTCATATTTCTTTGATGCGGCGGCTCTTCTTGAGTCGTTTAAAAAAATGACAGACGAAACGGGCGTCTACTCGGCAGACATGCAAAATAGTGTCGAGACCGCCATGGGGTTTAAGGGCTTTGAGAGCTTCATAGAAGTATTAAAGGACATAGAACAAGACTTGGGGTTGCAGGCCGATAAAGATGTTGCGGACAGAAGAAAATTCGGCGCCTTGAAATCGGAGCTGGAAACTCTCTTAGAAACTGCCAAAGTCCTTCAGGGGGACCTTGGCGCGTCCAAGGATTCAATGGTGGTTGATAGCCAAGCGCTGAGCCAAATAAAAGAGCAACTTGTGGGGATGAACCATGCTCTTGAAGAACAGAGGGAGAGAGAGAGACTTGACATAGGGGAAAAGTCACTGAAAATTCAGCAAGAATCGCTCAGGCTCAAGATAAAGGAATCTTTGAGTGGCTTGTGGGCCGCCCCTATTTCACCGCGGATCAAGAAGGAACAGTCTGAATTAGCTCAACAAAATGAGGAAAGGAGCAGGTGGTCCCAGGAAAAAACCCTCGAAGAGTCAAAACTTGCGGGACTTAAAGGTCAATTGACTAATCCTCTCTGTCAAACTTGTGGGCGGGAAATGGAGCTGAATCACTTGGAGCAGCTCAATAAGCGGATTGAATCACAGCAGGCGATCGTGGATGAGATACTCAGCCGAAACCCTTCCAGTCTTGGGTTTGACCCGAGTTCTCAGTCTGTGTTTAGCCCGACACTTTGGAACCCAACCAAGGAAGCAGCGCTAATTTCCCTTTTGTCAAAAATGGATGACTTGAGTGGGAACATCGTGGACCGTCAAGATGCCAGGGCGAGAATTAGGCAGATTGACGTGAGACTCGGCGTTACAGGGGACACAGATTTTATTGCAATGGCAAACGAGATGGTTGTCTTGGAGAAGAAACTGGGAGACAGTTCAGCTAACGTGAGCGCTGCCAAGACCCGGCTAGATGCGGTTCAAAACAACATTGGTTCGTGTCAAAGGACGATTGCTGGACTCGCTAGCGCAACAGACGGCCTTCCACGTCAGCGACTGTTGAAAGTTCAAAAACTCATTCGGGAGCTGTCTTTCATTCTCAGTGAGTTAAAGTCCCATGTGCGGAGTGAAATCGAGAAGGACAGTAATCTGATCTTAAAATCGCTTGCTGCATCCGGTGACAAAAAGTTCAGCCTAACTTTGGCTCATGATTACCGAATCACGACGGATAAAGTGAGACCCAACGCTGGATTTCAACAGCAACTTATCTTCTCGCTATTCTTTGCCATTCCAAGGGTTGCTCAAGCACCTTTCCCTGTAATAGTTGACTCACCGCTGCAGCATTGGGATGAAGAGAGCAGAGCAAACTTCCTCAAGTGGTGCACTTCTGGGGTCAAGCAGCTGGTTCTTGTGCCCCACGACAAAGAGTTGAAATTAAGCGAAATACCAGAGATATTTGGAGACGCCCTTGCTAATTTTTATCGTCTTGTTCACGACGAGGTAACAATGACATCTTCCATAATTAAGGCATGAGGGGAACATGGACGATAAAAGAGTCACGATAGACAAGGAATTGCGGCACTCAGTTTTAGATGCGCTTGTTTCAACACACGATCTAAACATGCTGGAGCTTGTTTACTTGTTCACAGCTTTTGCCATTTCAAAGGATCTTCATCCCCTCCCGCCGGAGAAAAAGGAAGTTATCTCAGGCGATGTTTTTGTGGAAGATGACATTTACAAGTTGGTTGCCTATCTTTTCAAAACCGATGAGCCACGTAGGGTGGCTCACGAGCTTGCCAACGCCGGAATGAACTTTGTAAAAGACAAAGTTGCTGAACTTCAAGAACTTAGAGAGATTTTTGAGTTTTCAGATCTGGAAAGCTGAGACTACTGTCCTACGCAGGTTCACCGACGTTGACTGTGAGAGGTTGGTGTCAGTCACCTTCGTCTATTAAATAAAGATCGCATACTTACGAACAAATTCCCGTTGGGGTGCCCTGTAAACTCTCCGAGTTAGCAGGAACATCGCGCCCCAAGAGCCGGTGAGAATAATAACTCCGGAGCCCGTTCAACGGGGCTCTTGAGGTCGATAAACCAAGCCAGACCGTTCAAATTGTCAATGGTCGCTTCATGAATAAATGCGGACCTGATCGATGCACTTTCATTCAAATCGCCTGGAGAGAATTAGACCTCTGATCTAAGTTCATCTTTGGCCCACCAAAAATGTCAGCCCCCTCTCTTACCATCTAGCTTCAATCGAAATTGGGGGTTCAAATGAGTAGCTATCGAGTCAACCCAAAGCAGTTCTTTTCACCCGTACCTAGATCAACCTCAAACCCACGGTAGCGCTACCTCGCTCGCAAGAAAATACAGGCGAAGCTGGAGGTTCCAAGGTTTGTAGACAGGGGGAAGAAGTGACAAGTCGCGAGGATATGTCAGAGGACGAACTCTGGGAGCGATCACGCTCTGATGATCTGAGTGACAGGGCTGATGTCCTGAAGGAGCTAGGTGAACGAAGACTCAATTGAATCTCTAGGAAAGTTACTGGCTCTTCAGACTGCTTCACTTCTGTTTCTATCCTTAGTCAAGACCGTGGCAAAATTTTTCTTTCGATTACTTCATACTCTACTTTTCCCTCATAAAATTTCTCCCCAACCTCTAGGCCTCGCATTTTTTTTCCGAGTTTTGTGGTCGTAAAGGCGTCATAACCTACCCAGTTTGGAGGTCTTGGAGGTAAACCAACATAGAAATCGACTGACTTATTTGCGTTGATTAGTATCCGTAGCGCAACTCTCTCTTCGCCATCAATGACTAGAAGTGGGTCGATTTCGTTTCGGGTAAATAGGAAAATTTTTGGAACATTCAAACGCCGAAGTGAATTGGCGGCAGAGATTTCCGTTCTGAATACAAGTCTTACCCTCGCTCCCTTAGCACTCGCATTTCGAGCAGCAGCTTCAAAGAAATGGTCGCCCGAGGCTATGTACACCTCACTCGGGTGCCCGCCGCTTTCATAATACATTCGGAGCCAGTAGATGAGAGCTTCGTCCGCGCCGTTCTGTCCTTGAGCCGGAAGAAGAGTTACGTTCCAACTTTTGTCAACCAATTGAGAGAGCTTTTGCAGGTGAGCGTTATCGCATGCAATCACGAAATGGTTTAAAAGATACTTTCCCTTCTTCTTGACATCATGGCCAATCCAGTCCTGGAAACCTTCTCTGTTCAAAACGTTTACGTACCTACTCAAGGCGTCTTGGATGTTTTCACTGGAGAGACTGCCACCACAAAGATTTTCAATGTCAATGAAGTGAAAGGTCAAGAACTGTCCTGCCGTGAGCTGAGCAATAGCTTTGACGCTTAGGTCATAAGTGTCTTTGTAATCCATAAATAGACTCTAATAAATACGGAGGACGTTTTCCTTCCATGGATCCCCAATCACTCGAGCACCACCTAGATGGACTCCAAAGAAGTAGCGTGAGCAATTTGTCCACTATTGCACAGGAAAACGAGCTTGCGATGCCGCGCCTTGCCCTGCAGATGGGCCTTGTTTTCTGTTCCATCATGTGGTTCAAAAACAAATGCAGGGCAAAGTACTTGGCTTCGTTTGTTCGCGACCGTTACACCAGAATTCAAAGTATCTACCGTCGAATGAGTTAACAACAAACGCAGTAGGCCGTTAAGTTAGTCGCAATTGAGAAGGAAAAAAAGGGGGTCCAATCTGAGTAACAAATAGGGATTACTAGTTTTTATTTCTACCTACATAGTGCCGCACGAAATTGATGGCCATAGGTTACCGAAGCCTAGACGCTTTGTATTTGCTGGCGTCACCAAAGACCTCAATCCAGGTGCAAAAATCAACCACTGAACACAGTGCATAACCCGGAGATTTACTATGAAGTTGACCGAAAGAAGCGAGTTGACGGCTCCGAGGACCCGAGGCTGATGGAGCTTCTGGGATTTCAGGCGAAAAGATAACTGCTAAAACGTCACACCCCAATGTCATCATTCTTGAAGTCGATTACAAGGAGTCCACATGAACGAGACGAGGCTCAAGAACTGCCCAGTTTGTGGTTGGGACTTCCTTCCTATTCTTTATGGCTACCCATCAAAAGAGGCTTTTGAGAGCAAGGAATTCTTTATCGGCGGATGCATCATTGAGCCAGATAGCCCTGACATCGGTTGCTCAAATTGTCAGTGGACAGGTGACGAGTGGCAGGTGAGCGCTCCGCTTATGCCAACTGTCTGGATTATTCAAGATAGGGCAGGACTTGTTCCACCAATAGGGCTGGTGTCATTGCGTTTTGACGAGGTTCAAGAGCAGTTTTTCTTCGGTGTCTGGCAGGAAATCAAAATGACGGCAGATTATGTAAACTGGATAGCAGCTGCTGTCGATCCGGTTGTCTTCATTGCACTGTTTGGAGATGTCTCACCTGGACTCATTGCGCAGTTTCGAATCGGCAGCAAGATGCTCACCGAAGAAGAATTCATTGATGCGAACTTCGAGGAAATCAGCAAGCCACCCAAGTTTGATTTCAACCAGGTCATGCGCCGCATGGAGCAGTAGGGGGCGGAAATTCACGTCCTGATTGAGAGCCACTAATCTTGCACCTGTGACCAAACTCCTCGCCACCAAAGCACGCAATGCCCTATGACTGCAGTAGCGTAGCAAAGGCATCAAGAATGGCAGCGCTAAGTAACTGGCTGGCTGCCTAGCAACCCGGATACCACTACCCACTATGTGCAGTGCAATGTGATGAGAGATAAAAAGCGCTATCAGGCAAAGGTTGAGTTGATCTCTCCATACTCCTTGCAGGTAACCACAAGAGCACAAGCTGAGGTTCTTTACTACCACGATGCAGTAGCTCTGCAACTGAAGTGCCTAATGGCAATAGATGGAGACATTCAGTACTGCCCGGAATCAAACCTGCTCTATGTCAAGACCAACGGTCCAACTGGCAACACCAGGGGATCTTGGTTTCCTGCTTACCTGAGCAGGGAAGAACTAACAATGTGTGAGAGCTCGGACAGTGACAGTGGCTACTTCATAAAACGAGGCAACGATAGTGGCGCCGAATAATGTCGGTGGTCATTTTTAGTCCCTGTACGAATTACATCGGCAAGAACCTTTTATTGTCTTGGTCGCAACCTGCCTGGCCAGAATCAAAAGAAGCAATCACACAATGCACTATGGGGTGTTTTTAGACCTGAATTTTCTGGTGAACATAGGTTTTGCTGAAGATCCAGAGGGGTGAGAATCCGAGACGAAGCAGTGAGTCTTTAGAAAGATAAAAAATCACACCTTATGAACCTGAGCTCCAGCCAACCAAAAGTCTGCACTCTAGCCTTAATTGAGACCTTACTTCCCTCGCCTGTCTTCCCCTTTGGCAGGCGAGGGATACCACTAACATAGAAAAGGGACAGTTGGGGGCGAGAATGTCAGAACTCGAAAGCATTTCTATTAGCAAGTGTGAAATTAAATTTCTGCCTGATACCAAGGATTACCGGGGTAAGCCGATGTCTGAGGGTAGGGAAGCTGCGGAGCAGAGTGCAACGCTCACTAGCTTCCGAGTAGAGAGCTCAGACGAGTTGAATCTAATTGTGGGCCTTCTCGAGTGGCCCCAAGCTAACCCAGAGGTAAAGGTTATCGATCTTCTTGGTGGTCTCGAAAAACACAACGAACTCGAACAACGGGGACGGATGTCAATCACCCCAGCACGAGATGGAAACTGGCTCGTTGTCCTTAGCGTATTGAAGTACAACGCAGACAAAGACAGGTTCACTCTTCATGCTGGTCATCTGGACCAAATCGATGAGTACTTAGGGCAATCATTTGAAGAACTACTTCTAGCCGTCGGTGCCCTTCGCGTCGGCACCAGAGCAGAAATCGATGAAGAAACCTCCAGGACGGCAAATCAGCTGGCTGTCGTGGTCACTCCGGGAGACATCCAAACTCTTGCAGTCACCTATACGGTCACTCGCGCATTGGCTGTAATCAATGATTTTGGGATGAATGTCTAATGAGTTTTGTACTTCCTGTTGACGATAATGACGTCACAATTCTTGGGATCATGGCATCTATGGAGATATCTGCAGCTAAAGAGTTCTCAGACTTTCTAAACAATCAATTCAACGCCGCTGGTCAACCTGACTGGTTCGAGGAAGTTCGTCACTACCGAAAAGCTCTTGGAGCTCCTTTTTCTTACAACTCTGCCAACGACCTGAGGTTCGTTCTCAATGAGGCAGCCCAACCAGATTCACAAATCTGGCACCTAATTCCAAACATGAATCAGATCTGGGTGAACGCAGCTGACAACCTTCGTAAAAAACTCAACCAGCTTCACCACCAGCAATTACGACCCGATCTAAACACCCTGTTCCAGATCTCAAGTCTGTTTCAGCAAGTTACCGAAAGTCCTGGTCTTGATGTGGCTAGCTGGGCAAGGGCGGTAAAATCGCGTGTCCAAGCAATCCTGGCTGGCACTTTTGAGCCGCCTCAGGTCCTGGATCCAGAACCACCGAAGCCTGAAGCGGTCAGAGCGATTGAGCAAAATTATGCGACTGCCCAGAGGGAATTCGAGAAACGCCCGCCCTGGGGTGCAAAGTGGAAAGGGCCAAAGCCTTCGAGAAAACTCTCAGTAGATCGAAACACCAGGGACATCTACGATGAAAATGGCACATCCGTTAAGGGGGAGCTCGGCGAACTAGGGGATCAGGTCACTGAGATCTGGCTTCGTTACTATCCGCGTGGTGGCGAGGTTTGGGTGGACGAGGATGGTGCCACAATGGGCTACATAAAAGGCACTGCCACCATGATTGGTTGGTTTGGGGCGGCTCCCGATGAGGATGCGGACACGGTTCGTGGGTTCGTGCTACCCAGGGAGTATGAATTCACCGGTGTCGATATCATGGACCTAGAGTCACGCTCAATGCTGTCAAGAAACACGGAGGAGCCGATACTGGAACATCTTTCATCACTCAGTAAGAAAATCCCGAAAGGTGCGAAGTTGAACATCACCGATTACGGCGATCTTTTTGTTCCAGTGAGTGAAGGAGAGCCTAAGCGAGTCAACAGAATGCACAAGGGCATTTGGTTCCCTGGGCAGCTGCCGGGTTAGTGCTAGCCCTGGTGCCACCGCGGGAACGAGACTATTTCTTCGCTAGCTTGATCAACGGACCAAATGATGTCAAAGCATGAAGCAAGCCATGACGTTCTGTCTTTGATTTCTTCTTTTCCCCAGTGTTCTATTTCCTTCAGATCTCTGGTCATTTTGATAACGCTGTCGTTGTAACGCTTCTTTTTCTCATCAAACAACTTCTGCTGTGCCCGGATGTTTATCTTTGAATCCAAGAGCGTCAAGTTTCCTATTTCGGAAACCAACGCGTCGTACTCGGGATACTCCTCTGCGCTGCCGTAGAACACATCTCTTTTCCAGTCATCGGTTTCAGTTTTGGGTGCTATGTGTTCCAGGTGCAGTGATTTATCCAACTTTTGAGCGTTAGCGTCAGGGGCAAGTTTACGATTTACGCTGAACAATAAAGCCCTGGAAATGAAGCTCGAGTCACCCTCAATTGACAGAAATTCGATTGCATCGATCTCGATTCTCGCCTGCTCCTTGATCGCCTCAATAACTGTTTTCACTGCAAAGCCCTCATTCAGGTCTGAGCTTCTCTGCTGCAGGAAATCCTCAAGCTGTTGAGCGTTGCCTCCACTCATGACCCAGCGGTAGCCAAGAACCATCGTCGAACGAACGATCTCTTCGAGCTCTGCGGGGTTCGCTATTTTTGCTAGCGCAGTTAGCAGCAAAACTCTGTGACTCTTGATCAGCCCCTCCAGTAGTTCAAGGTGAAGCTGCATCTCGCCCCCCATTTTTGGGTCGATTATTTTGTTGTATAGCTCTGCGGCCTCCAGTACGCCATCCCAGAATTCGCTCGCTTTTCGCTTCTTGGTTTCCGCGTTATCATCACGGATTCGCTCGTTAACCGATTCGAAGACCTTCTTTTTCTGGACTTTTTCTTTTCCAGTTGAGACTAAATAGTGACGAAGAAAAGCCTCCGGCTCTTTTACGAGATCTGAAACGGACTTCCACTCTTCAAATATTTTTTGATGAATCTTTGCCTGATGATGTTCAGTCTCGCCGGCACCAAGTGCGCTCATTATTGCTCCTCGCACAAGATCGGACGGACCAAGTGGAAGGCCGCGATTGTTGAGAGTGAGAAAAATCTCAAGAGATTCAGACAGGCTTCCAGTAATTACCCGGAGGACCAAGAACCTCTCGAGCATGGCATCAAGCAAGACATTGATTCTTTGAAGTTTCTCGATCTCGCCTTCGTAGCGCGCCAGGTCAGCAGCAACTAGAAACCTGACTCGCTTTATGCCTTTTCTAAATGCCAGAGAGATTTCTGAAACCCGCTGATTTATGGCTCCTTGTAGTGGGGGTTCGGGCATGACACCTTTTGCAAATATTTCTCTTAGGAATCGATTTGATTGGAAGCGATGCTGAGACATGTCCTGTGCCGGGTACAAGATACTCCAAGCCTTGTTTGCCACATGAATTGGGAGCTGCCCTGCGCGCTGCGCCGGGATTTCGTTGAGGCTTAGTTTTGAGATTTCGTCGCGAAGAGCTGCAACCAAAATGAAGACGGTCGTGAGACGTTGTTGACCATCCACTATTGTTGCCCTCTGGTTATCTCGAGTCTCAAATATAAGAGTGCCAAAGAAGTGGTTCTCACCTGAGGATGTGGTCTCCTTCAAGTCGTCAAATAGTTCGTCAATCTGGTCGTTTCTCCAGCTGTAGGTTCGCTGATAGTCATCAACTCGTATCTCTTGGAACTGCTTTATAACGTCTACTAGCTTTGGAGTATTAACGTTTGCTTCCATGCTGCCCCCTGGCGTCTCGATCCTTGATTGGATCATAAAATGGTCAAGACTGTCAAGATCATAGCTAGACCCCTCTCTAGATGTCCCTTCTCTGGGCTATCCTGCTCTTGAGGAGGGCTTTCATCGACGAGACGACCCTCAAGGAGCTAGGGAATTTGAATGTCAGATCTGATTAAGTCAAAGAAGCGGGTAGCAGACCACGGCGAAGTTTTCACCCCGGCCTGGCTTGTAGAGAAAATGCTCGATCTTGTTAAGTCTGAGACCGAACGAATCGATTCTCGTTTCTTGGAGCCAGCCTGTGGATCTGGAAACTTCTTACTACCGGTATTGAAAAGAAAATTGGCGGCAGTAGACAAGCGATATAAATCAAGTCAGTTCGAGCGCATCCATCACGCACTGCTGGGAGTGATGTGCATTTACGGGGTAGAGCTTCTAAAGGACAACGCGGAGGAGTGCAGAAAAAATCTGCTCGAAGTTTTCCAGGCGCATCTAAAGCTGAAAGATGACTCCACTGAAGTTCAAGCAGTGAGAAATGTCCTCGAGGCGAACATTGTCCAGGGCGACGCCCTAAGCCTCAAAGACCATGAGGGCGAACCAATTGTTTTTCCAGAGTGGTCCTACATCGGTAAGGGTCTGTTTAAACGCAGAGACTTCAAGTATGACGAACTGCTGCAGTTGTCATCATTCGGGGAGGGAACGCTGTTTGAATCTCTCGAAGCTGATGAAATCTTTGCTCCGGTCAAAGATTATCCGGCAATGAATATCTCCGACATAGCTAAAAATGTCGGAGGGTCAAACTAAGGCAAAAACTATGACGGGGGCAAATAGCGGCGGGTATTCAAGATTCCTTAATTTTCATGGGAGGAATCCGGATGTTTTGAATTCGATAGCGAACCTATCGAACGATGAAGTTTTCACGCCACCGGAGTTCGCAAACCGAATGTTGGACACTCTGGAAAAAGCCTGGGCCGAATCTAACGCCGGAGAAAACATTTGGTCAAACTCAAACCTAAAGTTTCTAGACCCTTTCACTAAATCCGGTGTATTTCTCCGAGAGATTGCCACTCGACTAATTAAGGGCCTTGAGTCAGAGATTCCTGATTTGCAGGACAGGGTAGATCACATCCTAACCAAACAGGTCTATGGCATTGCTACCACGCGACTCACCTCCTTGATGGCAAGAAGATCCCTTTATTGCAGTAAGAAAGCAAACGGTAAGCACTCGGTCACCAAGAAGTTCAAAAATGAAAATGGAAACATTTGGTTTGAGCCGCTTACCCACACCTGGAATAAAGGGACCGTGGTGGAGCTAACGATGGATGAGTCTGGCAAAGAAGTCGAACGTTATGTGGACGGTAAGTGTAAGTACTGCGGGGCATCCAAGAGGGACTTTGAAAGACAAGAAGGCCTAGAGCTTCACGCTTACGGCTTGATACACACAGATGACCCCGACCAGTGGGTCAGAGAGAAATTCGGTGAAGATATGCAGTTTGATGTGATCATTGGGAATCCGCCCTATCAGCTCGATGATGGAGGCTATGGAACGAGCGCCGCTGCCATCTACGACAAATTTGTGGAGCAAGCAAAGAGGCTCGAGCCCCGACAGCTCATCATGGTAATCCCCGCGCGCTGGTTCTCGGGCGGCAAAGGGCTGGATTCTTTTCGAGCGGCAATGCTTTCGGACAGGCAAATCCGAAAGATTGTGGACTTCCCAGACTCCACAACCGTATTCCCTGGAGTCCAAATAAAGGGGGGGATTTGCTATTTTCTCTGGACGCAAGGCATTTCTGGCCCCGTGACAGTGGAATCGTATTTGGATCTGGAGCAACCCACGATCTCTGAGCGAGAGCTTCTTGAGAATGGGGCAGACATCTTTATCCGCTACAACCAAGCCGTGCTCATACTCAAGAAAATCATCGGGCTAGAAACAGGCCAGCTTCCCTCGGATACAAATCTAGACCTAGGTGACAAGACCTTTAGCAGGCTAGTTAGCTCTAGCAAGCCATTTGGTCTCCGAACCTTTTTTCAAGGTGGATCAACCGACTTTCATGAAGCGCTGTTAGTTCATCAAAATGGCGGAAAGGGGTACATCTCGCGAAACGAAGTTACAGCCGGAACACATCTAATCGACTGTTGGAAAGTTTTCATTCCGCGAGCCGGAAGCGGAAGCGATTCATTTCCCCACAGCATTCTTGGAAAACCATTTGTGGGTAGTCCCGGTCAGATTTCTACTGAGACCTACAACTGTATTGGCCCATTTGATACTGAAGCTCAGGCTTCGAATGCACTTCGTTACATATCTACTCGCATTTTTAGATTTCTTGTACTGCTTCACAAGCCAAGTCAAGACGCCAGCAAATCTGTTTACTCTCTTGTCCCGACAATAGATTTCTCAGATGCAATAAGCGACGGTTTCCTGGCTGAGCGATGGAATTTGACTGACGAAGACATGTCGTTTATCAACCGATTAATTCGCCCAATGGAGCTGGACAATGAGTAAGGAGAGGCATCTCTTCCAAGCCAAGAAAATGGCAAGAACTAGTATCTACGCTTATCAAATTCTCGACTCTTCCCATGACGGTCAGTTGAAGATTGGACAGACGATAAAGACTGTTTCTGAGCGCGTCAAACAGCAACTACAAACAGCAAATATCACAAACTACAAAATCCTTATAGACGAATCTGCTGAACGCGAAGACGGGTCAACCTTTTCAGACTTTGATGTTCGAAATCGCCTGAAGGAAAAAGGTTTCGAGTCTGTAGACCTTGAGTGGATGCGCTGCGAGCCTGAGGATGTGCTAACTGCGATTCAGGAGCTTAGGCAAGGCAAGGAGATCGAAGGAACTCACCATTTAGATTTCCCGCTGCGGCCAGAGCAAGCTGAGGCCGTGCTAAAGACTCATAAATATTTCTTCTCTGTATGGGAGGAGAACATGAAGGCAGTTCCCAGATTTCTCTGGAACGCCAAAATGCGGTTTGGAAAGACATTCACTTCTTACCAACTAGCTAAGAAGCTCGGGGCCAAGAGGGTTCTAGTAGTTACCTTCAAGCCGGCTGTAGAGGACTCTTGGAAAACGGACCTGTTATCGCACCTAGATTTTGAAGGCTGGCAATTCCTGTCTAAAAAGAATCATGGGGACCCTGCAAAAACACCCAAGAACACCCCGCTTGTATACTTCGGATCCTTTCAAGACTTGCTTGGTAGGGATAAAGAAACCGGTCTCATCAAAGCCAATAACGAGTGGCTTCACAAAGTCGAATGGGATCTTGTAATTTTTGACGAGTACCACTTTGGCGCTTGGAGGGACAACGCCAAGGAGCTCTTTGAAGGCGAGGACGACGACGTCCGGCTCAAGGAAGAGAAGCTTGAATACAATCCTGGACTCGACGAGTTCCATGAAGAGCTTGGTGATCTAAACGCCAAGGAATCAGAATTCTTGCCAATCAAAACCCGGGCCTATCTCTACCTATCTGGAACACCATTTAGAGCGTTAAGCACGGGTGAGTTTATAGAAGAACAAATCTTCAACTGGACCTACAGCGATGAACAAAGAGTAAAAAAGGAATTCTCCGAGAAGCACCCTGGGTCCAAGAACCCATACAGTGCTTTGCCGGAAATGAGACTGTTGACGTATCAAATGCCAGACGAGCTGATCGCAATTGCGAATCAGGGCGAGTTCAATGAGTTCGACCTAAACGAGTTTTTCTCAGCAAAAGGGAAGGGCAGCAAGGCGGAGTTCAAGCATAAGAATGAAGTGCAAAAGTGGCTTCAGCTAATTCGAGGAGATTACGCAGCGACGCAAGTCGATTACATGAAATTGGGATCTAAACGACCCCCTTTTCCTTACTCAGACGTGAGGTTGCTTCCATACCTCGAGCATTCATTCTGGTTTTTGCCAAACGTAGCTGCTTGTGATGCGATGGCTAATCTTCTTTCGGAGGTCCAGAACAAGTTCTGGCACGACTACAAAGTCCTAAATGTCTCGGGCACTAAAGCCGGAATCGGCCTAGATGCACTGACGCCGGTAAAGTTGGCTATCGGCAATGGAATCGAAAGCCGAACGCTCACTCTTTCTTGTGGAAAATTAACAACAGGCGTGACCGTTCCACAGTGGTCGTCGATGCTGATGCTTAGAAATCTGAAGTCTCCAGAAACTTACTTTCAAGCCGCATTTAGGATTCAGTCTCCATGGGCCATCTCGAACCCTGAGGGGGACGATCCGCGCGCTCAAGAAGTTATAAAACCTGTCTGCTTCGTGTTTGACTTCGCTCCAACAAGGGCGCTTCGACAGATTGCGGACTACGGAATGGGGCTGTCGGCAGGAAACAGCAACCCTGAGTCTGCAGTCAACGAATTAGTTGGGTTCTTGCCGGTTCTCGCCTATAACGGGTCAGAAATGGTTCAAATTGATGCCGGACAGATTCTCGATATGGCAATGTCTGGAACCTCTGCAACTTTGTTGGCACGCAAGTGGGAATCGGCGCTACTCGTGAATGTCGATAATGAAACCCTGAGCAAGGTTTTGGCAGACAAAGATGCACTTGCTGCAGTAATGAGGATAGAGGGCTTTAGAAAGCTCGGCGACAACCCACTTGAGACGGTCATCAACAAGAGCGAGGCTGTAAAAAAAGCGAAGAAGAGTCAGGAAAAGAAGGAAAAGAAAGAGATTTCAAAAGAAGAAAGGGAGTACAGAAGCCTGCGAAAGCAAATCCAAGAGAAGCTTATAAAGTTTGCGACTCGAATCCCTGCCTTCATGTACTTAACAGATTTCCGTGAGAACACGCTTCAGGACGTCATTACCAAAATCGAACCAGACCTTTTCAAGATCGTCACTGGCCTATCTGTGGAAGACTTCAATCTCTTGGTTTCACTGAATGTATTCAATTCAGGACACATGAACCAGGCAGTGTTTGCGTTCAGGCGTTATGAGGACGGATCCCTGTCATACACAGGTATTGATTCGCATAATGACCTGAAGCGAATAGGTCTTTTTGACACGGCAATTTCTATTGAGGCGATTGAAAACCCAAGCCAAATTATTGGCGAATATAATAACCAGGCGGAAAAAGGGTAGGCGTCTCACTAAATCGAAATGTGCTTGGCAAACTAGCCGGGGTTAGAATTGCTTATTGAGCGCTCTGTTGACAGCTACGAGTGCATATCAACCGAGTCTTTTTACTGCGGGTATAACTTCCTGCGCGCCCACCTCTTTAATCATCAAGAAAGACTCACGGAACCACTTACGATAACTCGGCCACCTAGAGATATCAGAAATGTCACCAGAGGGTCCATAAAGCGCAAATCGACTTGCCTTCTTTCCCTCTAGCGTCTCCCACGAGAGCTCATGGCCAGCGATCTTCTCGATCGCCTCCTTGCGCTTCAGAACCGCTTCAAATCTCTCAGTGTTTATATCTTCCTCGGCGCTACCGAAATAGATTTCCGCTCTTAGTCCCTGTGCCCAAAAAACAAGGTTTAAATTCACTCCGGATATGCCAGCACCACTTGGGAGCCAGTTCCTGCTCCAAGCTGTTCTAGATGCGAACTCTGGCAGCTCAGGCGAAACCTCGTCAATAAATGATCGCCAAAACTCAGCGTAAGATTTTGATTTTTCTGACTCAAACGATCCCCCACCGAAGCTTCGAACTTCCTTAGCCCAGCTGTTTGGCTCTACGACTATGTCCAACATTGGTGCGGGTACTGATCCCCCAATTCTTATAGCTTTTACTTCAATCCCGAAAAACATTGTTTCTGCATCGGTGACGGAATTCAACCACTCAAGCGCTGCCCGGTGCTCTCCCCTTATTGATTTCGCAAGCCAAACGATGACGGAAGGCTCAGTTCCGCCGGCGTAGGTAAGTAGCTGGCCTAAGTGGGTGTGATTCGAGACCTCGAGTTGGTTTTCGACAATAACCCTTCTACCAGTTGTGAGGTCCGTCCCGAAAAGGTCCAGAGAGAATCGCCCGATGGGTTTTTCCCTCACAAATTCGAGGTCCATACCAAGTATTTGACCGAGCTCTTGCGGATTGGACTCCAGCCAAGGAGTGAACGAAGAAGCTTCATTCGGCCAAACTTCTCTTAAGTCGACTTGTTCGATTTTTCCTAATTGCATTAATCCCCCATTTCGGTTGCATAGGACACAACCCTCTCAGACTAGCCACTTGAATCAACTCTTGGGTGTTGGAGTCGATGGCGATGCCGGAAAGGCAGCAGGGGCCCTTAAGGAGCCACGAGTAATATTGCACCTGTGACCAAACTCCTCGCAACCAAAGCACGCAATGCGCTTTGGTTGCAGTTCTTTGTTATGGGTGTTGTTTCTATGGCATGGGTTCCTAGAATCCCTGAGATTAAAACAGCCAATGAGCTATCTGATACCCAGTTTGGTCTGGTCTTGATTGCAAGCTCCATTGGGGCAGTTCTAGGTGCTCAGCTCTCAGGTAGAGCAATCCACAGGTTTGGTTCAAGACCGGTGTTTTTTGTGGCACAGATTGTGGTCCCGGTTGGAGTTGCGATCATGGGGTTGAGCATTACTCCGCTGGTTTTGGTGGCTGGGCTTTTCTTTATGGGCTTTGGTTATGCAGCGCTGGATGTTGCAGGTAATGCTCAGGCTGTGGCCATTGAGAATCACCTAAAGAGGCGCTACATAACCTCGTTTCATGGAATGTGGAGCGTTGGAACACTTGCAACCACTTTGT
>Ga0335398_10003911_pt1 | contig 21264 bp, 21 predicted proteins | sample BON03_FD_205742 | JGI IMG/M metagenome (GOLD analysis project Ga0335398, IMG submission 205742) | Freshwater microbial communities from Lake Bonney liftoff mats and glacier meltwater in Antarctica - BON-03 (spades assembly) (version 2) | ecosystem: Environmental > Aquatic > Freshwater > Ice >... | reverse complement strand
ACATACTGCAACATACTGCAACACACTGCAACACACTGCAACACACTGCAACACACTGCAACACACTGCAACACACTGCAACACACTGCAACACACTGTCCTACAGGAGACTAGTGTTTGACAGGTCTTGCTCTCTCGCATTGCAACACACTGCAACACACTGCAACACACTGCAGTACACTGCAACACACTGCAACACACGGCAACACACTGCAACACACTGCAACACACTTGAACACACTGCAACACACTGCACCACATTGCAACACACTGCACACACTGCACCACACTGCAACACCCTGCAACACACTGCAACACACTGTCCTACTAGAGACTAGTATGTAACAGGGCTTGCTCTCTCACACTGCAACACAATTCAAAACATTGCAACACACTTTCCCATAGGTGGAATAGGTTATCCTCTCTCGCACTGCAACACATTGCAACACACTGCAACACATTGCAACACACTGCACCACACTGCACCACACTGCACCACACTGCACCACACTGCACCACACTGCACCACACTGCACCACACTGCAACAAACTGTCCTACGAACAGGTCATCCTCCCACCCTCCCACTCCCACCTATGTAGTGTGTAACACACAGTACATTACCTGCTGTGTAGAATACACAGACACACGCAGCATACATGCACATACACGCATATGCACAATAAATTACCTTTTGTGGATAATTCATGTATTCGGTGTGCGTGCACACATACGCACAATACATTACCTGTTGTGCAGAATACATATGTGTGTGTGTGTACGTACACGCATTACGCACACGACATTACCTATAGTGCAGAATACATACACGTACACACAATACATGCACACCCACACACACGCACACTACATTACACGTGATGGAGTGTGATGATAGAGTATGATGATAGAGTGTGCAGAGTACATGTATGTGCGTGATCATCTACTAGTTATCGGCGGGTTTTGACCCTGCAGCTTCCGCACGGTCTCTTTTGACATGAGTGTACAAAAGAACCACCCGTGTCTTCTAAATCCAACATGTTGTTCAATTCGGAGTGAAAGGTACAAATCAAACAAAAGTGGGGCATAGGCGTTGAACTCCCACTACCAAAAAGCGTCTGGGGCGGCGTGTGTGTGCACGTAAACGTGCACGACATTATCTCTTGTGCAGAGTACATGCACACACGCAGAACAGTACATGCACACACACGCATACTTTGCTTTTGACACGCATACGCACATTCTGGATAAACGGTAGATGTACATTCATGTATACATGTGTACAAACATACATACACATGCATATACATACACGCGTGCATACGTATATATGTACATATATACACACATACGTACATACAAACATACACACAAACATACGTCCATATAAACATACATACCAAAAATGTATGAATATCCACATCCATACCTGCACAAGTAAACACATGCGTGCACACACGCATACATGCACATTTGCTCACGCACATACATGTATTTACGCTTACATGCACACAGATTTTGGCATATACACAGCTCTCTCGCACTGTAGCGCACTGAACACACTGTAACACACTGCAACACACTGCAACATATTGCAACGCACTGCAACGCACGGCAACACACAGATCGCGGCATACGCGCGGCTCTCTCGCCTTCTATTGCGCCTCCAAGCTCTCTCCTGAGGATGTATGTATGTATTTATGTGTGTGTATAATATATTTGATATATATATATTTGCATATATTCACGGGTTCCCAGGCAACGTGAGGTCCCAGGCCCAATCTTCCACATCCTCGGTTTGAATCAAGCAAACCAACACAAACATATGTACGTACATGTACATACACATGTATATGTATGTATATAAATGTATATTTACCGTATTTGTGACTTATATGTAAACATACAATATATCAGTGGGAACATGACAATGTCGTTCACTCGCGATGTTATCGCGTTATGGATAATAAAACAAATCATTCAACCCAAAATCAATCTGGTTTGATTACGACCCGCCAGCATGTCAAAACATTAAACCAACATGAATGAACATGAATTGTGGCATTGATTCTGAATGATGTAATATTAAAAGTCTCTCTCTGTCTTAGTGATGTTGCTTTTAATACTTCATAAGAAATAGTCTGGGTAGTAGCTTTGCTGGAAGCTCGATTGACTCGAAAAGGTCGACTCAAACGGACAGTTTTTCTCGTAAGGGCTTGCTCATTGTCTGTGTGTGCATGTCTGAATGTGTCAGTCTGTCTTGCTTTGTTTATCTATCTGTCAGTCAGTCTGTCTGACTTTCAGTCTATCTGTCTTTTTATCTGTTTCTATCTTTCTGTTTTCTTTTCCTTTGGATCACCTCCATGAGGGTGCATCGGATTGTCTTTTCATAACAACCACCCAGGAAAATGTGCTCGTAGTGGGGAGCACAATTTACCCTGCAAACAACCATGCAACTTCCAGATTCAAGCTATGCTTGTAGTGCAGGCGGCAAATATGATCAGAACCCCCCTAGCAAGGACTTTCATTCATTGCAACAAAATTTGGCGATCCCGAGCTAAAGCGATCCAGTGTATGAGCCCCTGGTCATGACAGTGCACTAGAAGACTCTCTCCTCTGTTCCTCCCACCACTGTCTTGTATTTCTGCTGTAGCGCTTCATGAATAACAACTTCATCGTCTCTCGGGCCAATAATGGCTGTTACTTAGGCAGCGGACCATTGGGTCGCCTCTTCTTTTTCACGCAGAAGCCAAGCTCATGCAGTACAAGCTGTCTGTCTTCCTGACAGCGCCACAGTGGAGTGGAGGACAATGGCCTGGGCGAGCCTGAAATACGGTCCTCGACGACAGTGGGGCTAGTAGATGAAACGGTCGCCGCGTCTGCGAGCCCTTCGAGACTCGGATGAGACTTGGAAGAGATGCATTCGCCGTTTAGCTCGGCGGGGTCCGGATCAGCCTCAGAATAGATGCACACAGCAACTGGCGCGTTGTCCAGCTCAACGTCGAGGGCATTGAGACTGGAAAGGTAGCTCGAATCTGTAAAGACAGCCAAGGCTCCCTCTCGAGTCGTCAGGCTGCAAACTGCTGGGCGCACTCGAACTTTGCGTGTCATCTCTGGCGGCGCAGAATGCGCCTGAAATCCAAAAAATGTTGTGTTTTTCCGTTCACGCTGGATGCTTCCGCTGACTGTGAGATGATCCATCGTGATAAGACTCAGCACAACCCTAAGTCAGGCCTGCCCGAGGGGATGATGGCTCAACCAACACGGTCCGTGGGTTGTCCGTGGACTTTATGCATGGCCCTTCCCGAGGCTCGGCCAGAACACTTGGTAAATCGTGATGACCAAAAAAAATCAGGGCCTATTCTGGGTAAAAAAATTGCATGGAAATCGAGAAATAGTTGTAAAGCGAACAGTCTTAGTTGTGGGTGCATAGGGAATGAACTCAGGGCCAAATGTGCCCATTCCTGGAAGTAAACACAAACGCTCGAATAGAATCTTTTTTGTCACATTTATTGCGCTCATGTGGACGCGTGTGGACGCAATTGTTAGCAGTCTCTAATAGGGAGTCCCAGTACCCACGTAGTCACGTAGTGCGTGTGTTGCTTTGTTTGTCCACCCTGGGGGGACAAAAAGTAAAAAAAAATCAGAAAGTTCCGATTTTTTTTCCCGCCAAAAAAAATAAACTCGATTTTTCCTCGCGAGGTCAGAGACATGTCGGACGATTTGGTGGGACAAAGAATGTGGTTCTCAGAAAGAACAAAAACTTCATGACTCTTGAAGTTCATGAACCTCAATTACCCCCGGATTCTCAAACAAAGATTTCCAACCTTTGGTACTGTCATCTCCGTCGCTTACAACGAGCAAGATGATGTCGAGATGGACTACGAATAGATATATACATGTATCTATGTAATCATGACATACTATATATACAATCGCATGCACCAGGGCAATCTTTCCATCACTAGCACTTTCTTGATCTGATCCCTCCCTCCCCTTGATTATCGTGGATAACTGACAAAACATGCACAATGCAGGTTCTTTCCAGATTGTCGAATTCTTTTTGTGACTCCCCAGATACTTGGAGATATTTCTGAGACCCAATTTTCACGTAGTAAAATGGGCACGTTCATCTCAAAATGCTTTCCCAAGCGGAATAGGAAACAGAGCAGTAGAATCCTTTCTCAACTTTCGCCATGAACTGATATCCAGATAATCTTAAAAATAGTGACGAGACAAAAAGTCGGGGGGTCGACTGTGACAGAGCAAACCTACACTAAACTAACAAACATGCAAGGAGACAAGGGATTTCTAAACTAAACAAATGCACTGACTATTTTTCGTAGTGAAGTGAGTCAACCTCACGTTTTTCAGAAGAAGTGCCCACGACAATCGTGTGGCGTGTATGTGTGACGTGTGAGACGGTGTGTGTGTATGCGTGTGTGTGTGTGCGTGTAGTATGTTCGCGAGGATGGGCACAGGTATGTGTGTGAGCACATATCCACTCAAAGAAAACATGCATGTGTGTGTGTACGTGCTCACGCACATGTATGTAAATAAACACATATACATATATGTTTACTGAGTGTTTGTGGACCAGACCTTGGTTCCCTTCGTGCTGAGGGTGGCGTAGTTGTGAGCCACCGTGAGTCAGCCTGAGCGCTGGCTGCGCATTCGTGTAGCCATTGGCGCTGTAGGCGTTTTCAGCCCCCCCCCCTCCCTTTCTTTGGTACTGATATTGGATTTGGAGACACATTGCACTAGGTGGGGGAGACTTTGAGGTTTAGTACCAGACCTCGAGATCGGGCACAAAATGACGAAATTTCAAGGTACAAACGTTGAGCCAAGTTCCCAAAATTAGTACAAATTTTGCCTAAGCTCGCCAATCTCGGAAGGCAATGGAGGCAGATGATGGCGAAGAGGCGTAATCACCAAGCTCACCGGCAGCGGCTTCGGGATCTCAGAGGTGCATAGCCTGCCCGGTCTTGATACCATGTGATTGGCTGCTTCGCTTCCAACATTGCCGGTCCGTCTGGCCTGCCACGGAAGGAGCACTGGCAGTGAGCACGTGGAAAAAAATGAAATGATCCTGCTCACAGGTGGTGAGCACACAAATGTTGTTCGTGGGGATGATCTCAAAATTCGTCCCACTGAGAACATTGATAAAACTTCACTTGGAGCCTGAGACTTGGAGTGAGCGGATGGAAGCTGAGCAAAAAAGGAAAAAAACAAGAAGGTTTTTTGGTACCCAACCCAAAAAAATAAACCGGCCCGGGCCGGCCCGGATGGCCCAAACGTCTTGTCTTTCAGACCAAAAGAGCGTGACGGGTCCCGAGGTATGCAAGTCCCTCCACCGCCCACGACTCAAGATTGATGACTTTCAGCCATCATGACTCCTTCCCAACTGAGTACGTTTCTTTGGCTACACATGGTGCGAACCGAGTGTGTCTAATACATGACTTCAAAAACCGTGTGGACGGATAACGGACCAATTTGGAGAAGCTATCAACTTCGAAATTCACTTACAGCAGGACCTCCTAGACTCCTGGTGGGCCACATTCCGAGCCAGTCTCGTGGGTCCTAAATAATGGGTTAGGTCTTCGCCACTCAAGACAGAAAGAAGAAAGCGCCAAAAAATAGCCAGTTTAAGAGTGCGCCCTTCATGATTCCTGACCTGCGATTGCTTCAAAACCTGGCTTATCCCCTCCGGAACGAACCGGTTTAGACATTATCACGAGTCAACCATGGCCTGACGCAACTTGCCCCCGTACTACCATCTTCAGCACTTCGAGTTGTTTTTTCAGAACAAAAGAGCGTGACAAAGCGGGAGTAAGAACATGAAATGGTGGTACAGATGCAAGTTGCGTCAGACCATGGTTGACTCATGATATTGTCTAAATTGGTTCGTTCCAGAGGTGATAAGCAGTCGAGGTGATCGGAGGTCGGGAACAATAAACAGCGCACTCTCAGCACCCGGCTATCTTCTGACACTTCTGCGGGGACTTTCGCACAGTCCCGCAGGTTCTTACAGAAATTGCTAGGCGAAGTAGGTATGAAAAACAAACCAGACAAGTTTTTCGTACCTGATCAAAAAAACAGGTCGAAAATCGATCTTCACGTTTCGAACCCAAGATCTCGTTGATTTTGTCAGGTCCACCCTTATGACACCCTTATTAGTAATTGGGTTTTCACGTACAAAGTGTACGCGAACTCCCCTAACCAGGTGGTAGCTAGACAGTCCGGTCACGAACTACCCTATGACTAGGTGGTCGATGGTTGGTGTATCGCTTTGACTGTGTGGTCGATGGTTAGTTTATCACTTCTTCCATGCTTTTGTTGAACAATTCTTTAGGTAGTGAATATTTCGCCCAGTCAAGATTAGTGTTCAGTGCAGCAAAGAAGAATTTGAGGATCACGTCAGACACGGGAAGGGTGTCTGGGAGTGTTTGATCCCGGATGACCTCTCTGGTGTTCTTATTCTTGACTCCAACAGATTTGAGCATGGTCATGAATTGGTTTGTACGTAAACAGCCTCGTACTCATACAGTGAAGTTTATTGGATAGGCTTCCAAGCCATTCTTCTTTCTTCTGCGTAGCCTTAGATGGTTTATGAACACTAAGTAAGTGCAGCATCTCTCGTCTTTTTTCGCTTCCTTTTTTGTTGCCTAGCCTTTGGTTGTGTCCATGACCCTAATTAATTCTAGAACACGCATTATTTGTTTTCTAGGTCGAAGGCTAGGCCGGCAGGTTGTCTAGTGAGAAAAGTCAGCATTACTTTATCATCTAGGTCGAATCCGTATACTTTGTGGAATTCTTCGATATTCTTATGTAGTTTAGAATTTTTTATCCTGCTTCTCAAGGGCAGAGTTCGAACAGTTCAATGTATTCGAGGATTTTGTAGAAACTCTGTTCATCATGCGTCTCTGGACTGAGGGTAGAAAGGAAGTGCCACCGTATTTCCGTCTTATTTTCTAGCTCAGTTGAGCAATTTTACATTCAGTTCTGTCCATATTATATGGTGTAATGAAAAACTCGCGCGAAAAATTGCAAAATTAGAATTCTTTGATGGATGAGCTCCGTGGCCAAGCTTCGTGTGCGAACCATTGACAAGCCAGATGAGGCCTGCACCAACGCGGATGATTAAATGATCCTGGTGCGACACCGCAGCGGCGACTGCGTCATGAGCTAGCGTGGAGTTGGACGGATTTCTTGAGCAAAAAGCGTCGGGCGACTGATTTCGTCGAGACCATAGCAGGGCGGGCGGCAAACGACAGCCTGCACGATGCTCGCGCAAGACTCAAGATAAGTTCGCAATAGCTTCCATGGCAACGAAGTTTCTGCACCGTTGCATAGGAGCGCATGCACGGATGCATGTGTATTTTTTGCGGGGAATGTGGCACATTTAAACAGGTGTTGTGAGCACCATGCTTGTGCAAGTGTGTACGTTAAACAGGTGTTGTGAACATCAGCGTACACATTTGCGTACATGCTCGCTACAGGGTGTGCATATGCGCTCATGTATGTGCAGTTTGTTCATTCAGCGTTGGTGAACGAGGGTTTGGGGGTTCAGCAAGTCTATAAGGGCACTTGTTGCTTGGCGTGGGGATTTGTTTTTGACAGAAGGAGATATGGGGGCGTTGTCTGTGTCTTCTCTTTCTTTAACGCGGGTGGAAGTGTATGTGGGTGTAAGCGTGTGTGTACGCACACACACGTACACACTGCACATATGGGGTACTCGGACGTGAGCCCAGGGGTCGGGATGAGACACCTGGAGGGCATGAAGAATCCAGATGGACTCAATCTCGGCATGTATGTATTTGTATATGTGTACAAAGTACACATGTGCATGTAAATGCTAGGAGGCGGGATGAGATCTTGTACTAACTGCTTTTTTCTTCAACATATTTTTTCTTTCGACAAAGAAAAGCACAAGATGTAAACGCCGACCACCGATGATCTCAAATCTAAAATCATAAATTTGAATGCATAGACCCTCAATCAAGGGTACTAAACCACTATTTATAGTAATAGAAGCAATGATCATCATTGCTGTGTGCTCGAGTTGGAGTGCTGAGCAGTAACCGTGGTATTGGATGTGTCCCAACTTCTTCCTGTCTTTTTTGTATGTACTAAGTATTTCAACGGATGGTTGGTGTATTCCTGAAGAAAATAAGCTTTATTGAACCACGGAAACAGCACCTGCACCCCCAATGGGAATGCACACCACTCTCTCTCCAATCATGCAGAGACTGACCTCGGTAACCGACGACCATGGGATATCAGAGACACATAAAGTAACAAATGTGAACCATACAATCCGTGGCACATGAACTCACAGAAGCTCAGAGCAACTAAACTGACATGAAAAACGGCACCAAAATGGCAGAAATGTGATTCTGATTTGGAGCACTGTCTCTGTGGCCAGCAGCATGAGCCGGCCATGGACCGGGTGGATTGGCTCTGCACCAGTGCACATGAAAGTGTTGTCTGGGTAGTGCGCTGTCATGATGTTGTGATGGGCTGCTAATGGGTTTGGCTGTTCTTCGCTGACCTTTTGTTTCTCGCGAACAGTCACATTGTGCATGCTCGGGATCAGCATCCTGCGTGCTCACTTACTGAGGCTCTGCTGCACCACTGCTTTCCCTCTTATCTTTTTACAACTACACAAGGAACCATTGTGGAGCTACACGGAACTTCTTCAAAGTTGTGTACTCTGATTTTGCACCAGTGTGGAACAGTAAAACTGCCCTCGCCGTGTTCCGTGAATTGTTCTGGGGTATGTTGGGAAGAGGGGATTGAGGGTTGAGGGGTATTTGGGTCTCAGGAAGTGGTCATAATGAAGTCCTAGCCTTGGAGGTGCTAAATGTAGTTGATTGCGTGGGACGAAAGAGACGTGCACAGCTTCTGGTGTCTGCATCAGCTCCTTGCACAGTCGCTGCCGCGCTGTTGTTCCAGGCATGCGTGCGTGCGTGCAAATGTACATGTTGTATTTGTGTGTGTATATATATGTGTATTGTGTGTATATACATCCGAGACGATGTATAGCTAGCTTAGTTGGTCAGAGCGTGAGACTGTCAATCCTGAGGTTGTCGGTTCGATTCCGGCAAAAAAAAATCAAACATCAAGAACTCAGATCTACATGGATTTGAATTACATGGATCCTCAAGCAAGGGTACTAAATTACTGTTTCACGTAATAAAAGCCACACTCGATCAAACAATGTATGTATGTATGTATACAGACATGTATATATGTTGTAGATGCATGTGTATATGTATATATGTATACCTTTACATGTATATACGTGTGCATATATATGTGTATGCATATTTGTACATAGATTGTGAGTCTCAGGAGCTGTGTTACGGCGTGTTAGCCGGTGTCATGGATGCACATTTGCGTTTGTGTGCATATTTATGCGTATGCATATGTGTGTATGTATATCTATATGTGCATTTTCTTACAGTGAGTGTTGCGTGCACTTTGGGACAGGTGTTCTTGGCACCAGTGCATGTGCAGTTGTATACGTTACTAACGTGTTTTTTGATATTACCTACACATCTGCGACACACTCGCTGCAGGATGTGCACATAAATGTATGTGCATATATATATGCATATGCATGCATGTGTATATGGATACGTATGTGCGTCTATGATATGGCTTGACGCGTTGAGGCATCTTTGTTGACATTTTCTATCTGTGTATAAGTGTGCATATACATGTGTGTGCATGTATGCGTGTATATGTACATGTGTATATGTACACCTATACGGTCTACATGTATACTGCGCTTTAGTCGATCTGGATTCTTCCGGCTCTCCAGGTGTCCGTCCTACACCTGGGCTCACATCAAGTATCCAAGTAGTGTGTGTGTGTGTACGCGCGTATATAAGCACACACCCACCCACCACTTGAACACCCGCAAGAATAGAGAAATATACAAGACAAACCTCCTATCTCTACCCCTGCCAAAACATAGCCTCCCACGCCAGCAACAAGTTTCAACCATGAGCAAAGTACAAAAAAATCCCACTTCCGAATCCCTTCATACGCACACATGTAAGTATTAAAAAACAATTTGTGATACACACGCATGTAGTAGAGAGATTGTTCAGTACAAATAAACAAAATGCACTTACACGAGTGTATATGTACACGCACATGCGTGTGTATATACATGTATATGCATACCTATTCATAGACATACATGTATACATATACATACAGAGTACATTTGTCTATATATATGCTGGGCTGCGGGTTTTGATGGTCTGGGCTAATTACCCTTTTTCTTTTTAAAATGTCTGTTCTCTTGAGAAAAATAGATGATGTGACGACAATCAGCAAACCACAGTCACTCACTTCGATGAGAATAAAAGACTGCGCCTTGAGAGTTCCAAACACAGCTATTACTTTTTTTCTTTATGAGCAGTAACAAAAGCAATGTTCATACATGGGACAACTGAACATACACACGAACGGACACAGGGATAGACTGTACAACACAAATAGCAACCAGAACTCCGAACGCTTGCAACACGCAAACTTCTGGCACATAACATACAAAAATTTGCGCCTATCCGGTCAACCAAAATGTTAAAATACATTCATACACACTGGCCTACGTGAAATCTGAAAAGATACAAGATTATTGTGAGGCAATTGCCAAATTCGAGACCCGCGATTGCATACAACTCCTAGAGTACAACTCTTAAAGTACACAACTGTCTAACTGTGGTTCTTTAGTCTTATATCGTTACAAAACGGACTAAGGCGTAATCTACGAACTGTCACGTGGCAATGCTTCCAACCACACATGACGGGTGTAGTAGAGAACCCAACGCGTAGTACCTTGCGAGACCAGGCGCGTGGGTGGGCTTTTGGTTATCACCACACATCTTAATCACTTTCGGGATTGGGTTGCGAGGCATATGTGGTGAATGCAACAGTGATGAAATTTGGGGCGAGAAACAGCAGTATGAGCCCAACTCTGACAGTCGCAAGTGGGGAGGAGAATTAGATTACATAATTTTCAAGGACCTACATTAAAAATTGGAATGTCTTATGAAATGGGGTGCTATGATAATGAAAATACCCAAGAAGCTGAGTATTGAGAAAATAACGATTCATGAGTAAGTATATGATAACTCGCAAAAAATCATCCACCGAAAATCACCTATATCCAAAATCCCCTATACCACAAATGCCTTGCTTATTCACCCGATGGTGAGAGAGATTCGATACGAGGCCTCCAATCGCCCGGGAATTATCACCTGAACCTAGTGTGTGTGTTTGGCTCTTGCAGTGAATAAAACAAGATCTCAGAATCTTTCGCCTCGAATTAATTCGAATTGATAAATTAATTAAAACCGCGCGGAGCGGGGTTTGTTTTTGCGGCGTCAGCCGCGAAATTTTGAATACATGAAATTAATAGTGCGTTGGAGAGAGCATTGCCGGGGGTTTTTGGCGATATTTTTGGTTGCTCAACTCTCTCCAAAAAGAGGTGTTTGAGTACAGAAGAATTCACTCGCTTCTTGTCAACGGTGTCGTCACAGCGTCAAACCACGCGCTCTGACGTGTCCTCCCCCCCATAGTGATCTGATTGCTTGGTCACTTTTGATTGGACACCCAACACATGAATGCCTTTGAAGGAGACTCTGTTTTGTCCACGTTTGTTGTTTGCTCTCCACCGTCACGGTCACGCCGGCCGAGACTCGGATTATGTCAACGGAAGCGATTGTGCACACGTTACTGTTGAAGGAATATGGTGTGTCGAAGAAGTGGGTGATCATCATGGACAGGAGACAGGACTTAAACGTGACTTCTACTCCAGCAGGAAAAAGTGGACCTTTGGCTCAGGACCGTTACTGTGCCAGAGGTTTAGGAGGAGGCGTGAAGAAGCGGCGTGCAAACGAAAAAGAACAGAAATAAGTCTAGTATTTGTGACAATTATGTTACATGTGTTGATGTACGTTGTTTCTAATAAATTGTTTTGGAATTGAAATGGGGTTGTGCGATTTGTATCTCAAGAGGTTTGACGTGACAAAGGGTTTGTTATTTGAAACTTTTTCAATTACTGTTGGGTACAAATTGTGTCGTTGTGATCACTCAGTATTGGAGCTCAAATCATTTTCACTACTGATAATTTGGTAGACAGAATAAAAATCTTGGAATGAAATGCATCCCCGAATGATCAAGAAGAGAATTTTTTATGGAAAGAATGCGCCGCAGGCCAGATCTTGAAGGAAATGAAATGCGCCGCAGGCAAGACTTATCAAACAAAATGCGCCGCAGGCTGGATTTTTTGACTAAGTCCTCATGGGTACTCTGTCCTGTTAATGCAGTAGAAAAATTATTTTCCACGAATTACAGCTCAGAATCTTCTTCTTTTAATTAATTAATGAATTAATTAATTAACCTTTGGCCGGCCTATAGTACGTTTGTTTTACCCACTGGTCTCTTGATAAGACTTTCAAACAATAGTTTTTGTAGTTGAAAAAATATAACAACCGTCGAAAATTACGGTCACAAAATTGACCAGTGTGTTTGTCTCTCTCTCTCTCTCTTTATGAGATCACCTCATAAACCTCAAAAAAGGTAGTATTGTCTAGAATGTCAAACTGTTGACCCATGTAGACATGCGCTCCTGCTTACCTTCATCCTCTACATCAGCGTGCAGTTGCTGACGATGAAAGTTGTCAGGCTAGTCCTCGACGTTCATGATGATGATTGCTTTTATTACATTCAACATCAGTTGAGTACCCTTCATTGAGGGTCTATGTAGTTCAACTCCATGGGAATTTGAATTCTCGGGTTTGAGACGGAATGAACTTGTGACTGACGACCTGGGGATTAACAGTCCCTTGGTACCATAAGATTTCTACGGTACCTTTTCTTTACAAGGCTCCGAAAAGTGCGCTTTCTTGGTGTCGGGGCATGATTCCACGCCGTATCCGACATATTGAATTCTGTGCTCCGACACATCCTCTTTCGTCCATTTTCGCAGGGAAAGTCCATAAAACAGAGTGCATTGAAGACTTCTGTTTTCACCCTAGGCTTATTCATCCTAGGCTGGTGAGGGGTAATACTGGCCCCCACCTATATTTGCTTTCGCACAGGAATTTTGAATTTTTTTATTTCGCTGTGATTGCGGGTTTGGTTCTAAAGTCCTGCTCTGCCGCGGAAGCAGCAGGAGGTAAAAAGGGGACTTCGTCTCCTTTAATATATTTTGACTCTCAATTTACGCACCGGTCATACGGTTGACAAATAGAATTAATTAAGCGTCATTGTAAAACATTTGATGTAACAGTCGTTAAGCCGTCCGACGGTGTATGCCAGGGCTGGAGTGTCGACCGTGCTGTAATTGCTGTACGCATAAATCATAAAGTGTTAATGAAAGAACTTGACCTGGGATAGGCCGTTTTCGTATTGCAAGATCTGACTTTTGACAAACTTGGAGCCGGAAATATAAAATTTCACGATGCGTGTTGCGCGGCTGAGACCTGGGGTTCCTGACGCGATGCCGCTACCTACTGCCTGCGCTCCGCTGGCGAATATACCCTGATTGGGCGCTGTAATCTTCACATACTTGCTGAACAGAATGCTGTAGCGCTCTGTGTTGAAATCATCGAGCATTTTGTTAGCCGAGCACCAGCAGTGGCGAAGCATCAGAACCGACCGTTCAGTACCGCAAGTGTATATAAGGATAGGGCCATCAGGCACGGGCAAAAGTCGTTGGTTAGATGAACAGTACGGCTTGGATAAATGGGTCGAAGCCCCCGACCCATTCGAATGGTATCCGGACATTACGGAATTCGACAAGGCTGCGATTGAGCGCCGCATAACCAAGATCATAGTAGTTGAGTAGTATATAAGCAACCACGTTTACCTGTTTACAATAAAATGCAATTTGAGCGTAAGCGCACTAGCAAGTCTCAAAAGAAGGTGTTTAGCGCGAAAGGCCGTAAAGGCACCACCAACAAGCGCATGTCCAGACTGACACTGGCGAGTGTCTAGACTGACACTGGCGAGCTGCAAAGCATGACCAAAACCATCGAAACGAAGAGCGGATCCACTATAGTGACGGATGGCAAGCACATTTGACGACAACAGATGAAGGGAAAAGGCCAAGATTGTGAAGCTATACTGTCAATGGAGCAGCGGATTTTTGATGTGCAGCAATAGGAGCTTCTGACCGCAGCTCTCAGGGGAGGCGACACGCCCGTGACAGCAATTTCCATTCATACGAACCATATCAATCCCAGCCAGCAACCCTATCGTATGGAACCTTCTACCATATGGTTGGCAACGGGTATGGTATCTTCTCTGATAAAGGACCTCCACAACCCTGAGTAGAATATGTGACTTCAAAAACCGTTGTAGATAATAATGATTTTTAGTACTTTTTTGGACCATGGTATTTACTGAGAGCTAATCTACTATGAGACCCCAATGATTGCACAGTAAAAGTGGATACACATTTGAAAAGCCCTACTTTCCCTGCTTCGAATTGCGATGTTTGCAACTCTCTCAGCTCATTTTCGATTCGTATACCCAAAATTTTCTGTGTGCGAGATCCCAATGATCGCGATACATAGTATTTGCAAAGCCTTCCCTTTTCTAGGTTGAATAGCGAGTACTAGGGAGGGGGTGACATTGAATGACCACAACACCTGAACTGACCACTTCTTTATCCTACGTTTTGTTCTTATTTGTACCAACATTACTTGACTTTCGATTTATTTTCCAATCTGAACCACGCGTTCTTTCATTTCAAATGGGATTCGGAATCCTCAGCGTTGTTGTTGTTGTCTCTTTATTAGTTCAACTCAACCCCCGAGCCTAGAATGTATTTATTATTATCATGAAGGGGCACGGAAACCTAGACACAGACATCATGAGAGATGTAGTACAACTCCTACGGGATAGGATCAAACAAGGCCTCCTCACTATTTTCATCAAGATAAAAGCACATCGCGGAGACCCTCTAAACGAACTATCAGACACATGGACAGATGAAGGAAGACAAAGTGAAAATATTCGCTGGTCCCTCCCAACGAACAGACCCATCTTCTACTGGACTGACAACGGCACAACACACCGTAGCCCTATGAACCCAACGGGCAAAAAAATAATTGACCTCCAAGTGTCACAGCAACAACTCAAGATGCACACGGGATCAACGGCAAATTTCTTGACCAGGGAAGATAATTCAAGAGACCTCCTAGGCAAATTCCATAAGGACAGAAGCGTATGGATACGGGCAAGACGGAGGGTACTACAGTGTCTCTCTTACAAATTCTCTTGTGCGCTACACCTTAAACAATGGGGCATACTCAACGAGGTCAAATGTCGTCTCTGTGAAAAATATTATAAGGAAAAAGATATACAAGGACACCCCAGAATCGGTTGAAAGCGTAGGACATGTACAATGCTATTGCCCGGTTCTACAACTCCCACGAATAGCCATACACTATGGAATATGAAGGGAACCGATGTTCTCGATACGGAAATCCTCTACTGAACTAAACGATGCATTGGAACCCCGATGGCATTTGAACATTCGGAATGTGGTCTATACAAGATTTTGGAATACATGGGGATGCATGAGATTCTCCCACCAGGAGCGGGCCAGAACAGGGCCAAACTCCGAAAAGATATCGGTGTATTCTTGGAATACACGAGAGCAATGGCCCGGGACATGAATGAAGACTGGGTAGAGAAGAAGAAGCAGGAGAAAAATGATAGATACAGCTCCCATCTAGGCTTCATAAACCATCTCAGCAACTGGGAAAAGAGCGGCTGGAAAGCCTCTCAAACCAATTTCACAACATGAGTACGAGGCTCCCTACATACAAACCAGTTCCTCACGACACTGGAGTCGCTCCGGGTAAAGAACAAAAACACGCGAGAAGCCATACGAAATAGAACGGTCCAAAAAATCCTCTCTATGTCGGACATGATTCTCAAGTTCTTCTCTATCGCATTAAACTCCGAGACAGAGTGGACACTCCAAAACCTACCCACAGAAATCGTCAACAAGAACATGGAAAGATCTAATCTTCACCTCCAACCGCCAAGGATGTGACCAGATCACATAGTTTAGCCAAAAGCAAAAAGAGCAGCCAACCTATTACAATCTGCCACATACATCTGCATGGTTCTAAGATTAGTGCACAACACATACTTACAGGAAATACAGAACATTAACACTAGTATTAACTAACGATAACAAAACAGGGATAGATATGCGAACGACAAGATATTAACCGTACTAAAACCCACTAAACCACTTCGAAAAATACCAATCGTTAACAAATAGGATGTCTATCCATAGCAATGAGCCTTCATGCCCCCTAAGTAAACAGGAATTAGTTAGTTGCAAGCAACTCCTACTCTGAAGCGTTGAGAATACGAACTTAAAAAATCGAAATCGCAGTATACACAGGAAAACGAGAGATCGCAAACTGAACGCCACCAATTCCATATCAGGGATATAGCCGAGGCCCCAAACTTAGGTACACATAGTGACCGGGGGTTTTAGGACTTTCTGTTTTTGATAAACATCTTTCACATCATCATAGACCATGAAGGGAACCGCACAGGCGATATTGTCACAAAACGCATATCTCGCTTAGCTTTTGCAAATTTGATTTAATCTGATTTTGTTACTGGAAACTGTAGTTTAGAACCTTTGCTTGAGGGTCTATTTGCCCAAATCCATGCGAATCTGAGTTGACGTGTTTTCGGCCAGAATTGAACCTGGGACCTGCGGATGACCAAATTTATTAAGTCTCACGATCTTCACCACTGAGCTATGGTGACAGATGAATCACCAAAAATCCCTCAGGACCCTCTTTAACGCAGATGAGGGTGAGGGAGAAATGATGTTGGAGTGGACCAACGATACCTAGAGCTGAGGACCTTAACTCTAGTCGGGAATGTGAGCGTGACTTGAGGGTGATATCCCAAGTATCCAAGTGCCTTGTAAGGCAATGTCGCAAGAGAACCAAACATGCGTCGGGACGGGAAAAGGCTTAAACTGGTATCATAAGAAAAAAATTTGGTTTTAATAAAAATACCTAAAGAACAATGGCTTCAGCGAAGCCTGATAGTGGTCGCTGAGGTGGTAAGCCCTGAACGGTGCCTCGCAGGTGCTGGCCTGTACGAGGTCCGCATCGCAACGGATTAGCATCGTGCAAAGGGCGTGATCCGCAAGTGGAAGAGCGTATTGACGCCGACCTTTCTTCGACGTTTACGCCGACATCTCTTCGACGTTTTATCAGCCTCTACGCAAGACCTCAACTCAAGCTGCAGGGTAGCTGTGAAGTGAATAATCAATCTCAAAGCTGTACGCATTGATTGGATCTGAGTCAAGCCAGTCTGCACGCCTCTGCGTGAATCCTCACTGTCGGAATAGTATGAGTCTGTGCCGTTTTGTGCATACATCAGCAGAGAACGCGTGTGTGGCTCTGCTCAACGCGAGCCACATACAAGAAAAGTAAACAGGTTATCAAGCCCTTTCACGGCAGATTTGCAATCTCGAATGCGACAGATTCGAAATTGATTATCAACAGTAAGAATCGTCTGGCAGAATTGTCTATATACATGTTTACGGGAAAATAATCGGCCTGATCAGCTGTTTCCTGTAGTGTGTTTACAAATTTCGTAGTGTGCTCTTTCGTCTTAGCAGCAAGCTGCTCTGCCGCAAACAGACTGTTCACGGCCCAGACTAACAAAGCAAATTTTGACATCAAAAACAAATAGTGGCGAATTTGCATTGCCTCAGATTTAGTTGTTTGATTGTTTGATTGATACACTTTTAAGTGTGTCATTGTGGAATTGTTAATTCACAAATTATCATCTCTGTTTATCTCTATAAGCAATGGCATTAATTCAATGTTCACTCCCTGGATGTGACAAGCCTGTCGAGAGCTTATCAGCTGAATTTCAAATTGGAGACAAGGTCTACTGATGCCAGCCGCATTTCTTGCAGCATGGAAAGGACATTCAAAATGTGACTCATGAAGACCATCCTGTCTATGGAAAGGCACTAGACAATGGCAATCAATACCCTGTCTGCGAAAAATGGCTCAAGTTTGCCGTATATCAACAAAACACTGGACATGAGCAGTTTGACTGTTGTGGAAAGACTAGTAGTGCTCAGGCAAGTGCAATTCAACTGGCACTGGCAAATCAGGTCACAGCACAATCAAGTGTTGTGCTTCCTTCTTCTATGCAATATGCAGAGGCAGGACATGCTGACAATGCAAATTTTCGCATTTTACCTCAGATCTCAATGTCTCAAACCATTGAGTCTGTTGGCCTTCAATCTCTGTCTTTCACCGTTTGCCATATTTGGTTTGAGTCAAGTGGTGACGCTAAATTCGGTCATTTGTCAAATTTTGCTGAAACACCATACTTTTCCACGGAGGGCGTTCTTTTCGCAACCTCTGAGGGTCATTATCAACATCTGAAACCTGTCAATTTCTAGACTATGACACTCCTGCGAAAATTCTCAAAACGGAAACGCCCATGATGGCAAAAAATTGCGGTCAGAATGTGGCAGATTACGACAGCACCAAATCGTCCAAAATGCGCGAAGAGGCAATGCCGCTGATGATATGGCTGTTTTTCAAAAACATTCTACCAATATTTAAGCTCAATCTCAGTTTTTATCAACCGAGCAAGCAAAGCTATATTCAAGATGTCAAAGACAAACCAATTCTGGGGTGTTAGCTCAGGTTGCATTCGAACGCATATACTGGAGAAACCTGCATATTCTGGAGAGAATAAACTTGGTCTGATTGATTGATGTTGCTTTGATCCTGAGGCAAGTACGCACAGCCATATTAAATGGTGCACTTGAGCGGCAGCAACAAGAGCTCAAGCAAAAAGGAGGCAATCAGTTGCTGGAGCGAACAGTGCCGCACGCCTACTACATGCTGTGTCGGTAAATTTTTATCATGTGCCAATTGAAGAAAATAAAGACGGTCCATTTCTCGCAGAGTTCGAGACCTCACGTGCAAGCGTGGCTCAGTTGGTCAGAGCGAGGGACTGTCAATCCTTAGGTCGTCGGTTCGATTCCGTCTAAAACCCGATACCTCAAATTCTCATGAATTTGAACTTCATAGACCCTCCAACAAGGGTACCAAACTACTTTTGAAAGTAATAAAAGCAATCATCATCATCAGGAGATAAACGCACATAGAGCTTCCAGCAAAGCTACTAGACAATTTCTTACGAAGTAATAAAAGCAACATCAATCAAAGTGAAGTGTCTGCTGCACACTCTACCGTGTGTTGCGGAGCGCCCAAGCGGAATGCTTTCTTTTCAAAGTGATCTATCTCGAGCCTTCTCTCTCCTGCATCTCTTTGACGAGATGTCTGAAAAGCAGAGCGGTCTTAAATTTGATATGGGATCTGTGACTGCGATTGGTTATTTCGCTGCTCTTGTCAAGTTCTCAGTTCGACAACAGGAGCGTGAAGCCCTCGCAAACACATTTTCAACTACTGATGACATAATGGGCCTCCAGTCGCCCGGAAATCTTCTCCTGAACCTAGTGTATATGTGTGTCTCTTGATGTGACCTCCAAACAATAGTTTCTACAGTCGAAAAAAATGTGAAGCGGGTCAAAATTACAATCACAAAATGGACCAGTGTGTGTGTCTCTCTCTCTCCCTCTGTATTACTTCAACTCAAACCCCGAATGCATCTAGACCATGAAGAGAGATATTTGTCCGAGTTGAGGTCAACCAAACACGAGAGGTTCATCCGCACTATCGAGGCGCCACGCACGCCAAGGTCCTGGGAGTGGAATGGAATGAATTAGCGGAGGGGCAAACCGTTCGAAGGGACGGTGTTGTTTTGTTTTATTGACCCGAGGGTAAGGAAGATGGGTGCGTGGCAAGCGGAGGGACTTTAGCTGCGGAGCTGCCGCGTGCCACAGGAGTCGGACCAGAGTTCCATGGATTTTGTCCTTTTCCGAAACATTTTCGTCCGGCGTTTGCGCTCAGATTGTCCCACTCACACCTCCCTCTGCTCCTCGGCTTCACACACCTGTTCCCTCCTTGACTGGTCGCCAAAATTGTTTTTTGACAATTTTGGACCACACTTCCGAAATCGGACAAGATTTCAACTTTTTTCCCTGAAATCGGACAAGGTATTTGGTTGCATTTCTGGGGTCTGTGCATCCTGATTAACCTGTTTCTTGCGAAAAAAACGAAAAAAAGCCAAAAAATTTGAAATCGGACAACGTTGCATGGATTTTGTCCTTTTCCGAAACATTTTCGGCCGGCGTTTGCGCTCAGATTGTCCCACTCACACCTCCCTCTGCTCCTCGGCTTCACATACCTGTTCCCTCCATGGCAAGTCGCCAAAAAATTTCGGACAACTATGTCCGATTTCAAAAAAATCGGGTGGGAGACGTCCGATCTCACAAAAAAGGGGAAAATACCCAAAAAACCTTTCTACTACCGCAATACAAAGTGAAAACCCACAAACAAAAACATGTAGGGGCTCTGGTCCGAATCCTATGGCGCACGGTGGCTGCCGCGTTAAAGCCCCTCCGCTTGCCACGCGCCCGAAACGAGGCCTTCAGTTGCCCTGGGATCTTCTGCAGAACTCTCCGCTATGTGTCGCTAGCTCCCCCGTTCCCCACCCCCCCCATTTTCTGGACGGACACACAGATAGTGTACGATGTAAAGCAATTCCAGCAAGCTCATGCCCAGGGCCAGCCTTGGGGCAGAGTTAGAAGTGCCAGTCATATTACTACAGTAGTGTGTCACGACAAAGGTAGTACCTAGGCCACCGTGTAACTGCCCCAGTCGTTAGAGCTTGTAATAATAAGTTGCCCCTCGTTCGCTCGTTTCTCCCGGACAAGGACCTTCAACGAAGAAGGGAACAGGGGAAGGAAAGATGGAAGGCGGGGGGGGCGAGGAGACAGAGTCGAGAAAGTGGTGAGGGACATTTGACTTGATGTGCGTGAGATTTCCATGAGGATTCCAAACACACGATAAGAAGAATGTTGTTTCACATGTTATTCATTGCGCAAAACAGCGTTTAAGCCTCAAGTCAATGCGCGAGGAATAGGCCCAGTTTTTAGTTTTTGAAAATTTGTACTATTTTTCGGGGGGCAAGTATTTTGTAGGTCCGGCGCAACAAATGTCGCAGAGGGTGGGCCAGTATTTAGTTGGTCCGACGTGCGCACAATTTCTGTGTGTCCATTCAGGTCTTGGACGGTGGCGTAGATGGTGAGGCTGCCT
>Ga0335398_10003906_pt1 | contig 21288 bp, 12 predicted proteins | sample BON03_FD_205742 | JGI IMG/M metagenome (GOLD analysis project Ga0335398, IMG submission 205742) | Freshwater microbial communities from Lake Bonney liftoff mats and glacier meltwater in Antarctica - BON-03 (spades assembly) (version 2) | ecosystem: Environmental > Aquatic > Freshwater > Ice >... | reverse complement strand
CGGCCGACGGACTATGGGGCCAGGGCCAGGGCTGGTGGCACATGTCTTGTGGCGGTATTGCATGCGGCTAGCGTCATCGGGTGTTGGCGGCGTGCGGCGGGTGCGGCTAGCCTCCGGACGGCACCAGATGCGCCCGATGCACCCCCCCCACACACCTCTACCAATATACAATAACGCTAGCCGCACCCGCCGCACGCCGCCAACACCCGATGACGCTAGCCGCATGCAATACCGCCACAAGACATGTGCCACCAGCCCTGGCCCTGGCCCCATAGTAAATAATATTTTTTGCAAACACTCCCTTTATTGTGCAATATATTGCACAATATTACCAGTTATTGCACCCCCCCGCCCGATTTTAAGGTTCTTCAGGTGTTTGGAGGTGTTTGGAGGTGTTTTTTTGTTATTTATTAGTGGTCGGATTTTGGATGGGTGGAGGTGTATGAATAAATAATAATAAAATCGTTCTCGACACGGAAAAGGGGGTATTATTGTACATTATTGAATATTATTGTGCAATACCCCCCTCCCAGCTCCCCTTTATTGCCTACAATATTGCGCAATATATTTTCCCCACGACCCCCTTTATTGCAATAAAATATTGGCAATATCTTGTAAGGGTAAGGGTAGGGCCAAATTCGGGTCTTCTGTATGCGTGTTTTTTTCGGTTTCGGTGTTTTTGTTTTGTGTTTTGCATGGTGATGGTGGCACTATGGTGGTGGAACTGGAACTGGAACTAAGAATGAGACCACAACCACAACACACCTATTACCATCTCAACCATCAGCAATACAGTGTGTATCAATTCTCAATTAACAATTAAACTACAGACACCAGCAGACCCAGGGCCTTTCAAACAGCACACAACTTACAAAAATAAGAATAGGGGGTGGGCCCCCCCTCCCACCACCAGCCACGTCAAACCCCGCCGCGTCAGAGTGCAGACGGACCGCTCCCAGAAGCTCCTCGCTCCTCGGCCGTTGGGAGGGTGATGCACGGATCGTCCGCGACGGCTCGAAGCGGCGGCGGATGGGGCAGGTGCGCGCGGCGCTGTCGAGGGGGTGGGGGAGGGCTGGCGGCCAAGACAAGGGGCCGCCAACCCTTTCGGTGTCCGGTCGAGCCGCACACGTCTAGTTGTACATGCAGCCCGGGAGCGCGCCGGGGAGGAAGTGGTTGGCGGCGACGCCCATGATTGCCATCATGGCGAGACGTCCGTTCTTAAGCTCCTTCAGACGCATCTTGTCCGCCGCCTTCTTGTCCTTGGACAGCATGCCCGAGCCCCAGCCCAGGTTGCCCGGCTCGCGCTTCGACGTGTCTCCCAGCCACAGGTCGAACAGGCCCGCAGACGTCTGGCCCTCGGCGAGGGCGATGCCGGCGAGCACCTGGCCCCAGACGGCCGGCGGCAGGGTGGTCGGCGCGGTGACCCAGTCAGCGTTGGCGAACGAAATGTCCGCGTTGCCCGGGAAGTGGAGGCCCGATGACTGCACCATGACGCCAACAATTGCCAGCATGGACATGCGCCCGTGCTTCAGCTCCGCCTCGCGCAGCCACGCGGTGTCAGGGTTGTTGGCCGAGACCTTCCACAGCTGCGAAAAGCCGAGCGGGTCCCACGGCTCCGCCGCCATACCATCCTTGCCGCCGCCGCCCGGGAAGGAAGCGAGCTCCTGCGAGGCGCCCACGTACGAAGAGAGCGGCGCGCGCTCCTTGTTGATGAACTCACGGCCCATGCCCGCCGGGGCGAGGGGCTCGGAGTACATCGGTCCCGAGGACATCTGAGGGGAGGGGGGAAGAGCGCGTGCAGGTCAGCCAGGCAGGCTGGCAAAGCACTCAGCAGGCGCCGCCACGCCCGGTGCAGGTCGCGGCGCAGGGCTCGCCGCCCTCGGCTCAGGGCTCGCCCAGTGCAGGTCGCGGCGCAGGGCTCGCCGCCCTCGGCTCAGGGCTGCATGCCCGCTGCGCCCCCCGGGTCGAGAGCACTGGACACGAAACTTCCAGCCGCGCGCTCCAACTGGCGGCAGCTTGCAGAACGCGCCTGCACGCTGGACGTCCGCTGGACGACCACGCGGGCCGCCGGGGCGTACGCCGAAGCCTGGGTCAGCGTCAGCATCATCGAAAATTAAGGGCAAATTTTGCAGATAAATATCGCAGGGTCGCCGGTCGCCGACGCGACTATTCACGTGAATAACTATTCAAAACCATTGCGCACTGGCGCACGGCAGCAAGGCTCGCCCTACTCGACCCAAAGTCCGACAAGACGGCAGACACGAAACACGAGACGAGACACGACGACCAGCCGTCATAAAATCATGTTGGAAACGTGCGACGACCTGCTTTGCACGTGGCTAAGCGTGCGCCTACCTGCGTCGCGACGTTGGACGGCGCTGAGCGCGCTGTGCGCCAGGCGCGTGGGCCGGCGCGACCCGGCGTTGCTGCGGCTGCTGCTCCACCTCGAGCACCCGACGCGCCGGCGGACGCGCTCGCGCGAGCGCCGGGCGCCCACGCGCCCCGAGCGGCAAGCGGCGGCCGTCGCCCTGCTTCAACTATGCCGTCACCGGCCCGAGCTGCGCGACTCGGCGCGCGTGCAGGCTGCCATCGCGCGCGGCCTAGCGCTCGCGCTTCCTGCGCGGCTCTCCACGCCGCAAATCCTGCCGCAGCTCCTTTCGCGGGACGAGTGCGCGCGGCTCCTTGCGCTGGCGCGGGCGCACGGCGCCGAACACGGCTGGTCCTCGCTGCACCGCCGCTACCCCACGGTCGACATGCCCGTCGCCGCCCTTAGCGGTGGGCCGGCCATCGCGGCGTCGGTCGCGGAGCGCGCCTTGCCGGCGTTTGAGCGCTTCTTCGGCGCCGAGTACGGGCCGCCAGAGAGCCTGGTGGTGCGCGACTGCTTCGTCGCAAAGTACGACGCCGAGGGGCAGGCGGGGCTGGGCGGCCATCTCGACGAATCCGTCCTCTCGCTCGTCATGACGCTCAACGAGACGTCCGAGTTTGAGGGCGGCGGCACCTACTTTGAGCACGCCGACCTGCACGTCGCGCCCGAGCAAGGTGACGCGGTCTGCTTCCTGGGCAAGGTGCTGCACGAAGGCCGGCCCATCACTCGCGGCCACCGCTTCGTCCTCGTCGCGCTCGTCGACCGGCGCCCGGCCGCGGAGCCGCCCACGAGCTAGTGCACTGCGGTTAGGTTGAAGCTTGGGCGGGCTAGCCTCGCCTTCACGAATGAGGGCGGCCGACGAGCGGGGGCACCGCAAAGGGACTGTAGTGTCGCTTTCGTCGCGTTCGCTCGGGTGCCTTGGCCCAAACTCGAGCACTGCTTGCTTGCCCACCCGTGGGCAGGCCTCCGCTACAGCGCTCGCCACCGGCATAGGCAGCGGCGACGGCGCTGCACGGCTTCCTACGCGAGTTACAGCGCTCTTGGACGACGAGAGCCTGCCAAGCCATTGAGCGGTCTGGGCGTCAGCGCCGCACGCGGCCTGGAGCATGGGCATCATCTTCGGGAAGGGGACTCGCCCGGCCGATGACTCGTCGTATGGCGGCGTCGAGCGGACGCCCCCCCTCCAGCTGGGAAGCAAGCCCGGCATGGCGCGCCCTCACGCCGCCGCTGCGAGGCGCGGCGGCCGTCTTGGCGCCGGCTGCTGCTGCTGCGCCCGATGGTGGCCTGTCGGCAGAGGTTGCTCCCAGGCGACCTGCCTGCCGAGAGCAGCCACGTGCTGCAGTGCGAGCTCTTCGAGGCGCCCGACGTCCGCGCGTCCTCGAGGTGGTCCGTGCGCTCCTCGCGTCTTTCGCGCAACGTCCGCGCCGGCCAACCAAGCCATCCACCCGGCTCGTCCTTGCTGCATAGAGGGCAGGTGGACCGAATGCCTCGTGCCCTCCACAAGACAGCAACTCAGAGAACAAGCTCGTGAGGCGAGCGAGCTCGCCCTCTATGCGCATAGGGGCCAGCGAGCGTGATCGCCTCTTGTCCTCTACATCCTCCACCCGGGATGCGCCGAGTCGCGCGGCTCGCTGCTGCCGCGGCTAGAAGCGCTCGCAGGTGGCAGAGGCGACACCCACGGAGCCCTTCGCGGCCCATGCGCGGCTCGAGCTGAGCGTGTTGGCGTGGGGCGTGTATTCGACGTGGGCCCGATGAGACGAGAAAACAACGCCGTCGCATGCGAGCTGCTGGACTTGCACCGGCAGGCAGCATGGGTAAGTAGGTGAATCCGTCCCCGGTCGCGTGCGACGTGGCGCATCTGTCGCCGGGCGGCAGGCCGCGCCGTGCGATGAGGGTATTAACCCACGGCGCGCCACCAGAACGACGGGACGGAGCAGGCTTCTGCCCGCTCGTCGCCTTTTTGGTGTCGATGGCCGATGGCAATGTCGGTCGGTTCAATGGTTTTGGATGGATATGCACTTTGTTTTTGTTTGTCGTTTGTCGCTGCGCACTTTGTCATATTGCCAGGCTGACGCTGCACGCTGCACACTCTCTGCACGCTGCACGCCGCACACTGCCACTGCACGCACGAAACACAGAACACACGAAAACAGACACGCAGATACAGAGATAACACACACACGACGACACAAATACAAATAACCATACCCATGCTTATACTTACATATACGTATTCATTATGCTAGTATGCTAGTACTATGTACTACTTACTACTGCTACTGCTACTGCTGCGAGTAGCTATATATTATTATATAGTTAATAATACTAATAATATAGGTATATTATGGTATATATATATAGTCGTATATGTTTTATTTTTTTTAGTATACTGATAATACTAAGTACTGATACTGATACTGCTATTTGCTATTTTTTTTCGACGGTAATATTAGTATGTACAAGTATACGGTATACGGTACATATTATATTGTATATTGCGTACATATAATGCTGCATACATATATTATATATTATATATATAATTATATAATTATATATTATTATAATTATATTATTATTATAATATATATATATATGCATATATATATATATTATATATTATTAATTATTATATAATATATATATATACATATATATATATATACGAGACTAACGTGCGCCGTTCTCTTGCACTGAGGCGAGACGGACACCCGGACACCACACCTAAGCACGCGGGGCGCGCACTCCGCGCCCAGCTATACGTACCGGGGTATGAGAGGTAGCTCTACACATTGCCTATACGGTACTCGTATGCTCAATGCTTACCCGTCACCGGTATCATCTTCTAAAAGTTAGTAAACCAACGTTCTCGCGCGTTTCAGAGTGCAGACCGACTGCGGACGGACCCGGGCCTGTCGCTCTACTGGCACATAAACAGCCTCAGCCTCCGCAGCGCCCCTTTGCTTCGTAGCGGCGCGCCGTTGACGCCCCGTGCAACTCCGCAGCTCCACCGACCGCTCGCCACATGTCGGACGACGCGCTCCCAGCGGCCTTCGCGCCGATCCGGGCCTACATGGACCGCGCTCGGGAGCTGCAGTCAGTCTCGGCCACGGTGTCACACCAGCTGCGGATGCATGCCGCAAGCCTTGCACTAAAAATCAAGCAGCGCGACGCTCCGGCCACCCGGTGGCTTGCGCGCCTGCTCGACGCGCTCGAGCAGGAGAAGCAGCGCCTCGGCCCTCTAGAGGACCCGCCCGGCACGACGATGCGCGCCCTCGCCTACGACATCTACGAGCGCGCCCGCGCGCTAGACAAACCCAACGCCTTCCCAAACGCGACGGACCGCTGGGCGGTGGTCGACGCGCCTCGCATCGCCCAGGGCCTACACGCGAGCGCTGTGCTGCTGGACGCCCTCTCGCAGCACGGCGCGCTCAGTCCCATAGAGATGCAGCTTCTCCGGGCCGCGCACAGCCGGTCGCAGGTCCTCTCGGCCCAGCTCTGCCGCGCGCTCAAGATGGCGCCGGTCGTGCCGCAATGGCAGCCGGTGGCGCGAGCAGCGCCGGTCCCGACCCTGGCCGAAGCCGGCGTGGAGGCGCCAAAGCCGGCGTCTGCCGCCGACGATCTGCCCGACCCGCCAACACAGTCCCCATCTTCAATGGCGCAGGCTTCGGTCGCATTGGCGTCGGACGGTCGGACCGTCTGCCTGACCACCGAGGTGCTTCAGGACGCCACGGCGCCGCCGGCACACGAAGTGCCGGCACACGCGAGGCCGGCCAACCCGTTCCCTGAGGAAGTGCAGCTGCACAGTGGGGCCGGCTCGGCGGCGGCGGTGGCGGCAGCGGCGGCGGAGCCGACAGTCGCCACGCCAGATGTGGCTGCTCCCGAGGGTGCGCCCGGCCCCGGCAGCCCACCGCGCGCTCCGTTGCCCAGAGTACGAAGCCTTCCGCCGGGGTGGGAGGCGCGGCTTGACCAAGCCTCGGGCAGGACCTACTACGTCGACTACGTCAACAAGGCGACGCGATGGGAGCTACCCACAGCCGCACCCTCGGTGCAAGTGCGGGCGCCGGGGCCGGCCCGCGGGCACTACCCCGCTGTGGTAGCGCCGGCACACCAAGCCGCAGCGCCCATGGCCACTCCAGCCATGAGCCCGGCAGCCGCCCCCGCCAGCGTTGCGACAAGCCAGCCGGTAGCGCCGGCACACCAAGCCGCAACGCCCGTGGCCACTCCAGCCGAGAGCCCGGCAGCCGCCCCCGCCAGCGCTGCGGCAAGCCAGCCTCCAGCGGCGGCCGGCGCTGCGGCGGCGCACGGGCGGCCCGCGAGCCTGGCCGAACCGGCTTCGGATTCGGATTCGGACGCGGAAGCCGCCGCCGCCTACCCCGCGCCCTTTGGCGCCCCTGCACTCGTGCCTGCCGCCTGTACCGTGGCGGATTCCGGCGGCGGCACGAGCGAGGTGCCGATGGGGCTCTCGCTAGAGCCGATGGGTCTTCCGGTGGAGCCCTCCTCGCCCCCGCGGTATTCAGACATCGGGTCGTCCCCTGCGCCGAGCGGCTACAGCGCCTCCCCAGAGCCCAGCCTCCCCTCCCTGGATCCGAGCGCTCGCTGCAGCTCCGTCTCGAGCCTTGGCTCGGCCGCGGCGACGCCCGACGAGCTCAAAATGGCGCACGACCTCAGCGCGGCGGCGGCGGCGGCGGCGCGGGAGGTGGCCACCGTTGACAGGATGTGGGATCGCATGCGGCTCGACGACCCGCCGCCGCCATCCTTCGCGGCTTCCACCGCGAAGAGCAGCGGGGCGGGAGCGGAAAGTGAGCGGGAGGCCGAGAAGCGCGAGCGCGCCGCGATCCGCGCACGGGCGGTGCAGAACGTGACAGAGACGCAGCGCATGGTGGCCGAGTCGATCCGCAGGGCGAGGGAGCTCGGGCTCATCGACGCGAGGTCAGAGGTGTAGGGTGGATGCCGTTTCTGGCCTCTGGGGGTGGTCTAGTTCTAGTTCTAGGGGTTTATTAAGCAGGGAGGCGTGACTCGTGCGTCGTCGCGAGTTCGGACGCGTGGTGCACGACGTGACGATGGGCGTGGGTCACGTAGGACTAAGATGTGCACGTGCGTCAACGTCTGGATGGTGGTTGTGGCGGTGGTGGCCGGGACGGCGGGGCGGTAGATTTATAAGGGGTTTAGGTTGTTTCATTTATTTGCTATTTAACTCAATTCAACCGGTCACGTTCAGCATAAGTGAGCAAAAACGGCAAACAGTTTTATAAACAAGCCTGCTTTAAGCTCAATTAACTTCACGACTTAGACTAAGACTAATAAGACTAAGCTCACTTGTTGCAAGCATGTTTGGCGGGCGAGCGCTCATTAAATAAACTAGGAGGGCTGTTTAGCTAAGTTCTTAGTTTGCTTAGACTTAGAACAGTTTACAGCTTGCAGCTTGCTCGTGATTATTATGTGTATATGTTCAAGAACGGCTGTTAAAAAAATGGCCTATGCTCAAAGTTTTCAAACAAAACACAAAAAACAAAAAATGTGGGTCTAGCTCACATGAACATGAATATGAGCTTAAAAACTCAGAATAGACCCCAGACCCCAGGTCCGTTTCAGGAGCTCGCCAAAGGCAGCCCCCCCCTGGAGTGTGTCTTTGGGACATCCCACCTGTATCGCTGTATCTAGCTATACATAACCATGTAGCTACAGCTGCCTTACTGTTTGTAACTCTAAGTGCTCGGGTTGACCCTCTGCTCGCCTCTCGACTCGACTCTCGTCTCCCCTCTCTACTCACCTCTCTACTCGCCTCTCTACTCGACACTCGACGCTCTCTACGTAACTCTCTGCTCGCCTCTCTCCTCGCCTCTCTCCTCGCCTCTTTACTCGACCCTCTACTCGCCTCTCTACTCGCCTCTCTACTCGCCTCTCTACTTGACTCTCTACTTGACTCTCTACACACCTCTCTACTCGAGTCTCTACTTGTCTCTCTACTCAACGCTCGACTCGCCTCTTTACTCGACTCTCTACTCGCCTCTCTACTCGTCTCTCTACTCGACTCTCTACTCGACCCTCTTCTCGCCTGCTCTCTACTCGCCTCTTTACTCGCCTCTCTGCTCGCCTCTCTACTCGACTCTCTACTCGCCTCTCTACTCGACTCTCTGATCGCCTCCCTACGCACCTCTCTGCTCGCCTCTCTACTCGACGCTCTACTCGCTTCTCGATTCGACGCTCTTCTTGACTCTCTACTCGACTCTCTACTCGCCTTTATACTCGACTCTCGACTCGACTCTCAACTCAACGCTCTACTCGCCTCTCTCTACGTGACTCTCTACGTGCCCCTCTACTCGACTCTCTTCTCGCCTCTCTACTCGACTCTCTACTCGCCTCTCTACTCGCCTCTCTACTCGCCTCTCTGCTCGCCTCTCTGCTCGCCTCTCTACTCGACTCTCTACTAGCCTCTCTACTCGTCTCTCTACTCGCCTCTCTACTCGCCTCTCTGCTCGCCTCTCTACTCGACTCTCTAATCGCCTTTCTGCTCACCTCTTTACTCGCCTCTCTACTCGACTCTCTACTAGCCTCTCTATTAGCCTCTCTACTCGCCTCTCTACTCGCCTCTCTACTCCCTTCTCTGCTCGCCTCTCTACTCGACTCTCTGCTCGCCTCTCTACTCGATCTTCTACTCGCCTCTCCACTCAACTGTCTACTCGCCTCTCTACTCGCCTCTCTATTCGCCTCTCTACTCCACTCTCTACTCGACTCTCTACTCGCCTCTCTCCTCGCCTCTCTCCTCGCCTCTCTACTCGACTCTCTACTCGCCTCTCTACTCGCCTCTCTACTCGCCTCGCTACTCGCCTCTCTACTCGCCTCTCTACTCGACTCTCTTCTCGCCTCTGTACTCGACTCTCTACTCGCCTCTCTACTTGCCTCTCTACTCACCTCTATACTCGCCCCTCTGCTCGACTCTTTGCTCGCCTCTCTACTCGCCCCTCTACTCACCTCTCTACTCGCCTCTCTACTCAACGCTCTACTCGCCTCTCTACTCGCCTCTCTACTCGCTTCTCTACTCGACTCTCTATTCGACTCTCTAATCGACTCTATACTCGCCTCTCTACTCGCCTCTCAACTCGCCTCTCTACTCGCCTGTCTGTTCACCTCTCTACTTACCTCTCTACTCGACTCTCTACACGTCTCTCTACTCGCCTCTCTATTCGCCACTCTACTCGCCTCTTTACTCGCCTCTCTACTCGCCTCTCTACTCGCCTCTCTACTTGCCTCTCTACTCGACTCTCTACTCGCCTCTCTACTCGACTCTCGACTCTCTACTCTTCTCGACTCTCTTCTCGCCTCTCTACTCGACTCTCTACTCGCCTCTCTACTCGCCTCTCTGCTCGCCTCTCTGCTCGCCTCTCTACTCGACTCTCTACTAGCCTCTCTACTCGTCTCTCTACTCGCCTCTCTGCTCGCCTCTCTACTCGACTCTCTAATCGCCTTTCTGCTCACCTCTTTACTCGCCTCTCTACTCGACTCTCTACTAGCCTCTCTATTAGCCTCTCTACTCGCCTCTCTACTTGCCTCTCTACTCCCTTCTCTGCTCGCCTCTCTACTCGACTCTCTGCTCGCCTCTCTACTCGATCTTCTACTCGCCTCTCCACTCAACTGTCTACTCGCCTCTCTACTCGCCTCTCTATTCGCCTCTCTACTCCACTCTCTACTCGACTCTCTACTCGCCTCTCTACTCGCCTCTCTACTCGCCTCTCTACTCGACTCTCTACTCGACTCTATACACGACTCTCTACTCGCCTCTCTATTTGCCACTCTACTCGCCTCTTTACTCACCTCTCTACTCGCCTCTCTACTCGCCTCTCTCCTCTACTGTCTACTCGCCTTTCTACTCGCCTCTCTGCTCGCCTCTCTACTCGCCTCTCTACTTGCCTCTCTACTCGCCTCTCTACTCGACTCTCTACTCGACTCTTTACTCGCCTCTCTGCTTGACTCTCTACTTGCCTCTCTACTCACCGCTCTACTTACCTCTCTACTCGACTCTCTACCCGCCTCTCAACTCGACTCTCTACTCGACTCTCTACTCGCCTCTCTACTCGCCTCTCTACTCGCCTCTCTGCTCGACTCTCTACTCGACTCTCTACTTGACTCTCTACTCGCCTCTCTGCTCGCCTCTCTACTCGACTCTCTAATCGCATCTCTACCTCTACTCGACTCTCTTCTCGCCGCGCTACTCGACTCTTTACTCGACTCTCTACTCATCGTCTCTCTACTCGACTCTCTACTCGACTCTCTACTCTCTACTCGCCTCTCTGCTCGCCTCTCTGCTCGCCTCTCTGCTCGCCTCTCTACTCGACGCTCTACTCAACTTTATACTCGACTCTCTTCTTGCCTCTCGGCTCAATTCTCTACTCGCCTTTATACTCGACTCTCTTCTCGCCTCTCTACTCGCCTCTACCTCTGCTCGTCTCTCTACTCGCCTCGCTACTCGACTTTCTACTTGACTCTCTTCTCGCCTCTCATCTCTGTACGCAACGCTCTACTCGACTCTCTACTCGCCTCTCTACTCGCCTCTCTACTCGCCTCTCTGCTCGCCTCTCTACTCGACTCTCTAATCGCCTCTACTCGCCTCTCTACTCATCTCTCTCCTCAACTGTCTACTCGCCTCTCGACTCGCCTCTCTACTCGCCTCTCTACTCGACTCTTTGCTCGCCTCTCTACCCGCCCCTCTACTCGACTCTCTACTCAACTCTCTACTCAACCCTCTACTCGACTATCTACTAGACTCTCTGCTCGAATCTCTACTCGCCTCTCTACTCGACTCTCTTCTCAACTCTCTACTCGCCTCTCTACTCTCTACTCGCCTCTCTACTCTCAACTCTCTACTCGCCTCTCTACTTACCTCTCTACTCGCTACTCGCCTATCTACTCGACTCTGGGTTTACTTACCCGAGGTTGGTATTTAGCCCAAGTACACTGCTACTGCTGTCACACAAAGCAGTGCGCGCGCTGCAAGCCGCAGGCCGAGAATTTGGGGGGGTCTTTGAAGCACAATAATTAGAAAGCCATAGACAACTAGTTATATATTATATATCTGCTATATCCAACTATATCCAACTATTTCATCCCACTATATCCGACTATATATCTCATGCATCCCATCATATCCCACCATATCCCACCATATCGAAAAGGGGATATCCCAAAGATACACTCCAGGGGGGGGGCTTACTCGAGTTAATACTCTATATCTACATATGAATATGAGTACTGCGTACTACGTTACTGGTGCTGGTAGTATATTTATGAGTTGAGTCCTATGATTTTCTGAGACTACTCACAATGATCGTGTATTAGTATTAGGTGAATAGTGTGGTGTGGGGTAGTGTTACAGTAGTGCACAAGCAAAATATCGGCACTACTCATACCCTCATACTCACTAAAATACTCTAACTCTAATCGCATGTACCAGTACCCCTATTTGACTTTATCAGTATATTCTCTACATGCGCTGAACGCCCCTTACCATTATATGTGTGACGTTATAAGAAATGCCGCGTTTTTGGTTTCCGATGCACGAGGATTTTTGAAAGCAAAACCGTGCGTTGGAGCTGGAGCTCAGCCAAGGGTAAGCTTTGCGTGTGCGTGCCTCTGCCTGAACCGGGAGGCGTTTAAGAGATGGCATTTGAAATTGTGGCTTCACATACCAGGGGGGCGCCGCGAGGGGGGCGGGCGCGGAGCTTATTCCGATCGATGTTAATAGCCCTCCCCTGGAGTGTATTTTTGGCCATATCCATATCCCGTTTTCAAGGCGGTGAGATACAGTATAAGATACAGCAGGATACAGCTAGATGCAGCTGGATACAGCTAGATACGTACGGATAAAGCTGGATACAGTAGGGTACGGCGGGATACAGTGGATCTGCTGCAAAAGGGCTGGATATAGATCGATACATGGATACAGCGGAATACCAAGGATACGGTGAGATACAGGCGGATACAGGTGAAATGCAGGCGGGATATCCAGAACATACACACCAGGCGCCGAGGGGGGGCTGTTAACATTAATAATGATTAGCGTACGCTTTGTCCCGCTTTTATTGGCATGTCGTTGGGTATATTGGGGAATCAGCAGCAAAGGCAAAGGTCTTGGTTCTTTGGACGATCGATCGACTACCAACTTATGATGGCGGATGAGTGAGAGCGCGCACTCTCCACACATCGTACAGCGTACAGCGCACAACACGCAATCCAACACTTTATAAACACCTGCTTTTGTGTGTGGTGATTATTTTCATTATCGAATGTCGTTGTCCGAAATAAGAGAAATGCGACTGTACACGGGCATGGCCGCGGATTATAAGAAATGGTGCATTTGTGTTGCGCGTTGCCGCCGCGGAGCGGCTACAACTACGAAACAGTAAGACATAGAATGGCGCGTTGGGGCTCTGGCAGCAAAAGGCTCTGGTGGAGACACATTTCTTTTAAGGGTCACGTGCTGTATTTTGTTATGTACATGTAAACTGCTAGTAGTATGTGGCGGACCTCTCATCCCCAAGTAGGTAGGTAGGTAGGCCAGGACCAACGGCAGCCATATGCCATGGTTTTTTTTAATAGCAGGCACCACATAGTCACAGATCTCAGAGCCCGAGACATTTTGGGGGGAATTTTTTTCACAGTTCGAAGTGTCGAGCCTGCCTACCTCTCTACCTATACCTATAGTACCTACACTTCACACTTCACACTTCATACTTCTTGGGCTAAGCGCTCGTGGACCGGCTGCGTGTTGATACGCGCAACGTCATCGTGGAACGTGGTGCAGGTGTGGGCGGTGGAGTTGGTGTTGATTGATGCGTGTGCGCATGTACATTAGTTAGCGAGAGGGGGTGTGTGGGTCTAACATTAGAAGCATATATATGCACACTAATACACCAACTACCTTATTAGACTGGGACTGGTTTCATAGTAGGAGAAGTAGTAGTAGAACTAGTATACTTATAAGTACAAGTAGTAGTGAGGTGGAGTCACTGAGATAGATGGTAGAAGCAGTTTCTTATAGGTGGTGGAGAGGTCGGTATAGCTGGGTAGTTCGGGAGGGTGGTGGCTCCAAAAGAAAATTGGGATGAGGTCTGTTTTTTTTTGGATGCGGTCTCTAGCAAAATAAGAATACACGTGTAACCACGGTAAGGGTCAATTATTGTTAGGCGCTTCCGAAACCCCCACCGACCACCTACTCTCGGTATCGGTATTTTTCACGCGAACATCGTCTGCAGCCAGCTGTAGCTGTAGTTTTTTTCGCCGTCGACAACCTTCGGCTTATAATATCGTATGCTGCCTTCGGGGTTCCTGGATATCGCGCGTACCTCGAGTCGACGCACCATGCCGGGCGCCGCGCCACGTCAACCGGCCGTCGGAGCCGTGCGCGCACATGAACATCTGTGTCCGCTGCGGCGCACGCGACAGGCGGCGACGACATATTTTGCGCCGGCGGTATGCGGACACGATCTGCGAGCAGCTCTTTAATGCCGGTTGCATCGCCGTACTAAAATGTGTCAGCATGAGGCCGGTCCAGGATAAAGGTACCAGGAGCCACCTTCGCCGTGAGCATTTCTGAGCATCAAAGCGGAGGTGGCCACCAAGTGAAGCTCGGCGTGACGTGTGGGAACCATCTGGATGATGTTAGCCTCCGCCTTACCAGCGCCGTGCCGGTCCGCGGTCGGCGTGCTGGGCCTGGCAAATAAAGGATGGTTGGCTTGCCGTTTTTAATTAGGCTGAAAAGAAAAGAAATCTTCTATTAACAAAAAAAAAAAAAAAAAAGGGATCAAGTCGTTTTTTTTTTTTTATATAAATGGTTAATAGAAGAAGCGACACTCATTAATTTTGGGATAGGGTGTGAAAGGAATCTTTAATTCCCGACGATGACTGCCAGTGACATTAAAATAGATTATTTTTTTTAATATAAATGGTTAATAGAAGAAGCGACACCGACTTAGGCAACACGCAAAGCGCTAAGTCAACAAAGATTTTTTAACCGCAACGTGGTTATGGGCAGCAGCACCAAGGCCGAGCCCGCGATCCCTGCGCTGCCGGATTCGCCCACGGACCTGGACCTGTCCTCTCCCTTGAGTCGGGCCCGATCGTCTTCCGCGCTGGGGCAGGTGCATCTGGAGTCCAGAAAAAGTCTACTCCAGCCGAAGGTGCCATGTGGCACGCGGGACGGCGCGCAGCTGCCCACGAGTAATGCTGTTGCGGAGGGGGCTCCGGTGGTGCGAAGCGTGGCCTTCGTTTCCACCGAGAGCTACAGACTCCTCTGCAAGCGCCTCGAAGCGGTCCTGTGGCATGGGGAGGACATGTCCACCTCCAGGCTGCAGCTGAGGTCGGGCAAGGCCGGCGGACCCACTCTCGCTGAGACGGTCGACCAGTCGGTGCGGCAGATTATGTGGCACGACGTGCGGTGCGTCAAGCAGACGGACCAGAAGTTCGAAATCACAATCTCCCTCCGCGAGGCTGGCAAGTGGCTGACGTTCCGTGTGCTCAAGAGGGCCGAGTACGACGAGTGGTGCCGGGCTCTCGACCACTGGATGACGGCGATCCTCTACCGGCGCGTTCAGGACGTCCCACCGATGGTGGACGAGAAAATGCGCTACCAGATGCACGGGATTCTCACGCGCTCGGCGGCGCGGCGATCCAAGGCGCCTCGGACACGCCACTTTTACCGGTGCTTGCGCATTGCCCATAAAACAACCTTGCCATCTCCACAATCCAACTAGAACCCTTCTCTTTCGTTCGTATATGTCTTGCAAACATGTCCTTGCGCGCTACTTAGCAGGCAACCCCACCATCCCCACACTCCAATTAGATCCCTTCTCTTTGTTTACTTCGTTTTGTTTTGTTGTAAACAGGATGCGCTGGGCCGCCGACCTCAACGCCTTGACGCTCGCTTGGACAGTCGAGCTCCCGCAGCCCCACTCTCAGTGGACCACGGTCGAGTGGTCGAGCGACGTCTTCGTCCACGCGAGCGAGCAGGAAGCGCTCAGCCTCTGCCTGGTATTTGAGACGGACGAGGGGCATACGCGGCTCAAGGCAGACTCGCAACCAGAGTTTGCCGGCTGGTTTGCCTCGCTCCAGGCCTGGGACGCTTTCAACCGCATCTCGCGGGAGAGGCTAGAGCTGTCCGTCTAGCCCGCCGCAGTCGCGCGCGGGGCAGCCCCTGCCGCCGACGTCGTACGTTCGACGCCGAGTGTATTATATAAACCTATTCCCTACTGTAGCCCCGCCCCCCAATCTGGTGCGGGCCTGGGTTATATATTGTTCAGCGCCAACGGGGCAGGCGCGGTACGGCACCTCGCGCACCTGGCGCGCGGAGTATTTGCACATCCATGTCTGTATCTGCTTGTCTTATCAACTTACAACTTACTCAGCTTACAGTACTCAACATACGCTGTGACTATGACATATGCATACAACTGCTGGATCTGCATCTGCATCTGCTGCTGCTGCAATCTAGCTCTACAGCTACAGCTACTATTTATATTCGTGTATTTTTGAAATTGTGCACTAGCTAGGTACATTGTGTGTGTGTGTGTGTGTGTGACTGCGTGACTGGCATGACTGCCAGTCATTGGCCTTTACAAGATGTTATTTCACTTCGAGGCTTTATTGCACAATAACAATAACAATATAATATTTTTTGCAAACACAAACACCCCCTTTATTTGTGCAATATATTGCACAATATTACCAGTTATTGCACCCCCCCGCCCAATTTTGAGGTGTTTTTGAGGAGTTTGGAGGTAATTTTTATTTTTTAGGGGTGCCGGATTTTAGATGGGTACGTCGAGGTGACTAAAAAAACCACACGGTTCTCGACACGGAAAAGGAGGCATTATTGCACATTATACATTATTGTTATTGTGCAATAATACCCCCCTCCCAGCCCCCCTTTATTGCTTGGCCTTTACAAGATATTGTTTTACTTCTGGTCGTTTGTGCACGAATCAATCGTCCTTTCATTCTTCCGGCCCGCCTGCATTGCCTATACTGTTGCCATACTAGTACACGGCTATATGGGCAATCTACGGACCCGTACCTGCCCCCCCCTTGTGTACGCCATATACGATACAATATCAGCAATGACGATATCGTGTAAAGGCCAATTTATTGCCTACAATATTGCGCAATAAAATTTCCCTACGACCCCCTTTATTGCAATAAAATATTGGCAATATCTTGTCATCATCATCGAGGGCCAAGTAGCCTGTCAGCACAGTCACAGTCAAGCAGCAGTCAGTCTGCGCCGCCGCCGCCGCCGACCGCCAAGGACATTGGACATGGGCTTCTGCTTCTGCCTTCTGCCTGGCTCCGGTGCCCCCAGTGATTTATACGAGTACCCTATATTTCTTCACTATTTCAGACTCTTCGTCCGTGCTTCCTGCTTCCTGCCACGAGTACGATAAAGATGATGATTGATCATAACTCCCTGCGGTATCGCGGAAAATACAGGAGGGACTTATTTTCAATTCCCACCGCACCAAACCCGCAAACCCGACTTCGCCATGGTTTTCGCAATCTTAGCGTTGCTCCCAGGCCTGGCCTTCCAGCCAATGAGCACGCCGGCGCGCATGCTTAGGCGCGAGGCCATGCTGACGGGCGCCGCCGCGGTGGCTGCGGCTGTGTATCCGCGCGGCGCTTTCGCCGAGGAAACCGCCTCTGGGTTGAGCTACAAGGTTCTCAAGACTGGCACGGGCGGCCAGCCTTCCGTGGGTGACCTGATCAGTATTCGCTTCAAGGGCCAGGTCACGGCCACCGGCGCTGTTTTCGACGACATCATGTCATCGGTGCGCTTTCCGCTAACCATACCCACATTCTTGTGTCTCGGCTGGCAGCAGCCCCTGACCCGAACTCACGCCTCGCTCCGACCCCCCGTCCCCAACCCAGCCGGAGGGTTACTACTTCCGCGTCGGCGGTGGCAGCATCCTGCCCGGCGTGGAGGAGGCGGTCAAGATGATGCGCACGGGCGATGTGTGGGAGCTGAGCATTCCTGGCAAGCTCGCGTTTGGCGAGAAGGGCCGCAGCTCCTCGCCGGGCAAGCCGCGTATCCCGCCCAACGCGGACATCACCTTCCTGCTCGAGATCCTCGCGGTGCCGGGCAAGGACGACGAGTTTATCGGCGACGACGCGTGAACCAAATCAGCTACCCAGCGATCTAGATCGGCGCTAGGAACCGGTTCGAATCTCTCTAGATATAACACACACATACATACACCCACACACCCACACATATATCAACTGCGGAACTCCGTCTTGAGTGGGTCTCTCCATGCAGGTCGCACACGGGTCCTGATGCATACACCCTAGCGGCCGTCCTCGGGTCGCGCAGTGCTCTTTCTGTGTGTCTTCGGACTCTCAAGATCGGGCCCGCGGCGCTGCTAGAGAAGCAGCGGTGGCGGCGGCGCGCGGGCGGAGTGGCGGGCGACGTGTCTGGCATCATATCGCTGAGAGAGAAAGTCTCTCGATACCAAAGGACGGGCACGGCGCCACGAAAGGCGGGACACACGTCGGGACGGGCGCGGCGCACTGTGCTAACAACACTTACGCTCTTCCTCCTCCTCGCCCGGCTTCTATCATCTAAATCTTAAATTGAAAGGCTGCCGCGAAGGTGAAGACGAGACGGAGGGGCGCGCGCGGTGTGCGTGTGTGCATGCTCGTACTTGTGCTGTCTGAGCGACGAGCCTGCGTGCGGCGTGCGCGTCACCCGTCTGCGTATGTGGCAGGCCGCGCTGCTTCTGACTCTGATGCTGTGAGCACTTGAGCTTGAGCTGTGTGCTGTGTGTACGCATGAGCACGAGGGCGGCTCGGCGCGGTGTGCGTATGGCGTGGGGCGGGGGGGGGCAGATTATATACATGATGACATGTATCATGTATCCAGCCAGAGCACGATGACGATTATATTTGAGATTTGAGCATTTGCATTTGTTTTTGTGTATTGCCAGTAATGCTATTGCGTATTGCGTCTTATTTTTTTTAATAATTAATAAAGCATTATTATTATATATATGTATTCTTATTCTCTATATAAGTTTAAGTTTAAGCTGTGTGTGCCTTTATTATTACAGGGCTCGTAGTGCGTAGTGCGGCTCAGTGCGTAGAGCGACGAGCGGGACCAGCGACCAGCACAAAAATATCTAACGCTAACGCACAAAACGCTCTACCCCTACCGAAGCAGCAGTAGCAGAACCCCAGCCCCCGCCGCCATCGCCCATATATCCCGTTACACACACCGCCGCCAGCGCTCCACGATCCACCACCGCACCGCGCGCACCCCCCCGAGTCCCACCGCAGTGGGCCACAGCACACGCATCCTCCCTCCCCCCCACGCTCGCCACTCCTCCGCGCGGCGTCCCCGGCCTGCCCACGCGCTACGCACCCGGCTCCGGCTTCTTGCCCTGCTTCTTTGGCTTGGGGCGCGAATTCGCCGCCGCATACACCTCGCGCAGCTCGCGCCCCTTACTCCCCTCGCCCGCGCCACCGTCGGCGTACCACTCGGCGTCGAGCGGCGCCACCAGCGCTCGCTCGGCCAGAAACGCCTCGAGCTCCGAGCGCGTGGTGAGCGCGCCAGTGTGGCCGTCCAGCCGGCAGAGCACGTGCAGGCACGAGATGACGCTGCCGCGCAGCCGCGCTGGCAGCGTGGGCATGGCCCCCAGCGCCTCGCCAGAGATGGGCGGCCCCTCAATCCGGAGCGTCCCCAGCCGGACCCGCAGCTGCGCCGCCGTGTCAGCGCCGCAGCGCGTCGCGGCCAGCGCGAGGATAAACTCGGGCAGGTAGCCCGGCCCGCGCTTCTTGGCCGAAGTGAGCTTGAGCGTGTCCCACATGTGGACCAAGTTGACGAACTCGGACCCCGTCAGCTCGGGCGGCGCGCCGCGCCGCCGCGCCGCGCTCGCGAAGAGCTCGTGCATGCCGACGGGCGCGGGGGGCAGCAGCAGCGCGCGGACGCACATGAGGGGCGTGTGGGCTCCCTGGCGCATCTCATTCGACGAGGAGAGCCCCTCGCACGCCGCCTGCACCTCGCCCATCGCTCGCTCCGCCGCAACCGCCGCGCGCAAGTCCTGCGGACTCCGGTACGGCTCGGCCGCCGCCGGAGCCGCCCCCGCCGCCTCCTCCGCCGCCGCTTCCTGTGCCGAGGCCGCCGCGCACAGGGCCTCGGCATCGGTCTTGTGCTCGGGCAGCGCGCACGAGTAGACTGCGGCGGCGAGCGCGGCGCCCAGCGCCTCCTCGTCGGAGAGCTCGCTCTCGAGCGCCGCCGCCGCCGCGCGCATCGAGACCGAGTGGTAGGGGGGTGGCGCGCCGAGGGGCGGCAGCTCGGCCACGGAGGAGGGACCGTGGCCGAGCATGGGCTCGGCGCCCGAGGGCTCGTCGTGGTAGCGTAGGTGCTGCGGCCGATGCTGCTCCTGCAGCCGGCGCTGCTCGGTCGCGTCGACTGCCGTGGGCTGGACGATGGAGGGAGAGAGGAACTGAGCGACGCCCTTGGGGTCGGCGCCGCCAAAGAGCGCGGGCGCGAGGCAGGGCAGGTGGCCGCCCGATCCGCCGGTGGGGAGCGGCAGCGGAAAGCCGAAGGCCAAGTCGAGGAAGGTGAGGAGCGGCTCGCGCCCCGCCTTAGCGATTTTGAGCAGCTCGTCTTTCTTGCGCGAGCCAGCAACCTTGGACTGGAGAGAGTTGATCGCGAAGGGCACCGCGAGCCAGAAAGTAGGGTGCAGCGCGAAGCCCAGCTTGGCCGAGAAGCGCAGCGCGCGCAGCACCCGCAGCGGATCGTCGCGCAACACCTTGATCCACCAGAGCACCTGCAGCTCCCGCTCCGCCCCGGCGCCGCTCCCCGCCGGCGCGCGCACGCCCACCGGCGAGACCGACATGGCCTCGCCCTCCCCCTCCTCCGCCGCCTCCCCCTCCGCCGCCGCGCCGGAGCCCGCGAGGCAGGCCGGGGTCAGGATGCGCAGCTTTCGCGCCAGCTCAACCTCCTCTTCCGACCGCAGCACGCTGGCCCGCACCGCGTCAACGTTGGCGCCGATAGGGTAGGGCGAGCGCAGCACGCGCGCCTGCAGGTCGGCCAGCCCTCCGTAGAAGTCGAGCAACCGCCACTGCATCGCCTCGGCCGCCTCGTCGGGGGAGACGCCGGTGCCGCCAGAGGCGGCGGGCCCGCCGCCCGGCGGGTGGAAGACATGCAGTAGCATCGCGCCGATGGTGAGGTCGCGGCGCAGCGCGTCCTGCTCGGGCGTGCCGCGGACGTCGCGCTCGGGCACGCGGTCGAACTCGTCGTACGTCTCGTCGCCGATCGTGGGCATGAAGTCCACCTCTAGCCTCTCGGGCGGGCTGCCGACCGTCATGAACGCCTTGGCCGTGTCGACGTTTTTGTCCTTGGAGGCGTCGGAGAGGATGGTCGTGATGGTCACGGCCGAGACGTTGAGCTCGGGCCGCTCGCACGCGAAGGCGTGCAGGCCGTGCATCACCGTCGTCACGGTGACAGACGGGTCGCACTCGCGCAGGCAGAGCGAGAGGTCGAGGTCGTCGGGCTCCTTGCCCAGCAGCAGGTCGCGGACGTAGCCGCCGTTGACGAGCAGTTGCGCGGGCAGCGCGTTGGCCTCGAGGAAGGCGAGCACGAAGGAGAGCACCACCTTTTCACGGTGGGGCACCCGGGCCACCAGATCTGCCGGCAACAGTGCCGCGTGCGAGACGGCGTGACCCGAGAGCACGCGGGTTACAGTGGGCGCGGCGTGCATAAACGTGGCCGTGCGCGCAGTCACCAGCCGCGTCGGGTGGCTCAGGAGGGACAGCCGCGTGGTGCCGAAGGCCACCAGCGCGAGGATCAGCAGCGTGGCTGCCTAGCGCGAAGGCGTCGACAACAAGCCGTCGTCCGCGCCGTGCTTTCTGTATAGCAAGGGACACAAGGGGGG
>Ga0335398_10003903_pt1 | contig 21294 bp, 19 predicted proteins | sample BON03_FD_205742 | JGI IMG/M metagenome (GOLD analysis project Ga0335398, IMG submission 205742) | Freshwater microbial communities from Lake Bonney liftoff mats and glacier meltwater in Antarctica - BON-03 (spades assembly) (version 2) | ecosystem: Environmental > Aquatic > Freshwater > Ice >... | reverse complement strand
GCTGTGTGTGCTGTGGGCCATATCGGCTGCTGTGTGGGGGGGGAGTACCCTGTGGGGGTAAGCATATCATTATCATCTCTCGGGGGTAAACATCATCATCAGGAAGCAGAGCTACGACTATATATTTATAGTTATAGTTATAGCGAGAGAGAGAGTGAGAGATGCATCTTCAGGCCCGTGTCGATGAGTGAGGGGGTATTATATATTTGTTTATAGATATACCAAAAAAAAGCTTAACCTTAAATACAAAACTCCCGTTCCTCACTCAGCACTCAGCTCAGCGCAAAGCGCACAAAGCGCAAAGCGGCAAAGCGCAAGCCTTTGGCCTTTACAAGATATGTGTTTGTTTATTCGGGGATCATGCACTAGTCAATGCTATATTTGGCATACAACACCTCCTTTATTGCAACACCCCCCCTCGTTGTATTGTGTAATCACCATATTGCGTATTGCGCAGTATGCGGTTTCCACCCGCCCCCCCTGTGTTGCCACTCAACAAACAATATTGGTGTAATAGCAACATCGATCGTGTGAAGGCCAACAAGCCTCTCAGCGCCCGGTCGTGTCCAAACTTAAGCACTCTCGAGCGACTTCATTCAGCTTCAGCACTTCAGCCAGGTTTGTGCTCAGCGGTCGCCGCATTATATTATTCGCATTCGCATGCTCGTCAGCATTCACACTCACACTCAGCACGATTTTGACCAGTTTTGCTGGTGTATTGTGTATTTATTGTGTATCTGTATCTGTATCTCTGTATCACTGTATCAGTCTGTATTTGATATTTGAAGACGCGCTGACTGTGACTGGACGGTTGCGATTTTTGCGCATGAGCGGCTGCATACACGTCAGGTACTGCGTACCCTACCGCCTACGGTCGTGTTGGTGCAAAAGGGAGCACTGGCACTGGGCACGCACGGTGCACGGTCACGGTCGTCACGGCGCGAACGAATCGAACGAAGCACGAAGCCAACTGATACCAGCCAACGGCAGGGCGTCTTTTGGCAGGACCAGCCTCGTAAGGCGCACCCACACCGCCTGCGCTACAGCCTGCTAACCCGCGCGGCAAAACACACCGCTGAGTCCAAAGTCAAAAAATAACAGATACGAGTAGCTAAACACTTCAGGCCAGGCGTATTATCACTGCTTGTAATCACCAGAGCTATCGCTGGGGAGCTCTCTGGAGATGATCTGAGGCACCTGCATGTCCTCGTCCTCCTCCAGGCTGTACTGCACACTCACGGCGAAGCCAAGCCTGAGCGATTGGTAGCGGCCCGGTCGCCTCAGCTTGCCCGCCGGCCTCGCCACGACGACCCGCCCGTCCTTCAGAGTCACCTGAGGGCGCAAGCGATCGATCGATAGGAGGGAGACGCGCGACGCGAACCAGGCGGCGGCGCGGGTATCCGCACGCGGCATACCTGCATGGAGCTTCCCAGCAGCGCTGTGATCTTGCCCTTGAAGATGCCCTCCTCCTCTCCGCCTTCCTTTGCGTTCGCTTCGCGAATACGGGCAACCTTCTGCGCCGCACTCCGCTCCTGTTTCTTCTTGGTCGCCATGCCGCATGCCGCGAGCACCAGGGTGTGCTGCGGCACCGGTAGCCCGCAGCCCCCGCCAGCTATTCGCGTGGCAGCGAGCCGCAGCATACGGAATCTGGAAAAACGCGTCGGCGGCAAAAAGGCTTCACACGACGGGCCTTTCCCGGTTTACGGGAGTTGCTGTGAATTGAAGATTTTCATCGACCACGTCGCCAACTGCGATGCAAATTTTCTAGGTACGTCCCGGCCACGGCGACGCCCCGCCCCCGCGCCCCACGCCCCCGCCCCGTTGAACAAGCCACGGCCACGTCGCCGCAGCAACGGTGCGCCGCCCTTCCCTGACAGCCACCTTGCCTCCGCCCGCCTGCCCGCCCCAAACAATCCGAGGAGAATTACTCTGTGCATCGTTTTCAAACCGAGCACGGGGCCCAGACACCTTGGAACATCGGTATCCTCACTGCATTGCGTAGCGTTTTGCTGCCGTGGCGAGGAAGACGAGCGGTCCTTAAGATTGCCGACCAGCCGCACGCGCGCGAGAACCTGTTTCAGGACCTCGCGCCACGCGGGGCGACACTTGTGTCGCTGCTCATTGGTTGCATACGAGTCATACCCGCCCGACATTCCCAGCCCCCCTTCCCCCGAATCCGTTCCTCGCCCTGGCGAGCCTGCCCGCACCTAACGCCCTGCTCCGCCTTTTTTCTGCGCCTCAGCTGCTCGTGGGACTCTGCGGCTGTTTTTTTCTTCCTGGCCCGCGCACCTGGTACGGCAGCGTGATCTCCTACGCGTACCAGGCAAGCTCCCGCCCGGCCCTGCGCTGTACAAACCAACCTCCCAATACCTCAATAACTAGCGCGCACGCCATGGCCTGGCACATGACGACCAAACCCTTTGAACGACATACTAACTACCATGGAGTCAAACTCACTGCTCTTTCGCTCCTATCAGATGCCACCCTCGCCGCGTGCACCTGGCGGCGTGCCTGCGCTCTCGCGAGTGATGTTTCCTGCCTGAGCAGCGCATTGTCCACCTCCCCTCGCAGGATCAGTGTCCGGTGCGCGAAGAAGGTCAGTGCGTGCCGCCGCGGCCCCGGCGTGAGGGCGCGCAGGCTCGTGCGCTCTCGTATAGATTCGTCGGGGGCAGGCATAGGACATGTGTTAGGCATCATCATTGTAGACTTAGGAGAGGGTGTCATGTGTTGAGTAATGTAATTCGTTTTGCGAGATGTGTCGCTCTTCTTCAATCCATCTTGAGATCATCTTGTCAGAATCTCGAATGCTTTGTGTGATGCGGTTGAGGTGCGTGGATGGGTTAACCTCGCAGGAGGAGGAAGAGGTTCTTCCCCTTGAGCAAAAAGTCGAGAAAAAGAAAAGATATCGGCCCTCGTTGTTGTGTAGTTGGTTGTGTAGTTGTCGCAGAAATCACAAACTCCCGCCCTCCCCCGAGCCTTCTTCTTCGGGACACTTGTGTTACCCACTCAATTATAAAATAATTCATGTGAACACAGCTTAATTAACAGCTCATCAAACGCAAACGACCGCCAAATCAAAGCGACATGTTGACGTTGACAGCACTTCTCTGCCAGTCCCTACTGGCCTCACAACTGCGGCAATGGCCAGCTCCAACGCGCCCGACCATGTGCGCATCCGAGTCCATAGTTGACGCCGAGGAGCACAAGGATGGCGTCGTCGCGATCCGTGCTCCGCTTCGCTGGATTGGGCCCTACCCTGCCGTGGCGCTCTGCTTTCCGGAGCTCGCGACGGCGGCACAGATGGGTCGCGGCGAGAAGGGCGTGACGCTGGATTTTGTCCTCGACACAGCAGCAAACACCAACACTATCAACGCCGAGATCGCGCTGCAGCTCAACCTGCCTCGCGTGGGTGTGTCGGCGGGTGGTGTGGGCGCGGGGGGTGCCATTGGCGGCGGGGCAACATACATGCTTGGCGATTGTGAGCTGGGCGACCTGCCGAAGGACGGCCGATTCAAGCTCATGTCGGGGCTCACGGCAAGCGCGCTACCCGTGGCCTCGCCCGCGGCGGCAGGGTTGCTGTCGATTTATTTCCTGACCGCCTTCCCTGGCGGGTTTGAGTTTCGGTGGGGCCCGGAAGCCACCGACGAGGCGTCGCTCACCCTCTTTGGCGACACGCTCGGCGCCGAGCACGTGGTCGCGGGGCTCAGCGCCTCGGAGGTGGTTCAGCTGCCGGAGTCTGGCCTTCCGACCGTGACGATTCGCATCAATGGCGTTAGCGTCCCTGCGCTGCTCGACACGGGCTCTCCAATCACGGTTCTCAACCCCGCCGCCGCCAAAGCCACAGGGTTGAGCCCGACGGCCGCTGGCGGCGGCGGCGGCCTGAATCCCTTTGCGAAGCTTACGGCGGGCCTTTTCCCGCGTCGTGAGACGCTCCAGATCGCGGGCGCATCCGGCCAGGTGGTGACGCTGGAACGGGCCGCGGCGTGCGAGCTTTTTATCGGCGACAGCGATTTTGGCCAGGGCACCTGCCGACCCTACATTGGTGAGCTGCCTGGCCTGGCCGCGCTCAACGGCCTGGGCGCCGCTGCAGGCCCGGCGGCCGTGCTCGGGACGGATGTGCTCCGACAGCGGCCGCGGCTGGTTTACCAACAGATGAAGATCTACGTTTGAGGACTGAGGACCGGCTGACTGAGGCTCGAAGATTACCAGCGCCGCAGGCGGAGCTACATGCGAGGGTCAACGAAGGGCGGTCCGAGAAGAGCGCCGGCGCCGCGAGCTATAGTGCTAGGAGGGTATATAGGATAGATAGAGGATAGGGGTATGTATTAGAGAGGGAAAAGGAGAAGGGGCAGAAGGGGGAAGGGTAAGGAGTGTGTGTGTGTGTGTGTGTAATTTTTGGGAGGTAGAGAGAGAGTGTGCACTGGGTGGGCGTGTAATTGTATAAATATACATAATTTTTTTGTTCGAATTCGAATTATGAATTCGATGTGTGTTATAAATCAGCTTAAATTTATTAATATATACATCTCCGCCATAGGGGAATTTCCTTCATGTTTGCGATTTTCGGATCCCCCCCACCGGCGCCTAGGGCCCTTGCTCGGCGGGGGGGCTTTGCAGTTGGGCCCCACCCGAGTCCTATTTTTTGGGGGGGGTCAATCAGGGGTGTCTTCTAGTCCCCCAGCGCACAAAAACACACACAGAGTCGGGTCGTGCCTCGGGTACCCCCGCGCGTGCAGTGCGCGCCATGATGTTGGCGGACCCAGGGGTGAATTACACAAGCGCCACCTGGTGGGCGATGTGCTCGGTGTTCATCATCGCCACCCTGTGCCTCATCCCGCTGGTGTGTCCGCACCCCCCGGACCGCGTGTTGCGGTCCGACGCGTTGCCCGGCGCCAATGTGCCGTGACCCGACCACCTGGGTTAACCCGAGCACCGGGAAGCGTGCGCGCGTGTGCGTACTGGGTCGCGTAGAACAGCGTGTGGGCCTGCAGTGTGCGGATGCGCAGCGCGCCCCCGGGTGGCGCATTGGAGAGGGTGGCGGGCCGTACATTCCTCGAGGGTGTAGTTGGGGCTGCTGGATCGGTCTCTAACGCGCTTCGCACACGAGTCCCCGCGTGGGCCTGTGCACCCGTGTGCACCCGTGCAGCCGCGTGTGCCCGTGCACCCACGCGCGCCCGTGCACTACATCGCGTGCCCGTGCGCACTTGCGCCCACGCACATCCAACGTGGCGCTGAGGGCGGACGAGGCCTAGGCCTGGGGGCGCGGGCGCCGAGGCGGCCGCCTCGGTCAGGGCGACCCGGGCGCTCGGCCGCCTGCTTGTTGTTTGGCGCTGCGCTCGCTGCGCTCGCTGCGCCCGGCCCACACCTGGTTGCTTGGGTTGAGCCATGGGCGCTGGCTGCGCTGGCTGCGCTGGCTGCGCTGGCTGCGCTGGCTCCGCGTTTCTACACTCGGCAGGCCAATTTGCACCAGGTGGACCGCGCGCCAGGTATGGGCCGAGCGCCGCGAGCGCCGCGAGCGCAGCGAGCGCCCAGGCTGGCCAACCCTACGGCAAGGCGGGGGCAGAGCGCAGCGCGCAGCGAGCGCAGCGAACGCCCGGACCTGCCAACACAGAAACCAGGCCTGGGCCGCCGCTGCCCCTCCCCCGACAGCCTGGCCAGTGTCGTCATGTCGACATGCTCAGGGAGCGCATCCAGAAACGCACCGTCCTCAATCGTGAGTTGCATGACCTCCTCACTAGCCCGCCGAAAAAAAACCGCCAGCGTTGCTTTGATGCACTGGATTCTTGAACTTTTGAAAAATTCCGGGTTCACCCGACTCGGGTTAACCCTAACACATGCCGACAGTGAAGTGGGGACAGGAGGCGTAGACGCAGGCCCAGCGGCAGGCGCGGCGGCGTGAAGGGCGGCGGCGCGGTGCAGTGCCGACAAAAATACAGCGGTGGGACGGGTTCGATGCCACACCGGTATTCAGATGTTGTCACGCACGATTGCTCGCCTGCCTGCCCACCGCCCCCCTCCCCCCGGCACCCCCCCCGCCTCGTTGGTCCGCTTGCATGCGGCGACACCTTTGGACCGCACCAACGCCAAGGCGTCACGCGCAGGCCACGCCCCGTTGCACCGTGACCCCCGTTGCGTCACCCCCCGCGCCCCACGAGCCTTCCGCGCGGCCACCTTGGACCACACCCACTTTGCCGCACGCCGCTACACCGGTTGCACCCCCGACACACTCAAGTTGGTCCTCCAGCGAGTCGACGGTGGCCATCGCCTGGATGAGCGCCCAGCGCAGCTCTTCCGAGTCGCGGTTTGCGTGACCGAGCTGGACCATCAACTCGTCGCACAAGGCGCGTGCCGCCTCGGAGACGCCGCGCAGGCCCGCCTCGCGCTGCGCGGCCGCGGCAGACGCGCGCCTGGCCGCCTCGGCCTGCGCCTGGGCGGCCTGCGCCGACGCCCGCCGCTCGTCCAGCGCCGCCTGTGCCCGGGCGGTGTGCTCCCCAACCAGGCCCCTGAGGTGGCTCAACTCGCGATGCTTGGCCAGATCGCGCCCAGCCTGGATATGACCGAATGCATAGCTCCCATGGGCGCGGTCCTGCGCCCTTCAACGGTGGTTCTCCAGCGGTGCCACGCGTTGCAAGCATATGCCTATCAGGGGTAGGACGGCAGCGACCACACTGCAACTCCCCGACACGCTCGAAGTCGTCAATGCGTCTGCATTCAACGACTCATCCGTGGTGGTCGGCTTCGAGTCAGCGGCGGCGTTGACCCACATTGCCATGAATGGCTTTGGCAGTTGCACCGGGGTCGAGACAGTCACCTTGCCCCCCTCCATGGTCCGCATTGACGCCGCGGCGTTTATATCCTCGTCGGTACAGACGTTGGATCTGTCGGCGTGCTCGCGTCTCGTGGCCATCGAAGGGAGGGCATTCAACGGTTGCCACAGGTTGAAGATGGCCACCCTCGACGGGTGCTCCCGCCTCCGGCTCATTGGCAATGGAATCTTTCAGAATTGCACGCAGCTCGCCTCCCTGACGCTGCCAAGAGGGCTGAAGACGCTTGGCCCCGAGGCGTGTCATGGCTGCACCTTGCTGGCCACGGTGGTCTTGCCGGCCGGGTTAGAGAAGCTCGGCCCTCGGGCGTTCGAGGACTCCGGACTGACCGCGGTGGCACTGCTGTGCGCCTGAAGAGGGTCGACGACGGTGCATTCCAAGGGTGCCGCGAGCTGGCGCGCGTCGTCTTTGGGGCCACGGAGCTGTCCGTCCAGCTCGGGTATCTGGGCAAGCAGGCGTTTTCCAGGTGCACCGGCCTGCTGGAGGCCGACCTCTCGCGCTGCCTCGAGCTCGAGTGCATCGATGCATCGACGTTCCATGGCTGTTCCGCCCTGGCCAGCGTGCGTTTGCCCAGCTCACTCGTCGTGGTCAAACACTCGGCCTTTCGAATGTGCTGGAAGCTGACCGACGTCAACCTGTCCAGCTGCACGGCCCTGGAAAGGATTGGCAAGCTAGCCTTTGCGGACTGCGGTGCACTCGGTGCCGTAGACCTGTCTGGCTGCACCTCCCTAGTGTCAATTGCCGTCGATGCGTTCAGTGGGTGCTCGGCGCTCCATAAATTGCTGCTTCCGGCACAATTCGATGGTAGGTTGCCTGAACTCCCACCGAAGTGCAAGACGTCGCGAGAACCGGCGTACGGGGGGGCGACGTACTGGGCCCCGACCCTGCGCACGGCGGCACCAAATGGCCGGTCCACCCCGAGGCGAGGCGATGCCACTGGTTGAGCCTCGACGGGGCCCCCTCGAGGGCCGTGGAGCCTTGCCGCACCACGAGCGGACCACGTGCACTCCAGTGCCAGTGCGACCTCTGGCGCCTGCGGAGCACGCGCGCCACCGGAACGCGAGCCCCCCCCCCCCTCGCGGCGCCTGGGGTGCTCCGCGCTCCCACCTGTGGCCGGTGGGTTCCCCCGAGGGCGACGCAGTCAACCGTCACGGCGTTTGGCGTGTCGGGTGGCCGCGCCGCGCCGAGTTCGCGCGTCGCACATCTCCGGGGGTGCTCCGTGCCTCTTGCCCATGCCCGGCGGTCGACAGTGACGCTGTCAAGCGGCACGGCGTTTGGCGTGTTGGGTGGCCCCGAGGCGTCGACCTGCGTCGCCGACGCGATCAACACCTCCTGCATGTCCCGCCACCCCAGCGCTGGGTTGGCCTGCAACATGAGCGCCACCACACCGGCGACCTGCGGCGCCGCGGCCGACGTGTAGCCAAAGGAGGCGGTGTAGGCCGACGGACCCGAGTAGCCGAAGCCGGCCGGCGAGGCGTCGGTGGTGACGAGCCCGTACCCCGCGCCGCTGGAAGGGGCACAGACCAGGATGCAACAGCCAGGCTCGGTGTACCAGGGGCGCACGCCGTCCGCCGACACGGCGCTCACGGCGATGGTGTAGATCGAGTTGGCGTAGCCGTCGTTGTTGACGTTGTCCCGCGCGCCGCCGTTGCCCGCCGCAAAGACGTGCACCACGCCCAGGCCGCCGCGCCCGGTCCGCACGCTCTGCTCGAGCGCCGAGCACGCCAGCGAGTGCGGCCCCGCCAGCCGGCCGTCGGCGGGGCCCCAGCTGCTCGACTTGACGTCCACCACCTCGATGTGGAGCAGGAAGGCCTCGTGCGCCTCGGCCCCGTGCGCCTCGGCCCCGTGCGCCTCGGCCCCGTGCGCCTCGGCCCCGTGCGCCTCGGCCCCGTGCGCCTCGGCCCCGTGCGCCTCGGCCCCGTGCGCCTCAGCCCCGTGCACCTCGGCCCCGTGCGCCTCGGCCCCGTGCACCTCGGCCCCGTGCGCCTCGGCCCCGTGCGCCTCGGCCCCGTGCGCCTCGGCCCAGTGCGCCGCCTCCGCTCCGGGTCCGACCGCGGCCTCGGGCTCGGCCCCGGGCTCGGCCCCGGGCTCGGCCCCGGGCTCGGCCCCGGGCTCGGCCCCGGGGCCCTGGCGGAGGTGGCCGCGGCACCTCCGCCGAGGACCGATCTGTCGGCCATTGGATTACATCTTTTTTCGGCGCTGGGCGGTAGAGACAGATGCACACGCAACGCCCCGGAGACGCGTCGCCCGAGGCAAGCGCGCTCGCGCCTGCGGCTACGGCGGTGGAGGCGGCGCCGTGTGCCACCGGCGCCTTGGGCCACTCGCTCGTCGCGGCCGCGGCGGCCGAGGCGGCGCTGGGGGCGCCGGGCGCCACCAGCGCCATGGGCCACCCGCTCGTCGCGGCCACCCCAGGGGACCAGTCGCACTCGGCGCTCTTGCGCTTCTGCATCGCGAGCCGGCGCTGGGGGCGCCGGGCGCCACCAGCGCCATGGGCCACCCGCTCGTCGCGGCCACCCCGGGGGACCAGTCGCACTCGGCGCTCTTGCGCTTCTGCATCACGAGCATGCACAAGGAGCAGATTTTGGCCAGGCAGGCACCGAGCGGCGGCGCCAGCGCGAGCAGGTCAAGACGTACAGCACGCTGCTGGAAGAGCATCTGCGGCGACACAACGAGGACTCGGTGCACCTCCCGGCCTCTGCGTCGTCGCCCGAGTGCTGGGTCGTCCGGCGGACCATCCGCGCCGCGCCCAAGAAGCTGTGCGCCGCGAGCGTGGTGGAGACGCTGCGTACGCTCACCATGGAGCAGCTGCGCCGCTTCGCCGCAACCAACGACCTGTCCTCGGCGGTCCAAGAGTTCCTGCGCGCCAAGCTGTCGCGCCAGCCGACGGGCCGCTTCAATGTGTCTGTCCAGGTGAACCGGCCACGGCCTTGCCAGGGCGCGCCAGCGGCCCCGCCGCCAGCTCTCGATGTGCGGCCGCTGCAGCCGCTCCCGCCGCCCCCCCCCAAGCCGCCGCAGCCGCCGGAGCCGCTGGAGCTGGAGCCGCTGGAGCTGGAGCCACTGGAGCTGGAGCCGCTGGAGCTGGAACCGGAGCCGCTGGAGCCGCTGGAGCTGGAGCCGCTGGCGCCACTGTCGGTACCGGTGGTACAGGCGGGCCGGCCGGAACCCCACCCACAGCAACTGGAGCACGAAGTGCAACCGGCGCACCGGCTGAACCCGACCGGCGCATGCGGCGGCTACGACCCGACCAGACCCACCGGCGGCGGGGAGGAAGCCCGGCGCCTCGCGGGCGCCCTCCGCATGTGCCGGGACGTGGCCAAGTCGGGCGCCAAAGACACCCGCGAGCGCCTCAAGGTGCACGAGGCGGCCACCCGTCTCTGCGAGCCCGTGGTCGACGCGTACGTGCACTCTGTGAGCCCGGTCGCGGCAGCTGCGCCCCTGCAGATCGAGATTGGCGGCGCCGCCACGGACTTTTTCGTGCGCTCCCGCAGCGTGTCAAAACAAAAGCCCATCACGCTCACAAATCTGCTGCCCCTCTGCCACGTCGCCATCAAGGCGGCGCTCGGCGCCGGGGGCATGGTGGACGCCGTCACGCCCCGAGCAGTTGCCTTCCTGCAGTCTGCGGCGTGCCTGGACGACGTCCTGCGCCGCCTGCTCGCAAAGATTGCGCGGGTGCAGGCCGCGACGGCCACGACCACGCGCGAGGTGTCGCTCGACCGCGGCGCGTTGCGCCCCCGGCGGAGGGGCCGCGGGGCGACCGTTGGCAGGGGCCGAGGCTGCTCGCCCGTGGTGGCCGGGCCCATGATTGGGGTGGCCGTCTGATCGAGCTCTCGTGCAGCGCCTGTGCACGGGGGATGCCCCGCCGGCGTGGGCCTCGTGGCGCTGGCGCATGGGCTACCGGGTGGGGCACTGGCGCATGGGGTTAGGGTTAACCCCTCGCGGGTGGGGTCTCGCCGCGCCGGCGCATCCCTCGGGCTTGTCGGTCTCGGAGGCGTCGGTTAGGGTCAGGTCGATGGTGCCTGCCATCGGGTCGTCCGGTGTTTGGGGGAGCAGGTCGTCGCCCGCCGGCAGGTGGTCGCCCAGGTGGTCGCCCTGGCTGAGGTCGTCGCCCTGGCTGAGGCCGTCGCCCGCCGGTAGGTCGTCGCCCTGGCTCAGGCCGTCGCCCGGCGGCATGGATGCGGGTGAGGGCTGGCCGCTCCAGCGCAAGCCGTCCGACTCGGTGTCGGACTCGGGCCTGGACGCGGTTGAGGACTCGCCGCCCCAGCTCGAGCCGTCCGACTCGGTGTCGGACTCGGACCTGGACGGGGGTGAGGGCTGGCCGTTCGAGCGCGAGCCGTCCGACTCGGTGTCGGACTCGGGCCTGGACGCGGGCGCGGGCTGGAGCTCGAGGTGGCGCTCGTCCAGCTGGCCGCCCGGGGACAGGATGGCGCCGCTCTGGTTCTGGTTCTGGATGGTCGAGCGGGGTCGTTGGGAGCCCGTCGGCGTCATGGCGCGCGCCCTGCGCAGCCCAGGCGGGTGGCGCGGTGGCTCAGTTGCGTTTGGGGGTGGCGCGCCGCCGCACGGCGGGCTGTCACCTGTTTGGAGCCACAAGCGAGTCCAGAGTCTTTTTTGGGATCGGTTCATGTGAAGACGATCCTAAGAAGGAACCTTAAAGTGCGGCGCCGTCAAACCGTCCTCGCCGCCATCCCTGGCCGTTGCCGTCCCTGCGCCGCGCCGCGCCGCGCCGCGGGCGGCCTGCGCGCCGTTGTGCGGGGGCTGAGCCGTCGCGGCTCGCGGCTGGTCGCTGGGTCGGCTGCGCCGCGCGGCTGTGGGGCTGGCCTGCACCTGCAGCGCGCCGCCCTGCGCTCTGCGGGCTGCTCCCTGCGGGCTGCGGGCTGCGGGCTGCGGGCTGCGGGCTCTGCGGGCTGCGGGCTCTGCGGGCTGCGGTGCGTTCACGCTGAGCCCCCCGCCCCTCCCCCCTTGGCCAGGGACCCGCTGGTGCTGCAGATGTCCAATACTGCGGTGAAGCGCAAGAGGGACGAGTTCAGTGCCAGTGCCAACGCCAAAGCTGCCAAGGTCGAGGGCGAGGGCGAGGGCGAGGATGAGGACGAGGACAAGGGCGAGGGTGAGGGCGAGGCCGAAGGCAAGGGCGAGTCCGAGTCCGAGGACGGGGAGGCGGAGGCGGGCGTCGCCACGTCCGCTATGAGTGCGCTCCGGGATGAGCACGCCACCCTTGGGCTCAGAACCCTTGGAGACCCCGACGTGCTGACGTGCATGGCTCGCGCAGCCCCAGTCTGTTTCAAGACGATTCGCCTTGTGTGTCGCGATGCCCAGGCAGCCGCGAATGCGCCTGCGTTGGAGATGCTGGCAGAGGCCAGGGCGACGTTCAACCGACTCGCAGCCGAGGTGCACCCGATCGATGTGGCCACACTCCGCACGCTGCAGTACGAGTACGGTGACAGCGGCAGCGACAGCGGCAGCGACAGCGGCAGCGAGTCATGGGAGAACGTCACAGAGTCATTCGACAAGGCCAACAGCGAGTTGATCGATCATCAGGACAGCGTCTGGCGCGCCCGGGAACTCTTGCTGGATGTGAAAGGTCGGGTGGGATTCCTGACATCGGCACGTTCCATGCTACATGCCGGCGCCCTCGTCATCTTGCACGTTGCCTGGAGTGCGGAGGACTTTCGCGCCGAACTGTCCATCGCGTACCCCCCCCCGGATCTGTTGCTCATGGATTTCTGGGAGCACTATGGCTTCCTGGAGTCCACCTCGCGCCTGATCGACAGAGGACAACGGGAGGCCGATCTGCAGGCCGTGTACGCTGGCCACGGCATCTCTCCGGAATTGAGTATCGACTGCTCGTGGTGCGACAAAGCGGCCATCCTCACCGCGTGCAAGCGGGCCGGGCTGACGGCGCCGCCGGACTGCGATTCCTGGGACCACCTGCAACGGGACGCCCCACGCGTGATCAAAGAGGCGCACCGATCGTGGACACTATTCCACCAGCATGTGCAGAGGCGGGCTCGGGAGCAGCGCGAGGAGGTTGCACGCGCGAGGCGCACGGCGAGGCGCACGGCGTGCCTGCACCATGCCATTCGGCAGATGGGGCTCAGTCCGCGGGCCGACTCGGCCCTGCAGCGCTCCTGCGTGGCATCGGCCCATTCGATGCACCTGATGCTGGGCAAGACACTGCGGTGCGCCGTGTGGATGCACTGGCTGCACAACCACACCCACGGGAATTACAAGCGCGACGTGGAATACGAGAAGGACGCCTCCGGCGGCGCCGGCGCAGGTGAATGGCGCAGGTGAATTCGCCCCATTCGCAGGGCGGGTCCAGCGCGCGGAGCCACTGCAGCGCCTCCATGTGGGCTCCCTTGGCGGCGGCGTCGCAAGCGAAGCTGTCCCACTCGCAGGTCGGCTCCTGCGCGCGGAGCCACTCCAGCACCGCGAGGTGGCCCGGCGCGCCGCCGAAGCCGGGCTCCACCGCGGCGAAGGCCATGTCCTCGTCCGTCCTCAGCAGCAGGACACCGGGCGGCGGCTCCGCGGCGGGCGGCAGCGCCACCGCCGGGTTGGGCATAATGTGCCTGGTCTCGCCGGGGCACGCCGGGTCGCCGGTCAGGGCGACGGCGCCGCCCACCCGCTCGTCGACGTGGCAGATCAGCAGCCGGTCGCCCCCGGCCGATCCGGCCGGCGTGGAGTAAGGGGTGGGTTCGGGCCACTCGGCGCCCTCGAACCGGGCCACCCCGGCCGCGTCCACCGTCAGGAAGCGGCCCTCGTCGGCGAAGGACACGCGGATGCTGCGTAGGACCGATGGGGCCAGGAAAAATTCGAGGAAGGCCTGGAAGCCGGTGACCTTGCAGTCGCGCGCGGCCTGGTCGTAGTTCATGCCGAGGTAGAAGGTGCAGAACTGGCCCATGGTGTAGACGCAGGCGGGCGTGCGCCCTGGGCAGGGCACGCACTCCTGCAGGTCCTCGTCCCACGAGAAGGGCGCGGGCTCCCAGCGGGCCCGGCGCGCGTCGACCATCGCCAGGTCGAGCCTCCCGTTGCGGCTGCGCGCCTCGAGCCGCGGCTGCGCGTGCTCGTAGCTCGGGTAGAGGCTCCGGCGGTTCTCGTCGGCGTCCACATACCCGCCGCCGGACGCCTTGCCGCCGGCCGAGTAGGGGAAGATGCTCGAGTCGTTCTGCAGCCCGTTGTTGCAGGTGAGGTAGGCCTCGGGCGACACCACAACCAGGGCCTGCGGCTCGGGCAACCGCGCCGTCTCGAGCTCCGGCGCCCACGACACGTTCATCCCGCCGTCGTAGTTGCAAAAGTGGTGCAGCTCCGCCTCGCCCTCGAGCTGCACCGCGAGGCGCCCGATCGCGGCGGGCCGCGCGGCGCGGGCCGCGGCGGCGGCGGCGTAGGCGGCGGGCGCCGCGGCCGGCGGCGCCGAGGGCACGAGCAGCTCCGCCGCTGGCTCGTCGAGCCCCGGCGGCGCCAGGAAGGCCGCCAGGCGCCGCTCGAGCACGCGCGGGCTCACGCGGAAGCGCAGTAGCACCAGCCCCCGGTCAGCCAGCGACGCCAGCGACTCGGGCGGCGCCTCGACCGCGGCGCCCTGGATGTGCGCCATGCGCGTGAGGATGGGCCGGTCGCCCGCCTCCCACACGTTGCGGCCGTGCGTGTTTGTGTTGAGAAAGACGTACGGCTCGCCCTGCACCGCGACGCGGTAGACCCGGCCGCCCGCCTCGAGCGGCCCGTCGCCGCCGTTGTGGGGGCCGTGGGCGCCGGTGCCAAACAGGGCGACGAGCGCCCCACGCGCTGCTCGAGCTGATGCCCGACTTTGTGCTGCGCTTCGCCACGCCCATCGTGCGCGTCTCGGCGCGCGCCGGCCGCGTCGGCTTCTTCTCGCTGCAGGAGTACGACCTGTGGAAGGCGCCGCACCCAGACGAGGCGGGCGCCGCCGTCAAGTACTACAAGGGGCTGGGCACCTCGACCAACCGCGACGCCAAGGAGTACTTTACGCAGTGGGACGCGCACGTCACGCGCGTCGAGTACCGCGGCGCGCCGTGCGACGCGGCCATGCGCATGTTCTTCGACGAGCGGCTGGCGGCCGAGCGCAAGGCGTTCCTCTCCACGCGCTACTCGCCGCTCTCGTACGTGGACTACGCGCAGGACGCGACGAGCATGCACGACTTTCTGCACGACGAGATGGCGCACTTTTCGCACGCCGACAACGTGCGCTCCATCCCCTCGGCCCTGGACGGGCTCAAGCCGGTGCAGCGCAAGGTGCTCTTCACGCTCTTCGACCGGTCGCAGCGCGGCGAGGTAAAGGTGGCCCAGGCCGCGGCGATGGTGGCCGAGCGCACCGCCTACCACCATGGCGAGGTGTCGGTGGCCGAGGCCATCGTGGGGCTGGCGCAGGACCACGTGGGCACCAACAATGTCGCGCTGCTGTGGCCCGAGGGCCAGTTCGGCTCGCGCCACAACAAGCCGTCGGAGCACGCGGCCGTGCGCTACATCTTAACCCGGCTCGACCTGTCCGCGCGGCGCCTCTTCCGCCCCGAAGACGACCCCGTGCTCGAGCACGCGCTCGACGACGGGCAGCGCGTCGAGCCGCGCCTGTTTGTGCCCGTCATCCCGATGGTGCTCGTCAACGGCGCTGCCGGCATCGGCACCGGCTGGTCGACCAACGTGCCGAGCTTCAACCCCCACGACGTCGTCCAGCACTGCCTCGCGCTCGCCGCCGCGCTGCGCGCAGGCGCGCCCACGCCGCGCGCTCGCCTCACCCCGTGGTTCGCCGGCTTCACCGGCCGCGTCACCCACGAGGCCGCCGCGCCCCCCTAAAGGTGTGTTCGTAAACTTTTTTGTGGCGCAGAATCAGAACCGGGGTTCCAATGAGTCGCATCGATGCTAGGGTACGAACAGCAATCTTGTGCGCCGAATCTTGTGCGCCGTGAACACGCTATTGCCCGTGGCAACGACGGGTCGCCCGCGTGTCGATCCATCGGCTGTACTCGAGCGCATGGCCCTGTTGCTCTGGAGCGGTGGCCCCTGGCGCACACTGGGTGCTGGGTACACCACCGTCTTCCAAACGTTCACCAAGTGGACTGCGGCGGGTGTCTTCGAGCGCGCCTATGCCGCTGTGCTGCGCCTCGAGAGACGGCCCCTCAAACGCAACGTGCGCGTCGAGTGGATCGACTCGTCGTATGTCAAGAGCATTTACGGCCGGGATTGCATCGGGTGCAACCCGACCGACCGCGGTAGAAACGCGACCAAGGTGTCGGCCATTGTGGCCTCCGATGGCGTTCCGGTGGCCCTGGCCTTCTTCCCCGGTAACACCTCCGATCAACGGACGGTCGAGGTGACATTGTGCGCGCGCCTGGCACCACGGGCGGCCCGGGGGATGCCCATGTACGCGGACAATGGCTACGACAGCGCCGCCAACCGAGCACTCCTGCGGCGTTACGGGTACGTGGACTGCATCTCTGCACGGGGGCGGAGGACGCACCGCGTCGTCAACCGCCGGCGCAATGTGGTCGAGCGCACTTTTTCGTGGCTGGACAAGAGTCGGAGGCTCCTGTTGCGGTACGACCAGAAGATCAGCGCGTACGCGGCCTGGACGTACCTGGCGTGCCTGCGCATGGTCGGGGCGCGGCTGGCCTGACCGCGCGCACGCCTCGTGTGCCAGGGGGCGGTGCGCGACCGGTGCCACTGCGCGGTTGGTGTCACTGCGGCCGGGGCCCTTCTGCAGGAGCGCCGCGAAGGGGGGGCGTGTGCATCGATGCCACGCCGTGCACGTCATTCGTGCCCCCCCCCCCCCCCCCCCCCCCCCGGGGGGGGGGGGCGCCACCCACCCCCCCCCCCCGCCCCCGGGGCGCGGGGGGCGGGGGCCCTTGGCGGGGGGGCCCGGGGGGGGGGGGGGGGGCGTCGCGCCCGCCCCGGCCGCCTCCTCCTCCCCCCCCCCCCCCCCCCCCGCGAAGGGGGGGGTTGCATATGCAATCGGCGCCACGGGGCCAGGGCACGCCGGACGGCGCCCCCGGCGCCAGGCGCGGAGCTGCGCCTCGCGTGCGCGTCGCTCGAGCGGCCGCGCCGCGGCGTGCGTGGCGACGCCGGGCGCGATCTGGGGCTGGGAGCCATAGTGGGTGACCACGCCGAAAGCCGCGCGACCTGGCCGACAGCCGCGAGCGGCAACTCTGTCGCACGCTGCACGGCGCCGCGCCGCGGCGTGCGTGGCGACGCCGGGCGCGATCCGGGGCTGGGAGCCATAGTGGGTGACCACGCCAAACGCCGCGCGACCTGGCCGACGGCCGCGAGTGGCAACTCCGTCGCACGCTGCACGGCGCCGCCTTCCAGCCCGCCTGCTGCGCCACCGGTAGCTCCGCGCCCGGTCACGGCGGAGACGGCCACGGCCAGGGAGGATGGTGCGTGGAGCCAGCCGGCGCGAGTCTACTGGCGCGTGCGGACGTGGGAGCACCGCATGGGCACGATGGCGCTCGCGCCGGGCGCCAGGGCACCGGGAGCGGTGCGGCACCGGCGGGGTGCGCGCCTACGAGGAGCGCCTCGACACCGGCGCCAAACCCAAGGGCGGGCTGGTGGTGCTGCCGTGTGGGTACGGCAAGACGGTCTTCGCCCTCTACCTCGCGGCGCAACACGGGAGGCGCACGCTCGTCCTGGTGCACAAGGGCTTCCTGGTGGAGCAGTGGCAGGCCCGCATGCGCCAGTTTCTGCCCGGGGCCACGGTCGGCGTGATCCAGCAGGGACGGATCGAATCGGACGCCGATGTCGTCGTGGGCATGATCCAGTCCATTGCCAAGCGCGAGTACGGCGACCATGTGCTCTCGGGGTTCGGGCTGGTCATCATCGTAAACCGCACGGACGGCCAGCCCAGTGAGCGAGCCGGGCATTGTCACCTCCTCGAGCCCGCAGTCCGAAAAGGCCGCCTCCATGGCCAAGAGCCCCTCCGGATCTGCCGGAGCGCCGAGCAGCAGGTGGAGGCACCCTGGGTGTGATCCGGCGGGTTGGGGGTTGCAGATACGCGTGGAGGTGGAGGTGGGCGGCAAGCGGCAGCGCACTGCGAGGTGTGTCCGGGCGCTCGTCTGCAGGAAGAGATCCAGCGCACCCCCCCCCCCTCGCTGGGCTCTGTCCACGGGGGCAGCGCCCTCCCCGCCATCCACCTCGGCGGGTCCGCGCTCACGCACATCGGACGGCACGCCTTTGACGGGTGCACCGCCCTGGCCACCGTGCACCTCGAAGGGTGCGCCGCGCTCCACGAAATCAGGCGCGGCGCCTTTGAGTCGTGCTCCGCCCTCAGCCACGTCGACCTCACCGGCTGCCGCGCCATCGCACACCTCGGCGCCAGCGCCTTTGCCGGTTGCCACTCGCTCCGCGCCCTCGGCCCCCAGCGCGCGCGCGGCGTCGACCTAACGGGCACCGCACTCGCCTCCCTCAGCGACAACGCCTTTGGCGGCTGCGTCCGCATCGGGCGGATCGACCTCTCCCGCTGCCAGGGGCTGCAGCGCGTCGGCGTGCGCGCCTTTGAGGGGTGCACCCAGCTCCTGCACGCAGACTTCTCCGGTTGCACGGCGCTGCGCGGCCTTGACCACCACGCCTTTGCAAACTGCAACCTGTTGACACACCTACTCCTCGGCGGGTGCACCCGCCTCGAGGCGCTCGCCGTCGCCGCCTGTGACGCATGCACCTCGCTGCGCCTCGTCCACCTGCATGGCTGCCCCTCGCTCGCGCGCATCGGGGACGCCTGCTTCAACGAATGCACCTCGCTGCGGGTCGTAGACTTCACCGGAACCGCCATCACGCGCATCGAGGACGACGCCTTCCACGACTGCGCCATGCTCCAGACCGTGCACCTCGGGGGGTGCCCGCTGCACCACGTCGGCGCGCGTGCCTTCCGGAACTGCGAGGCGCTCGCCGCGTTCGACGTGGCAGGCGGGTCGGGCGCTCGGCACCGCGGCGTTGGTGGCGTTGATCACCGTGGTGCTCACCCTGCTACTCGCGCGCCGCTGACCGCAGCCCGCCGGCTGGGCTGCCGCCGCGGCCGAACCACCCGTCAGGGGTCCGACTCGTACCCGTTGCTGCCGTTGTCGCCGTAGCGCCGCAGCACGAGGGGCACGTGGACGCCCGGATGGACAAAGGCCGCGAGCGTCTCGCGCACGCTGTCGAGCGCATAGCGCTGGCGCCGCGCGCGCGACTCGAGGCGGCGCTCCTCCCGGCGCGCCGTGGCGGTCGTCTTTCGGAACGCGCGCCAGGAGGCGCGGCGGGCGTGGAACTTGCGGCGCGTGGCGTCGTAGCCCGCCACCAGGCGGCGCAGTCTTCGCGGCGCGCCGGGCCGGTTCGACTCGACGCGGAGCCGCTGTATCCGCTCCGAGTTGGTGCCCACGAGCGGCTCGGCGCTGTCGCCCTCATCCTCGTCCTCGCCATTGGACCCCCACAACTGCGCGCCGCCGCCATCGCTTGCGAGCAGCTTGTACCCGCCCACCAGGGCGGCCACCGCGACCACGGCCACGCCGATCCAGAAGCCGCGCTTGTCCTCCCCCGCAAACACCACATTGTACACAAACAGCCCGAGGATGGACGCCAGCACCGCCAGGACGAGCAGGCCGTTCCACACCGGGGCCATCTGCACCTTGTTCACCTTCCTGTCCGCCTTCTTAACCGCCTTCCGGTCAATCTTGAGCTGCTTTCGCCTGGCCTGCTCCTCCGTAAACTCCCCGTTGTGCAGCGACTCGACGTTGTGCGTGTATACTTGCTGCATGGCGGACTGCCCCCCGTTCAGGTCGGAGGACACCCTCCTCCCAGTGACGGGCGCCGCGGCGCCGGACAGGGGTGTGCTGGAGGCCTGGCGCGTGGGCGCCGTGGCCCGGACGGGGTTGCGCTGGAGGCCTGGCGCGTGGGCTCCGCGGCGCCGGACCGGTATTTTGCACAGGTGAAGGAAATTCCCCTATATCACATGCCATATCCATATCCATGACCATGATTGCCATGATACTACGCATACGCACTACGCTATAAACATTATATAATTTTCTATACATACTAACAACTAATTATAGTATACATAATTGGATTTTTACTGTAGCATATGTGTCGTGTCGAATGTTGTTTATGCTTGCGACTATCTCACTAATTATATTTAAGCTGTAGTTCAAGCTCAAGCTCAAGCACCTCCATCTCCAGTGCGCGCTCGGCTCTCGGGCTCGGGCAGCACCAGCACGGCGCATGGCACAAACACAAGACACACAAACATTAGAATATACATATATAATATATGCATACATATGTATATACATATCAGCCCGTGCGGAGGTTACTGATAGTACTCGAGTACTGAGTATGATTAGAAACGATTTTGTACTACCCACCTCATGAGTAGTACCTATATGTTGTACTACTCACCTCATGAGTAGTACCTGCCATGCGAGTAATCATATACTCTTAATAACTCGATTAGTTGAAATTAGTTGTCGTTGGCTGGCGGTTTCGCAGAGTACTCACACCCAGTACTAGTACTCACCAGTACTCACTCTATTTCACGATACAATATACAATATTATTCAATATACAATATTGAATAATATTGACACTATTTTATACAAAATAATTATATATATTAATATTAATATATATTCAATATACTCCACAAAAAACGTCTCCCGATCCTAAAATTTTCGCGTCCTCCAGGAAGGGGGGAGAGGCGGACTGCCCACACGCCCACGCACATAACATAAACATAAAGCAAAATTGAACAGCCGCTCGGCGGCTTGCAACACAAGACACACGCCCAGAAAACTCCAGCCAGGGGCAGGGGAAAGACACACACATCACAGATGCGGCAGGCGAGGGCGAGGCAGGCAGCCAGCAGCACAGCAGAAGCGCAGCGGCTCTTCTCTCTTCTCTCCGCTCTACCCTATCCACCCTCCACTACTACACGTATACTGTTCTGCCTCGTCCTCCAGATCAATAATGAGCTTTCGGATACTCATCCTCCAGGGTCTGCCCCGCCTTACGGTACTTCTTGAAGTAGAGGTTAACCGCGCAGCGCGCAGCGGCCTGCCCGCGCTGAGCTTGGGCTCAAAAAAGACGTTACAGTTAGCGATATATCGAGGGGGGCCAACTTTTTCACAGTACACATAAAAATACTCGAGTAAATACTCACAAAGTGATTAGTGCTGAAAATGTACTACTCAGTCAATGAGTAGTACGAAGGGCGGGTACTCATACTCATGAGTAGGGCTCAAAACTCAATACTCACTCTACTCAAAGTAATCTCCGCACGCACTGATATATATAGCATATATATACAGCATATATAGCATATATCTCTATCTATCTTTACATCTATCTGTCTATCTATCTATCTACTATCTATCTCTAATCTCTCTCTCTCTATATATATCTATATATCTATATCTATAATATAATATATATATATATATATATATATATATATATATATATATATATATATATATATATATATATATATATATATATATATATA
>Ga0335398_10003889_pt1 | contig 21364 bp, 21 predicted proteins | sample BON03_FD_205742 | JGI IMG/M metagenome (GOLD analysis project Ga0335398, IMG submission 205742) | Freshwater microbial communities from Lake Bonney liftoff mats and glacier meltwater in Antarctica - BON-03 (spades assembly) (version 2) | ecosystem: Environmental > Aquatic > Freshwater > Ice >... | reverse complement strand
GCGTGCGCGGGCAGAGCAAGACGCCCGGGGCATTCCGCCTCGATCAAAACTGGATCGGAAAGCACGGCTGCACCATGGAAGCGGCCAGCTTCGTGCCGCCGAACCCACTGCGTCTGCCAGACTACCTCCAAGCCTGGGAAACGTATCTGGATGGTGAAGACGCGGACTTTCTGCTGCAAACCGCCGTGATGCACGCGCATCAAGAGTGTCGGTCTTGGCGAGGCGGCCTTTAGCTTTGGCAAAGTCTCGGACTTGGCGGGCATTGATGCGGGCAATGGGACGACGCTGAGAGTGGGCCTGGGTGATGAGGGTGGCCTCGTAGCCGCCACTGGATTCGCAGACGAGCATGGTGTCGTCGGGGAGCGATTTGAGGCAGGCGCCGATAGCTTTCTCGGTATTTGGGATCTGGGCGGCTTGGCCGTTGTGGTGGATGTCGAGGAGGAGTTTTGAAACGTCGATGCCAATATAGGTTGTCATGAAGGATTTTTTCTGGGTTTGGTTGGATGGTTTTTGGAGTATGTTTTTTCTTCGACTTGCGATACGAACTCGGAGGTTCAGGCAACTGTTCGAGGTAGAAACATGCGTCGAGGGAGGATCGAGCTGACCCACGAACTCGGAGGTTCCAGTTCAGAGCGATCTTCTCCCTCGGCGGCTTATTTTATCTGGGGGCTGCGCAGCCCCCAGATAAAAACTGTTGGTCAGGACGAGCCCAATTCAACGGTCGAAATCAAGATACAAGTTCTTGCATGTTGCATTTACGCAACATGCAAAAACTGACTCCTGCGATGCAAACCGTTGATCATGAACAAAACCGTAGAAGCTTCGAGACCTACCTCAGGAGCATCATTGGAAACTCCGTCAGCTCCCTGCGTGGGGGTGTTCCTGTTTTGGAAACTCTGAGAGATACTCGAGCGTCTCATCGACCGATACCACGTCCCCGTATTTGGCAATCCATGTCGAATAGACTCTGATCGTGAGCAGCCGGCAAGCGGTCCGCCACCGCTTCGCGAACAATCATCGGCCGTAAGCCGGTCTGTATGGCATCCACCGACGTGGCCCGGACACAACCGCTGGTCGTGCATCCCGTAACGACGAGGGTATCGGCCCTGAGCTTTCTACAGATCAACCCTTATCCTGCATTTTATAATGATTCAACCGCATCTCATCTGCGCCGAAGTCGTCGCCGGTTTGCATTGGCAGAGAGTATGCCCCGCCACGAGTTTCGGTAGTTGCCGCCTACTGGCCGTGACGGGGCGCGAATTCTTCAGCTATCCGCGCGGACGCGGACACCCTGGACCGAGGAGAAAAGAATTAAAACCATGAAGGATATGAAGCGCATGAAGATTCAGGAAAAATCTTACTCAGCCTTCTCCCCCCTTCATGTCCTTCATGCTCTTCATGGTGGAAAAAAATGGGGTCACCTCGTCGAAAGTCAACCCGGCGGCAAACAGCGCCAAATCCCGCTCATGCCCGGCGCGCTCGTTGTCCTCCCTCAAGCGAGTCGGGCAGCGAGTTCTCAAACCGCACTGTTGTTTCCCCCTCCCTTGGCGTTAATCGTCCTTCGCTATTATACCCAAAAAATTGTGTAGAAATCTCAAGGTTTCGACCCCCGCCGCGAGACGTTGGTCGACAAAGCCAGTGCCGAAGAAAACCGACGCAAACTTTTTCACGATGACCGGTTCATCCTTGCGGCGGCCGAGACGCGGATCGATCTCAACGCCCGAACTCGCTGTTCGCAAAGACCCAAGGGCACGAATCTTCGCCACCCACAAGCCGGCATCGCCTGTGTCCTCCTCGTCGTAGCTGATGTGAAAAAGTAAATTCAGATTCCGGCCCGACGGGAGGCTTCGAGCACCCGAACGGTTTCAGCGATCTCAAGGGGCATATCGGTGCCTAGCGGCGACGCGGAATCCGTGAATCCAACCGAAAAATCGACGACCAGCAGCGCAGGGTGCTGGCCCCACCCCATCCGTTGTCCAACCCCCCGATCCAGAAGAAATTACTCCGCATTCTGCTCGTTATCCGTATCCGTGACTCTCGCCGTATGACCATGGGCTAACAAGGCGCATCGAAAAAGAAAGCGTCAGCCCTGCATGGCACGACCTGCGGAGGCCTCCTCAGGACGAGCCCAATTCAACGGTCGAAATCAAGATACAAGTTCTTGCATGTTGCATTTGCGCAATATGCAAGACCTGATCCCTCCGATAAGTTCACCCGGCGCAATCGGCTGCCGGTGGCGGACTTTGACCTGTGGGTGGTGAGCAAGGAAGACCTCATTCTTTCCGAGCTGCATTGGGCGAAGGAATCACAATCCGGGCGACAGCGCGCCGATTGAGAGAACTTGATTGCGACGGGGTGTGACGGCGGGTATTTAAGGTCATTGTCAGCAGCATTGAAACAAACAGATATGCTGACACGGGTTTTGCCGCGGAAGACACCCCGCCGGAGATCAGCGCTTATTTCCAGCGCATTCACAATGCACCGCGCCCGCGGTGAGCTGGATTAACTGGCGCTAAGGGCCTCGGTGGTTTCGACTAAATGGTCCTGCGTGAGGCCGAACGATTTTTCCTCATCCGGAACGCTTGACATCCTCGTGCCCCCTTTTAAGATTCCCTTCCCCGATTATCACAAACAACCGACCTGGGAATATGGCACACACCGAAGTTATCCTTACTCAAAATCTTTCGCCCCTCGGAGCAGAGGCAGACATCGTCCGCGTTCGTCGCGGCTACGCACGCAATTTTCTTCTTCCGACGGGAAAAGCGCTTGAAGTCAACGCCGGCACCCTGCGTTCGATCAATCACCTCAAGATGAAACGTGCCGAGCGTGAAGCGCGTGAGATCACCGCGGCCGAAGAACTCGCGTCCCGCATTCAGAAAATGAACCTCACGTTCACGCTGGAAACCGGCGAAACGGGCAAGGCTTTTGGATCGATCACATCGAAAGACATCTCCGAGCGTCTCCAGGCGGAATTGAAAAACGTGGATCTGCCACGCCATGCCATCTCTCTCGATAAAGGCATCAAGGAAACGGGTGAACACGAGGTTGCAGTGAAACTCCACGCTGACGTCGTAGCCAAGCTTCGAATCAAAGTCTCTTCCTCCTCCGCCGAATCCGGTGAGGGAGCAGGTAAAGACGATTCCGCAAAGCGCCAGTCGTAGTAGTCTCAGCCACGCCAGCTTACAGCGCGCATGGCTACGTCCTCTTCTGCCGAAGATCCCTCCCGCCCTCAAGACGGGAAGGATTTTAAGCGCACCAAAAAGCCTGCCAACCAAGCGACGCGGGCATCTTACCTCGCTGACGTACATCGGGCGTTACCGCAGGCGATGGACGCGGAAAAGGGCGCCCTGTGTTCTGCGCTATTGTCACCCAACGAGGTAATGGGTGAGTGCATCGAGCGACTCACCGAAAAACATTTTTATCATCCTCCGCATCAGGTTCTTTTCTTGATGCTTGTTGAGATCTGGAAAGAAAATAAGCCGGTTGATTTTATCACAATCACGCAGGCGCTGGAGGATAAAAACCTGCTCGACCAAGCGGGTGGTGGTGCCGCGATCTCTGAGCTTTTTACGTTCGTTCCCACCGCAGGGAATGCGAGTTACTACCTCGACATCCTCCATGAGAAATTTCTGCTTCGAGAGATGATCTCGACGTGCACCGAATTTTCCGGGCGCTGCTACGAAGAACAGGGAGACGTCAAAATGCTTCTTGATGAAGTCGAAGCGCGCGTCCTCCAAATCGGGGAAGAGCGATTTAAAGGCGAGTTACCCGTGATGAAAGATCATGTGCTTGCGGCCATCGCGGAAATCGAAAACCTGTATAAAAATAAGGGTGGATTGACCGGACTTTCCACTGGATTTGCCAAGTTGGATCAAATGACCGGCGGGATGCGTGGCGCTGAGATGTTTGTTATTGCTGCGCGCCCGTCGATGGGCAAAACGGCTCTTGCCATGAACATCGCCGAACACGTGGCCATCGAACTCAAGAAGGCCGTTGGCGTGTTCAGCCTGGAAATGAGCAGCAGCCAACTGGTGCAACGTTTGCTTTGCTCCAACGCCCGCGTGAACCTCCAACGCATCCGCGACGGGTTCCTGAGTCGGACCGACAGCGAAAAAATTTATCGCTCTGCAAAATCGCTGGTGGACAGCCAGATCTTCATTGATGACACGCCGGGCATCAGCATTCTGGAACTCCGCGCCAAGGCGCGACGGATGCGGCAGCGCAACAACATCGAGTTGGTTGTCATTGACTACCTCCAGCTTCTCAAATCGCATTCGCGCCGGGCACAAGACAATCGTCAGATAGAAATTGCCGAAATCTCGAGCGGCGTGAAAGCACTCGCTAAAGAGCTGGATATCCCGGTGATTGTGTTGGCTCAGCTCAACCGAAATCCAGAAAGCCGATCGGGCGCGAGCAAGGGTCGCCCGAAGTTGAGCGATCTCCGTGAATCGGGCTCCATCGAACAGGACGCCGACATTGTTGGTCTTTTAGTGCGATCCGAGGTTTACGAGGATGACGCGGAGGCCAAACAGGAGATCTCCGGCGAAGCGGAGCTCATCATTGCCAAGCAGCGAAATGGTCCGATTGGTGACATCCCGCTTTCCTTTCTCAAGGAGTTCACCCGCTTTGAAGACCGGGCAGATAACCGCGACGAGGCGTCCTAGCGGCGATCAGGACTCGCTGAGCCGAGCTTTTGGCGCGTCGTTCAGCAATTGATGAGCCTCGCGCAAAAGGTCCGGAATCCGGTCACCGAAAGGGCTATGAGTGAGCGCGGATCGAATCGCATCATCGTCAAATCCCACCGCCTTGGCGCCCGGAAACCAATGGTCCGCGTTTCCCAATAGATTGTAGCGCATTTTTCCAAATGCCACGAGGTCGAGCGCCTTAGCCAGATTGGACAGTCGCAGGATTTCCCATACATTAATTTCGCCTGGGATCTCATTGCACTCTGGAATCCCGTGCTGCCAGTTGTCGTACCAATCCCGGCCGAGCACGCGCTGCAGCTCTGCGACGAGGCGCTCGTCGATTTGTGCCACGAGAGCATCAGACCCATCCAGCTGATCCAAGGCACGCAGGTGCTCATCAAAATCCTGAGGTTTTGAAGCGCCGATGCTGAGCGTGTGGACCTCGGGATGCTGCAGGCAAAACAGATCGTTGAATATCATCGGCGAGAGCGGATCACACAAGTTTACAAGTTTTTGCGGCGGCTCGTAGAGTTTCCCTCCTTTGTCGTTCGGGCTGATAATGAAAACCCCCATGTCGTGACGGGTGGCGGCTTCGATGGCGGGCCAATTGCGACGATTCACCCAGTACCAGTGGACGTTAAAATAGTCGAATTCGCCAGTTTCCACCGCATCAACGATCATCTGCTGGGGGCCGTGGGTCGAGAATCCGACAAACCGCACCCGTCCCTCGCGCTGGAGTTGGCGACAAACTTCCATGCAACCCCCGGGCCGCAGCGCCAGGTCGAGCAAGTGATGCGTGTTGATCCCGTGCAGCGAAAGCAGATCCACGTGATCGAGATTCAAATACCGCAGCGACGTTTCAAACGTCTCAAGGAATTCCTCCGGCGTCTCACGCGGCGAAACTTTCGTCTGGACGATTAGTTTCTCGCGAGGGAATTTCGGAAGGATCTGCCCGAGCTGCATCTCCGAGGTGCCGTATCCCCGGGCGGTCTCGATGTGGTTGATTCCCACCTCTACGGACCGGCCGATAGTCGCCTCGAGATTTTCCTGATTTGCGCGCGGTATATCCTCCATTGGGACGTCCTTCCAGTCATGCTGGTATCGCATCCCCCCGCAGGACAAAACGGGCATCTGGAGCTCTGTGCGGCCAAAACGTCTGTAGATCATAGGGATTTTACGCCCGGCGGCGCATGACGGCTAGTACTTCGATCTCTGCAGTCTGTGCAAACATGTCGAAAGGTTGAGCACTTACCAGATCATACCCGGCGGACAGGAGTTTCAGGTCACGTGCAAGGGTGGCTGGATTACAGGAAATATAAGCAATCGTCTCCGGCCCGTGCCTCAATAAAACATCGCATACCCCGGTGCTTACGCCTTGCGCGGGAGGATCGAGAATGACCTGAGTCGAGGTATCCGGCGCAGCAGCAAATGCCACCTCTAGTTGCTGGGCGACGTCACCGGCGAGATAGGTCTCATTTGGTGCTGCGGCAGCCCTCGCGGTTTCAACGGCAAGCGTATTCCATTCGATGCCGACGACGGACTCGAAACGCGCAGCGAGACGCTTGGCGAAAAACCCGGAGCCACAATACGCATCAATGAGGCGTTGACCGCCTTGCTCGAAAACCTGATCCACCGCTTGCAGCAAAAGATCGGCAATGCCATCGTTGGTCTGGTGAAACCCCGTCTGCGCGTTATTTTCGCGGATCGTTTTCACCCCATCATCAAGGTCACGTTTGCGCCATGCGGCCAACCACTCATTGACTGGCTCCGAGGCGAGCAGGCAACGGTCGATCTCAACGAGCTTTTGTCCACCCCGCTGAAAAAACCCGACGCGCCCGCGTTTGACATGCACGGTAATTCTGTTGCGATATCCCAATTGGTTGGGTGACCCAACGGCGGGCAGGACGTTAGGATTCTCAAAACCTCCCAACCGCTTAAGCATCTGAGCGACCTGAGATGACTTGATAGCCAGCTGATCTTCGTATGGCAGGTGCTGATAGGCGCATCCCCCACAGGTCCCGAAATACGGACAAGGAGGCTCTACGCGCCGGGTCGAGCGCTCGGAAAACCCGGTTACTCTGCCCTCGGCGAAACGCTTAGTACGCTTCGTGAGCTCCACAAAAACGCGCTCGCCGGGTGCCACATCTGGAACAAAACATGCCATTCCATCCGGCAGTCGGCCCACGCCTTTTCCGCCGAATGCAATGTCATCTATGGTGATTGGGAAAGTCTGCTGAAACACGGGGCGCATGGTGGCGGGCTTCGAGGGGGATGACGAGGGATTTAAATCCATGGCTCACACGGGACACAAAGACACGGGGCAACGCACCTAGAACCCCCGGTAATGGTAACTTAAGACACGGTAGGATTGAGGGCCCTGGTCCGCAGAATACAAAAACAGCCGAAGCGACGTGTATGGCTGTGTCCACTGGTAGCCCACGACCGTTTGGAAAATCCCCTCTTCGGATCCGCGCTGACGGGCAATATTCCTGCTGGTCCCGTATTTTTTATCGAGGTTCCTCCGGGTTTGTTCGAATACGCCGTTCAGCCGCGAGATATCCCAGGTGGGATCGCCGTATTGCAGCTCAATCTCGCCCAGTGCATCATTATCGAAATAAAACAGTGACCGCTTGAGCCGGGGATCAGGATGCCCCTCCACCACAAGCACCTTCCGTCCATTCGCCGTGCGCCGATCCACCACGCTTGCCTGGGTTTTGACCACGGTTTCCTCCACCAGCGTGGCGGAATCCCCCCAGCGAAAATTAAACGGAACCTTGATCTCGTCAGCCGCGCGAAGGACGGCCGGACTCAAGAGCAAAAATAGAAGAGCCGAAACGCGGACGGTCATCATCATATTTTCCGAATGCCGTTCTGAAAAACAGCTGCGGTGCGAACGCAGGCAATCATTTATCCATTTTTGGAGATGCCGGCGCCCAGCGACCACAGAAGCAATGCCTCTTGCTGCCGCTCAAGGAGGACACTGATCGCTGATTTACCGGCTGCCAGCATGGAGGCAAACTCCGCTTCACTGAAAGTGGACTCCTCACCAGAGCCCTGCACTTCTACGAATTCCAGATGGTCGGTCATGACCAGATTCATGTCCACGCTCGCATTTTTATCTTCGAGGTAGTCCAAATCCACAAGCACCTCGCCATTGATCACACCTACGCTCACAGCTGCGACCCGCTGGCGAATCGGCAGAGTTTTACATTTCCCCTCGGCGACGAGGCGGGTGCAGGCCATTTCAATCGCGAGCGCCGCGCCAGTGATTGCTGCCGTCCGGGTTCCCCCGTCGGCTTGGAGCACATCACAATCCACCCAGATCGTCTTTGGTCCGAGTGCATCGAGATCGATTACTGCCCGCAACGAACGGCCGATCAGTCGCTGAATCTCAGTGCTGCGTCCGTCCTGCTTGCCGCGGGAGGAATCGCGCGGCTTTCTCGTTAGAGTCGAATACGGCAACATCGAATATTCTGCGGTAATCCAGCCGCCAGACACATTCTGTTCCTTCATCCAGCGAGGCACTCCGTTTTCGATCATGGCGGAGCAGATCACCCGTGTGTCGCCAAATGAAATCAAAACCGAGCCATCCGCATGCGGGGCGATATCAGGTTCGAACTGAATGATTCGTATGTCGCCGGGGTCTCGTTGATTGGATCTTGCCATAGTAGAGCGGAGAATCACCGTTGGCTCGTAGGCCGGGCAAGCATCAAATTATAAGATCACGCGCCGCATCCGGTTGATTCCAGAATCGACACATCTCGTACGGGCGTTACTGTGCCGAAAAACCTGAAGTAAATCTGATGCCCGACAGCGAATTCCCAAACCTTCCCGAGGAGATAAAGTCATTCGGAGCAGAACTCGCTATCGTGCTCGGCTCCGGACTGAATTCCTTTGTCGACGGTCTGGAAGTCGAGCACCGGATCCCCTACCCCGCTATTGATGGATTCCCGGTATCCGCCGTTCCCGGCCATGAGGGCTGCTTTGCCCTGGCGCGGCTGGGAGGTCACCGATTGATAATCGCTCAGGGCCGCGTGCATTTATACGAAGGCTGGAGCGCCCGCGAGGTGACTGCAGGCGTGCGCTTATTCGCTCATCTCGGCATTCGCAATCTTATACTCACCAACGCGGCAGGAACGTTAAATCCTGATCATCCACCAGGATCATGGATGATGATCTCCGATCATCTCAACCTCACAGGGACCTCGCCATTGCTTGGAGGGCCAAATTTTTTCGATATGTCCGCGGTGTATTCCCCCGAGTTACGCGAGGTTTTTCGTGCCCACGCCCGGCGCCTCCCGATGCACCTGCGTGAGGGTGTTTATGCCAGCTTGGTTGGCCCGCAATACGAGACACCAGCCGAAGTTCGAATGCTGCGAGCCATGGGTGCCGATGCCGTGGGGATGTCCACCGTACTCGAAGCGATACAGGCCCGCGCCTTGAGGATGCACGTCTGTGCGTTCTCCTGCCTCACTAACTGGGGAGCAGGGATTCACGACGGAGAGTTGAATCATTCTGAGGTCACGGAAACAGGGTGCGCTGCTGCCGGTGCTTTGATCCGGCTGTTCGAATCCGCGCTGCCAGCTTTACTTACCAAGTAGGGTTTACTATAAATTAATTTGGTCCCGTTCACTGCCTCTCCTCCCCCAAAACCCATTTGAAATATGAAAACCTTGCTTGTTGCCATCGATCTCAGTGACGCTTCGCACTCGATTTTGCACACCGCAGTCTCACTTGCCCGGCAACTCGGAGCGCGGCTCGACATCATCCATGTCGTAGAACCGATATTAACGACCGTGCCGATTGGTGCGGCGATGGATGTCATTGAGGTCGCGCCACCCACACGAGGTCCCCTCGACTTAAAGAACCAAAGCGAACACCTCACGCGCCGCATGGAGTTGATTACAAATGGCGTGGAATTTTCCGCAGAGGCGATCTCCGGCATGGCGACGGACGAAATCCTGGAGCGCGCAGCGACGGTCGGAGCGGACTTCATTATTTTAGGCTCCCACGGACACAGTGCGATATATCATTTGTTCGCAGGCAGTGTTGTCACGGGCGTGCTGAAACACGCAAAAATCCCGGTCGTTGTAGTGCCCATCGGCAAGCAATAGTCACGCAAGGCCCCTCGTGACGGCTGATTCCAGTGGCTCCGGAGCAAGGGCAATCACCGCGCTTTTCGGGCTGATCCGATTCGGCGGGATTGCACTCTTGTTTCTTGTTTTCATTTACGCAGGCGTGATGAAAGCGATGCAACCTGAGCTCTTCGCCCTCGATATTCTTTTGTTTGACGTGGTCCGATGGGAAACAGCTGTCGTGATTGCCTACGTGCTTCCGTGGATCGAGATTCTCATTGCACTCGCGCTATTGATTCCGGCGACACGGCGCTCTGCACTGATCGCTGCGGCAGGGCTTCTCATGGGATTCGTTGTTCTCCTCGGATGGACTCTGGCTCGGGGCATGGAAATAGCTTGTGGATGTCTCGGAGCGGGTGAAGGAGGTGTCCTAGAGGCGATGATCAGAAACCTGATCCTTATCGTGATCGCGCTGGCACTGGCAATCTTCTATCCAGCGAGGCAGGTCCGAACGGCCTCCGATTAGCGCGCAACAATCTGAACCAAGAGACGGTGCAAAACCACCTCGTCAGGTAAGCGTGAAGTAACCAGATCGCGATTTGCCTGAGCGCAAGCGAGGAATCCATCACGCAGTTCCGCGAGCGAATAGCGCCGGGCACTGGCTGCTGCCAAACCTAGAGGATAGGCATTGATCGTGCCATCCTTCTTTCTGGGCAGGTGGCGAGTCGCGGATTCAGGTAACTTCTTCAGGATACCTGTAAAAAATTGCGGCTGAGACGGTGGCTGGAGGCGGTGCTCATCCATCAGCGCCTTCACAGAAACGAGGTTACGCATGGTTGGCACAATGGCCGCCAGGAGTATCCCCACTGACTTTTCTCCCTGATGAAAAAGTTGATCCAAGGTTGCTACGCATAATCCGAGATCGCGCTTGGCAATGGCGTTGCCGAGATCAAAGATGCCTCCGGCGCGGGTCGAAGGGACAATGTCACGCACGTCGCTTTCGGTGATGGTGGTGCCGGGATCGAATGCCAGCGCAAGCTTTTCAAGCTCTGTATCCAACTGGCGTGACTCGGTGCCTACGCGAGCGGTGAGTAATTGCACGGCATCGTCATCGATCCGGAGTCCCTTTTCGGCTACCCGCTTCGCCACCCAATCGACAAGATCCGCTTCGGTGGCGCCCCATCCGAAGTCGGGTTTGTCATGGATCGCGACCGTTGCGAGTTTCAGAAGTGTTTTGTATGCGGTGCGGCGTTTATCTGCATCCGGGGCACTAATGAGGCAGGTGACCCCATCACCGAGCGGCGAGGCAAGGATCGTCAGGAGTTGGTCCAGAGCGGCGGCGACCGATTCAGAGCGACCCATCACGGAATCCGCGAAGAACGAAACACTCTTTAGCCAGACGAGCTTCCCGCCGCCGAAGAATGGCAGCGTGAGCAGCGCTTCGATGGTGGTTTGAATCTTGGTCACGGCCTCGTCAACAGTGGCAACCGCACAGTCAATCGTTTCCGTCGCAAAGGGATCGTCCGAAGGAGCAAGCTCAGCGGCAAGTCCAGTGGCGGCTTTTTTCACACCCGCTTCGTCGGAACCGGTAATAAAATGAATGTGCTTCGACGGCGCTGCGCCTGTGGTGGACTTTTTTGCTGCAGGCATGGCAGGGTCAGTTATCGGCGTATGAGACTAGACCAGTTCTTCATAGCGCGAATTGGCGAGTTCCGTGCATAAGCGGAGGATTTCCGTCGTTTGGGATTCCCTGAGCGCCTGCTGGGCGAGCGCTTGGCAGGCGGGCAGGTCGAGGCATTGGACCGCTCGCTTCACCCGAGGCACCATGGTCGGACTGGCGCTGAGTTCATCGATTCCCAGCCCGATTAAAAGCGGCGTCAGTATGATATCCGAGGCCATCTCTCCGCAAACACCAACCCAAATTCCTGCCGCATGACCAGCAGCAACCACACTGTGAATCAAGCGCAGGATCGCAGGATGCGTAGGCTGGTAGAGGTGAGCGATCCGTTCATTCACTCGGTCTACGGCGATCGTGTATTGGATCAGGTCATTTGTCCCAATACTGAAAAATTTCACTTCGCGCGCGATTAAATCAGCGCAGATGGCTGCCGAGGGGACTTCTATCATCACCCCGACTTCGACGTTTTCATTGAACGGGAGGGATTCCGTCCGGAGCTCATCCTTGCATGATTCCAAGATCACATTTGCCTGTCGAATCTCTCCGAGACCCGACACCATGGGGTACATGATTTTCACGTTTCCGTGTACGGATGCACGCAGGATGGCGCGCAGCTGAGTTTTAAAAATATCAACATTTGTCAGGCAAAACCGAATCGCGCGGCAGCCAAGAAATGGATTTCCCTCTTGCCGCAAATCCAAGCCGCCCGCCTCCTTATCGCCGCCAATGTCAAGCGTCCGGATAATTACTGACGCCGAACCACAGCGTTCTGCCACCGTGCGATACGCATCAAATTGCTCATCCTCACCGGGAGGTGCTTCGCGATTGAGAAACAAAAACTCCGTACGAAACAACCCGACACCATCGGCACCGCTCTCGTCCACATCATCCATCTCAGACGGTAACTCGATATTTGCCGAGAGGATGATATGACATCCGTCCTTGGTGGTTGATTCCGTGTCTCTGATGAGCTCGAGCTTTTCCTCGACGCGGTCTTTTTCCTGCTCAAACGAATCGTATTCCGCAAGTGTCTCTGCTGAAGGATTGAGAATGAGGATTCCGCGGTAACCATCAATTAGCACGGAATCACCCGGAGTGATTTGATCGCAGAGGTTTGGCAATCCCACGATGGCTGGGATATCCAACGAGCGGGCCATAATTGCGGTGTGGGAAGTTTTACTTCCGGCTTCAGTTGCAAATCCCAAGACCAATGTGCGATCAATGAGCACTGTATCGGAAGGGGTCAGGTTCTGAGCGACGAGGATGTGAGGCTCAGAGTCCGTCTGCAGACAAGTCGCCTGTTTGCCAAGTAAGTTGCGCACGACGCGGCGTGCGACATCTTGGATATCCACCACGCGCTCGCTGAGATACGGGTCATCGATCGCCTCCAGAGACCTACAGTATCGCTCCGCGATCGAGTGAAACGCGTATTCTACATTAAGACGCTCCGTAGTGACAGCCTTAAGAACCTCATCAATGAGCGTACGATCTTCTACAACAAGGAGATGCGCATCAAAAATACTGGCATCCGAAGCCCCTAGCGCACGCGCGATTTTCTGCTGAAGCTCCAACAACTCCGCACGCGTGGCAATCAATGCGAGCCCGAAACGGTGGATCTCTCCGGCGACTGCTTCCGGCGGAATCGTGCGCTTCGGGATGACTTCGTCGTCCTGCCAATGCAGCACTACGGGGGCACGCGCGACTCCCGGAGAAACCGGAATTCCTTGTAACCGCACTTCGGCGGCTGGGGCGCTTGCACTTGTCACGTAGCATCACGTAACAGGATGCCTGCGGCTGGTCAAAGCCGAATCACCAGAGCCTTAATCGGCCTTTGCTCACTCTTCGCCAAATTTGCTGGCAATGAGCGCCTCAATTTCGCCGATAGCACGATCTGCATCCGTACCCTCAGCGACCACTTGGAGCTTGGAGCCCTTTCCAGCAGCAAGCATCATGAGCCCCATAATACTTTTCCCATTTACCCGCTCACCGTCCTTTTCCACCCAGATTTCTGCGCGAAATCGGCTTGAAATTTTCACCAGCATAGCCGCCGGGCGCGCGTGGAGGCCATTCCGATTTTGGATGGTCACCTCACGTGCACAGCGATTCGGTTCAGTATTTGGTATTTTTCTGGATAAAAGGCCCATTACGTTTCCGGATTTTGTTGCATCATGCTGAGTAAACGTTCGTTAAATTCGAGTGCTGAGTTGTGGCCCATGCTTTTTAATTTTTGATCGAGCGCCGCCACTTCGATCAATCGTGCGAGATCTCTTCCAATACGGACAGGCAAAATCACGTGTGGAATGCGAATTCCGAGGATGTCGTAATATTCACGATCTATACCAATCCTATCGACGTTTTCCACGTCCTGCCAATCTTTTAGTGTTACAACAAAATCGAGGCGCTTCTCAGGACGGACGCTTCCAACCCCGAAGACGGCCGCGACATTAATGATTCCAATGCCGCGGACCTCCATGTGGAAGCGAGTGAGATCGGATGACATCCCCACGAGCTCGCGTCCCTCAAGCGCTTTGATTTTGGTAATATCATCACTGACCAAGCTATAGCCCCGCTCAATAAGCCCAAGCACACATTCGCTCTTTCCGATGCCACTATCCCCGCGAATCAATGTTCCAATGCCTTGAATATCCACCATGCTTCCAAAAATAGAGGCCATTGGCGCAAATTCGTATTCCAGCGCGATCGTGGCAGCATTGATGAACTTCATCGTAATCATCGGCGTCCTAAAAATGGGCGTCTCGGCTTCTGCTGCCGCACGGATTAGTACGTCTGGGATTCGCGCCCCCCGCGCAGCCACCAGACAGGGGATTTTATGCGAGAACAATTCCCGGCATCGCTCACCCAAGGTCGATGCCTTGAGGGAGCGGAGATAGGATAGCTCCGAATTTCCGATGACTTGCAGCCGTTTGCCAGGGAAATAGTTATAGAATCCCGCGAGTGCCAGGCCGGGGCGGTTAATGGTCGGCTCCCGGATTTTGCGATTCATTCCGAGCGACAACCCTTCTAACCGCAGCCCCAGAGTCTCTGCGTGGTTGGCATAAAACCCGCCGACCGTGATGTGCTTGACGCGCTCGGAAGTAGAGAAACTCATAAGATCAGGAGTGTATTGGGGCGGGAGGTTACTTACCGCGATGGAAAGGCTACATTGTAAACGATTCGCCCAGATAGAGTTTCCGGCTAATCGGGTCATTAAGCAGAAAATCTTTATTCCCCTGGCTCTCGACACGGCCCTCGAAGATCAAATACGCACGGTCCACGATATTCAGCGTTTCGCGCACGTTGTGATCGGTAATGATAATCGCGAGGCCGCTCTTGCGCAAATCGGTGACGATCTGTTGCACATCATACACGGCAATGGGATCGACACCGCTGAATGGTTCGTCGAGCATCAGCAGCGTCGGGTTCGTTACCAGCGAACGGGCAATAGTGAGCCGGCGTTTTTCTCCTCCGCTGAGCGTGAGCGCATCCTGCTTCGCGACGTGCTCGATACCGAACTGACTCAAGAGTTCTTCGCACCGCGACTTCCGCTCTTTTTTCGTTGCCTTGGTAGTCTCCAGAATGGCGAGGATATTTTGTTCGACGGTAAGTTTGCGAAAAATCGACTCCTCTTGCGGAAGATACCCCATGCCTTCGCGAGCCCGCCGATACATCGGCTGGTGTGTTACGTCCTTGTCCTGAAAAAATACCCGGCCACCGTTCGGGCGGACTAGTCCGACGATCATATAAAACGTCGTCGTTTTTCCTGCACCGTTCGGGCCCAATAGACCCACGATTTCGCCCGGTTTGACGTTAATATCCACCCCATTGACGACCGATCGGCCGCCGTAGATTTTCACTAACCCTTCCGTGCGCAACAACGGGCGCCGATCCGGATCGAGCTCATCGAGGGGAGCCGCGTGAGCAATGGTAGGGGCGGTCACCGGGCCGTCGCTCCTTCGTTCGCATCAATGATTACCGTACGGCTGCTGCCTTGAGTCGAAAGCCGGCCGGCACGGTTGAGGACCATGACCGTGGACGGGGCCACAGCAATGTGGTTATTGATCCCCTGCTGGATCTGCGGACTTTCTGTGAGAGTGATATCCCCCGATACGGGGTCAAAAAGCGCCTTGCCCGCGCGGCCGATAGATTTACTTGATTTGCCGTTTTCGTCCTTATTTTCTTGTACGATGGTCACATTTCCGAGGGCTTCCACCACCTTGAGTCCCTTGCGATTCTCGTTCATGTAAACAATAAGGCGGTCGCAAAACAAAGTGAACTGCGGGTCTTTAACCACGACGTTGCCGGTGAACGTCGCCATGTTCTCAGCATTGTTAAATGTCGCCTCTTTCTGCGCTGTGATTTCTGTTTGTGCACCCGTCGGACGATCTCCTGCAAACATACCATCCGAGCCGCTTTTCGGAGCCGCCCCCTCGGGACTGATCGACGGTAAAGATTGAGCGACCACGCATGCAGGTAGTGCAAGGGCGAGTGCAAGGCAGGCTAAATAAAATCGATTACTCATTGTCCAAATTTTGGGTGTCAAAGATTAACATTTTTACGTTTCCGGTCACTTTCCCGAGGCGATTGCGTGTATCGAACTCTGCCTCATCTCCATCAATCACAAAATCTGACCGTTCGATTTTCACCTTATCTTTACCCGAGAGGACCCGATCGCTGAGATTGAATGTGGCGACCGGCATTGTCACGACAAACGTCTTTCCATCTTCGTCAGCGAACTCAATGCGGAGGTCGTCCATTTCGATGTGTTCTTCGTCGATGCGACGTGCTGATTTGGTATCGAGCAGCATGAGAAGCTTTCCATCGGGCCCTGTGTGCGGAATCCGCAGCCCGTGGAATGTCTCGTCCATCGGGATGTCGCGAAGCATATCAGACTCCTGATCGGGCGCAGGTTTCGCAAGCTCACTGGAAGCCTCCTTCGGGGTTTTGCCGGGGTCCGCCTGCACGGCGTGGAAGGCGAGTGCGATGAATACCGCACAAAGAGCGTTAACAAATGGATTGGCGGATGGCATGGAGTTGTTTCAGGAGCTTTGGAAGCGCGCGCAACGGGATTTGATTTGGACCGTCGGAGAGTGCGCGGGATGGATTTTCGTGAGTTTCGATGAATACCGCATCGCATCCAGCGGCCACGGCGGCGCGGGCCAAAACGGGCGCGAGGTCACCATCGCCGCTCGTCGTATCGCCACCACCACCTGGACGCTGCACTGAGTGGGTGGCATCGAAGATAACATGGTATCCGAGTTCCTGCATCCAAGGAATCGAACGCATGTCAGCCACCAGATTATTGTATCCAAATGTGGTTCCCCGCTCGGTAAAGACAAATCGATCGCATCCCCCGGCAGCGAGCTTAACGGCAATGTTGCGCACATCCCATGGAGCCAAAAACTGGCCCTTCTTAACATTAACCACCCGCCCCGTTCCCGCCGCAGCAAGGATCAAGTCCGTCTGACGACACAGGAATGCTGGAATCTGCAATACATCGATGAACTCCGCAGCCTGCACCGCCTCATCGGGAGAATGAATATCTGTCGTCACAGGCACTCCATATTCACCACCGATCTCCGCAAGCAGCGCGCAGCCATCGTGGAGTGAAGTCCCTCGGAAGGACCCCATCGATGTCCGGTTTGCCTTATCATAGGAAGCCTTGAAAATGAACTTCGTGCCAGTGTCCGCGCAAATTGTGGCGATCTTCTTGGCCATTCGGCGGGTGAATGCCGGCGTTTCCATCACGCAAGGCCCCAACACAAAAACGAGGTCTTTTCCTCCGACGTGATGTGGTCCAATGCGAATTCCTTTACGACTCATTAGGGGAAAATACCGATTCCGCAGAATCGTGCCAGTTTTTTGACGCTGAATTCGCGCTCTTGACGTCATTCCTGGTTCTTCGCTGTTTTCGGTGGGTGAGCATGTTCAGTTCAGACCCGGAGGGTCCATTAGGAAATTAGCCAGTGGTGCAAACCCTGAGCTTTCTACAGATCAACCCTTATCCTGCATTTTATAATGATTCAACCGCATCTCATCTGTGCCGAAGCCGTCGCCGGTTTGCATAGGCAGAAAATATGCCCCGCAACGAGTTTCGGTAGTTGCCGCCTGCCGGCCGTGACGGGCGCGTATTCTTCGGTTATCCGCGCGGACGCGGACACCCTGGACCGAGGAGAAAAGAATTGAAACTATGAAGCGCATGAGGATTCAGAAAAAATCTTCCTCAGCCATCTCCCCCTTCATGTCCTTCATGCTCTTCATGGTAGAAAAAAAAAGGGGGCCCCTCGTCGGAAGTCACCCCGGCGGCAAACAGCGCAACATCCCGCTCATGCCCGGCGCGCTTGCTGTCCTCTCACAAGCGAGTCGGGCAGCGTGTTCCCAAACCGCCCTGTTGTTTCCACCTCCCATCGCGTTAATCGTCCTTCACTATTATTCCCAAAAAGTTGTGTCGAAAGCTCAGGGTTGGCGCCACCGGCTAATTTCCGCAAGCCCTCCGGGCTGACGGAGTCGCACCCCCACTGGAAATAGCGAAGAGCCTTATTTAACATTGCATCTTTTCGCGAGCCTGTTAACCCAACCCTCCTGTGGCTATTTACAAAACAAACCCGCTCGATTCAGCCTTCCGCTATATGTGGGTCGGTTTTGCTGGGCTGTTTGTGTCGGTGGTCGGGTTTGGATTCAGCGTGCATGATGCTACCCGCCCGGTTTTTGACCGCCTCTCGCAGACCGGGATGCGTAATCCTGAGACTGCACGCGGGATGATATACGACTCGCTTCTTGCACCCCTGCCGATAACGACCGGGGTATTCACAGCGATTTTCCTCTGCATGTTCGTTTACTCCGCCGGATTATTTTTGGTCCGCGCCATTTCCCTTCTCGGGAAAATTTGATGCTGCCCGCTGAAGCAGTTGCCGCAGTCCCGGAACTTCTGGCACCCGCAGGTGACTGGTCCTGCCTCAAAGCAGCGGTCGCAAGTGGAGCGGACGCGGTTTATTTCGGGCTTCCAAAATTCAACGCCCGGATGCGGGCGGACAACTTTTCCGAGGATCAGCTTCCCGAGGTGGTTCGCTATCTGCACCAACGCGGCGTAAAGGCGTATGTCACGCTGAACGTCCTCATTTTTTCGGATGAATTGCCGGACGCCGTGCAGCAGCTTGAACTCCTCGAATCTGCGGGCGTGGACGCGGTGATCATTCAAGACGCCGGGGTTGCTTGGCTTGCCCGCGAGTTGACACCGGCACTCCGTGTTCATGCTTCGACACAAATGACCGTGACCTCGCCCGAGGGCGCGGCCTTCGCAGAAAGCCTGGGTGTCTCACAAATCGTGCTGGCCCGTGAGCTATCGATTCACGAGATCGGGAAATTTCGTGAGGTTGGCGTGCCGCTGGAGGTGTTTGTTCACGGCGCGTTGTGCGTTGCATACTCAGGCCAATGCCTGACCAGCGAGTCCCTGGGTCAGCGCAGCGCCAATCGGGGAGAGTGTGCGCAAGCCTGCAGGATGCCGTATGAGTTGATCGTGGATGGCAAATCGGTAGAGCTTGGAGACAAGCGCTACCTGCTATCTCCGCAAGACTTGGCAGCCGTCGAAGAAATCCCGGATCTCGTGAGGGCAGGAGTATTAAGCTTTAAGATCGAAGGCCGCCTCAAATCTCCTGAATACGTGGCGGCGGTGACCGCAGTGTATCGAAGGGCTCTCGATGCAGCGATTGCCGGAGAGGCGTTCGAAGCGTCGCGCGATGATTGGTATCGGCTGGAAATGACATTTTCCCGCGGTCTGTATCCCGGGTGGATGCATGGAGTAAATCATCAGGAGCTGGTCGGCGCTCGTTATGGCAAAAAGCGGGGACACTTTCTCGGGCGGGTATCCCGCACAGGAACCGACTTCGTCGAGATTGTAAGTGAGGCCAATGTGGTTGCCCCCAAAGCGGGCGATGGCGTGGTATTCGAAAATCCATCCGACACCAACGCAGAGCGTGGCGGACGGATCTTCGCAGTGCAAGGGAACCGACTCTCGTTCGGCCGTGGTCGCGTGAATCTGTCGACCGTCGCAGTGGGATGTGGAGTCTGGAAAACAGATGACCCTGCGCTCACAAAGTCCATCAATCAGTCATTCGCCGCGGCCTCGCACACACGGAGCGTGCGTCGAAAACCGTTGGACGTCCGAGTAACAGGAAAGGCCGGCGAGCCGATGCGCGCAGCGTTTTCCGTGCTCGGCGAGCACTTCGCAATCGATTCGGAAGCGCCTCTGGATGTCGCCCATAACCACCCCCTCGAAACGATGCGTTTACGAGAGCAATTCGGAAAACTCAAGGCAACTCCGTATGAACTGCGGGATTTCGACAATGCGCTTGAGGGCCCGGTAATGCTGCCTCTCAGCGCGCTCAATCGGATGCGCCAAGCTGCCGTGCATTATTTCGAAGAATTCCGACCAACACCCCCGACGCCGAAAACGTCTAATCAATCACTGTCCGCAATTCTCACCGCCATTGCCTCAAGACCAGCATCAACAACCCACTCTCCCTCGCTCTCCGTGCTCGTGAGATCGGATGAACAGGCGGATGCGGCACTATCTGCTGGCGCAGAGGTGCTCTATCTTGATTTCGAAGACATCCGGCGATATGGAGATGCCGTGCGACGGCTCAGAGCAGATGCGGTTGAGACAAAACTTTTCCTCGCGACACCGCGAATTCAAAAGGCGGGCGAGCAGGGATTTTTCAAACTCATTGAGCGGGCGGAGCCGGATGGTGTGCTCATCCGCAACCTCGGCGCTCTCGCATTCTTCGGAAATTCACCGATGGAATGCGTAGGCGACTTTTCACTCAACGTTGCCAATCCCGTTTCGGCAGCCGTATTTAAGAATGCAAATCTTAACCGCGTAACGGCGTCCTATGACCTCACCGCAGGACAGGTCCTCGCCCTATCCAAGTCCTTACCGAAGGGATGGCTCGAGCTAACCATCCACCAACACATGCCAATGTTCCATATGGAGCACTGCGTATTTGCCGCATTCATGTCCAACGGAAAAGACTCTACGGACTGCGGTCGGCCATGCGAAAAACATCGAGTGCACTTGCGTGACCGCGTCGGGGTCGAACACCCGCTGCGCGCCGACGTCGGGTGCCGAAATACACTCTTCAATGCATCCGCCCAGACCGGCGGAAAATTTTTCTCCCAGTTCTTAAAAGCGGGGATTCGTCACTTCCGCGTCGAATTGCTTGAGGAAAACGCGGTCGAGACGGCGCGGATCGTCAGTGCGTATCGTAGCTTACTGGATGGAGACCGGGGGGCGGATATTCTCTGGCGTGAACTGAAAGCGGTTCCACAACTCGGCGTTACGCAAGGGACGCTTTAGCAGCAGGCAGATTTTTCTCGGTTGCATCCAAAGCAATCGAGTTTGGTGCGATCAGCATGTAGATCGACGGGAGGATGAATAGCGTGAAGACGGTGCCAATGCTCATGCCCAGCACCAGAACCAATCCGATCGAATTCCGTGCCTCAGCACCGGGTCCCGTCACAAAGATCAGCATCAGGTGACCAAAAACTGTCGCCGCGGTCGTCATTAAAATCGGACGCAGCCGCAGTCGCGCCGATTCGCGGATCGCATCCAGTTTGGGCATCCCATGGCGACGGAGGACGTTGGCAAACTCGACGATGAGAATTCCATGCTTTGCTATCAATCCGACCAAGGTGACCAAGCCGACTTGCGAGTAAATATTCAACGTCGTCGTCCAGCCTTCCGTGGCTGAAAACGACCATCCGGGAGGGCCAGAGGCTTTGAGCACGGTGAAGATCAGCGCACCGAACATCGCCAGAGGAACCGATCCGAGCAGGATGATAAGTGGATCACGAAACGAATTAAACTGTGCGGCAAGCACGAGGTAGATCAAGACGACCGCAAGGCCAAAGGCAGGCAAGAATTTCCCTGCCTC
>Ga0335398_10003883_pt1 | contig 21379 bp, 12 predicted proteins | sample BON03_FD_205742 | JGI IMG/M metagenome (GOLD analysis project Ga0335398, IMG submission 205742) | Freshwater microbial communities from Lake Bonney liftoff mats and glacier meltwater in Antarctica - BON-03 (spades assembly) (version 2) | ecosystem: Environmental > Aquatic > Freshwater > Ice >... | reverse complement strand
CGGGCAGGGGGAAATAGTTCGAGGGGGTTCGAAAAAAATCTGTAAGAGGGTGTTATTTGGGGGAACGGGCATTCGGTGGGGGGTCGGGAGCTGCACTGGAAACATTCGGAATAGGTATGTAATGGGGTGTTACAATGATGCACGCAATGAGTGACCACAAAAAAGCTGTTTGCTCCTGCGGTTTGGCGGAGGAGAAAAAGAAAGGGAAGGGAAAGCAACCAAAAGAGGCGACCAAAACTTGTTTCTTTCAGCGCGCCGCCGCCAGCCTGCCTTGTCCTGCGGCGGCAGCCACCCCGGACGCGCCGCGCTGCACACCGGCGCGGCACGCGCCCGCCGCGCCCGCCGCGGCGCCCGCCGCGGCCGACCCGGCCGAGGCGAGGGCCGCGAGGATCGTCGCCGCCGTCAGCGCCTCCTCGTGCTGCTTCTGCTGCTGCGGCTGCTGCCGCTGCTGCTGCTTGCCGCCGCCGCCGCCGTCCTCGCCCGCCCGCCGCGGCTGCCGCCGCGGCGCCTTGCCCCGCGGACCCGCCAGCGCCGCGGCCGCGACGGCGGCGGCCGCCGCCGCAACCTTCTCCTCGGCCAGCCGCGCCCGCTCCATGCGCGCGCCCGCCGCCTGCCCCAGCACCGCCGCCGCGAGCGTCACGGCCATAGCTCCGGGCGGCATCACGACGGCCTTGCGCAGCATCGCGACGAAGGGCACGGTCGCGTGCACGCACACCACCCAGCCGAGCGAGAACTTGACAAAGTGCTCGCGCGCGGCGCCGCAGGGGACGTTGCAGAGGGCGGCGACGGCGGCGACGGCGGCGAGCTTGAGCGGCAGCGACTGGGGCCGCAGCGCGCGGACGGGCGGGGTGCGGGCGAGGGCGGCGCGGGCCTGGACGATGGCCGGGGGGCAGACGAGGCGGTCGTAGCGGTCGAACACGAGGCCCGAGAGGGTGGGGCCGATCCAGGCGCGAAGGGGGCAGCCGCCGGGGGAGGCAGAGGAGGAGGAGGCGGCGCCGCCGCCGAGGCGGGCCGACGCCGACGCGCCGGGCGGCGGGGGGCCCTTGCGCCCGAGGCCCGGCGGGCCGCCTGCTCCCGGGGACGCCGGGGAGGGGCCCTTGCCGAGGCGTCTGGCCGGAGGCTGGTGGTGGGGCGGCTGCGCGCCGCCGCTGCTGCTGCTGTGGCTGCTGCTGGGGCCCTGCAACCCGCCTCCGCTGCCGCCGCTGCCGCCGCCGCTGCTGCCAGCGGCCGGGCGCGGCCGCCGACGCTGCTGCTGCTGCTGCCTCTGCTGTTTCTTCCGCTCCTGGTGGTGGCGCTTGAGGCGCTCAAACAGCTCGCCCAGGCCGCCGAGGCCGCCGCCTCCCAGCGTCATCGAGGCCAGGGGCAGGGAAGGCCGCTGCTGGGGGCGGTGGTTGCGGGCGGGCAACGAGGGCGCGGCGGCGGGAGCGGCGAGGGCCGGCGACAGAGGAACGGCGGCGGCGCCGCTGCTTGTGCTGCTGCTGCTGCTGCTGCTGCTGCTGCTCGTCATCGCGCGGCGGCGGTGATCAAACGGGAAGCCGCCCGCCACCGCGGCGGGGCGGGATGACGACGGCGGCCCCTGCTGCCGCACGTCTGTAACCTCCTCGCCCCCAAACAGCAAGGCGGCGCGGAAGGGGCAGCTGCGCGGCGGCGGCTGGGGGCCGGCGGCGACGGCCGCGGCGGCGACGCGCGCGAGCGGCAGCACGCCGCCGGCCCCGTGGAACGCGTGCAGCGACGCGGCGTACGCGGCCGCGGACGCGTCACCGTCCTCGCCCTCGGGGAGCACGGGCGTGTGGCGGCGGAGCGAGGAGGAGGAGGAGGAGGAGGGGCCAACAGGTCTTGTCGGGGCGAGCGCCCACTCCACCGCGTAGGCCTCGCCCTTTGTGCGTCCGAGCTCGTGCAAGAAGGGGCACACTCCCGACGACACGGCCCAGCGCGCCGCGGCCAGACCCGCGCCTTCCTCGGGCGGCGCCATCTTGTGACGTCTCTCTCTCTCTCTTTTTTGCGGGATGACGTTGCGGTTTGCGGGTGCGTTCTCTCTGCTCGCAGACTGGGCGTAGGTTGTATCCAGTGCGATATAGGAGAGGGGGGTAAGGCTCTGGGGTGATTGGTTGGCTGGTCGTGTGAAGAGGAGGCGGCACATTCGGAGAAGATCCCTCTGCATGCAAAAACCCTTGCTTTTTGCGGCGGCGCCGCACGATCTTGTGCTTGTGACGACCGCCCGTTTGACAACAAATATCTTGGACCAAAACGCCAACCCTTTACAGCCAAATCAAGAAACAGACGAACATGGCGCTCCGGCGCGCCACTGAACCCTTCGCGCGCAAGCTCGCGCGGTGGCGCGCGACGCTCTCGGCGATCGAGGACTCGGATGCCGTCGTTCTCGTCGTCGTCGCGCCTCCCCCAGCCAACTCCTTTATCGATCAAGGGGGGGTGGTGCAGCGGCAGCAATACCGTCAGCAATGGACCAACACGACGTCGCACCCGTGCTGGCCACGGCCCGCCGCCACAGCGCGCTCGGGCCCAACACCGCCGCCGCTCTTCGCGTCCGTTGTCGGCGACGGTCGCCTCGCGGCGGCGCGCGGCATCGGCGGCACCCGCGCCCCGCCCGCCGCGCGCCGCGCCTTTGCCTCGGGCCCCGGCCCAGGCGGCGGACGCGAAGGCGCTCCCGCCCCCCGCTCCCCCACCCGCTCCGGCGCCGGCCTCGGCGGCGGCGCCGGTGGCGGCGGATCAGGGCCCCTGGCCTCGGTCATCGCCGCAGAGGCCGGGAGGACGCGAGTCAACGCCTACACCCCCGACGGCTTTGTGATCAACCAGGTGCAGGTGGACGGCCCCGTGCTGTGTCTGCCGGAGACGTGGCTGATGTGGGCCGTGGGAGCCGGGGGGGGGGGGTGGGCGGGGGGGGGCGGGGGGGGGGGGGGGGGGGGGGGGGGACCAGGGGGGCGGCGTCGGCGGCGCCGGCGAGAGCGGCGCCGGCGGCGGCGAGAGCGTTGGCGGCGTTGGCGGCGGCGGCGGCGGCGGCGTTGGCGGCGGCAGCGGCGCGACGAGCCGAGACACGGCGGGAGGGGAGGCCCTTGTCCTCGACGGCCTGGACGCGCTGGTCACGCCCGCCTCCCTCGCCGTGCTGGACGTCGTGCACCCCCCGCCCGAGGTCCTCGTGCTGGGCTGCGGCGCGCGCGTCGCGCGCAGGCCGCCCGCCCGCCTGCGCGAGTGGCTGCAGCAGCGGGGGGTGTCGCTGGAGCTGCTGCGCACGCCCGACGCCGTGGCGCTGTTCGCGCTGCTCAACGACGAGGGGCGTCCGGCGGTCGGGGCCTTTTTGCCGCCCGGGATGGTGGTGGAGTGACGGGCCGGGGGCGGTTTGGAGGCGTCCAGTGAGGTTGGAGGGCGAGTTGAATGCTGGTCGACGCGGGGATGCAAAGAGCGGCCGCGCGGCCGCTAGCTCGCGCCGCCCGCGCCGCCGCCCGTCGTCGCCCCCGACCCCCTTTGCTGTTGAGGCGTTGGCAAAACTTCCACAGACACATTTGAAACTAGACAGAGGTATGCGTTTTTGGGTTGGGGTGCGGCATGCGTGTCCCGGGGGGGGCGGGGCCGAGGGGATGATGGGGTTTTGCTCCGGAGGTCTCGTCTTTTGTGTGTATTGGCGTTTGCCGCGAAAAAAAGCGGGGGACGGGGCCTGGCGGGCGAGCAACCCCGCGCGGAAAAAAACCCAAACGGGCGGGCGCGCGCGAGACTGTTTCAGTCGAATACAAGGCAAGCCACGACGACGATAAGCTCGCTCGCAACAGGGGAAGCGAGGGAGAGAGGAAGAGAGAGAGAGAAAGGGCGAGAAAAGAGGGGGCGGCGCGCGCGGAACGACACGCGAGCGCCCCTTTTTGGCCCGCCCCCGCCCTTCGCCGCCCGTCTCTTCCTCACATCGCGAGCACGTCGCTCCAGTCGTTCCCCTCGGCCACCAGCGACCGCGTGAACCAAGTCCCGTCGTGCACCCCGCCCAGCCGCCGCACCAGCGTCCACTCGTACACGCGGCGCTCGGGCGCCACCAGGCCGCTGGACGAGCCGCCGTCCGACCCGACGACCTCGACCCGCGCGCGCCAGCACCGCTCCCCCAGCCGTAAGGTAGAGAGGGTCACGGCGCGCGCGTGCCCGAGCAATGGGCGGAAGTGGGGCGAGTGCACGACGCGGCGGAAGCGCTCGAACTGGCCGAGGTCGAGCGAGCGGCCGAAGTAGTCGGCGCGCTCAAAGGGCGAAAAGTCGGCAAAGCGATAGAGCACCTCGATACCGTGGTCGGGGTGGCGGTGCTGCCTGCGCGCGCCGGCGGCGTCGCCAGGGGCGCCCGCGCCCCCCGCCGCCTCCTCCGCCGCCGCTCCCGCCTCGCCGCTCCCGCCGTCGCCGGGCGGCGGCGGCGGCGCGGCCGGAGGCGGGGGAGGGATCGCGCGGTCGTTGTGGCGCAGCGCCGCGAGCTGCAACTGCAGCGCCTCCTCCCAGGTCATCCCGTAGCTGGGGCCCACGTCGCGGCGCGGGGGGCGGACGAAGATGACGTCTCCGTCGCCGAGCTTGAACACATAGGGGGACGAGGAGGAGGGCCCGGCGGGGGCGGCCGAGGCCGTGGCGGCGTCGGCGGCGGCGTCGCCATTTGCGTCGGCGGCGGCGGCGGCGGCGGCGCGTGTCGGCCGCGCGGCTCGCCGGCGCGCGGCAGAAGAGGGCCGCAGAGGGAGGTGGGAGGGCGTGGGGCGGAGGCGCGCGGCGCCCATCAGCAGGTCGTGACCGTGGAGGCCGAGCATGGCTCTTCGTTGCTGTCCTTGCGCAAGGCAAAAGGCGCGCGGCAAAAGCGTGTTTGGTTGGTGTGGAGGAGGAGAGGAGTCTCTCGTTGAGGCACGGCGTCAGCCGCTCGCCACGTCCACCGCGCGTCGATGCGGTTCTTGTTGCGGCGCGCGGGTCGTGGGAGGGAAGGGCGGGATGCAGCGGGAGCAATAGAGGGGCGGGAAGAAAGGCTCTCGGAGTTGAAATCGTCGCGACTTTTGTGATTCGTGAGACGAAAAAGGGCTCGACGCACAACGAGACAGGAATTCGTGTGTGAACAGTGACTATTTTCCTGATGCTTACAGGATTGCAGCGGAGCGCGCGTCGGAGGGTGCCGACCATTTTGCCCGAGAAATTTTACGGCCTCCCCTCGCACGCCTGTTGGTCGCCAGCGGACAAAAGGCCAAAACCGAGAGACGCGGCAAACGCCGCGCCCCCCTTCCTGCCCCCGATTCTCCCTTTGCACCTCAGCCGCCACGCCCGCGCGCGCCGACAGTCTTCTCCTACCTGCTCCGCGACGCCGCCGTGATGTTTCTCGGCTGGCGCCGCCTGTTTGAGCGGCGCGCCGCCCCCGCACCCGCCGCCGCCGCTGCCCTTGCCGCCGCCGCGCCAGCGCCGCCGGAGCTGGCCGGCGGCCCCGAGCTGGCCGCGGCCGCCGCGCGCTTCTTGGGGGCCATGGTCGAGCGCGGCCAGCGGCGGCGGCGGCGGCGGCCGCGGCGACGCGATCTTTTGTCTACTACGCCTTGGTCGCCACGCCCGCCGCCTTGAGCAGCCTCAGCAGCTCCCCGCTCGACGCCTTGGCCGCCGTGTCGTCCCCCCCGCCGATGAAGCGGCCGCCGACGAACACGCGCGGCACGCTGCGCCCTCCCGTGACGTCCAGCAGAGCGTCCTGGATGGCGGCGCCCTCGGCAGCGTCGGTGCCCTGGTCGAGCTCCCACAGGAAGACGTCCTCGGAGGGCACGCCGACGAACTGGGCCATGGCGCGCTTGCCCTTGGTGCAGTAGGGGCAGAAGGTCTTGCTGAAGATGACGACCTGTCGCTTGGTGATGGTTTTTATTGGTGGGGCGGTGTGAGTCGGGCCGAGAACGGGGCGGCCCCGGCGGCGGCGGTCGAGCGACCGATCGATCAAAAGACGCTCTTGTGTTCGACCCCAGCCAGCGCGGCGTCGCGCACCTTGTGCTTCTTAACGAGCTCGTCGACCTTGGCGCGCGCGGCCGACATGGCGGTGTTGGAGACGGAAGGGGCGGGCGCAAAGAGGCGGGCGAGACCTCGCAGCATGAGCGTGTGGAAGGGGGGGCGCGTGAGAGGAGAGATAGTGGAGAGGGCAGTCGTTGGAAGAGGGATCGAGGTCTGATTAGTTGATACTGAGGTAGGTGATGTGCGTACGTCCCGTAATCGGCACAGTCGCTGATGTGCGGAAGCAAAACGAAAAAGGCGCGCCGGGCGCTCGCAAGTCGCCGCGGCCGCCGTGGTTGAATCGTCGTCGCGCCATGAACAGCCTGACGCGCGCAGGGCGCGGCCTGTTCGCCCACATGACACGTCCCCCCTTGTATCGGAACGACGCCTTCACAACGCCGCGCGCGCATTGCCTCACACAGCGCACCCGCTCTCCACCGATCGCAAAAACCAACTTGTTTCCGTGAGCAGGGTGTCGTGTCCTTTCCCGCGCGCCTCTCTGTCTCCGGGCGACCATGTCGCCCCCCGAAAGCGGCGAGGGAGGAGGAGGAACGGGCGATGACGAGGCCGCCGCGCCCGCCGCCACCGCCCAACAGCAGCAGCAACAGCGGGCAGAAGAAGAACTGGCAACTCCCGCGCCTGCCGCTGCCGCCGCCGCCGACGTTGCGCCCGCCGCCGCCGGAGGCATGTGCCCGTTCGGCTTCAGCGCCGGCGGCGGCGCGGGCAAGGGCGCCGCCACCCCGCTGCACTGCTTCTTCTGCCGCTCCCTCATGTTCGACTGCCACGCCGCCGTGCCCTGCGGGCACAAGGGCTGCCGCGAGTGCATGGCCCGCTTCCGCGACTGCCCCGTCTGCGGCGCCGACGTCGAGCGGCTGGCGGCCGACGCCGGAGCGCAGGCGGCCGTCGACGCCTTTTTGGGGGCGCACGGAGTTTACCCGGGCGCGGTGGCGGCGGCGCTGGACGTGGGGCCGCTGATGGCCGACCTGATGGCCGTGTCCCTGGAGAGCGAGGGGAGGGCGGGGGGCGGCGGCGGCGGCGGCGGCGGCGGCGGCGGCGGCGGCGGCGCGGGGGGCAGCGCGGCGGACAAGAGGCGCAAGGCGGCGGCGCTCTCCGCGGCGCTGCTGCAGGGCGTGGCGCTGCGCTCGTACGCCGGGGGCAACGTGTCGGCGGCCCTGGCGCGCTTCGAGGCCGCGCGCGGGGCCCTGCTCGTGACGCTGGGGGAAGAAGGGGAGGGGCGAGGGGGCGCGCTGGGGAAAGAAGAAGGGTCGGCCGGCGGCGGCGGCGGCGGCGGCGGCGGCGGCGGCGGCCAGGCGGCGGCGCTGCTCGCGCTCGGCCTCGTCCTCGGGGGCATCGGCGACTGCCGGCGGCGCTCGGGCGACGAGGCCGGCGCCGAGGCGTCCTTCCGCGCGTCGGCGGCGCGCCTGGCGGCCGTCGCCGGCGTCGCGGCGGCCCTCGCCGACGAGGGGCGCGAGCGCAGGAGGGAGATTCAGGGACAAGAGGCAAGGGAGGACAAGGTTGAGCCGCCGCGGCCATCGCCGCCGCCGCCGGGCACGCCGCCGCCGCCGCCGCCGGGCGCGCCGCCGCCGCCGCGCCTGCTCCTGCCGCCGCTGGCGCTCGAGGCGCGGCAGGCCCTCGGCGTCACGCTCAACAAGCTCGGGGACCTGAGCTACGCGCGGGGGGACGTCGCGGGGGCCCTGGGGTCGTACGGGCGCGCGCTGGGGCTGCGGCGCGGGCGGCTCGCGGCGCTGCGGCAGCAGCGGGAGCAGCAGCAGCGGACGCAGCGGGAAGGAGCGTCCTCTGCGGGCGAGGCCGCGTCCTCTGAAGCCGCCGCCGCCGCCGACGCCGACGCCGAAGCAGACGCCCGCCTGGAGCTCGCCGCCGCGCTGATCAAGGTCGGCGACGCCGCGGCGCGCCTGCCTTGTCTCCCGGGGAGTCGAGGCGGGGCCGCCCCGGACCCGGGCGCGCACTTTGCGGAGGCGCGGGCGCTGCTCGAGGCGCTCGGGGGAGGAGGAGGGCAAGGAGGGGGACGGCGGGGCGAGGAGGACGCGCCGGCGGCGCCGCCGCCGCCCCTTCCGCTGCCGCCGCCGCCGCTCGACAAGGCCCGCGCGGCCAAGCGGGACCGGTTCCTGGCGGCGCTCGAGGCGGTCGAGGGCGGCTCCTAGAGACGCGCACACATATCAGAGACACTGAAAAACAACACCGTGACGCGCTTCAGGACACAGGCGCCCTATTCTAGGAAAGTTGCTTTTCAAACATGAGCGCCGCCCTCTCGTTCGACCACGACGACGACCGCAAGAAAAAAAGAGAACGAAGAACGAATCGACCGGATCGAACCGAAAGAAAGAAACAAAAACTCCCCAAGTCCTCTCCTCCCTCTTTCGCCCTTTATTCGAGCCCGTACCCGGCCAGGAATAGCAGGAAGAACAGCGCGAGCGCCCCGTAGATCAGGCCGCTCTTCTGCCCGCCCGTCATCGAGTTGGTGCCCAGGCCGTAGCCCTGGTTCTCGGCGAAGCCCGCCACCACCGTCACGCGCGACTCGAACGAGGCGCGGGGGGCGCCGCAAACGGGGCAGGCATAGTCCTGGGGGGTGTCCTGGAACGTGACGCCTTTCGGCACGGGAAAGTCGGGGTCGCCCTTGGCCGGGCTGTACTCGTAGCCGCAGCCCTTGCACTTGGCCTCGCCCGACCCGACGACCATGAACTTCTCGGCCGAGCGAAGGCGCTCGGCCTCGGCGCGCTTTTGCGCGGCGGCGTCCTCCTCGTCGTCGTCCAGATCGATGACGATGCGCTGCCCTTTCGGCTTGGCGGCGAGGAGGGCGGCGGCGGCGGCGGCGGCGGCGGCGGAGGCGGCGGCCTCGGCCTCATCACGGGTGGGCGAGGGGGCGGGGGGGCCGGCGGCGCTGGTGCTGGTGCCGGCGCCCTCGGCGCGCGCCAGGACGGGGCGGGCGTGCTGGCGGTTGTGGTTCCAGCAGCCGCGGCTGGCGGGGGCGGCGGCGGCGGCGGCGCGGGGCGCGGCCGGCGTGGCGGCGGCGCCCGGCCTGCAGCGGGCGCTGGTGCTCGCGGCCGAGGTGGCGCGCGCGGGCAGGGTGGGCATTGCGGCGCAGGCGCGGCGGGTCTGCTGGGCGTCGGACCGATGTATTGGTTGGTGGGGATCGCGTGGGGATTGGGCGGCGATTGAGGTGAGCGATTGAGAAAAGGCCAGAATTTTTGCTTTTGAGGCTGGCGGGAAACGTGCGGCTCTCTGCCCCCGCGACGCGCGATCCAAAACCCTGCCAGCCTGCGCTCATTGGCGCGCGAGTATCTCGGTGCACGCGCCACTCACCGCGCCGAGGGCCGAGGCCGGGCGTGTTGCGAGCGATGCCATGATTGTTCCTTTTTCGGCTCCTCTGTCTCTTGTTTGTGGTGTCTGGAGGGCCCGCCTGAATCAATCGCGGCACACGTGAGGGCGCAACAGAGAGGTGGAGTGTGAACAAGCGGTCGCGATCGGTCTACAGGTCTCTCCAAGGAGCGTGCAGGGGAGTACGTACAGGAAAAAAGAGACCGACGCGGCGGCAGCCACTCCGGCAAAAAACGCGCGCTCAGGGCGCCGGCGGCGGCACCCCAAGCGTCGACGCCACGAGATGCAGCCGCCCGCCCACGGCCGCCAGCTTGCTGCCCTAGCCGGACCCGACCGCCGCCACCGCGACGGCCTTGGCCGCCGCCTCGGTCGACGCGGCCCCGGCCGCCGCCGCGATCGCGCCGGCCTTCCCGCCCGCCCCCGACAGCCGCATCGCCGAGAACGCCTCGAGTGCCGTCCCCTTGGCGGGCGGCGGCGCCGCCGCCATCGCCGCCGCCGCCGCGCGCGCGCCCTCCGTCGCGCCCGGCTGCGGCGCGGGGTTGAGCTCGCGCCACGCCGCGATCCAGTCGCGCATGCCCCGCGCCACGCGCGAGAAGTACTCGGCGTCCAGCGCCGCCAGGTCGCGCTCGACGCGGTCGGCGATCCACAGGTAGACGTCGGCGGCGGTGGCCAGCTCCGCCGGCGGCGCCAGCCGCTGGAAAAAGGGGACGAGCTCCTCCTGCCAGAAGATGCCCTTGTACTCCTTGCGCAGGTTGGCGAACGGGTCGGACGCCTTGCTGTGGCTCACGTAGGGCAGGCCCGTCTTGACGCCGTAGCCAAGGTGGTCGCAGACGACCTTGCTGCACCAGCCCGCCCACATGTCGTCGTACCGGCCGAGAGGCTGCCCCTCGCCCTGCAGTCCGAACCACATCGCGGGACCGATCAGCTCGCGGTCGAACGCGAGGTTCATGCCGCACATGGGAAACAGGCACCCGCGCGGGACCGTCATGACCGCGTCGACGTAGCGCGTGTTGCGCTCGCGCGGCTTGGCCAGCTGCGTGGGCGCGTCGTAGTCGGGCACGTCAAGCCAAAGGCCGTGGCTGACCGCCGTCGGCTGGCCGCTCCTCAGGGAAAACGGGTAGCCGCGGACGAAATCGGCGCCGTCGCGGTAGGGGTCGTACAGCGTGTTGAAAAAGTAGGGGGTCGAGGGCGTGCGCAGGTTGGTTAGGTGCTGCGCGAGCGCGTCGATGCCGGGGCCCGCGCCGAGGCTGGGGCCGGATCCGGGGCCAGGGCCGGCCGCGCTCCCAAGGGGAGCGAGCGAGGAGCGAGGAGCGAGCGAGCCGGCGGGCGAGGCGAACGAGGAGGCGGAGGCGGCCGCCGCCCGCGGGTCGCGCGCGACGAAGCAGTCGTCGTCGATGGTGAAGACGTAGCGCTTCTTGGACATGAGGAAGCCGAAGCAGCGGCAGGCGCTGTCGCGGAACGAGATGCACGAGGCCTTGGGGCCGAGGATACGCTCGATGTCGTTGCTGTTAGGATTTTTTAGGGGGCGAAGGGGCGAGCGAGGTCTTTTTTTGAGCGAGCGAGCGAGCGAGCGAGCGGCCTGCAGGCGGCGGCGGCCTGGCCGGAGGACGCCGGCCGACGGCGGGTTTCTCCCTCTCTCTCTCTCTCTCTGCCACGCTGGCGCCCCTTGGCCTGCGCGCGCGCGCCAAAAGACACGGCAACAAGACTCACCGGTTGTACAGCTCGTAGTCAAACCCGGCGGGCACGCTCACGGCGCGCGACGGGTCTCCGTCCTGCACAACAATGAGGTGGAAGCCGCGGAGGAAGGGCCGCCACTGCTCGAGGAAGTCGAGGCTGCGGATGGTCGGGATGACGATGTCGACGAGGTCGCGCGGGTCCTGCGAGGAGTCCGACATGCTCGGAACCGGGGGGGCGGCTGGCTGCTCGAGCGCGCGCGGGCCCGAAACACAAGGGGCCCTCTCTCAAGGAGGCACGAGAGAGGCAAAAATAGCTCTGTCTGCTGTCGGTCCGCGTAGAAGGGGCTTGCGTGTGTTCTCTGCTGTTTGGAGGGAGCAAGTGCGAGAATGTGCCTGTGTCCGTGGTAGTGGTCGCGAGTGGGGCGCTCGATGAGCGAGAGACAGGGGTTCAGCAGAACGAGTCACGCGAGCGAGCGAGCCGCCGACCGCCGCCGCCGCCGCCGCCGCCGCCGCCGACGCCGACGCCGCTGCTGACGCCGTCGCAGTGAAAACAAATCTCTTCGTTCGCTCCTCTCCTCGAGCAAGGACGAAGTGCCGTGCGACCCGACCCGTCCACACACGATCGACTCCTCGTCCATCAGTATCACCAGGACCTTCAACCAACGACAACAACAACAACGACAACAACAACAACAACGACAACAACAACAACAACCACAACATCAACAACGATGCCGAACGCAGCCGCGCGCCAGCGCGGCAGCCGCGCCGCTCCTCTTTCCACCCTGCCGCTCCGTTTGCTGCTGGCGGCGGCGCTCATGCTCGCACCCTCTTCTGCGCGCGCCCAGACCGCTCAAGCGTCGAGCGTGGCGGCCGCCGCGCCCGGCAGCACCTCGAGCGTCAGCAGCAACGCCGTAGCCAACGAGCCCAGCGCGAGTGCTGTCGTCGTCGCCGTCGGCATTGCGCCAAACGGGGGAGAGCGGGTCGTTGTCGACTGCAAGCTGGCCGCCGCGCACGCGTCCGAGCAGCTGGCCAAGTATTGCGAGGGCGTGCCCTTGCCGCGGGGATCGTCGTCGTCTTCGGCCAGCAGCAACAACATCGTCAGCGGCAACAGCAACAGCAGCAGCAGCAACAGCGACGGCGACGCCAGCAACAACAACGCCGACGACGAAGAGGAGGCGCGGGCGTGGCGCGCGGCGCCGATGTGCGGCAAGGACGCCGCCCGCGGCGCCAAAGTCGTCGCCCTAGACTCGGCCGGGCGCGCGTGGGCGCGCGAGCCGGACCAGCCGGGCGGCAAGCTCTGCGCGTTCCGCGACGACATCGCCGAGGACGACCGCAGCGCCGCCGCCAACCCTGAGACCGACGCGTGGGCGTCGGCGCCCGACTGCGCCGGCAACGAGATGACCGACTACCTGGCGCGCGACCGCGAGGGCAAGGCGTGGGGGTGGAAGGACGGCGAGTCCTGCGCGTGGCGTAACGTCAGGGCGCTGGGCAGCAGCGGCGGGTGAGAAAAGCCCCGGAGAGTTGAGTGCGTCGCCGAGCGGCAGCAGCGAAGGCAGCGGCGACTGTCGAACGAGACAGGGAAACAAAGACGCATGGCGCGCACATCACTCATCGGTGCGCCGACAAGAAGCGCCTCGTCACGTTGTCTCCGGCGGGGACGATGCACGTGCATTGTGATCGCCAGCGAGCGCGATATTTGTTTTGTTTTTATAGGTGCATTTTTTTGGATTTCTAGAGCGCGCGCTTGCAAAAAGAAAAGAGCGAGCGCCAAACGAAAGCCTGTTCGCGCCTGTTCAATGGGGGTCGGCAGAGCAAGGGCGGCGCTGAACATCATCCTGAGAAGGTGCGCTGTCCATGTCGTCACAAGTGAGCTCGTGTTGCGCGTTTGATCGGTTTCACCTGAAAAAAACTTTCTAGAGAAGAGCTTGGACAAAGGGAAAAAGGGACGAGCGTCCAAACCAAAAAGAAAAAAGGGAAACGACCGAAACGCGTTGTTGTTCTTGTTGTTGTTCTTGTTGTTGTTGTTGTTGTTGTTGTTGTTGTTGTTCTTGTTGTTGTAGGTCGGTCGCGCGTCTCGTGTTGAGCTCCCACGACGGGCTAGCAAGCCGTGGTCAAAATTTCCAACATGGGGGAAGAAGAACAAAAGAAGGGGGGCGGGGAAGGAGCAAAACCCTTGCGCGCCGTTTCCAAGTTCGCGACTCGTCGTTTCTAATCAACGCCGCAAAAATGAATCACCCGCCGCGCGCCGCGGGCCGCACCATCACCACCAGCGCCCCGCAATTGCCCCGCTCCATCTCGTACCGGTACCCCTCGCGCGCCAGCAGCTCCATCACCGCGGGCCGCAGCACGGGGCCCTCGCCGCCCGAGTTGAGGCCGCGCCCGACGACGATCACCACGCGCGAGGCGCGCCGCGTCAGGTCGGCCATCTCGCGCGCGCTGCGCAGCATGCCCAGCACGACGGCGGCGGCCTCGGCGGCGCCGCGGCCGTGCACGTCGACTGTGCTCTCGTTGACGCCCTCGGCGTTGTGCGCCTCGGCGGCCGCCTGCCCCGCCCGGCGGATCAGGTCGCGCGCGCGCTGCTTGGCCGCCGCGCGCTCGGCGTCGAGCCGGCGGCTCTCGTGCTTGGTCGGCGCGTTCGCCGACTCGCGCTCGAGCCGGATGGCGAGCGCGTCGGCGCGGCCGGCCTCGGCGTAGAGCTCCTGCACGTCGGCCGGCGTCCAGGCGCGGGCGGGAGGGAGGGAGGAGGGCGGGGTGGGGGAGCGGCCGCCGTCGCCGTTGCCGTAGCCATTGCCGTTGCCGTTGTTGCCGTTGCCGTTGCCGTTGTTGCCGTTGTTGCCCTCGGCAAAGTGGGGGTGGCCGCCGCCGCCCGCCGACCGCGGCGAGACTGAGTACCGGCAACTGCGGTCGGGCGAGCCGGGGGGACCCCCGCCAAAGCCCGCGACCGCGCCCGCGGCCGACGGCAGCGGCGCCGAGTGCGGCAGCAGCGCGCGGATCGGGGAGGGCGGGGTGCCCGGGCGGCGGCGCGCCCCCTGCGAGGGCGGCCGCCCGTCGCCGCGCGGAAAGCCGCCGCCGCTCGAGCCCCGGTGGTCCGAGGCGCCGCTGCTGCTGCCGCCGCCGAGGCTGCCGCTGCCGCCGCCGCCGCTCCCGCGCCAGGCGCCGCTGCGCGAGCCCGAGGGGCTGGCGGACAGCGGCGCGGGCGCGGGGGCGCGGCCCAGGGGAGAAAACGCGGTCGGGTCGGGCACGGGCAGGGCGGCGGCGGCGGCGGCGGCAGCGGCGCGTGGCGGCGGCGGCGACGCCGACGCGAGCGCGAGCGTGAGCGCGGCCGGCGAGCCCGGCGACGACGAGCGCCGCCGCTGGCTCTGCTGCTGCTGCTGCCACCGCGGCTGCTCGCGCGCCCGCTGCTGCTGCTGATGCTCCTGTCGCGCCCGCCACCCGTCCAGCTGCTGCTGCTGCTGCTGCTGCTGCGCCATCTCGGAGAGCATCAGCGCCGCCCGCGGGAGGTCGCCGCCCGCGGCCTCGAGCGCGTTGACGAGCACGGCCTCGAGCGCGGCCGGGTGGGCGGCCGCGAGCGTTCGGACGAGGGCGCGGGAGGGCGGGGGCGGGGGGACAGGGGAGGCGGAGGGGCCGGGGCCGGCGGCCGACGAGGGCAGGGACGGCCGCGCCGCCGCCGCCGCCGCCGCCGCCGCCGCCGCCGCCGCGCTGCCGCTGGCGCCCGGGTCGCTGCCGCCGCCCGCGCCCGCGCCGCGCATCAGCTGCTCGCTCGTGTAGCGCGGCGCCCGCCCGCCCAGCAGCGCCGCCGCCGCGGCGTCCGCGTCGCCGCCCGCCTCGACGAGCAGCGACACGACGACCGCGGGCGCCGCCGAGGGGTCGACGTCGAGCAGAAGCGCGGCCGCTTCGGGCGACGCGCCGGCCGCGCGCGCCAGCGCCTCGACCACCGCGCGCTTCTTCTTGCGCGCGCTGGGGGCGCTGCCGGCAAAAGCGGCGGAGACAGAGGCAGGGCCGAGGTAGGAGGCGGGGGCGGGGGCGGCGGGCGACGGGGCGCCGCCGCCTGCGGCGGCGAGCGCCGCCGCGTGCGCGGCGTCCGCGCGCTCCTGCGCCTCGCGCGCCTCGCGCTCGTACAGGTCGAGCTGCTGCGCGAGGTCGCGCGCGAGCGCCGCGTCCGAGTCGTGGTGCGAGAGCTCGCGGGCGAGGCGGCGGCGCCGGTCGTCGGAGGAGCCGGCCGAGCCCGGGCGGGACGGGGGCGGGGACTGCGCCGCCGGCGGCAGCGGCGGCGGCGGCGGCGGCGGCGGCGGCGGCGAGCGCGGCGCGGCGGCCGCGGCCTCGAGCTCGGCGACGGCGGCGGCCAGGTCCCCTGCCGAGGCGTCGAGCACGGCCTGGCAGAGCGCCGGGCCGTGGGCTCGCGCCAGGGCGGCGTAGCGCTCGGGGAGCGTTGCGGCGGGGAGGGCGTCTTGCTGTTCTTGGTGGTCTTGGTGTTCTTGGCGGCGCGGTTGCGCCGCTGGCGGAGCGAGCGCGAGCTCCCGCGAGACGCCGGCGGCGGCGGAGGGCCGCGACGACACGAGCTGCGGCCCGTCCTCGTCGTCGTCCTCGCCGCCGTCCTCGTCGTCGTCGATGTCGTGCCCGCCGCCGCCGCCGTTCAGGTGCGTCTGGTCAGAGTGATGATGCGCCGGTGCCTGTCTACTAGGCGCGGCCGAAAAGTTGTGTGACGACGGCACAGGGGGCGCCACAACGGGCGCGAGCTGCGCCGCCGCCGCCGCCGAAGTCGAAGCCGCCAAAGCCGCCGCCGCCGCTGCGCGCGCGACCTCCTCTTGAGAATAGAGGACGTCGCCCTTGCGGGGCGGGGCGCCCGGCGGCGGCGGGGCTGCCGCGCCGAGGGAGGACGCGGCCGCCTCGAGCTCGACGCCCACGCGCCCAAAGAGCACGAGCGGCTCGTCCAGGTGCGAGAAGCGCAGCGCGGGGCCGCCGTCGCCGCCGCCGCCGTCGTCGCCGCCGTCGAGCGAGGCGACAAACGCGTCGCGCAGCATCGGCCCGGCCTCGGCCGCCGGCACGCCCGGCGCCAGCGACAGCGTCACGTGCAGCGCGGCCGACGTCGTCGGCGGCAGGCCCGCGCGCGGGTCCAGCTCCACGGAGGCGGCCTGCGCGCGCGCCGAGCGCGCCTCGCCAAGCACGCGGACCTCGACCATCCGCCCGAGCAGCGGCCCGAGCGCGGCGAGCTCGGGCGCCGAGGGCTTGTGCGCGAGCGTGACGTGGTCGGCGCGCCGGTCGGCGTGCCGGGGCGGCATGGCCGCGAGCAGGAGCTCGCGCGAGTCGGGCGTGAGGAAGACGGCGGCGTAGCGCACGGCGCGCGAGAGCGTCACGGCGGCGGCGGCGGCGGCGGTCGCGGCGGCGTTCGTCTCGTCGGTGTCGGTCTTGTTGATGCTGCAGGGGGCGCGCGAGAGTGCCGTGACATCGACGGCGGCGGCGGCGTTCGAGTTGCCGCCGTCGTCGTCGTTGTGCGCGCGGGCGGTCCCGCCGCCTGCTGCCCGGTCCGTCGCCGCCAGCGCCGCAGCGGACGCTGCGACAGCTGCCGCCGCCGCCGCCGCCGCCGCCTCCTGCCCCTTTTTGTGTTTCCGGCCGTGCGGGGAGCGTGAGGGGGAGGACGACGGGGAGGACGGCGGGGAGGAGGACGGCGTCGGAGACAGCGACGGCGAAGGCGACGAGCAGAGAGAGGAGGGAGACCTGCCGCCGCCGCCGCCGCCTGACGCAGACGGGCTCTTCTTCTTCTTCTTCTTCTTCTTGTTGTTGTTCTTGTGGCCGCCGCTGGGAGAAGCAGGGGTTTGAGCAACGACGCCGGCGGGGGGGCTGGCGGCGGGGTACAGGGGGTACAGGGGATGGAGCTCCAGCTGCTGGGTTGCGGGGGCATCTTGTTCTTGTTCTTGTTCTTCTTGTTCTTGGCCGTCGCCGTCGCCGCTCGACGAGGGGACGACGACGACGAGCGGGCAGGCGGCGGCGCAGCGGGGGCTGGCAGCAGAGACGACAGCGGCGGCTGGTGCCGCCGGCTGAGGCCGCTGCTGCTCTTGTTGCTCCTCTTGTTGCTCTTGGCGCGGCTGCTTTTGGGGCTGCCGCAGCATGACCGGGGGCGGGAGCGTCGACGGCGACGGCGACGCCGCCAGCGACGCCAGAGACGACTGCGACGAGGACGCCGACGCCGGCGAGCGCCGGTGGCACGGGGGCGGGCGGATGATCTGGGCGGCGGGCGCGAGCGCCGCGGCCGCGGCGAGCGGCGGCGGCGGCGGCGGGAGCGTGGCCGCCGCCACCACCGTCGGGAACACCACCAGGGGCGCCGGGGCGCAGGGGTGGCGGTCCCTCCAACGCACGGGGGCGGCCAGCGGCAGGAGCGGCGGCGGCGGCGGCGGCGGCGGCCGCGACACGCTCTCCTTGTTGGGGAGCAGCGGCGACGACGATGGCGACGAAGACGACATCAGGAGCGGCGGTGGCAGCGTCTCGGTCGGCGGGCACGACGAGACGGCGATGCAGCGCGTCTCGTCCGCCTCGCCGGGTCGATGGTCCATGGCTGTCGGGGCCGCCCAGGGCCTGGGAGGAAAGGGAAGAGGGGCGCGAGTTGTTTTTTCGTCGCGCGGTCTTTCGCGAGGTCCGATTTTCCCTCCTTCCTCCTCCTCCTCTTTCCCGACGCGGCGGCGGCTTGCGGCGGTCGCCCGGGGAGAGGCGGCCGCGCAGCCAAGGCGTTTTGTGAGCAAAGGGTGCGCTGTGCGCGCTTGCGGGGCGCGAGTGCGGGGCGCGAGTGGCGTGTGTAAGTGGAAGATTTGCGAGATTTTGTTTGTTGAAGGGGGGAGCTTCCTCTTTTGGCGTCGGGAGGTAAGGACGCCGGCGACGCCGAACAACCGCTGCTTCAAATGCCTAGACGGATCTTTACTGCCTAGGATGTCCGAGCAGCAGCAGCGGGACGAGCGTCGTCGAACGGACACAGGCGATCCCGATCACGCGCGTCGCACGAACGACTCGCCAGCCCGCTCGGCGCCCTCCCCCACTTTTCGCCCCGCGGTGGCGGCGGCGTCCGGCGTCGTTTTGGGCCCCGCCGAGCCGACGAGGCCGTCCAGAGGCTGCGCCGGTCGGGCCATGCATCCGGCGCCGTTAGGAGCCAAGCCGACAGGCATCTGGCGCCGTCTTGAATCAGCAGGAGAGTGGAGACGGGCGCCCCCTCTTGTTCCAAACGACGACGACGCCGACGCCGGTGCGATCGCCCGCCGAAAAACATAAGGCGTCAAGAGCCGTCGCTCGTCACGTGCGTCTTTTGCTGCGCGGCCGCAAAAGCGAGGCACGCCACCCCTTCACGAGCGACCTCACAGGAGAACCTAAGCCGAACGATGTCGCTCTCACCCAAGCAGCGCCGATTGCTGGGCGCGTTCGCGTGGGCGAGCGCGGGAGAGGTCGTGCTCACGGGCAGGTGAGGATTTTGATCAGCGGCCGGAAGAGGGACTTGCGCGCGCGCGCGCCTCGACCTCTGCGCGCTTCGCCCAATCCCATCGACCGGGGGAGCGAATGAGTGGGACGTGATTGCGTCACAGGCGTGCGCGCGTGGACGAAACGGCAAAGCGAAGAAAAAAAGCGAGCTGCGCGCCAGCGCGCGCGCCCGTCGCGCCGCTCACGCCGCCCGCAAACCCGCGCAACTCGAAACCTAAAAAAAAAAAGAACAGCCTCGCCCTCTGGCCCCTGATATCGGCCTCGCGCGCCGACCATGACGGCGGCTATAAGGCCCCCATCCCCTTGCACTTCGGCTTTTCCACGTCCAACGCGGACGTGCCGCTGGCCGCCCTGGCGCGCGCGGCGGCCGTCGGCGCGCTCGCGATCGCGGGGGCCGCAGCCGCAAGCGTACCGCCGCCGCCGCCGGTCGACGCCGCCGACGACGAGGACCCCGAGGACGCGCGCCGCGCCCCTCTGCTCGGCAACGGCGCCCGCCACCACCACCACCACCACGCGCAGGCGGGGGAGGAGGATGGCGGCGCCCACGGCGACGAGGGCCGGCGGCGAATGCAGCCGCCGCCGCCGCCGCAGACCGAGGAGGAGGAGTGGGAGGAGCAGCGGCGGCGCCGGCGGAGGCGGCGCCGCTGGTGCCGCCGCGGCGCCGACGCCGTTTCGGCGCTCGCGGCCCTTGCGGTGATGGCTAAAATGGTGGCGGTGGCCGTGCTGGCGCCCGACGGCCTGTGGTGGAGCGGCGGCGGCGCCGGCGCGGGCGGCGCGCCCCCCTCCTTCTTCTGCGGCCTCGCGCCCATGTACGCGTCGCTGGTCCTGTCGCTGGCCGGCGCGGCGGCGGGAGGGCTGCTCGCGCACATCGCCGTCGGCACCGCAAAGGGAAAGGAAAACAAGGCGGCGGCGGCGGAGGCGGCGGCAGAGGCGGCCGGCGACAAAGCGCTCGGTCTCTCAACCTCCCCCCTGCGCTCTCCCTCTGCCGTCGCCAACGGCGCAAGCGCCAGCGGCGGCAGCGACGGCCCCAGCGGCGGCGGCGGCGCCAGCGCCCGCGCCACCCTGCGCGCCCTCGTCGGCCTCTCGCGGCCCGACGCGCCCGTGCTCGCGCTCGCCTTTGCCGCCGGCGCGCTCGCCGCCGTCTTCTCGGCGGCGGTGCCCTACTACACGGGCGCCATGATCGACCACGCCTCGATCGAGCCCGACCGCGTACGCCTGGCGCGCACGGCCGCCAAGCTCGCGGCCACGGGCCTGCTGTGCGGCGCCTTCACGGGCGTCCGGGCCGGCCTGTTCACCGTGGCGATGACGAACCTCGACGTGCGCCTGCGCGCGCGCCTGCTGCGCGCGCTGCTGTCGCAAGACGCCGCCTTTTTCGACGCCACCCCTGTGGGCGAGCTCACGTCGCGCCTGTCCGCCGACTGCGAGAGCGTGTCCAGCGGCGTCGCGCTCAACCTCAACGTGGCCTTCCGGAGCGTGCTGCAGGCCGCCGTCGTGCTGGCGTTCATGTTTCGCGCCTCGTGGCGCCTGACCGTCGCCACCTTCGTGCTGGTTCCCGCCACTATGGCCCTCTCCTCCGCCTACGGCGCCTTTTACCACCGCCTCGCGAAAAAAGTGCAGGCGTCCCTCGCCGAGGCCAACGTCGCGGCGGACGAGGCGCTCGGCGCCGTCGCCACGGTCCGCGCGCACGACGGCGCGGGCGCCGCCGCCGCAGAGTACGACCGCCGCCTCGCCGCGTTCTCGCGGCTCGAGATGCGCGCGGCGGCCGCCTACGTGGCCTACGCCTGCGCCGTCACCTTCCTGCCCGTGGCCACCGCCGCGGGCGTGCTGCTGTTCGGCGGCACGCTCGTGCTGGCGGGGCGGATGTCCGCGGGCGCGCTCGTCTCGTACATGCTCTACCAGACGTCGCTGGCCTCGGCCTTTGGGCAGCTGGGAGACGTGTTCTCTTCGCTGGCGTCGGCGGTCGGCGCCGCCGCCAAGGTGGTCGAGCTCCTGCGGCGGCGGCCGCGCATGCCCGCCTGCGGCACGCTCGCCCCTGTGGCGGGGCTCGAGGGGCGCGTCGAGCTGCGCGGCGTGCACTTTGCCTACCCGGCGCGGCCAGAGGCGCCCGTCCTGCGCGGCCTGAGCGTGTCGATCGCGGCCGGCGGAACGCTCGCGCTCGTGGGGCCGAGCGGCGGGGGCAAGTCGAGCGTGCTCAAGCTGATCCAGCGCGCCTACTTGCCCTCGCGCGGCCGCGTGCTGATCGACGGGCGCGACGTGGGCGACTACGACGAGCGGTGGCTGCGGCGCCGCGTGGCGTGCGTGTCGCAGAATCCCGTGCTGTTCCGGCGGTCGGTGCGCGACAACATCCTCTACGGCTTGACGGACGAGGCGAAAGAGACGACGGGGACGACGACGAGGGCGGGCGAGGGCGGCGAGGGCGGGCAGCGGGCGGACGAGCGGCGCGGGTCGTCGTCGCCTCTGCCGTCGCCCTTGCTGTCGTTCGCGCCGACCGAGGAGGACGTCGTCGCCGCCGCCAAGGCCGCCAACGCGTACGACTTCATCATGGCCTTCCCCCGCGGCTTCGACACCGACATCGGCAGCGCGTCCGTCAGCGGCGGCCAGTGCGCCCGCATCGCCATCGCGCGCGCCCTGGTGCGGCGGCCGCGCGTGCTGCTGCTGGACGAGGCCACGTCGGCGCTGGACGCCGAGAGCGAGGGGCGCGTGCAGGAGGCGATCGACGGCGTCATCCGGGGCCACGGGTGCACGGTGGTGATCGTGGCGCACCGCCTGAGCACGGTGCGCAACGCCGACGTGATCGCCGTCGTCGGCGGTGGCAGGGTGGTTGAGGAGGGGGCGCACGACGAGCTGGTGCGGCGCGGGGGGAAGTATGCGGCGCTCGTGGCGCGGCAGCTCAGGGGCGGCGGCGGCGGCGGCGGTGGCGGCGGCGGCGGCGGCGG
>Ga0335398_10003848_pt1 | contig 21523 bp, 27 predicted proteins | sample BON03_FD_205742 | JGI IMG/M metagenome (GOLD analysis project Ga0335398, IMG submission 205742) | Freshwater microbial communities from Lake Bonney liftoff mats and glacier meltwater in Antarctica - BON-03 (spades assembly) (version 2) | ecosystem: Environmental > Aquatic > Freshwater > Ice >... | reverse complement strand
CGTCCGACCCGTCCGACCCGTCCGACCCGTCCGACCCGTCCGACCCGTCCGACCCGTGAGCTGGCGAGTGCAGACGGTGGCCTGCGAGTGTGAGGCGTGCGCATGCCAGGGCCAATCACCCCGTGTAGCGACACGAACCTGGGTGCCCGCCGCTGCGACGGGGCGCCGGGGAGCCGACACTTGCGCGCAGCATGTGAGCCAATCGGCCCGAATCGCGCGCCGCGGCGTGCAACCGGGGTCGCGGGGCGCGGGTCCACGCGACGGATTCGCCCCAGGTCACCCGAGGCGACGCCGGGCCACGGGCACTCGGCGCGGGCGCGACCAATGCGGCCGGCGCGGGCGCGGCCGGTCGCGACGGGCCCATGCGCATTTGGTGCACGTGGAACGCGGTGATGATGCGGCTGAGGTCCGCGCGGAAGCTGGGCGCCAGCCGCAGCCGTCCCACCTCGTCCAAGTCGAACCAGCAAACCCGGAGCTTCTCGCGCAGCGGGGCCTCCGTTGTGCCCTGGTGGCGCCACTGGAACTCGATCGCCATGTCCTCCAGTGACGCGCAGCGCGTCATGTCCACCAGGTACAGATAAATTGCGCGCCGCATCGGCGTGACTGTCACGATGCACTGCGACGCGGCCAGGTCCGCCTGGTCCACGTGCAGGATGCGCGCCGTCTCCTCCGACAATTCGCGAGAGGCCGTCTTGGCGGGGGTTTCATGCGGCGCCCCGGTCCCCGAGAACGCGGACCAGCCGCGCTTCTCCAGGCCAAGGAGCACCTGGCGCCCGGCAAACGGCAACACGCCGGCTGCGTGCAGCATCCCGACAGACCCCAATGGGCGCGCCCCGGGTGGTGCCAATGCCCCGGCCATGACGCGGAGCAACGCACGCGGCCAGCGTGGGGTTGTGTGCCGATTGGGCATTCGAGCGCACAGCTCTCGTTGACGGTGTGCTCGTAAACTTTTTTTCCCAGTCGAACGGGCAGTGGGGTGCCCCCGGCACCGTCAGCTCACTCACAGGCGCGGCGCGCGGGTTGGGTCACCTATTATACACAGAACCCCAGGGACCTCGACTTGGCGACACGGCTGCGCGGGGTCGAAGCGCGGGCCAGTGGGGCCGGGGCGCGGGCCCATGGCGCGGCACGCGTATCGGCGGTGGGGTCCATGGGGTCGAGTGGCGCCGCGGCCGCCCGGCCCCCTCCGCACGCGCCACAGCTTTGAGTGCGGCGCACCGCTGCAGGCACGCGGAAGGTCGACATACCACGATCCAAGGGAGTAGTCTGTCAGACGGGTCTCTTTTTTTTGGTGCGACGTCGGGGCGCCACAGAGCCACCACAGGTTGGGGCCCCCGCAAGTGACTGGCGGAGGCGATCTTCCTGGGCATCGAGCTGCAAGGCTCGCTGCAGGTGCTTGCGCGTCTCGCGTTGGAGCCACGCCGTGTGGCAGTCGAGTTGGTCGAGGGGCGCCCCCCCGGCCTCCGCCCCGGCCTCCGCCCCGGCCTCCGCCCCGGCCTCCGCCCCGGCCTCCGCCCCGGCCTCCGCCCCGGCCTCCGCCCCGGCCCCGGCCAACGCAAGTTCGTCCTGGGGGATGCCTTCGTCGTCCTCCATGGGTTCCAGGGTGGCCGCGGCCCGAAGCGTCACCCCCCCCCCGCTGCGCCTCTCCGTCCATGTGGTGCACACAGACGCGCCCGGCGCCCCCTGTGGACGCCGCGTCCCAATCTGACCGGCGCGGGTGCGCCCCCGTCGCCACACAGACACCCTCTCGGTCACAGCCCACTTTGGCCACGGCACCCCTCGGCCACAGGGCACCTCGGCCCCACAGTGCGCCCCGTCCACACCGTGCCACACGGTGCGCGCGCTCCAACCCCATGCGCGTGGCGGCAGCCGGTACTGCCCCCCCCCCAGTGCCACAGCCGCGCAGCTCGGCCATGATTGGAGGGAGGCGGCACCTCGTTCCCCCCGGGGCAGCCCGGTGCAGCCACCGACCACCGCCCGTGAAGGGTGGGGTGGCCGCTTGCCACCTGGTGGCACGCGCGCCGACTCCGTCCACTTCACGTGGAATGCGGGTGGCGCGCACGATGCGCCTGGGGCGCGGCGTGGGCCAAGAGCGCCGAGTCGGAGCATCGGTGCAGCTCCCAGAGGCTGCCTCCGTTGCGCTTGGCCAGAGTGCCGCGCATCGGCTCCTGTAGCTGCGGCAGGCGCGAGTGGTCGACCGCGGGGAACAGGTGGTGCAGCGTCTGTCGATCGAGGTAGAGCAGCCACGGCCGGGTCCATGGGTTCGCTGTGATGTCGGCGGTGTTTCGTAGCTGCTGGTCGACAAAGTCGACCACCGCTCCACGTGCGTCGGACGACTCTGGCGCATCGGCCGCCTCGGCCCCGGCCCAGGCCTCGCCGGGGCCCGGGGCAGCATGGTTGAGGTGGGCCAGGGCCGAAAAGGCGTAGCTGGCGAGCGCCATGCAGAGCAGTAGCGTCGCCACCCCGCACAACGCGCCCTGCACGGCCACGTGCGACGCGGCGCGCGCCAGGAAGACCAGTGGCGCCAGGCGGACCCACCAAGGGTAGGGCGGGTCGGCCAGCGCGCGTCAGCGCAGCCGGTGCCCAACGGTGCCTTGCGTGGCAACCACGATCTCGCCCACCGCAAACACGGCGTGCTTGCCCCACGAACCGAGCAGACTGCGCCGCTTCGCGCCCGGGATCCAATTGAGAAAGGGCTCCATCGCGACGGCGTCGTGGTCGCGCCGCGTGTTGACGTACATGTGGTGCGAGTGCACGTGCTCATGCAACCACTCGAAACTGGAGAGGCCGTTCCAGTCCAGCAGCACGCACACCGGCCGCAGGCTGTGCAGGGCGTTGTGGCCAAACCCGCCGGCCAGTGTGTTGAGGCCCGCCGAGGCGACGCAGGCGACGCCAAGGGCGAGGGCGCCGTGCTCCCCGGCGCGCAGCAGCCACGCGTGGCCAAGCAGTGCGCCCGCGGCGCTGCCCGCCGTGGCCCACTGGGTCGCGCGCGTGGGGCCGCGGTCGCGCCGGTGTGGCAGCGCGCGCAGCGCCGCGTCGCGCAGCTCCGCGTACCGGCCAAAGTCGTAGCGCCAAAGCGCCGTCGGCGCGGCGGGGTGCGAGGGCAGCGCGCGGAGTGCCCGCCACGCCGCCGCTGCGTTGAGGTGGTGCGTCTCGAACAGAGCGGTGGCATCGCAGCCGCTGCACAGGCGCGTCCAGGCGCGGCCACCCGGGTGGTCAAAGTGGCGTAGGTCGTACACTCGGTCGTGGATGCGCACGCGATCGTCGGGTACGGTGGCGCTCACGCGGCCGAGGGCCTCGCGGAGCACCGGGTGCACGTCGTGGACGGGCATCTCGCGGCGTCGGTCTCGTCTTGAAGCCCGCGCAAAAATAAAGTCAACCGCCTCGCCCTCGCCACAGGGGAAGGTGCGCCGCGGCGCTGCGGCGTTTTTTTTTAGACCGGCATGGCAGGGTGCCCTCTTCCGCCACACCCACCGTCGCCCCGGCAATGCCCGCACCGGAGTCGACCCTCGCCCCGACAATGCCCGCACCGGAGCCAAGCCTCGCCCCCCCGCCGGTCAACGAGGACGCCTGCTACCACTGCTGCCGCCCAGAGCCCACCATCTACAAATCGGCGGCGCCGACCGGCGCGGTGGACGCGCTCCCGCGCCGTCGGCCGTCGCGCCAGCTCCCCGTATTCCGGATCACCACAATGGGCACAAAGTACGATTGGCTCGAGCCCGCCACAAAGGGCCCAGCCACCGGGGGCACTGGCACAGGCTTCGCGGTGGAGGGTGCCTTCACGCCCCCCAAGGCCAGTGCGTTCTACATCATCACAGCCTACCATGTGGTGGCGCACGCCATCAAAGTGCACGTGCACGTCAATGGCGAGTCGGCCAAGGGGGTGGTGGTCTGCTGCAACCCCGACTTGGATGTGGCCCTCGTGCGCGTCGAGACGGGGTTGCCCGCTGATATCCAGCCGTACCCCGTTGGCGACTCGGACCAAATCGGGATCAAGGACCCAGTCGAGGCGTGTGGCTTTGCGCTCGGCAAACCCCACCCGCAGATCACGACGGGCATGGTGAGCGGGCGCACGGCGATGCACCTGCAGACCTCCGCGCCCATCAACCCGGGCAACTCGGGCGGGCCGCTCCTAAACGCCGCGCAGGAAGTGATTGGCATCGTCGTGTCTGGGTACCTGTAGGCCCAAAACGTGAGCAACGCCTGCCCGATCAAGGAGTCGGTCGCCTCGCTCCTGCGCATGGTCTGCCGCGTGATCAACCCCGTGCCCCCCGTCGCCGGTGCCGAGGTGTCGGCCGCCATGCGAGCGGGGGCGCCGCGGCCGCCATTTGAGTGCTGCCCCCACCTCAACGCGCGGCTGCGCCCCAACCCTGCGGGCCAGGGCATGGTGTGCGTGTCGTCGCACACCCGCCCCGGCAAACCGGGGCTACACGTGGACGACGTCGTGACCCACATCAATGGCCTCCAGCTAGCGGGCGACGGCACGGTGCCGGTGCCATTCTGGTGCTTCCCGCTCCATTGGAAGTCGCTGCTCAACCGCTGCCACGAAGGGGGCGACATCGAGCTCACCCTGCAGCCCAATCGGCGCATTCGGGTGCCAATTGACAAGTCGCTCGACGCGAGCCGCCTCTGGTACCCGGAGCTCGACCCCATCCCGTTCTGCACCATCGGTGGGTTGGTCGTGCAGCCGCTGAGCTTGAACTGCCTCCGGCTGCCCAGCGTCCTGGCAAGGTACGGCGGTATACTGTCGTCGCCCGCGGCCAAGGTGCTGGGTGTGCTGGTGGTGACGCACATCTCGCCGGATTCGCCGTTTGTCGATAAACAGTCCGACCTGGTGCAGGTCTATGACCAGATCACGTCCATTGAGGTGAGCGGCCGTGGCGAGGTGATCCGTGCCGACCTCACATCGGGCTCAGGGCTGATGCAACAGTACGTTGACGCGATGAGGCGCGCGGCGCAGGGCGCCGCGCAGGGCGCCGCGGTCACAGTGGAGCTGCGCATGCTCGACGGGCGGCGTGTGCGCGTGTCGGTCGATGCCGCCGCGGACGCCTGGGCCACGGCGCCGGGCCCAGCCATGGCGCTGGACCTAGCCCCGGTGCCGCCGCGCGCGCCCGCAGCGGACGCCTCCGGGCCCACGGCCGCACCCGAGGGAAACCTCTGGGCCCCTTGGTAACAGTCTGTCCGTGAACCATCTCAACGAATTGGAAACGTCACTCGGTTTCACCCGAGCCACCGGCGTGTGGCGACCATGACTGCATGCCCCCCCCCCCCCACGACGCCGGCGAATCCGCGCGTTCGGCGCGCCATGCCCTGGTGGTCTCAGTCTTCATACCCGAGCCGGGCGCGTCGCTCTCGGACCGCCTCTGTGAGCTCTGCCGCTATGGCGTACTTGGGCACCTCGGCTTCCTCGCGCACGGCGAACTGCCGCACCAGGGGCGGCGGGGCCGGTGTGGTCAAAGGCCGCTCTGTGTGGGCAACGGCGCGGGGCGTCGCGAGCGCCGCCACGAGCAGCGCCCCGAGCGCGGCCGCCGCGGGGGTTGTCACCGGCCCAGGTGGCGGGTTGTCCACTGGGAGCCTGGCCGGTGGTGCTACTGTGGGGACGGGGTCGACCGCGGGCGAGGGCCCGGGCGACGCTGACACAAGCGCCACAACTGGCCACGGTCCCCACCTTGTCGTCTCCGCGCCATTGCTCGTCGGATCGGCCTCGGGCGCGTGCGGCGGGGGCACCCGCGGCCCGTGTGCGTCGGGTCCAAGGAGCTGGTCGAACCGCTGCTCGAGCGCGGCCAGGCGGCGACCGACGCCACGCAACAAGTCGGCCGTGTCGGCCGGGTCGGCCGGGTCGGCCGGGTCGGCCGTGTCGGCCGGGTCGGCGTCGCCCGGGTCGCCCGTCACCGTGGCGGTGTCGTGGACGACCGCATCGGCCGCTTCGACTGGGCCACCCGGCACACCTGCGGCGGCGTCGTGGTCGGCCGCGTCGGCCGGGTCGACCGGGTCGCCCGCCAACCCCGCGGCGACGCCGACCGGGTCGGCCGCCACCCCCGTCGCGGAGGCCAGTGCCGCGGCCGCGCGAACCGCGGCCGCGTCATGGCCGGACTGTTGGCGGGCAAACTTCCACGGGCCGCGCGCCTTGGCCGCCTCGCGAACAATCGACCGCTTCGGACCCCTTGCGCCACCGCCAATGTAGCCCAGCCCCATGCAGACGGGCCTCGCGTCGCCCCCATACCTGTGGCGGTAGATAACTGGCGCCGCGTCGTTGACGCACTACCCACGCACACGCATCACAGCGTGCAGCCGCACACTTGGATCACCACCAACAGGTCGCCCGCCACCACCCCCACCGAGACAAGCGTTTCTATCTCTTCACGGGCGTAGCACCGGCCAAAGTGCTCGACGCGCACCCCCCGGCCGTCCACTGCGATGTGCGCGCCCGCGTCCGCCATGACCCGGTACAACTCCGCCTGGCAGTCGGTCGGCGGCACCGGCTGGTTCCCCGGTGAGGTCAACCCGTCGTAGCAATCGACCCACACGTCGCCGATGTCCTTGCAGAATACCAGGACACGCGATGCGCAAAACGGCGAATTCTCGATCACCTTCAGTAGCGCGGGTCGGCTGTGCGTGCCACACTCCGCGAGGAAGCGCGCGATCAGGCGGCACATTGGGAGCAGGTGCTTCGCGTTGCTATGCCGGGTCTGCAGCCGCTGCAACTGCTCGACGTAGGACCACACGGCGACGGCGCATGTGGCGACGGCCGCGACCGCCGCCACGAGGATCCATTGGCTGGTGCGTTGGGTTTGCATAGCGTGGCCGCGGGGGCACGACCGCTTCTTGGACAGCCGGACACATTTTTTGCTCACGCGAGCAGTGCCGTGTCCGGAGTGGGTGGTGTGCACCACTCGCCCCCCCTCCCCCGCCGGTCCTGCGACAAAAAAAAATGGTGATGGACAGGCCACCTTCCCCCGTCATGGACCCCACCGATGGTGTCACCCGAGGGCCACCAGTAGTTGGAGCGGCAGCACCACGGCGCCACCCACAACGAGCGTGTGCCCAGTGGAGAGGTTGGGCGAGCACAAGCTGGTGACACCCGCGACCAGCGCCCCGAGGGCGAGGGCGAGCGCGGTCGCGGCCGCTGGACTGGGTGGCGCGGCCGGCGTCGCGGGGGGGGCGGTGCTCGGTTCAGGCGCATAGGTGCACACCACTGCCAACAGTAACGCGGCGCCGGCGAGGGCCACCCGCACATGGCCAATCGAGGTGACGTCTGCACCCGCCCCGGCCCCAGCCCCGGCCCCGGCCCCGGCCAGCAGCGCATGTGTGGCCAGGAAGAGGGTGGTGGCAAGCGCGGTGGCGAGCGACACCATCGTTGTTTCATTCTGCCGCACCCAGTCCAGTCGGAGCGCGTTGCCGTGCGCGAGGAAGGTGGCTGTGGATGTCACCAGGAGTATCAGCGAGTGCCACGCCTGCCGCCTGACTGGGTTCGAGGTGAGCGAGTCGGCGGCGACGCGGCTCAGGCTGAGCGCCACGAAGAGGTCAAGGAGGCCGAGGAGCTGCGTCTTGAGGAACCGCGGGTGGCAGAGGCGACCCAAGGCGTTGCGAGCGGTGGCTCTCTACCCGTGCACGTGCAGCACCTGCAACCCGCCGGTGCGCGAGAGCATCTCGTCGCAGACATAGCAGACGGCGTTGGTGGCGGTCAAGGTCAGGGTCAGCGCGTTCGCGCCGGTGAGTGGCACACCGAACGCGAGGTTGACGACGGCGACCCACGTTACAGCAGCGGTGCTCACCAGCACGCCGCGGGTGCAGGTGTGCCCCTCCTCGCACCAGTCCCATAACGCGCTCCGCGTGGGCCGGAATGCGACGAGCGCCACCGCGAGGGTTGCGAAGGGCAACCCAATCTCCAGTGCGTGGGCCCACTTGGCGACCTGTTGGTCAGTCGGGGCCCCACCCATCGGGCCAGTCCCTAGGACTCGTGCGGTTTTTTTTGACGCGTCAAGCCACCGCTTCGCGTCGGACCGTCAGCACGTGGGTGTGGACCTCGCCATCGGGAAACTCAAGCCCCATCGCACACTCGCAGTAGGCCATGGTGCGGAGCTGGCGCAAGAGCATCGCCAGGGTGGCACACTGCGGCCGGGCCACCGCCATGGCCTCGACGTCGCGGCGCGTGCACACGCGCAGCCGCAGATCGGGCGGCAGCGAGGGCCGTCCCTCGCCTCTGCCAAGAGCACCACGGCCTCGGTGCTGCCCTGGATGTGCGGCACCACCCGCGCGCCGTCGCGCTGCACAAAGGACTGCAGCAGCCGCTGCCGCGCGCCAAAAACGTCCGCCATGAGCACCGGCCCTGCTACGTGGTTCCAATTCCACGCAGGCGCGCGGAACGCGCCGCGAAGGCCGCAGGCCACCCCTGGCGGTCCGTGAGCCCACACCGGCGCGCGATGCGCGCGTCGAGTTGGACCACCTTGCCGCGGTACGCCGTGCAGGCGTACTTGGGGCAGAAGCAGCGCTGCACGAGCTGGCCCGCGGGGCTGAGTGTAAAGTACGCCTCGGACTGCGAGTATTCGCGGTCGATGTTGGCGCAGAAGCGCAGCCCCCGCACGCGCAGGATGTAGCCCACACTAGCGTTGCCGCGGGCGCTACTGCAGACCAGCCCGGAGAAGCGCGGGTGTATCCGCGACGCGAGCGCCAGGGCCGGGGCAAGCGACGCCAGTTGGTTGGGGGGAAGCGGTGCACCGGCTCCGGTGCCTTGGGTTGGACCGCCGGCCCCGGTGCCCGGGGTCAAGCCGCCGGCCACGGCGCCAGGACGGGGTTGAAACCCCGTTGCGAACGGCGCCGCCGGTGCACGAAACCGGCGCGTCGAGCACAGGCGCAGCGCCAGTGCCGGGTTGCGCAGCAGCCGCGCGAGCGCGGCGTCGTCTGGCACGCCCGAGGGTCCGACGAACTGGCTCACCGCATAGGCCCTGCCCTGGTCGCACCGGCCCGTCCCGTTGCAGACGGTGCAGATCGGCAGTACCGGGGCCAGCGGCGGTGCCAGGGCCAGGGCCGGCAATGGAGTCGAGGCCGCCCGTCGGCACGCGCACACCTCCATCTTGCGGCTTCCCAGCATGCGGAAGCCGCTTCCGCGGTACACCGATGCGTCGAAGGCGTCCTCCCAACCGTCGCGGAGCTCGGCCAGCCCCTCGACCGCCGGCAACCGCGCCATCGCCGCGGCACGCACGACGAGGCACTGCTCCGTGGTGACGCACAGGTGGGGTGCCACCAGGTGCACGCCATCCTTCACCCGGCCGCATGGTTTGACCAGGGGCGGCGCGCGCAACACGACGACGCTGCGCGCGCTCGTCGCACCCAGACACTCGGCGAGCGCGCCTTGGATGGCCGCCACGATTGCGGTCAGCTGCTCGGCTTAAAGGCCGCCCACGGTCAGGATGTCGAGGTCTGCGTGCCATGCACAGGTGGGGGTGGTTCGGCGCTCGATGAGGTAGACCGCCTCGCTGCGCGCCATTGCCCGTGCGACCAGGTCGAGGAAGTCGTCATACTCGCTGCCCGGTACGTGTAGCTTGCCCCCGAACAGGCCGTCCATGGACAAGTTGCTCATTGGGTGCCGACCCGCGCCGGCGGTGAGCCAGCGGCGACGACGAAACTCGGCCCAGAGACCCATCCCGAGTCCGTTGGTCACCAATGGGCTTGCGAAACTGACCCTGAATGGGGTTGACCAGGGGAGGTGCGTTGATTCACAGGAAGACTCGTTGACTTCATCCGCGAATTGATGGAATCTCCCAAAGCGGGTTAACCTGAATCTCCCAAAACGGGTTAACCCGATTCTTCAGCAGGTGCGCGCCGCCGCGCCGCCGCGTTACCAGTCGCCCAGCGTGGGGGGGGGGGTCCCAGTGGCATGGTGGCGTCGGCGCACCGTTCCACTGGGCTGCGGCTGTGTGTCGGTGCAGCTCCACCCCCAGGCATGAACTCATTGGCACGTGCCCCTCTCCGTTGCACAGAAGTGATGACCAGGGTCTGATCGCGGACCGGCCGCTTTGTCACTGGCCACGAGTACGGTCGCACGCCGGACGGCGTACCGCCATGGCTCCCCCGAGCGCGTTGGACCGTGCGACACTCAAGGCGCTGCGCCCAAGGCCGACGCCGAGGCCGCGCCCCCATCCGCCTTCGTCGCGGCGAGGGGTCGGAGGTGGTGGCGACGGGTCGGATGGCACGGAGTCGAGGGTGCACTCCACGGGGCGCGCGGTCTGCACGGAGATTCCTTTTGTGCCGGTGGTAAAGGGCCCACGCCCGGTGTCGGTGCGAGGCGCCAGTGTGCACCCGAGGGGTGACGCTGCGGGTGCCGTCGTGGCATTTGCGCGGCTCCACGCCATTGGATGCGCGGGGGGGGGGCGCCCCCCAGGCACCCCCGCGCCGCGGCTGAGCGATCTGCGGTTGGACCCCCTGGCTCCCAGGTGGCGTATCAACCCCGTGTCGCTTGCCCCACGTGCCAAAAAAGTGTAGCCACCCAGAAGCCGCCGTGCGCATACAACGAGCCCATGCATGCGTTGGGGGCCGGTCGCTACTTTTGCCGACTACAATTTAGCGGGCACCCCGGACTCTGTATGTCTAGCTCCGTCAGCCCGGTAGTCGACGTGGCACAGCCGGATGTGCGCACTTCGGGTCGCCTGGTGCGGTTCGCATTGGCGACCCTTGCACTGGGCCTGGCCTTTCTACTGTGGAAGCAGATGGCCCTGCAGGACACAGTGCGCGACCTGCAGATGCGCGTAGACGACGAGCTCTGCCTGCAGCGGCATCGGCGCATGCTCAAACCGGGACCGCCCGCGCATGCAGGCTCCGGGCAGGCCGCGCATGGACAGGCGGGGGGCGGCCGCGGGCGCGGCCGCCCGCAGTGGACCGCTGGGCCAGGGAGCCCCCTAGGCGGCCCCGGAGGCGGACCGGCGCCCTTGCACCCAGACTTTGGCGCCGACACCATATGCGAGGAGCCGCCTGCCGAGTTGCGGGAGCAGCGCATGCTTCGCACCATGGCCAGGTGGCATGCGGGAGTGGGCCAGGCGATGCACCCCCGCCCGCCCTCTCCCGGTGTGCAGCGCGACACCGCGCAGATGGCGCGGGTGGGGGCGGAGGAGCCGCCGCGGTTTGTTGAACTGCCACCTACGGCTGCGGCGGCGCCGCCAGCCGCGGCCATTGCAACGGTAGCGGGCGCACTCGATGACGAGGACGAGGAGCCACCCCCGTTGGAGGAGGACCAGTCCAGGGGCGAGTCGCCTCCGCTGGAAGCTTGACGCAGAGGCAGCCGGCCACGTGCGCGACTGCCACGTCCCCGTTGCCCGCCTGGGGCATGGGCAGGTCATGCCACTGGTCGCCCACGCAGAGCACGACCGCCCGCTGGCTCCGCCGCGCAATTTCGAGTCGGCAGTGCGCCTTGAACGCGGCGAGGGTGCGAGGGCGCACGGCCTCGGGTCGCATGTAGACACCGGCAAGGTACGCGTCCACACCAGCACCCCGCAGCTCGGCCTTGAGCTGCGCGCGGCCCTCGCGCACGTCCACACGGGCGGTCACAATGTAGCACTCGACGCCCCTGCGGGCGCAGTGTCGAAGTAACTCACAGACGCGGGCGAGCGGCGCGCCTCGGTGCACCAACGTGCCATCCACGTCAAACACGGCCGCCTCGGCACCGACGTCGACCGGCAGTTGGCCCTGCGCCAGGGCGCAGAGCAGCTCGTCGAGATCGTCCATTGGGGCACACTGCCCGCGCCCCATTCCCATCGGCCCACATTTTTTTCCCAGAGGGCCGCCCACGCCGCACGGGTTGGACCTGTGCGGTGCACGCGGCGCCCCAGGCACCTCGAGCAGCTGCTTGGCCACCTGCCCCGGCACGGCACGCCTCATCCCACGCCTCGGCCCACGCCTCGGCCCACGCCTTGGCCCACGCCTCGGCCCACACCTTGGCCACATCACCCCCCCGCCCCATGGCAATCAGCCACGGGGCGGGGCTTGAAGCGGCTGGAACAGTGGATCGGTCAGCGGCGCACGCGTGCACATCGGCAACGGGGGCGGCGAGTCTGGGCGCCACCGGTCCTCCGAATCCTCTCCGTCGAGTGGGCTGAACACCGAACCACCCGAGCCCGACTCCCCACCCGAGCTCGGCGCAGGCGCATGAGGCGCTAGCGCGGGCGTCGTCCTGTGACGGCCGACGGCGTAGGCGAGCAGCAGCAAGAGTACCACGCCCACCACCAGCATGGCCGTGGCACGGGACCGTGTCACCACAGCCGCCCCCGGGACCACCGCCCCATCCGGTGCGCTGGGGGCGAAGCCATCGATGGCCGGCCGGTACTGGCGCTGCCAGTCGGGCGCGGCGCAGGCCACCGGGTCGCCCGGGGAAGTCAGGTGGTGGCTCGGGCCGAGCATCCCTGCGACGCCGCGCTCGAGGTGGTGCAGGCGCGCATCGCGGCATGCGTAGGGTTCGGCGGCGGCGCCCTGCGCCCATTCCTCCGCACCGGCGCCGCTGTGCGGGGCCTCGAGCCCTAGTGCGCCACGCAGCCGGTGCGCAGGGTCTGGGCCGTTCGCGCCCATGGGTGCGGCCATGGCGCTCTCCCTAGTCACCGTGAAAATACACGGCGCTCAGGTCAACGAACACAGGCCGCCGCCGGCGAGCAAGCATAAAAAACGGACGCGGGTTGCAAACGACTACTTCAAGCCGGTGCCTCCACCGTTGCGCCACCTAGCCCGTGTGCACATGTGCCTGTTGGCCGCCTGCATGGGAGTGCGGCGCGGCGACCCCTCCCAGCGGCACCTCCAGATGCAGCCACTCCACGGCGCCGTTCACTCCGAACACACGCCTGGCGCCGACCCGGACGGCGCCGGCGGCGGCGCCGGCGGCTTAGGCGTCATTTGCGTCGAGTCGTACGATGTGGGCCACGCCTCGGGGGACCTTGCGCGCGACGGCTGGATCCAGGCGACGCTGCGCCCCGAGTCCGGCGAACCCCTGTCAGGCGACGAGTCGCTGCGGGTGCTCTGGAGCAATGGCACCTGGACACCGGACGCACGGCTTCGCAGAGTTCGGCCCGGGGAGTATGTCGCCACGGTGGTCGAGTGCCAGGGGCGCGCGGTGGCGTGTCTCCACGGCACCGCCCCGGCGCATGTGCGCGTTGTCGAGACCTGGGCGAGTTGGGTGGACGGCGACGCGGCCGGCCAGTGATGGAGGCATTGGTGGGCGCCCCGCCCTCCTTCGGTGTCAACTGAACGCGTGCGGGTGACCCCGACGCCGCGCCACCGACCGCCGCCGCACAGGCGCCCGCGTGCAGCAGCGCGGTCGCACGGGTTGGGTGCACGTACCCCCCCCCCCCCCCCCCCCCCCCCCTCGATTTTTTTCAAAGTGGCTGGGCAGGATCCAACAGATGGCCGAGGGCCGAACCACTTGGTGGATCTGGGAGCTGCGGGTCGCGGTCGCGCGGTGCCTCCTGGGCGAGGTGACTGGGATGCGGGGTGCCGCGGCCCATTGGCGACGGGCGGCGGGCTGTGCACATTGTCCCGTGGTCCTCGCCCCCGGTGGGGTCCTGCCCCCGAACTGGCCGCCACCCCCCTGGTCGGATGGCGGACGACAACCCCACCCGCTGGGGGGGGAGGGGCACCCGCAACCGAACCGCTCGCAGGGGGGCCATGGTCACGCAGCCGACCCCGGTGCCCCATTGGACCAGGCATGGGGCGTGGCGGACCGGTGCCGCCGCTGCACCGATGCGCCTCGGGTGCCCCAGTGACTCCAACTGGGCTCTCACCGCTCTATGCCACGGCCGTGAAACACCTCGGACACCTCGGCCAACCCTCGGTCACGGCATGCCTTGAGCATATCGGCCACACCCCCTTGAAGCGGTCCACGGCACACCTGGGGCACCTCAGCCACACCCCCCTGAAGCGGCCCACAGCACACCTGGGGCACCTCGGCCACACCCCCCTGAAGCGGTCCACGGCGCACCTGGGGCACCTCGGCCACACCTCCCGAAGCGGTCACGACACACCTCGGACACCTCGGCCACACCCCTTTGAAGCGGTCATGACACACCTCGGACACCTCGGCCACACCTCGGCCACGCACACCCTGGACACCTCCGCCACACCTCGGACACCTCCGCCACACCTCGGACACCTTCGCCGCACCTCGGGAAAAAGTTTGCGATCACACCCATAGGAGCGGAGGGTGTGCTTGCTCGTTGCACTCTGAGCCGATGCACCAGTGGGGTGTGTTGCTGCTGCCCATTCTCATGATATCGGCTTGCGGGGCGTCGGTGGCCGGGGCCTGGTTATGTGCGCGGCGGCGCGCCCGCGCGGCGGCCGGTCTGTGTCCGTGAGAGGAGCCCGGTCTCGTGCAAGCACCGCAACATCCCAGTCGCAGCAGCCAGGGCCATCTTGACGTGCATCTCCCGCGCCCGTAGCCTGAGCTCCATGCGCCACAGGACGGCGTAGTATCCAGCGCCGGCGCAAAGGGCAACCAGGGACAGCGCGGGCAACGCGGCGCGCAGCATCCCCGGGTCGGACACCGGAGGCCCGGGGCGGCGGCCTGTGGGGGGGGGATCGCCGCACCTCCGGCGGCCTGTGGGGGGGGGATCGCCGCACCTCCGGCACAGCCGGGTGCGGGGGCGGCGAATCTGATGCCGGCGCGTGGCCATTGGGAACGTGCGACTGGCGCGGTCCGTGCGTCGATGGCCTGGGCTGTGCGGGCTGATGGGCGGCTCTGGCTGCAACGCCGCCCGCCATGTCGCCGATGGCGAGCGGCCTATCAGCACCAGTGGCGCAACCGCTACGCGTCGGGTCAGATTTTCGGCGGGCGCTCGGTTTGCGGGGTGGGCGACGATGGCGGCGGCGAGCGAGGACGCGGTGGCCTTCCTGGGCCTCTTGTCCACAGCCTGCGCCGCCGGTCGGGCCCCGGGCGCCGAGTGCCTGCTCCGAGTGTTTGACGCGACGATGCGCATGTTGCACGTCCGCGGCTACACCGACGTATCGACTCCTCTCGGGGAGATCGACCGTCACGCTGCCCCGCATCTCGCCGCCGCTCGACTCGCCGAGTGCGCGGTGCTCGCCCAACCGGTGGCGGTCGCCCTCGCGGCGGCCGCCCTTGGGCGTCCACGGGTCGTGGTGCTCATCCACACGAGCCCCAAGGTCGGGATCCGGGTGGTGCTGCCATCGAGGACGCCCATGGCGGCGAGGTGGTGGTGTGTGTCGTGTCACTGGACGGGCCCACGCCGTGCACCAAGAAGGGCAACGGCGAGCCCCCCCAGGCGGGCGGGCGGCGCATCCAGTACCTCACCTACGTGCAGGTGCTGCGCGACCCTTCCAGCCACTGCATGGTGCCCAAGCACCGCCGCCTCGACGCCGCGGAGCGGGGCGTCGTCGAGGCCCGGTACAACGTTGCCCAGGACGCCGATTGGCCCAAGATTCCCACGAAGGACCCCGTCTGTCGATTCTACGACTTTACGCCGGGCGACCTGCAGGAGATTCAGCGCGTCAGGCTCGTTAGCTGCGGCGACCAGCGCTACTACCGCCTGGTCGTGGCTTCCCCGGCCTGACCAACCATGGTCGCGCTGGGGGGCACGGGGGGGGGGGGGGCGGGGCGGCCCCCCGCCCCCCCCCGCGGGGGCGGGGCCCCCCGGGCCGACCCACCTGGGGGGGGGGGGGGGGGGGGGGGGGGGGGGGGGGCGTGGCGCCATGGGCGGGGCGCGGGCGGAGACCGCGGATTGCGTCACCCCCCGGGCAGGGTCACCCCCCAGGCTCACGCCCCGTGCCCCCCGGAACCACTTGCTGTTCCGGAGCGCATGCAGAACCGCCGCAGTGGGAAGCCGGCGTGGAGCCTACCACTCGGCGACTCGGAGACCGTAACACACGCCACAGCGGCCACCACACACGCCGCGGCGGCCACAGCACGTGCCGGGGCCGGCTGGGGCTGGGGCTGGGGCTGGAGTCGGGTGCCACACGATGCACGCGCGCCAAGTTTATGGGTGACCACCATGGCACACGCACCAACTCCTCGGGTGGCCACCATGACGCGCGCGCCAACCCACCCGAGTGACCATGTGGGGGCTGGGGGTTGCACACACGTCGTCACTCGCAGCTCGTCAAGTTGCGGAAAAAAAAAAAGGGCCCTCTCGCACTAGAATTGTCGTATGGATGCACACAACCCACTCGTTGACGCCATGGATGTCCTTGTCGCGGATGACGCTGTCCCGGGTAGACTCGGGTCGAGCTAGACGGCAAAGACAAATTCACCGACGCGCTGCTCCACTGCCTCGCCCAGCGTGCGGCTCACCATGAGCCAGGTGACGCTGAGTGCACCCGAGAAGGCGTCCACTGCGCGGCGCCTCATCAGCACGAGCGTGCCCCCCTCGGTGTTGCTCGAGCGGCGCATGGGGTAGCACAGGCTCACCAGCGCGCCGGTCGCCACCACTTGCACGCCCCCGTTGCCCAGGGTGCTGTCGAGGACGGCGGGCGGCTCGGCCTCGTTGTCGGTGCCATCCTCAATGGGGCACCACTCGGTGGTGGCGTGCAGCACGCGCGCCTGCATCCACCCGGTGTGCCCCCGCTGGCCCTCGAGAATCACCTCGCAGTCGAGCAACTGACCCGCCTGCCGACGCACCTGCGCCTCGAGGTACTCGCAGCGCCGCTGGAGCAATGCGTCACCAGAGAGCGCGCCGGCGTCGGCGCCGGCACCGGCGAGGCCGGCGAGGCCGGCGAGGCCGTGGCCGGCGCCCGGGCCGGCGCGGCCGGCGCCCGGGCCGGCGCCCGGGCCGGCGCCCGGGCCGGCGCCCGGGCCGGCGCCCGGGCCGGCGCCCGGGCCGGCCGGGGCGGCGCCGGTGCGCCCCGCTTGGGCCTCGGTCGGGGGGCGCCTGACGGGGCGCGCCTGTTGCGTCATCGCGGCGCGTTTGCTGGGGTTGGTAGTCCCCCCGGTAAACATGGCATCGCGCGCTTGCTGCCCACGCGGAGTGGTGATGAACCCCAGGGCGTGCATCCTGGCGTGGCGGTTCTACCCACCCCGCCGGTTTTCGGGGTGCCTCTCTCAACGAATCCCCGCATCCTCCCCCCCGATGTTACCCGGAGCCCCCCCCCCACCCCCCTTCTCCGGGGGTGCGACGGACCCACCAGGCCGAGTCACCCCCCTCAGAAGCCCAGCAACCACAGCAGCACCTGCTCGGTGGCCAGCGCAGCGATGACTGCGAGGATGGCCATCGAGACCCGCCCCGAGTTCGGGCACCCGACGCAGGCTCGTGCCAACACCCGCTTCAAGAACAGACACGGCAGCGCAAAGGCCATGGCCGCGAGCAGCGCCGCGTGGAGCCATGGGCTCGGGCTGGTGCCCTCCACGCTGGCGCGCTGCACACGGGCCGCCACCCCGACGATGGTGAGGCTGATGGCCAGGGTGCTGACCACCTTGTCCCAGCGGGGCGAGGGGGGCGCGGACCGGGCCGCCGCGCTGGCGAAGTAGACCGCCAACGCGTACGGCAAGGCCGTCAAGAACACCATGCCTTCTCACCGACCGAAAAAAAAAATGAGGCCTACGTTTGCACAGGGGGCATTCATTTTGTCCGCCTGGCACAGGGAGTGGCAGATGTGGCCGAGTGTCGGCCGATGCACTTTGTGGTGCCGTACCGACGGGTCGCGTGCGATGGCCAATGGGGGGGCCATGCGCCCGGCGTTTCCGGCGCGCCCGGTGGCGGAAGCTGCGACCCGGCAGGCGCACAGCCCCGCGGCCCCGAACCGAGCCCGGGCGCGGCCACCGCCGGCGCGGGTGCAGGGGGGGCCGGCATCCTCCCCATCTGCGTGACGGGCGACGGGAAGCTCCGCTTCCTGCTCGGGAAGGAGCACTACGTCAGCAACTGGCGCGGGTCGTTGCGTTGGTCGGCATTTGAGGGCGGCGGCAAGGCGGGCGAGAGCATCGAGGACAATGCGGCCCGTGAGTTTGTCGAGGAAACCCTGGGTATGCTCGGCACCGACGCTGGTCAACTCGCGCGCGACCTCCGGGGCGGCTGCGCCCTGCGCGTCACCTTTGTGCTGCGCGCTGCCGACGGCGTGTCCGCGGTGCGCAGCGCCGACGGGTCGCCCGTCACCCATGTGCCGCGGGTGACGTTTGTCAAACAGTGGCCCTGGGACGCGTCCATTGTGGAGCGCTTCCGGGCCATGCGGGCCGACCTGCTGCGCGTCTTGAGTGCCAGCCACGCGCTGCACGAGGCCGCCCAGCGCTGCCCCGGGGGGTACCCGTTCCTGCGTGAGGGCGACGCGGCGCTGGTGCCGTGCCAGGGCCACCGCCAGCCGCTGCCGGTGGGGGTGGTGCGCGGCGCCACGCTCAGTGCCATGGGCACCCTCCGGCTCCAAGTCGCGTCCCGCGACCGGGACGTACAGCTCGTGTTTCACGTACAGCAAAACGCCGCGGCACACGCCTATGTGGCGTGGCTTTGAGCGCGCACACGGTTGGCACAGTTGCTCGGCGTGGAGGTCGTCTGTGGCGCCCGACCCGGCGCACACGCAGCCGCACAGGGCGCGGGCGCCCCCGCGGCGCGGGCGACGCCGTTTCGCCACATGGCCCTCGCGATGCAGCGCGACGGCAGCGGCGTGCTCCTGGGCGCGACGGTGGCCCGCGACCACCTCGAAAAAATGGCCGTCCGCTTCTGGACCTTGACGGAGCTGCGCGAGGTCTGTCGACGGGGCGTCTGCCCAGATGGCGAGGCATTTCGGCCCTACTTCCTCCCGGTGCTGCAAACGGTGTGCGACGAGTTCTAGGACGCGTGCCACCCGAGATGACCCCGCCCCTTGCAACTGGCGGCGGGCCGTCGGCGGGTGTGCACAGCGCCGAGAGTGGGGGGGGGGGGGGGGGGGGGGCGGCCCCCCCCGGGGGGGGGGGACCCGGGCGGGGGGGGGGGGGGGGGGGGGGGGGGGGGGGGGGGGGGGGCGCGACGCACCAACCCGTGTGTTCGGAACCGCGCCAAAGTTTACGGCCACACCAGTAGACCGGTCATGAATGGCACCAACAGGACCCGGCCCAAGTCGTAGTGCGGTGCCGTCCCTGGCGTCCACGGCCACGGGGCTACCCCCGGTGGCCCCTGTGGCGTTGGCCTTTGTCGCCGCCTCCTCCGAGTGCCTGTCCGTCACCGCACGATTGGTGGCAAAGGCGGTGGAGCACACGCTCCTGACGGCGAGCGCACTCGCAGACATTCAAAGCGACCTCCACCAACTGAGGGAGTACGCCGCCCAAGCGGGCCTGGGGGGTTACGCGACCCAGGCCCAGCGCCAAGCCCAACCGACCCCCCACACGGGGCTCGCCGTGCCGAGGGTGTCCTCGGCCCGCACCCTGACGGCCCCCGTCTTGCAGACGGTGCCAGCTCTGGTCGCCCTGGTGGGCATGGTGGGCACGGGCCCAGCGCAACCTCGCGTGGACCCCGCGGATCCCGCGGATCCCGCGGACCCCGTGGACCCACAGCCCCACACGCGCACTGGGTCCCAGTGTGCCCTTGTTGGGTGCACGGCGACACCGACGGGTCTCGCCAACCGAGAAACGACGCCCTCTCTGGCTTGGTTGGACGCGCTGCGCCACTGCGCCATCTGCGAGCAGGCGCACCGCTTCCCCTACCGCCAGTGTGACAATGGGCACCTCTACTGCCAGGCGTGCTTCGACCAGGTCCAGCGCTGCCCAATGTGCCGGGTCGACACTACCAAGGTGCACCGCAACCTGGTCGCGGACGCCGTCTCCGACGCCGCCACCATTCCCCTCAAGTGCAAGTGGCAAGGGTGTGACACGCTCGGGCATGGGCGTGGCCGCGAGCGCCACGAGGCGGTGTGCCCCCGTGCACACGTGACACGCACCGAGTGCCAGGCCGAGGGGGTGCTGCGTGATGTCCTCGTGCACCTGGCTACGGCGCATGGCCTCCCGTGGACGCACGCCGACGACTGCGGCACCCATTCGTTGACGGTTGGCGCGGCCGCGGACCCCGTGGGCCAGGCGATGCTGCCCCGACCCGACCCGGCCGGGGTGGCCGATGACACGCCCGTTGTGCTGGCCCGCGTGGTGCCCGTCGTCGACTCGTGCGCGGTGCGACTCGAGTTCGAGTCCACCGCCTGGGAGTCGTGGTGCGTCGAAGTGCAGCTCGTCGCACCGGGCTTCGTCGCCACCTACATGAGCGCAATTGCGCCGCTGCGCTACCCCCTGGCCAGGCACCCCAGTGCCCCGCGTGCATCGCCCCAGGACGCGGCCACGGGTGGGGGCGAAGGCGATGCGGGCGCCGGGGCGGCGCGGGGGGGCAACCATCCACTCGGCCCACTCATCGACGGGCGGGTGGCGGGAGACGCGGCGAGCGTCTTCCGGGTGCGGCTGGTGCGTCAGGCGCGTCCCTAACGCTCTGTCGTGACCCGGTTGTCCAAAAACGATTCCAATGCATTGGAATCGTCCCGTCGCTCGGGGTTGAATCCCACGCCACGAATCAGTCCAGCAGTGAGCGCGGTGTTCCTTTGCCGCCGAGCGGGCTTGCGGAGACGTGGAGGTCGAGATGGACTCGTTTCCCGAAACCGCGTGTTCGTCCGCACAAGAAAGTTAACGGGCGCACTTGTCAATGGGCGACCCCCCCCCCGATGGACTGCAACGCGGCGTGCTACACCATCGAGACGCGGCGGTGCGCCGATCCGCTCCTCCGGTCGGTCCAAACCGCGTTTGTGCTCACCATGGCCGACGGCGCGCGGTTGGGTGGGCTGACCCACTCGGGGGCGCTCCGTCTGTGCGCGCGAACCCTTGTGCAGCGGAACCGCGGCTTTCGTCGCTGCCGCAAGCCAGGGTTCGTCCAGAGCACCAGCACCGACCTGGTGCACGCCTACCGCGAAATGGCGCTACGTGCACGGGGGATGGGCAACGTGCTCATTCTGGAAGACGATGCACAGGTGCTCGCCACCGCCAGGAGGGCCGACTTTGCCGAGGTGGACGCGTTTGTGGCGCACCGCGCGTTTGACGTCTATACGCTTGGGTTGACGGGCTACACGCGCCCGTCGCCGCACAATGGCCACATGCGGCTGGCCTACACCGGGGCCGCGCATGCCATAATCTGGTCGGAGGCCTCGCGCGCGCGTCTCCTCGCGATATACTCGCCATGGCTCAAGCACATTGATGGCTGCTTCTTGAAGACGCTTTCGTTGATCTACACCTTCCGCGATCCGCACGTGGGCCAGCTCTACTCGCGCACGGAGAATAGTTACACCTGGTCCACCATGAACCTGAGTGCGGCCACACAGGCACGCGGCGGGCCCTTGGTGTGGCTCGACCACGGGTTGGTCGGGATTCACCTGTGGTGGCTCGGGGTACGCTACGGCTTGAACCACGATACGAGTGGATGGACCACCCTCTACCGCAACGAGCGCCGCAACGCAATACTCGAGGACCACGGCGCATCCACCGCGTGTTGCACGGCGCTGCTGGGGGTGGCCCTCGCACTCACCCGGAGCGGCTAGGCACCCTCCGGGTGTGCCACGCCAGGCGAGGGGGGGGGGCGAGTAGGTGGGTTGGGTGCCACGCGAGGGG
>Ga0335398_10003830_pt1 | contig 21605 bp, 22 predicted proteins | sample BON03_FD_205742 | JGI IMG/M metagenome (GOLD analysis project Ga0335398, IMG submission 205742) | Freshwater microbial communities from Lake Bonney liftoff mats and glacier meltwater in Antarctica - BON-03 (spades assembly) (version 2) | ecosystem: Environmental > Aquatic > Freshwater > Ice >... | reverse complement strand
AGTCCGACGCTCTCCGCTGACAACGAGCACCACTCCGCCGACCACGATTGACAGGCCGACCACGACATCGAGGGTAATCGCTTCGTTGAGAACTACTAATCCAAGAATTACTGCGATCACGGGGTTGACGTACGCGTAAGTTGCCACCAAAGACATCGGCGCGTTGGCGCCGTGTAAACGGCTTGTGCCTCGATTCGGTTGAACTAAAATTCATGTGGCATTGGTGTGCAATAACCAATCTTGAAATATCTTGGGTGCGTATTGCAACGCTCAATGAAACCGTCGATACCCGAATGTAGTTCGCGTGGGTTGGCGAAGGTACGACAGTAACGGCACTCCTGTATGAAAATACTCCAAAATGACTCTGCAGTCGTTTGATCGTAGGCGCAACCTGTCGCGCCCATAGGCTGTCACAAGCCCATCTTGCGGCACGGCCTTAACAACGTTTCTGGAATTGAATTGCGATCCTCTTTCGGTAGGAAAAATAGTTCCGGGAGTGTTATGGGCTCGGGGAGTAAACGCCATCTGCAAGGCGGCAACAACGAGTCCATCCGGCATGTGATCAGCCACGGCGCAACTCAGGACCCGACCGGAATGCCCATCGCGAATCGATCACAGGTAGGCGACACTTGCTCCGAAATGCAGATAGGTGAATTCACTGGCCCACACTGCCTTGAACCATTCTTGACTAAATTTGTGGTGGACACGATCGGGAGCAAATTTGCATTCATGGTCAGCATTCGTCGTTTTTGTCACAAATGCCCGTGGGTTAATCACTGCAATTCCAAGCTTTGATGTAGCTTTGGACGCGGTCTCGCGGTTAACAAGGCTGTCCTCCTCTTTCACAGTTTGAACGCTGGTGGACTCAATACGCGTCCAACGACCTAACACCATCTCCCCGATAGTGAGTCCACGAGCGACTTCAGAAACCGAACGGCCAGAATCAATCAGAAGGTAGGTAGCCTTATATCTCGAAGCCTCACCTATGGGAGAACTGCGTCGGTGTGATCCTGTGATTGTGTTGACAAATAAGCAAGCGCTTAGTAACTTAAGGGGTGACCGATTTTATTGCTGGAGGCCATCATCGGAAGATTTAAGGAATGCAATCTGTCGGTTACTCGCCTCAAGTCGGTGATTGACTTTTTTGGTAATTACACTCGGCCCTCAAAAGTGCCCGTGTCATTATCAAGTCCCGTGTCATTATCAAGTTGTGCCTCGTGGAAGATAAGAAACTCACTCATATGCCTCCTGAACGCGAGCGGACAGTCCCTGAAAACGAGATTATGAAGTTGAGTCCTCTAAGTGGTGCGGAGGCACACTACTTAATGTTGTCACCGTTTAGGACCAACGCCCAAAAAATTGGCCTTCTAGTGAGAATTCTCACGGGGAATCCGTCACCATGGTTTACGGCAGTGCCGGGAGACCATAAAGAACAGAATGAGCCGGGCATAAGACGTCTAGCGGCGAACCACGAATTGGCTTTTGATGGCAAACTACGCAAGCGAGGCGTTGCGTAAAATGTATTCGTTACCAGACCTCGCTGGTCTTGATCTTTTAAAATTAGCCAAATTCTTAGATAAAATGTTGTCCAAACCCACAAGTGGACCTCTCAAGGCGACCCTCTTGACAGGTGGTTTATCTAACTTGACATATAAAGTTAGTGATGGTTCTTCTGACTGGGTGGTCCGAAGACCCCCTTTAGGCCATGTTCTGGATACCGCGCACGACATGGCCCGCGAATATAACTTTATCCATGCCCTCGAAAACAGTGAGGTACCCGTCCCAGCAACCTATCTGTTGTGCGAAGACCAAAGCGTTCTCGGCGCCCCATTTTTTGTCATGCAATACGTAGAAGGTGCCTGCTATCGGCGAGCCAACCAACTGAAAGCCGTTGGTACTGAGCGCACTAACGCGATTTCCCGCAGCGTCATAGACACCCTTTCGGCCATTCATAGTCTTGATTTAGCAGAGGCCGGACTCGCCAATACTGGTAGACCTGAGGGGTACTTGGAGCGCCAGATCCGCCGATGGTCACAACAATGGGAACAGTCACGCACCCGTGATCTTGCAAACATGGACCTCCTCGCAACCCGATTGTCAGAGTTAGTACCCCTCTCACCCGACACAGCTCTAGTTCACGGTGACTATAGATGGGACAACCTACTCGTCAGGGAAGATGACAACGTCGGTGCTGTGGTGGATTGGGAGATGGCAACGGTGGGAGATCCACTAGTGGACGTTGGGCTGTTGATCGTGTATCTGCGATTATCACGCCAAGACATCCTGGTTGGTAACGTCGGCACGGCGCCCGGGTTTTTCGATGAGGACACGTTGTTGCAGCGGTACTTCGCTAATAGAAGCTTGGCACCAACCAATGTGGGTTTTTACGTCGGACTCGCGTCATTCAAACTAGCTGCGATCCTTGAAGGTATCCATCGTCGGTATCAACAGGGAAATACTGTCGGTGAGGGCTTCGAAGGCGTGGGATCGGTGGTTGAACCCCTAGTCGCATCGGGGTTAGAGGCCATAGATGGCATGTAAATTAAAACCAGATTGATCTCCAGTATTAAATAATTATCGTTAGTTCAACTCAAAAGATTGGATTAGAACATGAACTTCTTCGGTGAAAATAGCAGCCATCACCATTTGGAAGTACTGAAGCAATTCCTAGAAGAGCGAATTATCCCAGCAGAACCAGTCTTCAAAGCCCAATTGAAAGAACTTGACGATCCATGGGCGTGGAGCAGGGTTCCGATTCTAAAAGAGTTGCAAGCACAAGCTCGAGCGTTGGGGCTTTGGAATGCTTTCTTGCCAGGTGCAAATGGCGCAGGTCTCACGAACCTTCAATATGCCAGTCTGGCTGAACTGACTGGCCGTAGTATCCACCTCGCTCCAGCAGTGCTCAATTGCGCGGCTCCTGATACCGGAAACATGGAGGTCCTAAACGACTTTGGTACATCTGAGCAAAAGGAAGAATGGCTTGAACCATTGCTCAGGGGAGAAATACGATCTGGTTTTGCAATGACTGAACCATCTGCAGCGTCATCGGATGCGGCCAATATACAACTATCCATCCTGCAGGAGGGTGATCATTACGTCCTAAACGGTGTGAAGTGGTGGACCACAGGTGCGATGAATCCTGACTGCAAAATCTTTATCGTCATGGGCAAGACGAATCCTGATGCAGCTCGTCATGAGCAACAAAGTCAGATCCTTGTTCCAAGAAGTGCTCTTGGACTGACAGTGGAGCGGGGAACTACGGTTTTCGGTTACGATGATCGGAACCATGGTGGGCACGGAGTTGTACGTTTTGACAACGTACGAGTCCCACTGAACAACATCTTGGGTAAGCCAGGAGATGGCTTTTTTATTGCACAAGCTCGACTCGGACCTGGGCGCATCCATCACTGTATGCGTTCCATTGGTGTTGCAGAGATTGCGATTGAAGCTATGTGCGAGCGAGCTAGTCAGCGAGTAGCCTTCGGCAAATCACTGGCTGATCAAGGTGTGGTGCGCTCATGGATTGCGCAGTCTCGCGTCCGCGTCGAACAATTGCGACTCCTGGTATTGAAGACTGCCTGGCTAATGGATACGGTCGGGAACAAGGGAGCACATACTGAGATTCAGGCTATAAAGATTGCCACTCCGAGAACGGTGGAGTGGATCTTAGACAAAGCGATTCAAATACACGGAGGAGGTGGGGTCAGTGATGATTTCCCTCTTGCTGAAGCCTTCGCAGGTATTCGCAGCCTTCGCCTTGCCGATGGTCCAGACGAAGTTCACGAAGCTTCTTTAGCCAAGGCTGAGATCCAGCGCCAATCTGCTAGGAGAGCCGCCCAAAGCAATCAATAAAATATGCCGAAGTGAGTCCACCCTTGAGGGAGAAAAGATTGGTTTGTAAAAATATCAGTTCACAATCCGTATCGTAGTTTTGTGCTTTTGGAGTCTCAATCACTAGCCAAGCAAGCGAAATGCGGGGAGTGGGACAACGTCGCACACTACCTCGTCGATTACACCAATAAACTATAGCTTTACCAGTTGCATTCGCAGAGGTTTGCATAAGCGAATTTAACTTGTAATACAGTCCAAATAATGGGCGTAGGATTATTGGTTGCCTACGATTTGATTGGATATTGAGCCTAGCTCAGCGATGGAACAGGTGATAACGTCTCCCTCCTCCAAAAAACGAGGGGGTTCAAATCCCATTCCGACACCAGCAGGGGTCCCGGTCAAAATTATGTCACCAATATTGAGCGTTACGAATCTGGATATGTAGGCCACTAGTTGGGCGACTGAGAAAACCATGTCGCTGGTGTTCCCGTTCTGTCTTGGCTCACCGTTAACGTGGCTTTGCACTTTCAATTTCTGTGGGTCTGAAACGTCATTCTTCGTCGTCAGCCATGGCCCCATGGGACAGAATGAATCCATCCCTTTTGATAGAGATATTTGTCCAAGGGTCTTTTGCAGATCCCTCGTCGAAATATCATTTGCGACAGCGTAACCAAAAACACTCTCCATGCCTTGCTCTTCGTCCACATTTTTAGTTCTTTTCCCAATAATAACGGCGAGTTCGCATTCGTAATCAAGTTGGGTACTTAACCCCTGCGGGTACTCCACAGGGTCTTCGGGTCCACACAGGGAATTGACGTATTTGCCAAAGACATAGGGCTCTGTCGGTACTTCCTTACCAACTTCGGCGACGTGTGCTAGGTAGTTGTGCCCGATTGCAAGGATCTTTCCGGGCGCCGGAACGGGCGCCATTAGCTTTGCTTCCGACCCCAAAATATCTGATTTAGTCACCGTAAGCAGCTCGTCAATCCGGTCTAGGCTATTGACCATATGGGTGAAGTCGTTGATCGACAGACCTAATTGACTAGTTGAGACCCAGTCTACTGAATCTCTCGAGGAAAAAACGAATTCTTTACCCTGAGGTGTAAAGGCGTAACCGATTCTCACTTCGGAAGATTCCTTTCTCTTTTCTATTAACGACTACTTGCAGTTAGGGCCTCTGCCACCAACCGTGCGCACGTTAATGTAACGAGCGCCAGAGTAGTGTCTGAGTAACCTGACGTATGGGAAGACAAGATTAAATTGGGTGCTTTCAGCAAAGGGCTGTCATTTTTGAGAGGTTCGTGCTCGAATACATCAAGTGCCGCGCCCGCTAAATGTCCAGAGTGCAACATCTCGCCAACAGCGGTTTCGTCGACAACCCCACCACGACTATTATTTATAAGAAACGAACCCGGCTTCAGAGTCAAGAGTGTTTCTCGATTTATCATTCGGGCAGTGATCGGAGTAAGCGGTACGTGAAGGCTAACAAAGTCGGCCGAGACGAGAAGGTCTTCCAGGGGAACCAAGTGACCGCCTAAATCGGTCACTTCCTCGATCGACACCAAAGGATCGGTCACAATGACATTTAAACCAAACGCCTGCGCCATCGATACGAGCATACGACCAATCGCCCCAAAACCAATAATGCCCATCGTGCGCCCATCCAGCCCCTTCCCCACGTTAGGACCCCAGACGCCAGATCTCATTGTTTTATCGTTTGAAATTGTTCCCCGGGCAAGGGCGAGCACTTGCGACATGGTGTACTCCGCCACCGCCCGCGCGTTTCCACCTGGTACTGAGACAACGGTGATGTTGCGTGACGCCAAGTATGGAAGATCAAAATTGTCGAGCCCTGCTCCACATTTCGCAACTACTCGTAAATTCGGTGAATCAGCGAGAGTCTCCTCATTAACCTTTTCAAAACCTACTACCCACGCCACGGCAGTTCTCAGAATCTCGGGGATTTGTCGAATATCATCTCGAGCGAGAAGCTGGACGCTATGACCGAAGGACTCTAGTAGCTCCAGGGGCTCCTTCGTGCGTTGACCGAAACTGGGAGAAGTTGATAGAACATGACCTAGAGAAAGATTCTGAGACATTTCACTCCGAAGATAGCCTTGAATAGGAATTCCAGCAACGTATGAATTGTAAAAAGGGTACCACTAACCCCCTAGCGAACGGTACGATTCTGGTGGCATTGTCATCTTTGTTTGTCACCCAGAAGAATCTGCTACTTCACATAAATTAAACAAGGACAAGGAGTAGACCGATGGAAGAAGACCGGACCCAAGACGAAGTATTGCGATACGCACGGGATCTTGGGATAGAACCAAACTGGGGGCGATGGGGAGATGATGATGAAAGGGGAACACTTAATCTAATTACTCCGGAGACCATCCTGCGGGCATCGTCTACCGTCTCTTCCGGTCAAGTTTTCAACCTCGGTCGGACCCTTGACATGAATGCACCCCCTTACTACCCGCAAAGCCTTGATCGAGCAGTCAAGCACGAAATGGTAACTTCATGGTCCTCTAATGCTGGCGGAGACATTCAAGCCGCAAGCGACCAAATCCATATCCAGTGCCACGGTTTAGATAACACACATATGGATGCTTTGTGTCACATTGGCCTCGGAGGTTTCGGATACAACGGAAGGATCTTCCGTGAAATGGTAAATGACATTGGAGCTTCCTCCTGCGACATGCTGGCAGCCTCTCCAGTAGTCACAAGGGGTGTCTTGCTCGATGTTCCGCGTCTTCGAGGAGTGAGTCACATCGAAGCAGGGGAGCCAATTACTGAATCAGATTTACGGTCTGCTGATATCGATTTCCGTCCAGGAGACGCTCTGATAATCCGAACCGGACGAGCCCTGGCTGGCGTGGAGCATCGGACTGCCGAAGACAAATACGGTCGCTTGACAGGCTTGCACCCGGAAGCTATGCGGTTAGTAGCAGAATTACAGCCATCTCTACTCGGTATGGATGGTTCGGCAGACAACTTTCCCGCGGTGCCAGGACACCGTTTACCAATACATGTTCTGTCCTTGGTAATGCTTGGCATTCACTTACTGCATAATTTAAAATTGGAAGACTTGGCCACGGACTTAGCCGACAAGGGCCGTACTGATTTCATGTTGATTGCGGCTCCGCTTCCGCTACCCGGTGGAACGGGAAGCCCCCTTGCCCCCGTTGCCATCATTTGAAAGCCGACGAAACCTTACGCATTCCATCTAGTCGTTCAGGAACGAGAGATAGACATCCATCGCGACTTTTGCGTCCGTTGGATCAGGGTGCGGCCACCAAACTGTGGTGGGAGTTGGTATGACCTTAAGTAAAGTAGGGGGTATTGCTCCAATCGTGTCCTCTAGGGCGTTTGCGAGCATGTCGTTAGGGCCAGCCGTAATGATGGACGGTCTGGTCAACAGCTGTAAACGATCCAAAGTTGGGTACGCAAAAGCGGCTCTGTACGCTCTGCTATAAGTCGTACTGCTCTCGAGTATTCCAACGGCATACATGTGAGTTTGATCTGGGTGTGGGATTCCAAGTTGTCGGGCAGCTTCTAATTCTCGGCGATACCACGGCCAGAACATGAACATGTCCCGCCGCCAGTGCCATATGCGTTGCAGATGTGCCCCTGAGCCCTCGGGGGAGAAGTCCGGGAAATAATGTTCAAGAATGTCATCTCGGAATTCCGGTGACACAACTACGGGTCCTTCCATGACCAGCCGGCCCACCCTTGTTGGCGATTGAATTGACATTTCCAAGCCTACGCACGCTCCGGTATGAGATCCCCAAACATCAGTTGTTTCGATCTCCAGGGCATCCATGATTGCGAATATTTCTCGAGCAATGTCCGATATCGACGTTTCCCCTTGAGCCTTGTCAGACAGACCGTTTCCGAAATAATCAACTCCGATTACCGTTCGATTTCGAGCCAATCCTTTTATCACCGGCTCGAACTGTGCACATGACCCACCACCAGTAGGGAGTACAAAGATTGGTTTACCCGAGTGTCCGGCTCGTCTAAGGTGCGCTAGGCCACTAGTCGTTTGCACGTATTCATTTCGCATCTGAGATTCAACCGATCGGTGTATGGTCGGCGCTCGTGGACGTTCCTCCTTGGTCTCTGAACTTAAGTCTCCCAAGTGGGTCTCGAGATCTTTAAAAGAAGCAACGTTTATGGTCTCATTTTGTAAGTCCTGCGGAAGGGCAACGAGCTGCTCGCTGCACAGATTCCAAAGTCGGGAAAACGATGTCGGATTGACGCTCGCTGCAACAAAGGTTCGATTAAGTTCATAAGTCGAACTGAGGTTGGTTCCCTTCGACCTAGGCAACGAGTCATTCTCTGGCTCAAGTTGATCTCGGTCACGAAGGAATACCCATTGAGCGTTCAGATGCAAACCGTCCTGTCGCGGTTCAAGGTCAGGTGCGCGAATACCAGCCTTAGACCAAGCGCGCGCTGGATCAGCCCGAAGGTGAATTCCCTTAGGAATTAACTCAAGTGATAACCGTTGAATAGTCGCTTTGATTAAGGCAGCCGACAGGTCAATACCAATAAGAAAGCGAGGCGCCGACGTTAAGTTCATAATTGCATCTGCCAGGGATGACCCTGCCTCTTCGATGGTAGCCACTGTGACTCTGCTTGACCCGCCAATTCCTGGAGGTTCGATGACGATAATCGAGTAATTCCTTAGTACCTCCTGCAATTCCTGAATGTTTTTTTCGGCCGAAGAGGCCAGGCCCGAAACGGCGACGACTACTGGACCCGAGCCCGAGCTGAAATACCTAAACTGGCCTGCAGTCGTAGAGGTGTAGCCAACTCGGACGGATTCTGTGGCGATCACTAAATCGATTCCCGTTGAGCAGGTTTTCCATCGCCAATGATGGCCTTCATCTCTTGCTCGGTTATTTTGTTATCCAAGCCAAGGTGCCTAGCAATCATGTCAGGATCTTTTTCCAGATCCTGCGCGGTTCCCTCTGCAACAATCTCCCCACGATCGATGAGGTAAGCGTAGTCTGCCAACGGGAGTGCGAGAGCTGTGTTCTGCTCCACCAGAAGCACAGTCACCCCACTTTCATGAATTCTTTTAATGGCTTCCATCACTACATCTGTGAGGGCAGGTGACAAGCCCATGGATGGTTCATCTAAGAGCAAGAGTTTGGGTTTAGTCATAATCGCACGACCAATAGCTAGCATTTGTTGTTCACCACCACTCAAAAGGCCGGCCCGCTGCCGGCGCCTCTCAGCTAGCCGCGGAAACAACTCCCAGACTTGGTTCAAAGACGCTGTCCGAGTCCGACCACGAGCATAGGAACTTAATTCAAGATTGTCTTCAACACTGAGAGGAGCCACCACCATGCGACCTTCGGGTACCAGCGCAAGACCTTGACGCACAATGCGGAAAGCAGGTGCACCGCCGATGGAAGCCTCATCGAACGTGATGGTTCCAGCCGTCGGATTGAGAAGCCCCGCAATAGTGTTTAGAGTTGTTGATTTCCCAGCACCATTAGCACCTAGCAATGCGACTAGGGTCCCCTCTCGAACGGAGATGGAAAGCCCTGTAAGGGCAGGGATGTTCCCGTATTTAACGGAGAGGTTCTCAACTGTGAGCAGCATTTAGGATGACTTTCCGAAGTAGGCGAGCCGTACCTGTGGAAGACGAAGACACCTTTGTGGTTCGTCTTGCGCGATGACCGCGCCAGCAGCAATAACAACGATTTCGTCGCAAATCCTTTCGATGAGTCGCATGTTGTGCTCAATGACCACGATAGTCGTTCCTTGACGTCGCAGCCGTTGTAGCAAATCTGCAATGGGCATCCAATCAGCTTCGTTCATTCCTGCTGTTGGTTCATCGAGGAGAAGTAGGGATGGCTTTGTTGCCATAGCTCGAGAAATTTCAACTCGCCGTTGATCCCCGTAGGACAGATTTTCCGCCAGCAAATCAGCAGAATCGCTGAGACCGACAAAGGCTAGTGCCTCTTCAGTCATACCCTGCGTTACATTATTGTCCGTTCGCTGTGAACGAAGTCCGATCATTCCAGCAATAATCGACGCTTGGCGGTGACGATACGCACCTGCATTGACTTGCTCACGGACAGTTAACCCCTTAAACAATCTGATGTTTTGAAAGGTTCGAGCCACACCTACCTTGCTCAGCGACAATGCATCCATCTTGGTGGCATCATGTCCCATCACGGACTTTGACCCCGAGTTGGCGACATCGAATCCACTAACAATGTTGAGTAGAGTCGTTTTACCCGCACCGTTGGGACCCGCTAATCCAAAAATTGACCCTTGTGGAACAACAAAACTCACCTCCGACAAGACTTCTAATCCACCGTAATTCTTAGATATCCTTTTCAATGAGAGAGCGGGAGTCATCGCGGATTCAGGGGCAATGGTCATGAAAGGACCTCCGCGTCTGTGGAACTTGACTGCATGGGTTGCGAAGATTTACCAGGTCCAGCTCGCCGAGCACGCCATCTACGCCAGCGGACAGGGTCAATAAGACCACCGGGTAGAAAAACAATAATGACTAATAGCAGGAGCCCATTAATAATGAACTGGCCATGAGTCATGAATTGGCTTATGTATACCGGCAAACCTGTGAACACAGCAGCCCCAACGACGGATCCCGCCCAATGATAAGCACCGCCGAGGACGACACTCGCGATAACAGTGACAGAAAGAGCGATGAAGAAAGTATCAGCGTCGATGTAGCCAAGTTGAGTGGAAAGCATCACCCCACCGAGAGCCCCAAGGGCACCGCTAATACCAAACGCAATAACACGAACCCGTGCAACTGGGACTCCGAGGGAGGCAGCTACTTGAGGGTCTTCACGAGTTGTGGTGGCCGCGATTCCAAACTTGGATTGGGCTAAACGCGAAAGTAACAAACAAACGAAAATCAGAAGGAGACCTAGTTCCCAAATCGAAAGTTTGACCGGGACAACTGTGCCCCCCGATCCACCGGTGAAGCCAGGAAAATTCACTACAAGTACGCGTGCAATGAGCACGAGAGCAACAGTAGCCAGCGCAAGCCAGTGGGTTGCAAGCTTTATGAAAACTTTGCCAACGATAAGTCCGGCGATTCCACCCGCGATCACGGACACAAGCAATGCGAGCCAAAAATTCAGGTCCATGTTGTTTATTAAAAAAGTGGTCGTGAAGGCTCCGAGGGCTGCGAATGCCACGGTCCCGAAACTAAGAAGTCCCGTCCATAATGCAATATATGTGCTCAAGGCTAGAACTGATCCTGCGATTGCGAATGAGAGTGCGCTTAGTGCTAGTGCGGTCTGTGGATTCAAATCTTCACGCCCTCACTGTTTCGGTTGTCCCCAGAAGCCCTCGGGGGAAATACAACAAGACGACTAGGACAAGTCCGAAGGTAATCGCGTCTTGGAAGGCACTAGAGATAAAGGATTGTGACATTGTTTGCACAACTCCGATCAGGACACCACCAAGAGCAGCTCCTAGGACGCTGCCGTAACCCCCGATAACTACTGCGGCAAAACCCTGCAGAAGTAGCACGTTACCTGTCGTGAAATTGAAACTCTGACCACCCACTAGCAGGATTCCTGAAAGTCCGGTCACCGCACCGGACAAGAGCGCAGCGCTAACGATCATCGTTCGAGGATTAACGCCCACGATCATTGCCGAACTTTTATCGAATCCAACTGCACGGATCGCTGCACCAACTCGGCTCCGATGCAAAAGCACGTATACAGCCGTGATCACGATCGCCGATAGAGATATGGCCAAGACTTGTGTTTGCAAGATACTGACGCCGCCGATGGAAATTGACTCCCTTGGAATCGATCCAGATGGAAAACCTATAGGAGTCGCATCTGTCAAAATGGACGCCACTTCTTCCAACGCTATCCAGACCCCGATGCTCGCAATGATCGCACCAAGCATGCCTATATTTTTCCGCCTCAGCGGCTCAAAGGCCACTTGATCCGCGATAACAGCGAGGATGGCAGCCCCTGTAACGCCAAGGATCGCTGCCAGCCAGAAAGGTACACCAATCAAAGTGAGGGCAAAGTAGGTGAATAGCGCACCAAATGTGGCATAAACACCCTGCGCAAGATTCAATACCTGCATTGTCGAGAAGACAATGCCAAAGCCGACAGCGAACATCGCATAAATAGAACCTATGGAAATGCCATTGATGATCTGCTCGATGATGAGCAATTCCGCTCCTTTGATTTAGAAGGTGCGCAGGGGCCCCTGCGCACCGGCAAGGGTCCCTGCGTTTAAGTAACCTATCTTTTAATCACCCATATCTCGTAGTTACGGTGCAATCCAAGGGACAATGACGCCATCTGGCTTGGAGTACGAGACGATCTTGACGCTCTCAACCGCCAACATTTGGCCGTTTTCGAACTTGACTGTGCCGTAGATTGTGCCGGGCACTTCAGTGAGCGCGTTTAAGGATTCACCTAAACTCGCTCGTGTTGGCTCGACCCCAGCTCCAGCAAGCGCCGCGCCCATAACCCAAATCGCGTTGAAGCCCTGAGCCGCGAAAGAGTCTGGCAGAGTGCCGTATTCCGCGTTATAAGCATCAACGAATCTTTGGCCGGCCTCATTCACTTCTGAGGGTAAGAAGTAGACGGGGAATGGAACTTTGTCAAGTGCGTCAGGATTGGAATCAAAGACACCCACGCCAGTCAGGGTTTCCAAGCCAATAATCTGCCCGTCATAGTTTTTGTCGTAGAGCGCAGCCACCATACCGACGGCCTCAGCCTGTGTTGCCGATATCGAAATCGCTTCTGCGCCTAGAGCGATGGCTGACGTTGCAGCACTCGCAAAGTTAGTTTGCTTTGCGACAATCTCCACAGTCCCCAGATCTTCCACGCCTGCAGAAGCAAACCCTGCTTTGAAGGACTCTGATTGGGAGACGATTCCTTCATTGTCAGTCATCACAATGTAGGCAACTGATTTGAGTCCGGTTTCCTCACTCAATTCACGCCCAAGCGTTTCATTTGCAAATTGGGGCATCGTTGTTGTTCGGAAGATGTACGGAGGTTGCGCTAGTCCAGGCTGAGTCGCCCCATAGAGAATTACTGGCAATCCGTCACGATTTGCTACCGCACTTACTGCGCCCGCGACCGGGCTAAGGATGCAACATACTAGCCCAACGTTCTGCTCATCTGCTGCAATCTGAGCTGCGACTGTTGCGCTTCGGGCAGGATCCTCGGAGGCTTCCTGGATCACCAGATTAATCGTGTTGCCGTTGCCAATTAACCCTGTTTCGTTGACCAACTGTTGGCCGATGAGCGCTCCTGACAAGAACGCCCCGCCAGCTCCCGCGAGCGGACCAGTTTCAGCGGCTAGTAGGCCCACGTTGATGGCCCTACCTGACTGCGCCTCTTCCGTGGTGCTTGTTTCTGTCGGGGCAGCCGTCGATGTGTCGCTATCGGTCGAGCCACAGCCAGTCACCAACACCATTGAGAGGGCCGCAGCGAGTCCAACGATCGCCGTTCGTGAGCGCTTTCGACCAGTCAGCGAGTGTAGAGATCTTTTAGATTTCATTCATTGCTCCTTAACTCTTAGTGGAAGAAGATAAATAAACCTTTTCTGGAATTGGCCGTCGACCCGAATTAAAGCGGCACAATCGCCCAAATACCGTGGTGTTTTCAACCCCAACCATTTGTCATCTTTCAAATCTTAAGTTACTAAGCGCTTGCTTTCTTGTCAACGGGTTTTACGGAATCGTTACGGATCTTGATTTTCTATTTGAAAACACCCATACAAAAGTTCTTACGTAGACTCATAAATGAGGGGGTACCATGACGAACCTTTGTGTCTGATCGATTGCTTTTGTGGGCCATTGCAAGCCCTAGCGAAAACTCAACGGATCCGGCGTCGATTTCCATGGCAACATTACTTTCATTGACACCGGGTTATGGTCAACCTGAATCTTGAAATGCGTCCGCTAGACGAGTTATAGCGGAAATGTCGTCAACCACGAGACAGAGCAGTCTACTTGACCACACAAAGGGGCCAATTGGATCTAAAAATCATTCTGAGCACGAAACAAGTGGCAACAAGCTATCTAAATTGAAAAATCAAATGTTTCAAAATTGCCAATTCGCCATTTAAACGTAGCTCAAATCAATTTTGAGCCAACGATCATTGAGATTAACGCGACCTTTGGCGAAACCCTCATGTCTGAGATCCCGCCGCATAAGTTCGGACTCGCATCCCAGTGAGAAAGCTTTGCGAGGCTAGATTATCTGGCTGACTATCTCTGGGACACCTCACAAAAAGCCAAACATGTATGGGGCTCAGTGCAGTGGCTGTCACGGCCGGGAGTTAATGAGTTGCTACGCCCGTCGCGACTGTCTTACTCTTTAACTCCAGCCGATGCCGAATCCCGACTTAAATCTCCCGTAGGCATAGATGACCTGCGAATCCTGCTCAAAGGTTCCGGGGCCTTGCCCCCACCTCGTGGAAAGTGATTTTTTCGCGCTACTGTCCTCGCAGAACACGCAGAACACGCAGAACACGCAGAACACGCAGAACACGCAGAACACGCAGAACACGCAGAACACGCAGAACACGCAGAACACGCAGAACACGCAGAACACGCAGAACACGCAGCACACGCAGAACACGCAGAACACGCAGAACACGCAGAACACGCAGAACACGCAGAACACGCAGAACACGCAGAACACGCAGAACACGCAGAACACGCAGAACACGCAGAACACGCAGCACGACCATCAAGGGCTGTTGGCTTCATCAGCGGGAAGCCTGTCGGTGAGTTCTTATTTCTGCCTCGTCCGGATGTCTAGATCAAATTTCAGCTGTCTGCGAGCAACTTCGGATAAAACCGGTTGAGTTGTTGAATATCAGAGCGGCCAATTAAGACGATTTTTATCAGTTTCTACAACAATACCTATCACGCTATTTCATGGGGATGAATCTCACACGCAAGTTTTCCTGACATGCGCCAAGCATTTTAGTTATCATAAAGAGTTTCAACTAGTTATTGAAAGGGGTAATGGTGAATGAATCACGAGCCTTTGATGTTGTGGTGATTGGTGCGGGGACGGCGGGGCTCAGCTTTGCAATTTCTGCCGCCGAGCAACGGTTAAAAGTGGCTGTGGTGGAACAGTTAACCGATATTGGAGGCACACTTCATCGCACGTCAGGATTCATGAGTGCAGCTGGTACCAAACAACAACTTCAAAAGGGCATCCATTCAGATTCAAAAGAGCAGCACACGCAAGATGTGCTGCGAGTAGCCCGTAGAAATTATGATTTAGACATGGTTAACCGAGCGGTAGACGCAGCGCCGGATTTTATTGACTGGTTGGACGGACAAGACTTCCGATTCCACGAGGAAAGTCCCGGCATTTATTACGGGCATGAGCCCTACCTTGTTCCGCGCACCTACTGGGGTTCGGCATCTGGAATGAGCCTTTTGGAGGTGTTTCGTCCCCTTTGGAATAGCCACGTGACGAGCGGGCAAATAACGCCGTTTCTAGGTCATTCACTCGGCGAGCTTATCTGGAAGGACGAAAGTGTAGTCGGCGTCACAGTCGTAAACATCTCCAATAGCGAGGTATTCCAAATTGAGGCGCGTCGTACTGTTTTGGCGACAGGTGGATTCGGCTCGAACGAAAAAATGTATATGGAAGAGACAGGGCGAACCACTCGCCCGCTAAGTGCGAGTTTGCCGGGCAATACGGGAGCCGGCCACGAAGTTGCTCTGGAACTTGGAGCGAAAATGCGTCACGGACGCGAGATTCTTCGAATAGGCCACTTCGCGTTGGCAACGCACCCCAACCGAGCAGACCTTTCAATCCGAGGAGATTTCGATGCGCTAGTTCGGCGGCCGCGCGAGATTTGGGTGAATCGTCAAGGAAACCGCTTCACTGACGAGAGCATAGAGGTCAACACAGAGCACGAACATATTCTGTTGGATCAAGATGAGCAAACACTGTGGGCGATTTTCGATCAAGTAGCTCTCCAATCGGGTCAGTCCTTGATAAGAGGTTGGGTGCCAAGTGACTTCGTAAAGTCTGCTGACCAAGGATCTGGAATTGTTTATATGGGGGGATCTTTGGTTGATCTCGCTGAACAAGCTGGATTACCCGCCAATCAGCTTGTCGCTACCGTCGCAAATTGGAACATGACTGTCAAAGAAAACTCGGAGTGGGCAAAGTGGACTCAAATGCCGATTGAGAGCGGTCCCTTCTACGCCGTTAGGTGTCAAGGAACTATCTTGACAACCTTTTCTGGAATCTGTACCGATCAGGCACATCACGTGATAAGAGACGACGGCAACACAATTACAAATCTTTATGCGATTGGTGAAATAATGGGGGTAGCTGCTTGGAGTGGCGAGTCCTGGCCAAGTGGGATGTGTCTTACTCCTTCCCTTTCGCTCGGTCGACTGCTCGCAAAGGAGTTGGCCTCTGGGATCTGCAACTCTCAATCGTGAAAACTGTGACTCACTGCTCAACTTAAGGAGAACAGCATGGCAAAAACTCTGTTGCAACTCGTTAGTCAGGACGGAATCGTTTATGCACCCGGCGTCTGGGACGGGCTAAGCGCCCGACTAGCGGAACAGTCCGGGTTCGCCGCCTTGTGTTCATCAGGATTTGCCATTGCGGCCTCGCTGGGACTGCCCGATGCTGAAGTTTTTACCGCGACCGAAAACCTTGAAGCCGTCCGCAAAATCCGCGAGTCATCCTCTTTGCCAATTATTGCAGACATTGACACGGGTTATGGAAATGCCGTCAACGCGGCGCGAACAGCCGCAGCTTTCCGGCGAGCGGGTGTCCAAGCAGTCTTTATGGAAGATCAAGTATCGCCAAAGCGCTGCCCAATTTGTGTCGGGGAACCAGTTGAACTGACGTCTTTAGGTGAAGCTGTCGGCAAGGTTAGAGCTGTTGTGGACGTGATGGAGGGTAAAGTCATCGTCGTTGCACGAACCGATTCAGTCGGCGAGGAGGCCTTGGAGCGAGCGAAGGCTTACGCAGATGCGGGTGCCGACATGATCATGCCGGTTTCAAAAACGTTCTCAAGTTTGGACGAATGGAAACAATGCCACCAGATCACAGGAAAACCACTTGTAGCATCACTCACAGCGTGGACATGGGTGGAACGTGAGTTTACGGAACAGGCTATGCGACAAGTGGGAGTCAAGATCGCGCTGCTACCGACCCAAGTAGTACTAGCAGCGTCCACTGCCATGCGTGACGTTCTTCGGCGCCTAGCGGGAGGGGAAACGTCTTCGACTGTGTCAAGTGACTACATGGAGCACGCTGAATTCGTCGACCTCATTGGATTCGCTGAATTAGAGGCTCGAGCATTGGAATACCTTCCACCATCTATCTAAGATTTAAGGATACTGACATGGGATTCACGATTACTGAGAAGATTATGGGGCGCGCCGCGGGGGTAAACTCGATTAGTGCGGGGACGAACGCGCAGTTTCGCCCCGACTACATGATTGCTTACGATTTCCCCGGATACACCGACATCATGTTTCAACAAATGCAGGACGACTTTGGCATTGTTAAAGTGCTCGATCCAGAACGATACGTTCTTTTCATTGATCACATGACGACCCGAAGTAACGACCGAGAACAACAAGTCCATGACGTGACACGGGAATGGGGAGCGCGAAATGGTGTTGCAGTGCATGAAGGGCTTGGCATTGGACACCAATTGACGGCCGAGTTGGGATATGCCTTGCCAGGTAAATTCCTCGTTCACTTCGATGGGCACGTAAGTGGTGTGGGTGCCTTTGGAGCCCTAGGCTGGGGAGTCCGTAAAGATCTCTTAGAGGCTTGGGTATCTGGCGGAGTCTATCTCGATGTACCGGCTAGCACACGATTCTGGTTAGACGGAACCTTCCAACCTGGAGTCGATAACCGTGATCTGCTCCACTCAATTATATCCACCATTGGCGCTGACGGGTGCGCTCATCAGGTGATGGAATACGGGGGTCCAGGCGCACAAACGATGTCAATCGATAGACGTCAAGGCTTGTGCGCCATGGCCATGTTCACCGGTGCCGTCTCGGCCATCTTCAATCCAGATGAACTATCTTTAGAGTACTCGAGTCGCGTGGCACGAACAGATTATGATCCGTTGTACAGCGACCCAGATGCACAATATGTGTCTACGGTAAACGTGAATCTCAGCGACTTGTCACCGCAAGTAGTAATGCCGGGGTCAGCTAAAGCCTCCAACACAAAAAGCGTAGGGGATCTCGCAGGGACGCCCGTGCAGCATGCGTACATTGGGTCCTGTGCGAGTGGACGTATCGAAGAAATACGTGCTGCTGCCAGTATTCTGAAAGGCAAGAAGATAGCGACAGGGCTCCGATTGAATGTCGTTCCAACATCGGAGAGTATCTATCAGCAGGCTGCGAAAGAAGGACTGTTAGACATTCTCACCGAAGCCGGCGCACACGTGGCGAAGTCTTCCTGCGACTTCTGCTTTGGTTATGCGGCGCCTTTACAGGATGGAGATAAATGTATCTCGACTGGAGTTCTAAACATCTCCGGACGTATGGGAAGTGTTGACGCAGAAATATATATGGCCAGTGCCTACACCGTTGCGGCTTCCGCGTTGGCTGGCCGCATTGTAGACCCTCGTGAAGTCGTCTAGCCATGACTAATGACAGCTTGGATAGTTCAGTGTCAAACCTTTTGACTGGTCGAGTCGCCTGGGTATTTGGAGATGACTTCGATATTGACCTAATCATCGGCGTTCAGAACATCAAGTCGTACGACCCGGCGCACCTTTCTTCGGTCTGTATGAAAACCTTTGACGAAGATTTTGGCAATGTTGTCCGACGGGGAGACGTTATAGTTGGTGGTCGCAACTTTGGCTACGGTCATCCACACTATCCAGCAATGATCGCCATGCGCAACGCCGGGATTGTCGCGGTTATTGCAGAGTCATTTGCGCCAGGATTTTGGCGTGGAGAAATCTATCAAGGCATGCCCCTTGTTTCTTTGCCAGGCATCACTGCGAAGGTGGATCGTTGGGATCTATTGGAATTAGACTGGCGAAACGCGTCAGTGCTCAATATTACTACAGGGGCACGGTTGCAGGGTCAGCCTCTAAATCCTCACTCAATCGACGTGATCGAAGCTGGTGGAGGCTACCGGCTCTTACTTGCACAGTACGGAACGGCAGCGGCCGTGGCTCGGTTGGAGTCAGACTCCTAGACGGAAGGCCCATGATTCTGTGAAAAACAACTTTGATGCCGATCTGATTTGTATCGGGGGCGGTTTAGGAGGGCTCGCGGCTGCTGTTAGTGCTTCGCGTCTGGGACTGTCCACTTTGATACTTGAAAAATCTTCGTGGATAGGCGGTGGCGCTTCCTACAGTGGAGGTTTGTGCTGGATACCGGGTCAAGGTTCGGATTCAATTGAGAACGCTAAGACCTACATTGCACATGTACAAGGAGAGCGGCACTACGACGGCGAATTGCTAAGTCATGTCTTAACCTCGATGTCGGAGTCGGTAGCTGCCTACATCGACAGCGGGGTCGCTCTCGAAGTTGTACCTAACAACCCCGACGTCTATTTCCCTGCGGCTCCCGGATCAGTCTCTTCCGGGCGGATGTGGGAGTGCAGCGAATACCGGAACAGTCTTAATAATTGGAGTGACCAGTTAATGCCGTCTCCTCACTATCGAATAGGCCTCCGACACTCAGAATTGTTCGGAAGATCTTGGGATACAGAAGAACTCGAAGCTCTCTGGACAAAGCGGGCCAACGAACGCTTACTAACCATGGGTCCAGGGCTTGTCGGCTCATTCGCCAGAGTCGCTTTGGTCGAACATTCGGTCCGATGTATCACTGATACGCAGGCGGTCGGTCTGGTTCTAGAAGGAACGCGCGTAGTTGGCGTTCGCACCATGGACACAAGTGGTGAGCGCAAGTGGCTGGCACGTAAAGGCGTTCTTATCGCAACAGGTGGTTACGGATGGTCGGCTAATGCCCGAGACTTAGAAGGAATGCCGGACCTTGTAGAAGCTGGGCCCCCATCTATTTCAGGAGATCATCTCAGCCTTGCCGGTGCTCTAGGTGCTGGCTTAGCCAGAGCCGGCGATCCTCAGTTTTCAATGGGCGCACAAATTCAATCAACTGACACGCACCCTGGGAGCGAGGCTCCCCTTTACTTACAACTGTTTGATGTAATGGGGAAACCCCATTCGGTTGTAATAAACCGCAACGGGAAAAGATTCGGGGACGAGAGTTACTACGTTGGGATTAATGAAGCCGTGCGTTCCTTCAATACACAGAAAAGACAATGGGAAAACTACCCATGTTTTCTGATACTTGATGAAGAGTATCGCCAGCAATACCCCTTGGGACCTATCCCAGCCGGGGAGGCATATCCAGCTTCGATCAGCCGAGCGGCAAACTTAACTGAACTGGCATCAATGATAGGTACGAACGCTGAGGATCTCGCCGACACGATTCAACGCTTCAACGGTTACGCGACGTCCGGACGTGACGAAGAGTTTGGACGTGGTTCATCACATTTCGCTCGTCGAAGATACGGTGACCTGAATCATCAGCCCAACGCGAACCTCGGCACGATAAGTAAGCCACCATTTTACTTTCTCCCACTTCGTCCGCTTGGCTTTGGCATTTGCTCGATCGGCTTAACTACAGATGAGCATGGACGTGTTCTTCGCTATGACAAGTCTAATATCGAAGGTTTATTCGCAACAGGCAATGCGGTCGCTACAACAGAGTTCCACGGATATATCACTGGATACGCTAACAGCCGGAACATGGCAATGGCCCATGCCAGCGTTCAATGTATGGCAGAGGACGAAACCCAGATCTAAGGAAATGGCGCTTTTAAACTGCCTGCCTTAATGGGAACTCCAGCTTCACTAGCTTCACAAGTTTAACGAACACTCTCTTGAACGCCAACAATTCGAAGCCCGACTTTAGTGTAGTCAACAATAAAGGACTCAATACTCTGTTGAGTTGATGGTCGATACCATCTCGCGACATCAATTCCCAACGACGTAATTGCCCTGCGCGCGACACCCGCATCATCGACAATAAAATCACCGGTCAATTCGCCTGCTGCGATGATGGTGTCGAAGATTTCATCAATGCGGGCCCTAAGACGATGGATCTCGCTAAGGTGATTTCTGGACAACGACACCATCTCATAATTCGCAACTCGAGCAGCGTCACGATGTCTGGCGTGAAAGTCCACAAATGCACCCATAACACGATCAAGTTGTTCGGCGGGTGCCAAAGAAGAAGCGGTTGCATTGGTGAGCAAGGACAGTAAAGACATATGAGCTTGTTTACCCAGTTCGAAAAGAAGCTGCTCCTTGGATGAGAAATGCACGTAAAGTGCAGCGGAACTCAACCCAGCCCGCTCTGCTATCTCGCGAGTGGTCGTGCCATGAAAACCTCTTTCAGCGAAAGATTCTGCTGCGGCACCCAAAAGTCGAGCCGCCGCACTGCCATGCTCAGTAGCCGCATCACTCTTCACCCGACATACGCTAACAGAGTCCAGTTGGGATTTTGTCTTGGATTGACCCTGTTTCATCTCGTCACAAATAGTATCCGAGTCATACCTGCAATTGTTGGGCTGAAGCAATCCCTATTCGATCCGGGACGGTATGGGGTTCCCCCGGTCCAGGATTGTTGGGTAATCACACCGAAGTTCCATCGTTCCCCAATGATTGCCCCTACGACGGTGAGGAAAACGCCCGCAGTTGCGAGTTGAATGACCGCCGTAGTTAGTGGTTCATTTGGT
>Ga0335398_10003829_pt1 | contig 21608 bp, 22 predicted proteins | sample BON03_FD_205742 | JGI IMG/M metagenome (GOLD analysis project Ga0335398, IMG submission 205742) | Freshwater microbial communities from Lake Bonney liftoff mats and glacier meltwater in Antarctica - BON-03 (spades assembly) (version 2) | ecosystem: Environmental > Aquatic > Freshwater > Ice >... | reverse complement strand
GGCGGCATTGGCATGATCTCCATGATGATCGGCATGTTTGCGATCTCGGAGATCATCCGTTTTGTTGTGGACACCAGCCCCCCGGTTGAAATGGTGGTCGAAAAAGTGGGCAACGTGCTGGTCGGTCAGTGGGCGCTGGCAAAAAAATACCCCAAGCAAATCCTGCGCGGCAGTGTGCTGGGCACGGCGGTGGGCGCCTTGCCGGGCGCGGGTGCCGACATCGCAGCCTGGATGTCCTATGCGATGAGTAAAAAGTTCTCGAAAGAACCCGAAAAATTTGGCACCGGCCACGTTGAGGGCATTGTGGAGTCGGGCTCGGCCAACAACAGTGCGGTGGCGGGTGGGTGGATTCCGGCACTGGTCTTCGGCATTCCGGGTGACTCGATCACGGCCATCGTGATCGGCGTTCTTTACATGAAGAACATGAATCCGGGACCTTCGCTTTTCACGACCAACCCGCAGAACATTTATGCCGTGTTTTTACTTTTTATCGTGGCCAACATCATCATGATTCCGATGGGTATTTTGTGCATCAAGGCGGCCCGGCGCATCCTTAAAGTGCCGCGCAATCTGCTTATGCCCATTATCTTGATGTTCTGCATTGTCGGAACCTTCGCCATCAATAACTCCTTGTTTGCCGTTGGTGTGATGCTGGTAGCGGGGCTGCTTGCTTATGTGCTTGAAGAAAACAAATTTCCGATTGCCCCGGCCATTCTGGGCGTGGTGCTGGGCGGCATGCTGGAAGAAAACTTCATCACCTCGATGATCAAGTCCGACGGCAATCTGCTGGCTTTTGTAGGCCGGCCGATTGCCGCGACACTGGCACTGGTGACGGTGCTGGTGTGGCTGATGCCACCGGTGCTGCGTTGGCTGCGACGCCAGAGGGTGGCCGCAGCTGCCTGAGCGCCAGCTTGGGCGGGCAGAAGCCGGTCAGGCAATGGCGGCGGGTTCCAGTACGGCCAGCTTGGTGGCCCAAGGGGTTAGCGCCGGCAAGATGGACGGGTAAAGCGCCACACCTGTACGCGCCTGCTGGTTGGCCAGAGCAATGCCTTTTTCGCCCGGCGTTCTGACCACCGTGCCCGGACGGGCTGGGCGCGATGTGCGGCAGGTGTCCGTGACATGGCCAGTCTGCCGGGTGAAGGCGTTCAGCCCTGCAAAAGCGCGCGGATCGATGATCTGCAAAAACACCGTGGCACCCCAGCCTTCTCTGGCATCTGCCCGCCCATGCCCCGCTAGGCCGCCTGTGAGGGCTTCCACCAGCAGGGTGAGGCCGTAGCCCTTGTGGCCCGAGTCTATGCCGCCCAGCGGCAAGATGGTGCCCTTGGGTTCATTGAACAATACCGCAGGATCGTCGCTCGGCACACCGTGGCCGTCCATCACCCACGCGGCGGGCAGGCGCTGGCCCTCCTTGTGCAGCCGGTTGGTCAGGCCATTGGTGGTGGCCGAGGTTGACACATCCATTAGTACCGGGATGCCGCCCGTGGGAATGCCCGCGGCAATCGGATTGGGCGTGAACACGGCGTCGAGCCCGCCGAAGGGCGCGACGCTTGCTGAGTTTGAGTCAGAGCAGGTCAGCAGCATCACGAGGCCCTGGTCGGTGGCGCGCTGAAGATAGGCCGCTAGGCAGGCAATGTGGTGGCTGCGGCGGATCACCACCGTGCAGGTGCCCTGGGTGGCCGCGCGTTGCATCGCCAGTTCCATGGCCTTGAGCACCAGCCACGGGCCCGGCAGCCTAAGGCCGTCCCAAGTGAGAGCAGCGGGGTGGTCGGCCAGCAGCGTGGGCTCGCCCTGTTTACGCATGCCACCGGACTCCAACTCGGCGAGGTAGCCCGGCAGCAAGGCCAGGCCATGGGTGGTGTGACCCATCAGGTCGCCCTGCACCAGGATGTTGGCCACGGCCTGGGCTTTGTCTGCTTCCAGGCCGGCAGCGTCGAGCAGGGCGCGGGCGAAATCGATCAGGTCGGTGTAGCGGTAAAGCACGAATTTGGTCTCCATATTTGCTATATTTTCTGCCCTGCCGGTACGAATCCGCGCGGGCTTGGTATATTATTTTACTAAATCGATATACAAAACGAAACTCAAGAGACAAACCATGCGTCACGTCCTTCGTATCCTCACTCCCCTTTTCCTTGCCCTGTGCGTGGCCCTTCCCGCCGCCGCGCAAACCGCACGGGCAATCTCTACATGATGGCCCTGACCCTGAACGGTGTCATGAAGCGCGACGTGAAGACCGGCCAGATCACTACACTAGGTGCGGCACCTTATCTTGCCAAATGACGGGCAAGGAGTGATGACGATGGTTGACAGCCTTATGTTTTTCAGTGGACGCGGCGTGATGGTGGTGGGCGGAACAAGCGGCATCGGCCGAGGGATCGCCGAGGCCTTCGCTGCGGCGGGCTCCAGCGTCATCGCTACCGGTGCCACTACGCAGGAAGTGGCGGCAGCCCGCCAAGGCACTGCGTTGCCAAACCTCGACTTCGTGCAACTCGATGTGCGCAGCGATGAAGCCGTCGTGGCCCATTTCGCCGCGGTCGAATCGCTGCACATATTAGTCAACTGTGCGGGTGTCATCAAGCGCGGCGAAGAACACGACCCCAAGGTGTTCGCGCAGGTGCTCGACATCAACCTGAACGGCACCATGCGCACCTGCTCGGCGGCGCGTGAGCTGCTGAAGGCCTCGGGCGGCTGCATCGTCAACACCGCCTCCATGCTCAGCTTCTTCGGTGGAGGCCTCGTGCCCGGCTACAGCGCCAGCAAGGGCGGCGTGGCCCAGTTGACCAAGTCGCTGGCCATCGCGTATGCGGCCGACGGCATCCGCGTCAATGCGGTGGCACCGGGCTGGATCGCCACAGCATTGACACAAGCCCTGCAGGACGATCCTGTTCGTGCCGCACCCATCCTCGCAAGAACGCCCCTGGGCCGCTGGGGAACACCTGAAGACGTGGCGGGACCGGTCATGTTCTTGTGCGGCACGCAAGCCCGGTTCATCACGGGCGTCGTACTGCCTGTCGATGGCGGTTATCTTATCGCTTGATACACACAACTGTTTGGAGCCCATTCATGATCACCCAACTTCCCGGCATCCAACCCGAGATCGCCGTGCAGGCCATTCCAGACGACGAGCGCGTCTGGGTTTTGCAGGCCGAGAACGTGTGGTTTCGGCCACTGATGCTGAATACCGTCACAGGCAGCTGGTGCAACCTGCTGCGCGTGCGCAAGTCGGGCGTGCTCTCGCGCCACATCCACCCTTCGGTAGTCGTTGGATACGTCATCAAGGGCTCGTGGCGCTACCTCGAGCACGACTGGGTTGCCAGCGCGGGTTCGTTTGTGTACGAACCACCGGGCGAGATTCACACATTGGTGGTCGATGAAGCCTCAGGCCCGGACAACGAGATGATCACTTTCTTCAACATCTCGGGTGCTATGGTGTACGTCGATGCTGCGGGTCAGCCGAGTGGCTATGAAGATGTATTCACAAAAATCGAGATGTGCCGCAAACACTACCGTGAAGTCGGGCTCGGCGCTGACTACATCGATCAGTTCATTCGATAGGCCGCAGTCGGTTCTGTCGCTACAAGGGACTTCTCACTTTGTCATGAATCGGCCTGGCGTCTGATCAATCGTCCCGATGATCGGGTGCGCAGGCAGCGATGAAGTTCATGGCATTGGTCTGTACCTGGGTTGCATTCATGCCCGGCTTGTAGAGGGCCGACCCAATGCCAAAACCACTGGCGCCGCCAGCAAGGTAGCTCCTCATATTGGCTGGCGTGATGCCACCCACCGGCAGCAGCCGCGTGGCTGCAGGCAGTACAGCGCGTAGAGCCCGTACCACCGCCGGGCTGATCATCTCGGCCGGAAACAGCTTGAGTCCCGTGGCACCTGCATCCAGTGCGGCAAAGGCTTCGCTGGCAGTCATCACTCCGGGCAGACACACCAGCCCCAGGCGCACGGCTTCGCGCACCACTGCCGGATTGAAATTCGGCGACACGATCAACTGGCCACCGGCGGCGTGCACATGGTGCACATCGTCCGGCGTGAGCACGGTGCCGGCGCCGATCAAGGCCTGCGGAAAACTGCTGGCCAGTGTGGCGATGCTGGCGAGCGGATCGGGTGAGTTGAGTGGGACTTCGATCAGCATCCAGCCGCAACCGGTGAGTGCCGTGCCGACTGCCAGCGCCTCGTTCGCAGCCAGGCCGCGCAGGATCGCAACCAGCGGCAATTGGCGCAGCGCGATATCGAATTTTTCTTGTGCTGTCATGCTGAGTTCTTCAGGTTAGGGCTAGTGTTCGCGCTATCGCCGACAAACCGGCCCAGCTTGCCTCTGAGCCGACTGTGCGCGAACGAATGTCGAGTTGGACCAGCGCGCGCTGGTAACGCTGCGTCAATAGATCAGAGCCGATGATGACGAGCTCGGCGCCGGGGAGCAAACGCTGGCAGCGCAGTTCCTCGCCGATCACCAGGCCTGACAGATAGCTCGGTTGTGCGGCCGCCGGCAGCCGGTCGAACAGTGCCAGCGTGCGCGTGCTGAACGCGCTGTGCAGCAGGCTGCTGCCGCCGAGTGCCAGCGTGACGCCCTGATCGAACGCCGCACCGTCGAACGCATCATCGGTCGCGCTCATCGTGCGCGCCAGAATCGAGTGCTGGCGCAGCAGCGCATAGAACTCGCCGGTCATCCAAGTCGAAAAGTTCGTGATGCGCTGGCCACTGACGCTGACCCATTTGCTGTGCGTACCGGGCAGCACCAGTTGCGCGCCGGCGAGCCCCAGCAGTTGCAGCGCGCCGAACACCTGGGTTTCTTCGCCGCGCATGACGTCTGGCACGCTGCTGTGCTCCACACTCAGGCCGGGAACGATGGCGATGCGACCGGGCGCTACCCAGGCCAGTTGATCGGCCAGTTCATCAAAACCGGCCGGGCAGGCGCAGTAGGGCGCTTGCAACCAACCCTGCTGGCTGCCGACCATGCCGGACATCAGGCACAAGGCGTCGGCGTCTTGCATCCAGTCGCCGAACAGGGAATCAAACAGCGCCGCAAAGCCGCCCGACTCAACGCTAAGAATGCCGCGCGCGAACTCGCGCTGCTCCAGCGGTTGGCCACTGGGCGCCAGCCGGGCTGCGCGCAGCGAACTGGTGCCCCAATCGATGGCTATCAAGGCGCGGCTGTTCATGAAGCGTCTGTCTGCTGGTTTCAATTAAAGGGTGCTGGTCAGGCTCCCTGCACCACCACATAGGAAGGTCGGCCATTGCGTGCCCAGTCGATCAGGTTTTGCGCCGCTTTGCGTCGCAGCTCCTTTTCCGCGAGCACCGAGTAAAACGCCGCATGCGGCGACAGCAAGACACGTGGATGCTGCACGATGCGCGAGTCGGTCGCCGGCGGTTCAACCGGTAGCACGTCCAGCGCCGCGCCGTCGAGCCGGCCGGCATCGAGCACGGCCAGCAAGTCATCAATGTTAACCACCGCACCGCGCGCGGTGTTGACCAGCACGCTGGCGGGCTTCATCAGATTGAGCAGCGACGCGTTGACCATGCCGCGTGTTTCATCGGTGAGCGGCACATGCAACGATATTGCGTCGGCCTGCGCAAACAGTTCTTCCTTGCTGACGCGTTCGACGTAGGCCGGGAAATCGCCGTCGATGATGTATGGATCGCAGGCGATCACGCGCTTGAAACTGTTGCGTGCGATATGCGCCATGCGTTTGCCGATGCGCCCCAGCCCCAGAATGCCGAGCGTCATGTCGGCGACGCGCTGCACCTTGCCGGCCGATGTGAAATGCCACTGACCGGCCTTGATGTCGCGGTCGTAGAACGCGATGTGGCGCAGCAGCGACAACGTCATCGCCAGCGCATGGGTGGCAACCTCGCCGACGCCGTAATCGGGCGAGTTGGCAACCCACACGCCATGCGCCTTGGCATCGAGGGTATTGATGGTGTCAAAGCCGGCTCCGTAGCGGCTGACAATCCTGATCTCGGGGCGGGCCGCGAATACTTTGGCATTGACCGGCGCGTACTGCACCAACAGACCCTGGCAGCCAACCGACGCGGCAATCACTTCGTCCTCGGTGCGGCACTGTGCGGCAACTAGCTCGATGCCGGCAGCGCGATACAACGCTTGCTCCAAGTCAATATCAGGAAAATCATAATCGGTAATCAGGATTTTCATTTTGTCGCTGTTTAGTGGTTGTCTCGTGGGACAAAGGCTTCTCGCTTGCCCATTAGGAAGTCTAAGTCAGCCCCTTCATCGGCCTGCACCACATGGTCAATGTAGAGCTTCCAGTAGCCCGATGTCATGGGCGGCGCGGGCACCTTCCAATCGGCCAAGCGGCGGGCTAGTTCTTCGTCGGTTACGTGCAGGTGGAGTTTGCGATTGGGCACGTCGAGCTCGATGATGTCACCGTTTTGCACCACCGCCAGCGGCCCGCCTGCGGACGCTTCGGGTGCGGTGTGCAGCACGACGGTGCCGTAGGCGGTACCGCTCATGCGTCCGTCGCAGATGCGCACCATGTCGGTGATGCCTTTACGTAGAATTTTCGGTGGCAAGGGCATGTTACTCACCTCCGCCATGCCGGGGTAGCCCTTAGGGCCGCAGTTCTTGAGCACCATGATGCAGGTTTCGTCAATATCGAGATTTTCGTCATCGATGCGGGCGTGAAAGTCATCGATATTTTCGAATACCACAGCCCGTCCCTTGTGCACCATCAGCTCCGGGGTGGCGGCGCTGGGTTTGATGACGGCGCCACGCGGCGCCAGATTGCCCCGCAGCACAGCAATGCCGGCCTTGTCCTTGAATGGCGCAGCCAGCGGCTTGATGACGTCGGTGTTGAAGTTTTCTGCATCGGCAATGTTTTCGCCCAGGGTTTTGCCATTAGCGGTGACGGCATCGGTGTGCAGGTGCTGGGCAATTTCCTTCATCACCACGGGTAGGCCACCGGCGTAGCAGAAGTCTTCCATCAGGTACTTGCCGGAGGGTTGCAGGTTGACCAGGCACGGCAACTGGCTGGCGAGGCGGTCGAAATCCTCCAGAGTCAGCTTGATGCCAATGCGCCCGGCCATGGCAATCAGGTGAATCACGGCATTGGTCGAGCCGCCAATCGCCGCCAGTGTCTTGATGGCATTTTCAAACGCTTGGCGCGTGAGAATTTTGGATAGCTTCTGGTCTTCATGCACCATGTCCACCACGCGCCGTCCGGCCATGCGGGCCAGCACATTGCGCCGTCCATCGACGGCCGGGTAAGCGGCGTTGCCGGGCAGACCCAGGCCCAGTGCCTCGACCATGCTGGCCATGGTGCTGGCCGTGCCCATGGTCATGCAGTGGCCGTGGCTGCGGTGCATGCAGCTCTCGGCCTCGAAAAATTCCTCCAGCTTCAGTGTGCCGGCACGGACCTGCTCGCTCATGCTCCAGACCCCCGTGCCCGAGCCCAGTTCCTTGCCGCGCCATTTGCCGTTGAGCATCGGGCCACCGCTCACGCCAATGGTGGGCAAGTCGACGCTGGACGCGCCCATCACCAGCGCCGGCGTGGTCTTGTCGCAGCCCATCAGCAGCACGACGCCGTCGATCGGGTTGCCGCGAATGCTTTCTTCCACATCCATGCTGGCCAAATTGCGGTATAGCATGGCGGTGGGGCGCAGGAGAGTCTCACCCAGGGACATGACCGGGAACTCGAGCGGAAAACCGCCGGCCTCATAAACCCCGATCTTCACTTGCTCGGCGAGCGTGCGGAAATGCGAATTGCAGGGGGTGAGTTCGCTGAAGGTGTTGCAAATACCAATCACCGGGCGGCCATCAAATTGATCATGTGGCACGCCCTTGCCTTTGACCCAGCTGCGGTAGGCAAAGCCGTCTCGGTCTTGCCGCCCAAACCATTGCTGGCTACGGAGTTCTTCGGGTTTTTTTTTGGGTTTGCTGTTGTTGGTCATAGGGTAAATCCTGAAGTGGTAATTGTATTATCGTCATATGATTGGATTCACTCTATTAGTAGAAACCATAACCTCAGGAACTGCCTTGTCCCGTCCACATATCCTTACAGTCTCCAAGCTGCCCCCGTTTTTGATGGAACCACTGAATGCTGCTTTTGTGGTGCACGAGCGCCTTCTTGAGAGTGACCCGGCGGCATTTGCGAAAGTCGCGCCCGAAATCCGTGGCATTGTCGGGGGGGGCGAGTCCAAGGTACCACGTTCGCTGATGGACCAGTTGCCTGCGCTTGAAATTGTGTCCATCATGGGCGTGGGCTACGACGGTGTTGACGTCGCCGCCGCGCTGGAACGCCGTGTGCCCGTGACCCATACCCCTGGCGTGCTCAACGACGAGGTGGCCGATCTGGCCATTGGTCTCATGCTGTCTGTGGCGCGTCGCATCCCGCAAGCCGACCAGTACGTGCGTACCGGCCGCTGGGCCAGGGAGGGTGCCATGCCGCTGACGCGCAAGGTTTCGGGCGCGCGCCTTGGCATCGTCGGGCTGGGCCGCATCGGGCAAGCGATTGCCACCCGGGCCGAAGCATTCGGCATGTCGATCGCCTACACGGCACGCAGCGCCAAGTCGGGGCTGGCCTACAGTTTTTACCCCACGGCGCAGGCCTTGGCGGCGCAAGTTGATTTTCTGATCGTCATCACGCCGGGCGGCGCAGGCACACGCCACCTGATCAATGCCGAGGTTCTCCAGGCGCTCGGCCCAAAAGGCTACCTGATCAACGTCGCGCGCGGATCCGTGGTCGATGAAGCGGCCCTGATTGATGCACTGCAAAAAGGCCTGATTGCCGGCGCAGGTCTTGATGTGTTTGAAAAAGAGCCGCATGTGCCCGAAGCCTTGTGGGCCATGGACAACGTGGTGCTGACGCCGCACATCGCCAGTGCGACCCGACAGACGCGAGCAGCGATGGCCAGTCTGGCGGTGGAAAATCTGCATGCGCATTTTGCCGGCCAGCCCTTGCTCAGCCCGGTACTCTGGCCTTAATTTGGTGACAAAATCTGGGGCTGAACCTTCAATCCATCAAAGTATGGCAGCAAGGGTTTTGGTTTCTAGTCTTTCGCAGCACAGTCTGAAAAGAAGCCCGGGCGCCCGGGCTTTTTCTATGGGGCGCTGAATACAGAGACAAGGTCTGGCGAAAGCGACGCCATGCCGGTGCAACCCATCAGGGCCAGGTCTCGGTCGACCTCGGTCTTGAGGATGTTCAGGGCATGCAGTACGCCCGCTTCGCCGCCGGCCGCCGCGCCGAACAGCACCGCGCGCCCGCACAGCACGAAGTTGGCACCTAGCGCGAATGCCTTGAGAATGTCACCGCCGCGGCGAAATCCGCTGTCGACGCCGATTGTCAGTCTGCCGGCGGCGGCGGCGCTGATTTGCGCCAACACGTCGACCGGCGAGACCGCACCGTCGAGCTGGCGGCCGCCGTGGTTCGAGACGACGATGCCCTCGAGGCCGCAGGCGATCGCCTCCAGCGCATCGGCCGGATGCAGCACCCCTTTGATCAACAGCGGGCGACGCCAGTGCTCGCGCAGCCAGCGCATGAAGCCCCAGTCGATGCGGTCGCCGCTGGAGTGGAAATTCGGGTCGTCGGAAGCCAGTATGCTGGGGCGTTCGAGCATGGCAGAATTCTCCAGGCGCGGAACGCCGCCGGAAATCAGGGTGCGTGCCAGGACCCCCGCCAGCCAGCGTGGATGCATCAAGCCATCGAGCACGAGTTTCGGTGTCAGGCGCAGCGGTAGCGTGAAGTCGCTGCGCAAATTATTCTCGCGGTTGGCACCCACGGGCACGTCGATGGTGACCAACAGCGCCTGGTAATCCGCTTCGTAGGCGCGCCTGACGAATCTGGCGGCGCGTTCGCGATCACCCGGCATGTAGACCTGCAGCCATTTGACGCTGTCGCACGAACGCGCCACCTGTTCCATCGGCACGGTCGCCATGTTCGATAAGACGAACGGCACGTTCATTTGCGCCGCCGCGCGCGCCATCGCGATGTCCGCCTCGAAATGCGCAATGCCGGAAATTCCCATGGGCGCGATGCCGAAAGGACTGGCAAAGCGGTGGCCGAAGAGCGTGACCTCCTGCGAGCGCTGCGAGACGTCGACGAGGCCGCGCGGCATCAGGCGGATGCGATCTAGCGCGGCGCGGTTGTCGGTAAGCGTCCGGTCGTCCTGCGCGCCGCCTGCAATAAAGCCGTACACCCCGGCCGGCAGGCGCTTGCGCGCCAGGCGCTCGAGGTCGTAGGTGTTGAGCGCGTGTTTGAAGTTCATGTCATTTTCCATGTGGTGCGATTTGCACCGCTGCGCAGCGCCAGTCGCGCGGTGCAAATCGTTTGCAGCTTAGTCGAGATAACGCACGCCGCCGCGCCCCTGGGTCTCGGCCTCGTCCCAGAAACGCATGGTCTTTGTTTTGCGCAGAAAGGCATCCATCTCGGCCTCCTTCTTCTCGACCAGCGCGAGGCGCTTGGCGACATGCGCTGCATCGCCGCGCGGCACCACCACCACTCCGTCGCGATCACCGACGATGATGTCGCCAGGGTCGAGCGCGATTCCGCCGCAAGCGACCCGCGTGTTGATCTCGCCAGGGCCGTGCTTGAAACCGGAGTTAGGGGATAGACCGCGCGCAAAGATCGGCAATCCGACCGCCAGCAGGCCGGCGATGTCGCGCACCAAGCCATCACACACCACGCCGGCGACCCCGATTTTTTTCGCCCACAAGGCCCAGCGGTCGCCGATCACGGCGGCGCTCTGGTCGTTCTTGGCGGCGATCACGATGATGTCGCCCTTGCGCGCGAAATCGAGCACCGCCATCGCTGCAAGATTGTCGGTCGGCGAGCACAGGCAGGTCAGTGCCGGGCCGCAAATCTTCATCTTCGGGTCTATCGGCTTGATACGGTAATCGAGGCAGCCCTGACCGTTATGCGCATCGGTGACAAAGCCGCTTGGCGCGCCGCGAAATACCTTCAGCAATGTCGCGCTCGGACGCTCGATCCGGCGACGGATGGTAAGTGCGACGGGTTCTCCGATCATGGTCTTTACCTGGTTGCGTGAACGGACAGGAAATTCAGCCGTATGAAGATGATTGTCTTGACCGCTGCATTGCCTGTCAAGGCCTGTCAAGAATACTGTGCCGGAGTGGTGCTGAGCATTCGGGTTTTCCCTAGGAATCACAACTGTCAATCATTGTAGGATAACAATGACTTCAGAAGGGTTGAAGTCTGATTTTTACGCCGGTTCAAAAATTTACTTCCACAGGAGACACATCAAATGAAACTCAAGACAATTCTCGTCACCGCGATGGTCGCGGCGGGCCTGCTCGCAGCCGGGCAGGCTGCGGCGCAGGAAAAGCTCACCGTCTGGTGGGAAAAGGGCTTCTACAAAGCTGAAGATGATGCGCTGTTCGCTGTCATCAAGAAGTATGAAGAAAAGCACAAGGGTGTGAAGATTGAGCTGTCTATGTACTCGACCCAGGACATGATTCCCAAGTCTGTTGCGGCGCTGTCCGCGGGCGATCCACCCGACATCGCCTTTGGAAACACCTTTGACTTTCAGGCCGTCGGCAAATGGGCGTTCGATGGCAAGCTCGAAGACATCAGCAGCGTGATTAACCCGATCCGTGCGGGCTTTTCGCCGAACACGGCCGATACCACCTTCCTGTACAACGATGTGACCAAGAAGCGGGCCTACCATGCTTTCCCGATCAGGCAGCAGACCATCCATATTCAGTATTGGGCCGACATGCTGGCGGAGGCTGGGTTCAAGGAATCGGACATTCCCACGGGCTGGAAGGATTATTGGGCCTTCTGGTGCGACAAGGTGCAGCCGGCCCATCGCCAAAAAAGCGGCAACCGCACTTTCGGCACCGGCCAGCCGCTGGGCGTGGACTCCACTGACTCGTTCTATTCGTTCCTGACTTTCATGGACGCCTATAACGTGAAGCTGGTCAGCGATACCGGCAAGCTGCTGGTCGATGATCCCGCCGTACGCGCCGGCCTGATCAGCGCCATGACCGACTACACCCAGACCTACACCAAAGGCTGCACACCGCCGTCTTCCAACAACTGGAAAGACCCGGACAACAACGTCGCCTTCCACAACAAGACCACGGTGATGACGCACAACGCGACAATCTCCATCGTCGCGAAGTGGCTCGACGACATGAACAACGCAGCATTGAAGCCCGAGGAGCGCGAGGTTGCCAAAAAGAACTACACCGAGCGCATTCGCACCGCAGCCTTCCCGAACAAGCCTGACGGCAGCAAGATGGTGTATCGGGCTGCGATCAAGACCGGGGTGGTGTTCAACCAGGCCAAGAACAAGGCGCGTGCCAAGGAGTTTGTGTCCTTTTTGCTGCAAGATGAAAATCTCACGCCCTACATCGAAGGCTCCCTGGGCCGCTGGTTCCCGGTGATGAAGACAGCGCAGCAGAGTCCGTTCTGGAAGACCGATCCGCACCGCATGACTGTGTACAACCAGTTTATGGCCGGTACGGTGAATTTCGAGTTCACCAAGAACTACAAGTTCACCGTTCTCAACAACGAGAACGTCTGGGCCAAGGCTATGAACCGGGTTATCAACGAAAAGATGCCGGTTGACAAGGCGGTCGATGAAATGATTGCCCGTATCAAGACCGTTGCGAACTAAAAGAAAAGTCTACTGAGGAAAATCGCGCTGCCGCCCCGGGTGCCGGGCAGGCAGCGCGTATACAACGTCATGAGCACCATTACCATCGATCAAATCAGCCCCCCTGGGCACCCTGTACGTGGTGCCCGTGCGGCCATGACCTCGTGGGAAAAGTGGGGCTTATTCCTGGTTATTCCCTACCTTCTTGTTTTCCTGGTTTTCGTCATTTACCCGGTGAGCTATGGCTTGTGGCTTGCACGCGATCCGCAAAGTTACGTCAGGCTTTTCGCCGATCCGATTTTTTTTCGCACCCTGATCAACACCGTTATCTTCATCGTTGTGGCGGTGAACGTGAAGATGGTGGTTGCCCTGTTCCTGTCGGGCTTCTTCTTGCACACGCGCTGGTGGATCAAGCTGCTGTCGCTGATTTTCATCCTGCCCTGGGCCGTGCCGTCGATCCCGACCATTCTCTCCATGCGCTTCATGCTCAATCCGGAGTGGGGCGTGATCAATACCCTGATCTTCAAGATGACCGGCCTTGACGGGCCGAACTGGCTCGGCGACCCCACGCTGGCATTGGCGTTTTCCATGCTGGCGCACATCTGGAAATCGCTGCCCTTCTGGACGCTGATCCTGCTGGCTGGCCGCATGGCGATTCCGGCCGAGCAGTACGAGGCGGCGTCGGTGGACGGAGCTTCAAGCTGGCAGAAGTTCCGCTTCATCACCTTGCCGTCTATTCGCTCGCTGTATCTCACGTCCGTCATCCTGTCGATGATCTGGACGCTGGGCGATTTCAACAGCGTGTACCTGCTCACTGGTGGTGGCCCGGCTGACATGACGCATGTGCTGGCGACGCTAGGTATCCGCTACCTGCGCCTGGACCAGGTGGACCTGGCGCTGGCATCCGTCGTGGTGGCGCTGCCTCTGGTGCTGCCGCTGGTGTACTTCATGATGAAAAGGTTATCTAAATGAAACGCATCACATGGAAGATGGTGAGCACCGAGGCCAAGCTGCTGCTGATCGGCATTCCGGTGCTCCTGTGGACCATCATTCCGATCTACCACATGGTCCTGTTTTCGATTTCCCCCAGGGACCAGGCAACCTCGGGTCGACTCTGGCCCAAGGAGCCCACACTGAATAATTTCCGACTGGTGTTCGAGCAGAAGCATTTCTACCTCGACTACTTCTGGGTTCAGTTGGGCAACTCGCTGGTGATTGCCTTGTCGGTAGGGGCCCTGACGCTGGCGGTGTCCACCGCAGCAGCCTTTGCCATCAGCCGCCTGAAAGTCAGGGGCGGCCGCACGGTGATGAACTTGGCCCTGTTTACCTATTTTATTCCTGCCGCCTTCCTGGCTGTTCCCATGTACAAGACCATGAGCAACTACGGCCTGCTCAACAGTCAGTGGTCGCTGATTTTAGCGATGGTCACGATTGCCTCGCCCTATTGCATCTGGGTGCTCAAGCAGGCCTCCGACAAGCTGCCGCTGGAGCTGGATGAAGCCGCCAAGATGGACGGTGCCACGGCCCTGCAGTTGTTCCGCCTGGTGTACCTGCCGCTGATGGTTCCATCGCTGGTGGCGGTGGGCACCTATGCGCTGTTGCTGGCCTGGAACGAATACCTCTACGCCTTCCTGCTGCTGTCCAAGGCCAGCAGTGTGACCCTCGCCGTTGCGCTTGGAAATTTTGTCGCGGCCGATGATTCACCGTGGGAACTGCTCATGACCACCGGCCTGATTTACGCGCTGCCTCCCGCGGCTATTTACTACACCTTCAAGCGCTACATGGTGGCTGGCCTGACCGCCGGCGCCGTGAAAAGCTGATCTAGCTGATCTGGAAAATTTACACCATGGCTTCTGTCTCATTTCGTAAAATTGAAAAATCCTTCGGCAAGGTGAAGATCATTCACGGCATCAGCTTTGACATCACCGACGGCGAGTTTGTGGTGCTGGTCGGGCCCTCGGGCTGCGGCAAGTCCACGCTGCTGCGCATGCTCGCCGGGCTGGAAGAAATCAGCGGCGGCGAGATCGCGATTGACGACAAGGTCATCAACGAGCTGGACTCCAAGGACCGCGACATCGCCATGGTGTTCCAGAGCTATGCGTTGTATCCGCACATGACGGTGCGCGAGAACATGGCCTTCAGCCTCAAGCTGCGTAAGGCCGATGCGGCGCTGACCAACCAGCGCGTTGGCGACGCCGCCCGCATCCTCAATATGGAGCCGTTGCTCGAGCGTTACCCGCGCGAGCTCTCGGGCGGCCAGCGCCAGCGCGTGGCCATGGGGCGTGCGATCGTGCGCGATCCCAAGGTGTTTCTGTTTGACGAGCCGCTGTCCAACCTGGACGCCAAGCTCCGCGTGGCCATGCGCGCCGAGATCAAGGCGCTGCACCAGCGCCTGAAGACCACCACGGTGTATGTCACGCACGACCAGATCGAGGCCATGACGATGGCTGACCGGATCGTTGTCATGCGTGACGGCATCATCGAGCAGATCGGAGCGCCGCTGGAGCTGTTCGACCGGCCGGACAACCTGTTTGTGGCGCAGTTCATCGGTTCACCGTCGATGAACGTCCTCAAGGGAACGCTGCGCCAGGCCGACGGGCGCGCCTGGGTCGAGTCCCAGGGCCATGCTTGGCCCGTCGACACGCTGACGCAGGCGCACGACGGCCAGACTGTGGTTTATGGCGTGCGGCCCACTGATATGAACGTGTCTGCTACCGGCCAGGGCATCCCTGCCAAAGTGATTGTGGTGGAGCCCACCGGCGCCGAGACCGAGCTCCTGCTCGAAGTCGGCGAGACGCAGGTGATCGTGGTGATGCATGGCCGGATCAGTGTCCAACCCGACGACATTGTTCATCTGGAGATCGCGCAGGCCAAGGTCCATGTGTTTGACGATGCCAGCGGCCAGCGGCTGGAGTGAGTCGGACCCATTTCTTACCCGGAGAAAGTCATGCGCGCACTGGTCTGTCATGCCCCGCTGGATTTGCGTCTTGATACCGTCGCTGCCGAGGCGATGGGGCCGCAACAGCTGCGGGTACGCGTTGCGTTCGGTGGCATCTGCGGGTCGGACCTGCATTATTTCCAGCACGGCGGGTTTGGCACGGTGCGCATCAGGGAGCCCCTGGTGCTGGGCCACGAGGTGTCCGGCGTGGTGGATGCGTTGGGCAGCGAGGTGACCGGCTTTTACGTCGGCCAGCGCATCGCGATCTCGCCCTCGCGGCCTTGCGGCATCTGCCGCTACTGCCAGCAAGGGCTGCACAACCATTGCATGGACATGCGGTTTTACGGCAGTGCCATGCGTTTTCCCCACGTGCAGGGGGCTTTTCGCGACAGCTTGGTGATTGATGCCGCGCAGGCATACCCGGTGGCTGATGACCTGCCGTTGTCGCAGGCCGCGCTGGCCGAGCCGCTGGCGGTCGGCCTGCACGCCATCGCGCGCGCCGGGTCAGTGTTTGGCAAGCGGGTGTTGGTCACCGGTTGCGGCTCGATCGGCGCATTGCTGATCGCCGGTTTGCGGCGCGCCGGTGCGGCGCAGATCGTGGCGGCCGACATTGCCGATCTGCCGCTGGCCTGCGCTCTCAAGATGGGCGCAGACCAGGCCATCAACCTGGCGCAAGACCCCGACGGCCTGGCACCATTTGCCGCCAACAAGGGTTGCTTCGACGTGATGTTCGAGGCCTCTGGCAGCGAGAAAGCCCTGATCGGCGGACTCGATGTGATTGCGCCCCGGGGCGTGATTGTCGCCATCGGCCTGGGCGGCAACATCGCCATGCCGCTGAACACGCTGGTTGGCAAGGAGATCGACTTGCGCGGCACCTTCCGTTTCCATGCCGAGTTTGCGGTGGCGGTGGCTTTCCTGAACCAGCGCCTGATCGATGGCCAGCCCGTGATCTCCGATATTGTCGATGTCGGCCAGGCCGGCGACGCCTTCCGGCTGGCGGGGGACAAACGCCAGTCCATGAAGGTGCAGATTGCTTTTGACAGAGAATTGGCGTGATGAGACAAATTTTCAGCCCTTCACATCGGAGCCCCCTGTGAGCGTTTTCACCGAAGTCATTCTCTATACCGATACCGATGGCCGCGCTAAATTCCGCGAGGAAACCGTGCCGTTTGGCGAAGGCTCGCCGCAAGCCATGCTCTCGGCGCTTTTTCCCTCCGGTGGTTTCCAGCTGCGCCACAGTCCCGTCGGTTTCCGTAGCCAGTTTCATTGCTCCCTCCATACGCAGTGGGTGTTCATCCTGGGCGGCGAGATGGAGATCGGCCTACAGGACGGGACATCGCGCATCTTTCTGCCGGGCCAGCATTTCTACTCTGCTGATCTGCTGCCAGATGGCGCCAGCTTCGACGCGGCCGTGCACGGCCACTGGAGCCGCCAGGTGGGGCCGGATCCGCTGCTTACTTTGTTTGTGCGTGATTGAAATACATGATCAAAAACGTTCATGGCAATACGGTTGATCACCTTGGTGAAGCGATAGTCGCTGGACGCTACGGTATAGGCGCATCCATTCCGCCGGAGCCCATCCTGTGCCTTGAACTTGGCGTGAGCCGCACGGTCTTGCGTGAGGCCGTCAAATCACTGATTGCCAAGGGGCTGATGACCACCGGCCCCAAGGTTGGCACGCGTGTGCTGCCCTCCGAGTGCTGGAACTGGTTTGACCCGGATGTCATCGCCTGGCAATCCAAGGCTGGTTTAACGCCTGAATTTTTACGTGACCTACAGGATTTGCGTCGCGTCGTTGAGCCCGCCGCTATGCGTCTGGCCGCCGAACACGCCACACTGCAAGACGTGGCTGAAATCGAACTGGCATACGCTGGCATGAAGCGTGCGGTAGAAGAGGGCGGTGATTACGTTACCTACGACCTGCGTTTTCATCAGGGGCTGTTGCGTGCCAGCCGCAACCGCATGCTTGTGCAGATGAGCAAGGCACTGGGCGCGTTGCTGCGTACCAGCTTTGAAATCTCGACCCGTATCAAGGATAGCCCGATGCAGTCATTGCCTTTGCACCGGGAGGTACTTGATGCGGTGATCGTACATGACGCTGATCGTGCCGAAAAAGCTATTCGCGTGTTAATTGACAGTGCGCACAACGACATCGAAAAAGTGCTGACATCACGCCTCCGCCTGCCCAGGCTCAACCAGCCTGCGCCCATACTGAAGATGACCTAAAAAAGAAAGACGAACTTGCAAAATTTACTGGATACATCCACCAGTTGACGGTTCAAACTGAGGGAATATTTAATCGTGCTCTGAGTCGTGGTCATGGTATTTGGCAACGTGGCGCGGCGCTACGGGTTTAGCTCGGGCATCTACACACTTGTCACATTGCATATGACCAATGCGTTGGTACAGGAAAACGTGAGGGCGTTTTTACCGGCTGGTACAAAGAGCGGGATTTCCAACGAAGTTTGAAGAGCGTCAGGCCGCAAGCGGCGTGACAAACGGACGAGCCCATTTATCAACCAACCGAAACGAAAGGATATGGTTTTAGCCTTAGAAGGCTAGTAGGTGGCAAAGAGCGAAGTGATGTGAAATAGGTCAGACCGGGACGAGCTAAACCTGTATGTGGCGCACGGACATAAAAAGTCCGTTCTAGGAGATGAGGTGCTTGTCAGCGGATATACATCGGGGCCAGCGGGCGAGACGGGAAACCAGTCAAACCACGCAAACAAGGCCGGATATAAGTGTGCAGCCGACTTCTTCAGAAAACTTAGCAAATTGCGCTTGCTAGCCGGGAGGCATCCATATAAGACACCATGAAACCGATCGACCTTTCCCAGCTTCATGCCTTGAGCGCCGCCGTGTTGTCCGACGTGATGGACAGCCTGGGTCTAGGCGTGCGCGCTATGCGGTCCTTCGTGCGTCCGCTGGACGAGTCGCAGGTGCTGGTGGGGCGTGCGCGCACCGGGCTGTACATGCCGGCCTACGCGCTGCGCGAGGGCGAGAACCCCTACGAGGTGGAGATCGCGCTGGTGGACGACTTGAAACCGCATGAGGTGGTGGTGCTGGCCTGCAACGGGCCTACCGAGCGCATCGCGCCCTGGGGCGAGTTGCTCTCCACGGCGGCGGCGGCGCGCGGCGCGACCGGCTGCGTGACCGATGGCTTGGTTCGCGACGTGAAACAGATACGGGAGATGCAGTTCCCGGTGTTCCACGGCGGTATCGGGCCGCTCGATACCAAGGGCCGCGCGCGCATGGTGGAGCGCGACGTGCGCGTCGAGTGCGGCGGTGTGGGCATCGACAGCGGCGACATCATCTTCGGCGACGTGGACGGCGTGGTGGTGATCCCGCGCGCCCATGAGCACGATGTGCTGCGCAAAGCCCTGGAGAAAGTCACCGGCGAGAACCACACACGCGACGCGCTGCGCAAGGGTGAGTCGCTGGCTTCCGTCTTCAAGAGGTTCGGCATTCTTTGAGGCGGCGGTGAGGCCGATAGCGCACCGTCCTGGAGTAGCTGATGGCCACACAAAAAAGGGTTTGGTCGCAATAAGCTATGCCTGACACTATCGGTACGACAGAGACGACCCAGATGGCGATGATTGGCGAGCTGCGCAAGGTGCTCAAATGCCGGCACTTTCGGTGGCCAGAGTGCCGGCGAAAGTGCGCATGGTGGGGGCCCTCAAAAGAACGTGCGGATGGCGGAGATGACGTTGTAGTTGTCGTCAACGACGTAGAGGTGTTGCCATTTGTCGAACGTCAGGCAGGGGTGGCTGACGCCGAAGGATACGAGGTCACCGACTTGTAGCGGTGATTCAATCGGTACCGTCATATGGGTGTGCTGGTCGTTCATGCCGGTGCAGACATGGCCCGGGGGCATTTGGGCGGGCTCGATCATGCCTAGGCGGAACCAGGTTTCGGGTAGTGGCATGGTGTCGGATTGGGTATCGCGTGCGCCTATGGTGAGGAGGACCTTGCCGGGTTCGGGGCGGGACTGGACGTAGGCCCAGACTTCGATGGCCGAGCGCAGGCCGCCACCTTGGGCGGCGTCAGGGGTACGTTCGACGATTTCGGCGAAGGAGCGGCGGTAGCGGGCGCTGTCATGGCTGAGGTAGCAGCCGCTTCGGATCAGGACCATGGTCGGGCGAGTCAGGCCGGCATCGGTGAAGCGGGCTAGCACCATGTCATAGAAGGCGGAGCCGCCGGCGGTGAGGATGATGTCACCGGGGGCGAAGAGGTCCTCGGCTTCGCAGTTTTTCGCGAGAGTGACGAGGATGTCAAGGAAGGCGCGGACTTGGGTTTCAATGTCGGCGCGGGTGCCGGCGAAAAGGCCCTCGAAGCCTTCGATGCCGCGCAGCGCGAGGTACGGGCTGGCGGCCTTGACGGCGCGGGCGATCCGCATACCGGTCTCCAGATCCCGCACACCGGTGCGGCCGCCGGTGCTGCCGCCTTCGAGAAATACCTGCAGGGGACGGCCGATGTTGGCGGCGAGAGCTGCTTCAGCGAGGGCGGCGACGCCTTCGGTGGAATCGACCAGGCAGTAGAAGTCGAAGTCCGGATCGCGCTTGAGTTCGGCGAGGACCCAGTCGATGGGTTTGCGGCCGATCAGTTGGTTGGCGAGTACGATGCGTTGCACCCCGTGGTCGCGGGCGACCTGAAGCTGCTGGGGGGTGGCCAAAGTGATGGCCCAGGCGCCGTCATCGAGTTGGCGCTGGAACAGTTGCGGGGCCATGGTGGTTTTGCCGTGGGGGGCGATGACCGCGCGGGAGCGGTTCAGGAAATCCCGCATCCAGGCGCTGTTATGGGTGAGGACGCTGTCTTTGAGGACAGCGACGGGAAAATTCATGTCCTCGCGCAGGATGTTCCAGCCCTTGGCGGCGATCTGGTCGAGGCGGAACGGGGCGGTGCCACCTGGGATGCCCTTTTGGCGGTGGTCGAGGAGGGCGGCGTGGATGGGGTCTAGGTTCATGGGGTCCTCGGACAATAGGAAGGCGGAGCAGCCTCTGTGTTTGTGTGGCTGATCTTCTGGCTTGTTTTAACTAGCTTGAAGGATAGGAAATTCAACCGTATAAGGTCAAGTATGGCAGCGAAATGCGTCCTCAAGAATCGTGCTTTTCTTGATCTGGCGATCTGAATTCCTAAGGTTTTTTCGCCCACCGGCACAAACGACATGTAAGCACCGACTGTAGCATTGCCCATCACCGCTTTTGATTTGCCAGCGTTGTGGTGTTGTCATGGTGCCGATGATTTGTCCGGCGTGCATTCGTGTAAATGCGGTGCGGTTTCATATCGAGCACCGGGTATTTTAAATGGTGGACGAACGGTGATGTGTCGGTGACCGGTTTTCCGGGATGCCAGTGTTCCATGGTCTGCGGCGACTGATGCGCCAGCAGTCCTTACATCCCGCCGGCCCTAATTCGACTTGCCGAAGAACCTCGGCACCGCCAGCACGAAGCTGGCCCAATAGGTGATGACGAGCAGCGTGAAGAACAGTGGCACGTAGAACGGCAACACGGCGCGCGATATCTGTGCCAGGCTGATCTTGGCCTACTCTGGCTTGCGCGCCAGCACAAAAAACAGCGAACCCAGGCCAGCCAGCAGCGCCAGCAGCGTGAAGCCGGCACGGTAGTCGCCGGTCAGGTCCGCCATCATGCCGGCGATCATTGGCCCGCCAATCTGACCGATCGCCAGTAGCACGGTGGACAGGCCGAGGATCATGCCAATGGCATGCCGGCCAAAGTAATCGGCCCGGATCGCCACCATCAGTGAGCCGCGCAACCCCCACGCCACGCCATGCAGCAGGGCGAACGCGCCCAGCTGGCTATCAGCGGCAATAGCTGGTCGCGTGGGACTTTGGGTTTGACCACCCGAGTTCGACACCAAAGCCCATATTTTGCTGAATTTTCTGCGTGCCCTTCAATGAAATCAATGACTTAGCGTAGTTAATAAAAATATTTTGTGTTGGCAATCCTGTTGATATAAAGTGTTGGCAAAATTATTCTTTATTTGCTACACTTGCGACATGTTCATCAAACCCACACGCTCTGGCGGGCACACCTACTTGCAGCTGGCCGAGTCCTATCGTGACGAAAGCGGCAAG
>Ga0335398_10003817_pt1 | contig 21635 bp, 18 predicted proteins | sample BON03_FD_205742 | JGI IMG/M metagenome (GOLD analysis project Ga0335398, IMG submission 205742) | Freshwater microbial communities from Lake Bonney liftoff mats and glacier meltwater in Antarctica - BON-03 (spades assembly) (version 2) | ecosystem: Environmental > Aquatic > Freshwater > Ice >... | reverse complement strand
GAGACCTCGCCTACCCATCCGAAGCCTTTACGTCGGTTAGCGTTTCGAACCTTTGTCTCGCAAATCACAAAAGCCAGGTCCGGACGAGCCGGACCTGGCTTTTGTGATGGTGGGCAGAGAAGGATTTGAACCTTCGAAGGCATAGCCAGCAGATTTACAGTATGGTCACATTACCGATAATTATGATTCCTTGTGATCCGTTAAGGGCCGTAAAATCTTCGGAATCATCTCATTGTTAGATAGTTGCATTGACATTGTTGGGCTCCTGACGGATCATGAGCCTAGCAATGAGGAACGAAAAAAGTGCAAACAGAATGCAAGCGCTGTTCGGAAAGACAGATGCTCGTTATTGGAAGAAGAGGCTGGTAAAGGGCGAAGGAAGGAACTTCTACGGAGTCCAGATTCAACACGCCGGAGAGCGCCACTTCCTGGCCCTCGGATCCGCAAATAAAGATGAGGCGGCCGCTCGTGCCGTGAAAGCTTTCCTTGAAGTCAAAGCACTCGGATGGAAACCCGTTCTCGAAAAGCTGAGACCTGCGCCCGAGAAGAAGGTCGCGACCGTTGGCGAATATCTCCGCCTCGCAGAGCAGGTCGCTAAAACCGAGGCTCGAACTTTCAATGAGTATAGGAAATGTTTCCGTCGTGTGGTCTCCGAAGTGATGGCAATCGATGGCAGCGGTCGCTACGACTGGCGAACGGGAAAGAATGAGGAATGGCAACGCCGGGTAGAAGCCGTCCGTCTCGATAAACTCACCCCGCAGAAAATTCACGCATGGCTCAAGAAAAGCCTCACTGACGTTGGCTCGGACCCTGCCCTGCTTCGGGCCAGAAAGAACACTCTCAACGGGATCATTCGGAATGTCAGGGCAATCTTCGGCAGAAAGGTGCTTCCCTACGTGGCGGAGACACTCGTCATTCCTGACCCGCACCCCTTTAAAGACATCCCCCTCTTCCCCCGTCAGTCGATGCGCTACCGCTCCAAGATTGATCCGGTCGTCGTGATTGGTCGGGCGGTTCAGGAGTTGGCGATCCCACGTGAACTCTCTCCCGCTGAGCTGGACAGATACATCCTGACCTATATTGAGACGATGACCGCCGCACGAGCCAAGCGCGGCTCGAAGGGCACCTATCTCCTCACCGCGGAGCGGCGGGAGACTTTGGCAGAGGAGGCTCGCTCTTATCATCGTCAGCGCGAGACCAGCCGGAGAGAACAATGGAAGATTTTTGCCCTCGCTCTGTTTGCCGGCCTGCGATTTGATGAAATCGACAAACTTCTCTGGGAGCAAGTTGATTTCGAGCGGGCGATTATCCGCATCGACTACACTGCTTACTTCCGACCGAAGACCGAGGAAGCTGCCGGTGATGTCCCTATCGACGAGGAGTTGCTGGCCCTGCTGCGGTCCTGGAAGGTCGAGTCCAATGGAATCTTTGTCATCAACGCCTCCAGGCCCCCCCGCCCCGGTGCCGCTTATGGCCCCTACCGGGCGCGCACTCATCACAAGCACCTTTTGGATTGGCTTCGAGGACTTGAGATCGACGGAAATAAACCGCTGGAGCGTGTTCAGAAGCCAATCCATGAACTGAGAAAGGAAGCAGGAAGCCTGATCAACGACCGCTATGGCATTCTGGCCGCAAGCCGCTTTCTCCGGCACACCGACACTAGGATCACCGCCGCTCACTACGTGGATCAGAGGCAGCGGGTTTCGACAGGGCTATCCGCCTTTGTTCCGCCTTCGAATGTTATTACGATGCCATCTTCGAGTGAAGGCGCACCCTTACCCCTCAGCGTAGCGAACGAGAGGTGATCCCTTTGCACAGTCAGAATTTCCGGACGAAATAATCGGGATGCATCAAGAAGGAGCACTCTTTCATGGGCATCAACGGTCGGTTGACGGTGTCGTGAAAGCGGTTTGAACGAGGCAGACATGGTTCTAAGAAATTTTCTCACTTCGTCGGACCGTCAGGCTTTTTCTTACTCAGAATCTCGTTCGAAATAACGTTTTTGAGAGCCGTCCGTATTTCCTTCCGAAATTCGGCCATACTCGTGATGCGTTCCCCTGATCGGAGGTTCTGCCAGCGTCCCAGGCCTTCGTGAATGAGAAGAGTCAACTCGGCGCTTTTCGCAGTTGGTTTTAACACCCCTGCCTCTTCCCTTGCGATGTAGCCGGCCACGATCGCCACGCCCGGTGCGCCCCCTTCGTCTAGCAGATACTTCAAGTCGAATCCGAAGTATCGCCGTAATTCAGTGAGAAACCCTTCGGCGAGTTCACGTGACTCCTGCCCTCGTCCATCCTTCTCGGCCGACATCAAGATTGCGGAAAGCATCACACCGGAAAACTCGATTTCCATTCGCGGGTTACTCACTTCCGCTAGCTCCTTCTGAATCAGTTCGAACAGTTCCTTTGAGAACGGGCTTCCGTCGCGATCGATTATCGGGTCACCGTCCAATTCCCCAAGTAACCACTCTCTTGAAACCCCGGTTTTCCATGAAGCGACCTTTGCGAGATTGATACTCACGGAGATATCACCGGCCTCTATCTTCTGGACAGTGCGGAGATTTACCTCCAACACTTCGGCCATTCTTGCTTGGGTGAGACTGCAAGCTTTCCTCAAAAGGTAGAGCCGAGAAGACTCGCCATTCTGGCTCAATTTCGATTTACGCCCCATGGGCGTAAATATTGTGCGCCCAATAGACTTGTCAAGAGCCCGAATGCACCCTTATATTTGGGCGCATGAATCTTACGCCCACTGAATCAAGGCTTCTCAATCGAAGAGACCTCGCCGCCCGCTGGGGAGTCCATCTCATCACGATCAAACGATGGGAGAAATCCGGTCGTCTCCATCCAAACCGTCTCGGCCCGCGCACGATCCGCTACCCGCTCGCCTACATTGAGCACCTTGAGGCTGAGGGCATCGCCGACTGAGATCAACGGCCTACTCATGTAGGCGGAACCGCCCGCATCAGAAAGCTCACCCTTCTTCCTCTCCGATGTCACTCCTCAAATCCAGATCCGCGACCAACCGTAAGAATGCCGCCAAATCGACAGGCCCAAAGTCGGCGGCGGGCAAACAGGCGGTCGCCTTGAATGGCCTTGCTCACGGCATGAGGTCGATCAAGCCGGTCATCCCCTGGCTTGAGTCCGAAGAGGATTGGATCGCGCATCGGAATTGCTTCATCGCGCAAATTGATCCCCTGGGAGCCTTGGAAATGGCTCTCGCCGAACGCATCTCACTGGGCTATTGGCGTCTCGGTCGGCTCGTCGAGTCCGAACCGCTGATTCTTCACGCCGTCCGGGAAAAGCGGCGGTGGCGCGCCATCGGCAACGCTCTTGTCTCAGGGAACCTGCGACGCGTCGGGGAATCCGCTGCCGACGCCTACCTTCGCCTGCGGTCGGAGCGAGACGAAAAATCCGCCGTCGCGAAGCTCTGGACTGCCATGTTGGAAGGTCCGGCCAAGGCCTTGGTCGATCCCTCACAAGCCGATCGCTTGATCAACTCTATCTTCCACGGGGATACTTGGAACCGGGTGGGAGAAGATTTCAACGAAACCTTTGACTGGCCGCCGCAGCGAATCTCGAATCTTCGCCCCATGGTGAACTGGCTCGCGGAACAACAGTTCGACGAGCCCGATCAGGCCCTATCTGAACTTGCTGCCCAGGTCCGTCAGGATGCCAGTGCCGCCGAGCAAGCCCTCGCTCGCATCGACGACGAGGCCAACCAGGCGGCGGATTTGGCGCTCATCGAATGTGACGCCGTGGACAAGATGCTGCGCTACGAAACGACCATCCATCGCACCCTCCAGAAGGACCTGCACGAGCTGCAGCGCCTCCAGGGGATGCGCAAGGGTCTGCCCTTCGCCCCGCCCCTCGCCATTGATGTCACGATGGATTCATGATCGCCGACCAAAAACTTTTTTTGCCGAGCAAAGCCAAATCCTACCCTCGCACCACGATGAGAGCGATTCGCACGAAAACCCTTCCAAAACCGAAAACTTCCCGTCCTTGGCCGACCCCGACCGTAGTGAAACCAATGGGCTCCTCCAAAGGGAACTCACATCCTCTAGGATCAAACCTGAGTTTGGAATCAGTCGTCCTTCGTCTCGAGGACATGTGGGAGGCGACGCGCCCAACGCGATGGGGGCCCGAGCCGGATTGGCCGATTCGTTTTGGTGCTTTGAAGCTGACTATCGCCTACCTGGTGGGACTCCCCCTTCCGCGAAAGGAAGTGCCGATAATCCATGAGACCACGGCTGCGGACATGCAAGAGAGGCTGATGAACAAGCCCGGATATCGGCACGCACTTCAGAACTACCTCGCCTCTCTGGATCGGAAAGATGCTGAAAAGCGTCGCTCCGATGAAAGCAACTCGGAAGAAAATTCTTCCGAATCCCCAAACCCAACAAACCCATAAACGAAACAGGGCCCCCTCGGAGAGAAGACCCTGATTCAGCTTTGGTCGGCTGGCTCAGAGTAACGGTTCCGGGGGTGGTTCGCAACCTTCATCTACACCCATGAAAGATCCAAGTGATCCACTCGGAACTTCCTTTGCCGGACGACCGGCGAGGCCCGACGAACTCCCGGGGCCAAGCGCCCTCCCCATAACCTTTGAAGCGATCTCCGAAGGAGCCGGGGTAAAGCCCGTGACCCTGCGGGATGCCTTGATGAAAGCGGGCGATCTCAACGATTTGCCAATCACGCCACGTCCCCGCGTTCTCGGGAATTGGTTTCTTGAGGGCGACTTCGGCTACGTCTTCGCCCCTCGTGGACACGGAAAGACATGGATGGCGATGCTCATCGCCAACGCAGTCGCCGAGGCCGTCGCTCTCGGGAGTTGGGCCGCCGGAGCGAATCCCCTTCGAGTGGTCTACTTCGATGCGGAAATGAATCTTCCCGACGTGCAGGAGCGTGCGAAGCTCATCGGCATAGCCTCTCCTCGGTTCGAATGGCTTCAGAACGAACTTATCTTCAAAACACTCGAGAGATCCCTCAATATCGCGGACCCTGACGACCAGGATGCCATTGGAGACTTGTTGGGAGACGGTGACGTATTCGTCATCGACAACCTCTCCACGGCGGCGTTCGGGCTTAAAGAAAACGACAACGACGACTTCGATCAGCTCAAGAGTTGGTTCCTGCGGCTCCGGAATCGGCGTGTCTCAGTGATAATGATCCACCACGCCGGCCGCAACGGAGCGATGCGGGGCGGGAGTCGTCGCGAGGACATGGCTCACTGGATCCTCTCTCTCAAAGACGATTCTGAAGATGGAGGTACCACCGCGTTCGTGACCCAGTTCGTGAAATGCCGCAATTGCCCTTCGCTGGACGCTCCCCCGCTTCGATGGACCCTGGCCACGAAGGAAGGTTGCCTTTCCTACACCTGCAAGACGCATAATGGCCCGGAGGCCATGCTCTCGATGATTCGAGATGGGGTAGGATCGGCCTCAGATCTCGCAAAGGAACTCGGAGTTACCACGGGATGCGTTTCCAAGTGGGCAAAACGGCTCATCGAACAACGCATGATCGATAAAAGTGGCCGGGACTACATTCCGGTCAACTACGAAGAACCTGCACAGAAATGAGAGCGATGCGCCATCTCGAACCGCCTTGTTTCCAAACTCACCCCCTTGGGGCGTCATTGTGGAAACGGGCGGACAGTTTGAAAACCGGAATGGAAACGAACCGGAAACGAAGCCAGCAAATCGGAAACGAAGGAGCCATCAGGGAAACGAACGGAAACGAGCTCTTTCGATCGGGAAACGAAATCGGTTCGGAAACCCGCTCACTTCGTTTCCATCATCGCATCTGCGCGGAGGAAAGCGAATGAGCGACGAACCCAACGACTCACTCGACCTTTCCCGTCTGGAAAAACTGCGGCAACAGGCCGGCGGCAAGCTGATTGCCCGCTGTCCTGCCTGTGCCGAAGAGGGAGGCGACCGCAAAGGGAACCACCTCGCCGTTTTTCCCGATGGGCGTTTCGCCTGCGCGGCTCGTGCCGGGGACGAAATCCACCGCCGGGAAATCTTCGGTCTCGTGGGACTTCGACAACCAAGGCCCCCACAATTGGCGAGCCATTCGAGACGAAAGAACCTCAGTCGGACCTCTCGTCGAGCTGAAGGTCGTCCTACCGAGCCGACCCGTGAAAAAACTCGCGCCCATTGCAGGAAGCTGATCGAGCGCTGGAGATGGGCTCCGGAGGACATCTGGGACGACTCCCCCACCCGACCCAAACCGGCGGTCGATGACCCGCGCATCTTCTTGGCCGCCCTTTTTCCGCCCGAGGCCCGGCTCTGGACCGGGGCGGTTCACCATAGCGGTCCTGGTCATGAAGATAGATGGCGCACGATGGAGGAGTGGTTCGACTCGCCCGTCCAGGAACTGGGTCCGATGACCTGCCCCGCCACGTGGCGATCCGAAACCACCCATCGCCGTGCCGACAGCGTGGAGGCTTCCCCATATGTCGTCCTCGACTTCGACGGGCCGAAGGGCTGGAAGCCAACAGATTCGGAGGATGTGGTGAGGCATATTGCCGGTTCCATCGCTATCGTGCGATGGTTGAGAGAGTGCCGGTCATGGGAATTGGCCGCACTCGTCCAGACCGGATCAAAGTCGATCCACGCTTGGTTCCGGCAACCGGATCCTGACACTATCGAGTCACTGCGAAAACACACGGAAGACCTCGGGATCGACGCCGGGTTGATCGGCCATCCCGAGCACCCTTGCCGTTTGCCGGGTCAACGGCACGAGAAGACGGGGAGACTCTCGAGAACATTGTGGCTACAGTGATGGAGCTAAATAAACCTCTCGGCACGCTCGACGTGTGGTGCGTTCGTTGTCGGGCCATTCATCTTTCATCCGCATCATCCTCCTCGTTCTCCAAAACAAACTCCTCCTTCAAATATTCCATCACTAGTACATCGATCAACTAGTTTGTGTGCAATAAATCCTGGTATTCCTTAGTTAGTTCGATAATGCGGCGGAGTTTCTCCGGCCCTTTCGTCCAAACGAACGGGCCACAGGTCTTGTTATAGCTTTTGACGAATGCGTAAAGAAACTTGGTGAGCTCCGCCGCAGAGCGATGGACTGCTTGCTGAAGTCCCTGACGCGTTAAAATCGAGAAGAAACATTCCGCGAGATTCACCCAGCTCGCATGGGTTGGAGTGTAGTGGAAGCTCACCTGGGGGTGGTTCTCCAGCCATTCACGGGCAAGCACTCCTTTGTGCGTGTTCAGATTATCCATCACCACATACAGGCGCTTGCCGGGGTATTGACCGACCACCTGGTCCATGAACTTCACGAAGTCCACCGCCTTCCTGGTCTTGTTCACCCAAGTCGTGGCTTCGCCTGTTTGAATGTCGATTGTGGCCAACATAGTCCGCGTTCCGTGGCGGACGTACTCGTTGCTCACGCAACCGGGCTTACCGCCCCGTAGTTGAAGCATCGGTTGGGTCCGGTCGAGGGCCTGGATGCCGGTCTTCTCATCCATGCAGAGCACAATCGCATTCTCGGGCGGATTCATGTAGAGGCCGACAACTTCCAGCAGTTTCTCTTCGAATTGTGGATCGGGACTGAAATTGAATGTCCTGAGACGATGGGGCTGGAGGTCAAATTTCTTGAGGATGCCTTGAATGGTCGACTTGGGCATCTTCATGTGAATGGCCAGCAGGCAATGGCTCCACCTACCGTGGCCTTTTGGCGGCTTACCGCAGACTGCGGTGATGACCTGTTGGATTCGCGGGGGTTTGTGTTTGATCGGTTGCCCGGGGCGCGGCCTGTCTTGGAGTGCTTCAAGCCCTCCCTGGAGATAACGATTTCTCCACTTGGAAACTGAGTTGCGGTGGAGTCCGGTCCGCTTGATGATCTCCTCGTTGGTGAGACCTTCTCCTGCGAGAATGATAATCCGTGCACGCTCGGCGACACCTTGAGATACCGAGGTCTTCCGGCGCAGGAGTTCTTCAAGTTTCTCAATCTCAACGGACGTTAACTCAATGGGATCGGCAACAAATGGCATACTCTTTCATAGCACATACCTCGCCATTGCACAATAACTAATTGATCGGGGCACGAGCCATGGCTTCAGATCCGTACGGTGCAAAACGAACGCGGCGGCCCCCGCTCCAAAGTCGCGGTGTGTAAACGGGAACGCCGTTGATCCAGAACTCCCAAGACTCCCAAAACTCCCGCCCCTAAGGTGGGCTTTCTTCCCTTCTGGAGGGACGATTCCACTCCTGTGACCCGGCAAAAGTGTCACCGAAATCTCCCTCCCCTCCCCCTGCGGCTGTCCCACCCCCTCGTCGAATATAAGATGTCCGCAACTCTTCGGCGCCCGTCACTCCGGCCTTGCCGCACTCGCCGGGCGGGACTACAACAGATACCTCTTGCACCCTTCCAGGTCTTTCGTTACACCCTGTCCAGTCCCGCCCCAAAAATGGCCCTCAAGAAATCCGAACTTTACTCCTCCCTCTGGGCCTCCTGCGACGAGCTGCGGGGCGGCATGGACGCCAGCCAATACAAGGACTACGTCCTCGTGCTGCTGTTCATCAAATACATCAGCGACAAATACGTCGGGAAACCCTTCGCCCCGATCACCATCCCCGACGGGGCCGGCTTTGCCGACATGGTCGCGCTGAAGGGCTCCAAGGACATCGGCGACCTGATCAACAAGACCATCATCGGGCCGCTGGCCAATGCGAACAGCCAGCTTTCCCAGGCCGACTTCCCCGACTTCAACGACCCTACCAAGCTCGGGAGCGGGAAAGAGATGGTCGACCGGCTCACCAACCTCATCGGCATCTTCGAGCGACGGGAGCTCGATTTCTCGAAGAACCGGGCCGACGGCGACGACATCCTCGGTGACGCCTACGAATACCTGATGCGGCACTTCGCCACCGAGAGCGGCAAGAGCAAGGGCCAGTTCTACACCCCGGCCGAGGTCAGCCGCATCATGGCCCAGGTCATCGGGATCGCGGGAGCCGTGACCAGCCCCGACACCACCGTTTACGACCCCACTTGCGGATCCGGTTCCCTGCTGCTGAAAGTAGCCGACGAGGCCGGCACCGCCGTGTCCCTCTACGGACAGGAGAAGGACTCCGCCACCTCTGGCCTCGCCCGGATGAACATGATCCTCCACAACAACCCCACCGCAGAGATCAAGCAGGGTAACACCCTCGCCGACCCCCTCTTCAAGGACGAGCGCGGACTCAAGACCTTCGACTATGTCGTCGCGAATCCGCCCTTCTCTGACAAGCGCTGGGGCACCGGCCTTGATCCCGAGCACGATCCCTACGACCGATTCAGCGCCTTCGGCATCCCGCCGGGCAAGCAGGGGGACTACGCCTACCTCCTCCACATTGTCCGCTCCTTGAAGTCCACTGGCAAGGGGGCCTGCATTCTCCCCCACGGCGTCCTCTTCCGGGGGAATGCCGAGGCCGTCATCCGCAGGAACCTCATCCGTAAAGGCTACCTCAAAGGCATCATCGGCCTGCCCGCGAATCTCTTCTACGGCACCGGTATCCCCGCCTGCATCCTCGTCATCGACAAAGAGGATGCCCGGGAGCGTAAGGGCATCTTCATGATCGATGCCAGCGCCGGCTTCATCAAGGACGGCAACAAAAACCGGCTCCGCTCCCGCGACTTGCACAAGATCGTCGATGCCTTCACCAAAGGGGGCGAGATCAAGGGATACTGCCGCCTCGTGCCCTTCGACGAGATTGAGAGAAACGACTTCAACCTCAACCTTCCCCGCTACATCGACAACCGCGAGGCCGAGGATCTCCAGGACATCCGGGCTCACCTGCGGGGCGGTATCCCCGAGGCCGACCTTGAAGCTCTGTCTGCCTATTGGACAGTGTGTCCGGGGTTGAAGAAATCTCTTTTCCGGCGACGTCCACTACCGCCCCGGGAGACCAGAGGATTCCCGCCGGCATACTACGAGACCTGCTTCGAGCTCGACGGCGATCCCGCAGAATTACCCGAGACGTGGTCCATCGTCACCGCCTACGCCACCACCGGCGAGACGTGGACGGAGGCACAGAACGAGGCCGCCGACGCAGCCCTCGCCGCCGAACTCGTGGAGCGGGGGGTGGCGAAATGGCGTATCACCGGCTATTCACCCCGGACCGGTCATGCCGAGCCCGGTTGGGCCATCCCTATCGGAGCGGAGGAGGCCAAAGCTCTCGGGGAACGACACCGCCAGCACGCCGTCTACGTCGTGGAGGATGGCATATTGTCCCTGCGCCTGTGCAAAAACGATCATAAGGCGACCGTGGGACCGATCAGGGAGCGGATCCATCCCCGCACCCTCGCGCGGGTTCCCGGACCGGGCTACGTGGCCCTCGCCTGCGAAACCACCGCCCTCAAGGATACCGTCCGTGGAAATGCCGAGTTCACCACCTTTGTCGAGGGCACCCAGCAGCACTTCGCGACCTGGCGACACGCCTCCGCCGCCTCCCTCCGCCAGCTAGAACCCGGCTGCCATCCCAAGGAAGTCATCCACGACCTCTCCGAGGGCCTACTCGCCCACTACCTCGGCCAGGCGCTGCTCGATCCCTACGCCATCTATCAGCACCTCATGGACTACTGGGCCGAGACGATGCAGGACGATGTCTACCTCATCGCCGCCGACGGCTGGAAGGCCGAGCCGACCCGCATCATCGAGAAGGACAAGAAGGGCAGAGAGAAAGACAAGGGCTGGACCTGCGACCTCGTGCCGAAGTCCCTCATCGTGGCTCGCTTTTTCGCTGACGAGCAGGCGGCGATCGAGGCCCAACGGGCCCGGGTGGAGGCGATCTCTGCGGCTCTCGCCGAGTTGGAGGAGGAACATGGCGGCGACGAGGGCCACCTCGGTGGCTTGGAGAAAATTGCGAAAGCCGAGGTCGCCGCGCGGCTCAAGGAGATCGAGAAAGAAGCAACTGCCGTGCGGAAGGCGGCTGGCAAGAAAGTCGCAAAAGTGGCCGAAGCGGTCGTGCCCTACCGCGCCGAAGGAGAGGAAAAGACCGAGGTCGAGGTGCTGCTCGAATGGCTGAACCTAAACACCGCCGAGGCTGCCGGGAAGCGGGCCATCAGGGAGGCTGAGGATGAACTCGATCGGTTCGCCTATGACAAGTATCCGTCGCTGAGTGAGGACGAGGTCAAGACCCTGGTGGTCGATGACAAATGGCTCGCCACCCTCGACACCGCCATCCACGGCGAGATCGACCGCATCGAGCAGGCCCTCAACGGGCGGGTCAAGGAACTCGCCGAACGCTACGAGGCGCCGCTCCCCGAGATGACCGGTCGGGTCGCCCAACTGGAGGAAAAGGTGGCCGCCCACCTGCAACGCATGGGATTCGCATGGAACTGAAACCCGGATACAAGCAGACCGAGGTCGGAGTGATCCCGGAGGATTGGGAAGCCCGCCCGGTGAGATCAGCATGCAAGCTGATCAATGGTCGTGGATTCAAACCGTATGAATGGCGAACAAGCGGCCTGCCAATCATCCGGATTCAAAACCTGAACGGATCGGATGACTTCAACTACTTCGATGGTCACTACGCCAAAAAACTCGAAGTTGAGAATGGGCAACTGCTATTCGCTTGGTCGGGGAGCCGCGGAACCTCCTTCGGGCCGCACATCTGGAGCGGCACTCTCGGCTTACTCAATTACCACACGTGGAAGCTTCAAGTTGATGAACGGGCAATTTCTCAAGCCTATTTTCTTCACGCCCTCAAAAAGCTGACGACGTTTATCGAAGACAATGCCCACGGTGCGTCGGCATTGGTTCACACGCAGAAATGGGAAATGGAAGGCTTCGAGTTCCCTTGTCCCCCCACCCTCGCCGAACAAGAAGCCATCGCCGAGGCCTTGAGCGATGCGGATGCCTTCATCGAATCCCTGGAGCAACTCATCGTCAAAAAACGCCAGCTCAAACAAGGGGCCATGCAGGACCTCCTCACCGGCAAGAGGCGACTGCCGGGGTTTGAGGGGGAGTGGGAGGTGACTTCGCTTCTGAAGTTGGCAGACGGAAAGAAGGAGCTTTTTGATGACGGGGACTGGATCGAGGCGGAGCACATCAAGACCGAAGGAATCCGTTTGGTTCAGACTGGTAACATTGGAATCGGCCGGTTTGCGGAGAAGGAGCTCAAAAAATACATTTTTGAGAAGTCATTCACCTCGCTCCGTTGTAAGGAGCTGAGGGAGGGTGATCTTCTGATTTGCCGACTGGCCGAGCCTGCTGGCAGGGCGTGCGTGTTGCCCGATATTGGAGAGGAGCGGATCGTGACCTCAGTCGATGTTACGATTTTCCGACCGCCTGCTGGGGTGGCGAACAGGATCTACTTAGCTAATCTCTTCTCAACATTGGATTGGTTTAAATCGGTGAGTGATCGGAGCGGGGGGACAACACATAAGCGGATTTCCCGTGGTGCACTTGGTCGCCTATCGATAACCCTCCCAACCGTCGCCGAACAAACCGCCATCGCCGCCATCCTGAGCGACATGGACGCAGAGATCGCCGCCCTCGAAGCCAAGCTGTCCAAAGCCCGGCAGGTGAAGCAGGGCATGATGCAGGAACTCCTCACCGGAAAAACGCGGCTCGTTTAAAACCGAATTTTCCAACCCCATACCACGACTATGCCCACCAAAAATACAGCCAAGAGAGCCACCTCCAAAACAAAATTAGCGGCAACGAAGGTGCCGCGAAAATCCGCAACCGAAAAAGCCGTTGCGCCCGCTGACGCGGCGACCAAAAAGGATTCCACAAACAAACAAGAATCCGCATCAAGTAAACGGCGGAAGCCTAGCGCCACCCCGAAGCCGAAAATTACGGCCAGGAAGGTCCAGGAAAGCAAGGCCTTCGCCGAGGCTCGCACCAAGGCCGAGAAATATGCGAAGGACCCCAAAAAAATGGGAACGCTATTCGAAGAAGCGGCGGAAAAGGTCAGGAATGCGAACAAAGGACCGTTCGGTGAGACCTGGGCCTATCTTCAAGCAATGATCCGTCTCATTCGAGCCTACGCGAATGGCAGCTACCGCGATATCCCCTGGGCCAGTCTTGTTCTTATCGTGTTAGCCGTTATCTATTTTGTTTCCCCTGTCGATCTCATCCCCGACATTATTCCGGTGATCGGATTATTGGACGACGCTCTGGTTGTAGGCCTGGCTCTGAAGCAGGTGAAAGCGGACCTCGACGACTTTATGGAATGGGAGTTGAGCAATGCCTGAAATGAAATCCCGGGGCCGCAGCATTGATCTTATCCAAAATTTCTGCCGTGTCGCCATCGGCACCGTGCTGACGGATGCGGAGCTAACGGAGCTAGAGCATCGGCAACCCCAGCCCCACGCCGTGAAGCAAGGTATGATGCAGGAACTCATCACCGAAAGGGTGCGCCTGATATGAAGGAGGAGATGATCGATGGCGTCACGTACCGACTACCCGGCGGGCTGAATGAGTTTCAGGCGCGGATGTACGTGCATCTGATCAACTGGAAGTGGAAGCACATCACGCGCGAGCCCGGTTACAACCAATACAAGGGCCGCCTAATTCCTTACGACGCCATTCTTCCAGATACTCTGCGCGACAAGCTCCCACTGGTCTATCCCTCCATCATCGAAGCGCTAGCCGAGCATGAAAAACGATTCGCTTTCCGGCGGCACACGCTTTTCCATCACATGGCCAGCTCTCAAGCGGCGAACATCAATCTCTTCCTGCCCATTCTCCGCCACTCCAGGGTAAACGAGATCTTTCGTTCCCTTATTCCGCGCTTCGGACGGCTGGCGACCGACCATCTCGATCACGGTTATCAGATCGAGTTCTGGGATGCGGGGCACGGCGGCAAGGGCGTTCTTGGCGATAAGAACAAGACCTCCGGCACCGATAGCGATTTGGCCATCGCCTTCTACAACAATGACGACGAACTCTGTCTCTGGCTCATCGAGCATAAGCTGACTGAAAAGGAGTTCACCCCCTGTGGAGGATACCGCAGCAAGGGACGCAAGGCGATCCATGACTGCACCCGTAGTTATTCTGAAATTCTGGAGAACAAGGACCTCTGTTTCCATCACGAGTCCCTGCAGCGGCGCTACTGGACGATTACGGAGGAGAACCCGGCCGTGTATCCAAACCACGAGGATTTTGACGAATGCCCTTTCAAGGGAGGTATGAACCAGCTTTGGCGGAACCAGCTCTTGGGGCTCGGCGGCGTGCAGGACGAGAAGCAACCATTCCAGCGAGCGCACTTTTCAGTCGTGAAACACCCGGGCAACCTCGCTTTGGACCCTGACATCGCAGACTACCGGAGATTGACCGGTAACAACCCGGATTTCTCGGTGCTCACCTCAAACGATATCGTCAGCGCCGCTGAAGCGATCGGGGATTCTGAAATACTCGTCTGGGCAACCTGGTATCGAGATCTTTACTGTCTATAGAAAAACCGAATGAAGCAATGCAACCGAGTCATCGCCGAACGCAGCAGCGCCCACGCGAAGCAGTGTTTCGAGGAGAGCTTCATTGGGATCAATTTCTATCGCAACGAGCTGCATTTTAGACAAACGAATCAGGGAGAATGAGCACCGCCGCCGAATTTGCATCTCGCGAACAGGGATATTCAAGCGCTCCCGTTTCCCGCGTCGACCTTCCCTTCAGGCTGAGCCGGTTGCCGCAGAAAAGGGCACACATGTGCACGCTCGGCTACGAGGGGACAGGATACTGGGCGGATGTTAAACTCGACCTGGCCCCTCCCGTGCAGAGAAGGCCATGGTGGAGTGTTTGGTCATTCACACATGAGAGTGCCTGGGATGGTCCTTCGAACAATTACGCGGGGCAGCCGGTAGCGTTCCTGCAATCAGTGGATGGCGATTCGGAAAGTGACGTCGCTCTCTACCTTCTCATGAAGGTCGTAGAAATGTGCAGCCTCGGCTGCGAGGAGATTAGATCAGGGACGCTTGATGAACTTCAAATTCAAGCAGCCCTTCTGGCATTGGATAATGGAGACTGCGATTCTGGTGCCAAGGGTGCTCTAGACGTCGATCAACGTGAACAGATCATTGCGTGCGCTCTGCCCGACCTGCGTGAGATCGTTTCAGAACGATTGGGTCAGCTGCAGCATAAGAAGGGATGACATGAGCACCGCCGCCACCCAGAGTCCCAAGTGACTCGAAGAACTTTTTGAATCGAAATTAAATTAGTGTGATGACCACCATCGGCAAACCAGAACGCGCCACCCAGGACCGGGTCGTCAAGCTATTCACCGAATCGCTCGGCTACGCCTACCTCGGCAGCGGCTCCGATCGGTCCGGCAACAGCAACATCGAGGAACGCCTGCTCGCCACCAACCTGGCGAGTCGCGGCTATTCCCAGGCCGCGATCAATGGGGCCCTGCACAAGCTCCGCACCGAGGCCGGAAACAAGAGCCGGAAACTCTACGACAACAACGCGGCGGTCTACGAACTCCTCCGCTACGGAGTGCAGGTGAAGACCGAGGCCGGTGAAGACACCCGGACAGTCCACCTGATCGACTGGAAAAATGGCCAAAACGACTTCGGGATCGCTGAGGAGGTGACCTTGCACGGCAGTCAGGAACGTCGCCCCGACCTCGCGCTCTACGTGAACGGCATCGCTCTCGGGGTGATCGAGCTGAAGGGCAGCCGGACCACCATCGGCGACGGCATCCGGCAGCTGATCTCCAACCAGAAGCCCGAGTTCAACGAGTGGTTTTTCACCACCGTTCAGCTCGTCTTCGCGGGAAGCGATTCAGAGGGGCTCCAATACGGCACCACCGGCACCCCGGAAAAGTTTTTCCTGAAGTGGAAGGAAGACGAGAACGACAACGAAGGCTACAAGCTGGACAAATACCTGCGGAAGATGTGCGCGAAGGAGCGGTTCCTCGAGCTGATCCACGACTTCATCCTCTTCGATGGCGGGGTGAAGAAAGTGCCTCGGGTGCACCAGTATTTCGGGATCAAGGCCGCCCAGGCCAAGGTCTCGCGCAAAGAGGGCGGCATCATCTGGCACACCCAGGGCAGTGGGAAGAGTATCGTCATGGTCCTGCTGGCGAAGTGGCTCCTCGAAAACAATGCCGACGCACGGGTCGTCGTGGTGACGGACCGCGACGAACTCGACAAGCAGATCGAGAAGGTGCTGAAGCAGTCCGGTGCCGTCCCGAAAGACGACGAGGTGAGAGCGTCCAGCGGTCGTGATCTGGCGGAGAAGCTGGGGCGGCCGACGCCGCGACTGCTTTGCTCGCTGGTTCACAAGTTCGGTCGCCGGGATGTGGACGATTTCGACGCCTACATCAAGGAGCTGGAATCTCAGCCCAGTGCCACCGTGGGTCAGGTCTTCGTCTTTGTGGACGAGTGCCACCGCACCCAGAGTGGACGGCTGCACAAGGCGATGAAGGCCATGATGCCGAATGCCGTCTTCATCGGCTTCACCGGCACGCCACTCCTGAAGAAGGACAAGACGACCACGCTGGAGGTCTTCGGGCACTACATCCATACCTACAAGTTCAGCGAGGCGGTGGAGGACGAGGTCGTCCTGGACCTCATCTACGAAGCCCGCGACATCGACCAAATACTCGGGTCGGAAGAGAAGATCGACGCCTGGTTCGAGGCCCAGACCAAGGCTTTGAACGACTGGCAGAAGAACGAGCTGAAGAAGAAATGGGGCACGATGCAGAAGGTGCTCAGCTCGAAATCGCGGATGGAACGCGTGGTGAGCGACATCCTCCTGAATTTTGCAACGAAACCCCGGCTCAGCAGCGAACGGGGCAATGCCATCCTCGTCGCGAGCAGCATCTATGAGGCCTGTCGCTACTACACCCTGTTCCGCAAGACGCCGCTGAAGGAACGGTGTGCGGTGGTGACCTCGTACAACCCCATGGCGAAGGACGTATCCAAAGAGGACACGGGTGCCGACACGGAAACGGACAAGCAGTTCATCTACGAGACCTACACCAAGCTGCTCGAGGCCGTGGACGCCAAGGCCGGGAAAAGCAAGACGGAGACCTACGAGGACGAGTCGAAGCGGCTCTTCACCAACGCGCCGGCGAGGATGAAACTGCTCATCGTAGTGGACAAGCTGCTCACGGGCTTCGACGCCCCACCCTGCTCCTACCTCTACATCGACAAGTCGATGCAGGATCACGGGCTCTTCCAGGCGATCTGCCGCACCAACCGTCTCGACGGAGCAGACAAGGACTTCGGCTACATCGTCGACTACAAGGATCTCTTCAAGAAGGTGGAAGATGCCATCTCCGTCTATTCTTCGGAACTGGACCACAGTGCCGGAGGAGCCGACCCGGAGGTGATGGTGCAGGATCGACTCAAGAAGGGAAAGGAACGCCTGGAGAGCGCGATCGAGGAACTCGAGCTACTCTGTGAACCGGTGAAACCGCCGAAAGGCGAACTGGAATACATCCATTATTTCTGTGGGAATACAGAAATCGCCACCGACCTGAAAGAGCGTGAACCACAGCGTGCCGCCCTCTACAAGGGAACCGTGGCGCTCCTGCGAGCCTACGCCAACATCGCCGACGACCTGGACTCGGCGGGCTTCGGTGCCACGGCCCAGTCCAAGATCAAGGGCAGGGTGGACCACTACGTGAAGCTGCGGGATACGATCAAGCAAGCCAGCGGGGAGAGCCTCGACCTGAAGGCCTACGAGGCCGACATGCGGCACCTCATCGACACCTACATCGAAGCAAAGGATCCGCGGAAGATCTCCCCCTTTGACGATATGCCTCTCCTCGAATTGATCGTCAAGAGCGGTATCGCCGATGCGATCGGGACAAGGCTGGGCAATCTAGGCGGCAACAAAGACGCCATCGCCGAGACGATCGAGAACAACGTCCGCAGCAAGATCATCAAAGAGCAGCTCAACGATCCGGCATTCTTTGAGAAGATGTCCACGCTATTGGACGAGATCATCGCCGAGCGGAAGCGCAAGGCCATGGAATACGAGAAGTATCTCAAGCAGATCGCCGCCCTCGTGGCGACAGTGGAGGCCGGCTACGAAGACGACATCCCCGACGTACTGAAAAAGAGCGCTGCGGTGAGAGCTCTCTACAACAACCTGAAGGACGGGAAGGGAACGAATGGATTCATCGCCGCCGATCGTCCTGCCCCAACCTATGGCTCACAACCTGATCCGGCGCTTCAACTGGCGCAAGACCTCGACCAGGTCGTGCGCCAGGTGAAAATGAATGGCTTCCGGGGGAACCAGGCCAAGGAGAATGTGATCAAGGCCGCCATCTATCCCCTGCTCGGGGACGACATCGCCGAAGTGGTGCGGATCTTCGAGATCATCAAGCAGCAGACGGAATACTGATGAGTTCCTCCATGCAGATCGGAGACCTCGATGTCGAAGTGGTGCGGAAGGACATCAAGAATGTTCACCTCAGCGTTCTGCCGCCGGTCGGTCGTGTGCGGATCTCAGCGCCGAGGCACATCACACTCGACACCCTGCGGGTCTACGCCGTATCGAGACTCCAGTGGATCCGCAAGGAGCAGGAGAAGCTGCAGCGGCAGGTCCGGGAAACTCCCCGCGATTACATCGACCGCGAGAGTCACTATGTCTGGGGCAAGCGGTATCTCATGACGGTGGTGGAGAGGGACGGGCCACCGAAGGTCGAGCTGGTTCACCGCAAGATGCTCCTCCATGTGCGGCCCTCGACTGACCTGGAGAAGCGTGAGGCAATCCTGGCGCAGTGGTATCGGGATCTACTCAAGGTGGCAGTGCCCCCTCTGATCGCCCGGTGGGAGCCGATGCTGGGAGTTGAAGTGAAGCAATTCTACGTCCAGCACATGAAGACGAAGTGGGGCGGTAGTAGTCCCGACCGCGGAACGATCCGGCTCAACACCGAACTCGCCAAGAAACCGCCGGAGTGCCTCGAATACCTCGTCGTCCACGAGATGACTCACTTCCTCGAACCAACCCACAACGAACGCTTCGTCGCCCTGATGGATCGGTTTATACCTAACTGGCGGCATCGCCGCGATGCGCTGAACCGGCTGCCTGTCCGGCACGAGAAGTGGATCTATTGAGCCCGCCCCCCTATTCCTTGATGCCGAGAGCCTCCAGACCACTCTCCATCCGGGGCAGTCGAATGCGTTCCCCGAGAGGTAGCGCGTCGCCCCGCGTTCCGAGTTGGCGGTTATACCATTCAAGCGAATCGTCCAGGACCACCTCGTAGGCACGTGAGATGGGCAGCAGGCGGGCACGGTCAATCTGGCATTTCATAAAGAAGGTGGCAGCGTCCGAGTTCTCGATCGCAATCCGGTGGTTACGGATCTCGCGGAGGCATTTCCCATAGGATGCCACATACAGCTTCAGCATGTCGTGGTTGCTGACGCCGATGTTGCTCTTTCCCTTTTCCGTGAGCAGTTTATCGAGCTGTCTCAGTTCGCGCACGACGATGTGGTCCGGGGACTCTTTCAGGAGGTCGTTCACGGTGTAGCCACCCATCACGATCTTGTCCAAATCGACGAAGAGCCCTCCCTTCGTCGGGATGAGAGTGTCCAGGAGACCAAGGAGGCGGGTGTTGCGCCGCAACATCGCCATCACGAGTCGCTGTCGGTAGAGTGCCTCGAAAGAGGTCGGCACGAAGCTGACCCCGGCAAGACCTGCGCCCATGTTGATCCCTTCGCGGACCTCCTCAGCCTCGCGGCTCCAGAGGCGCGCCAGTGAATTTCCGTCATCGTAGGCGCCCCAGGTGAGGATGCCGATCACCGCCCACGTTTCCAGATCCACGATGGGACTGCCACTGTTGCCGGGCTGCGTCGGGGCATTGTGGACTAGGATGTGATCAGGCTCGACCCCGGTGATCGAACCTTCGAGCTTGGTGATCTCGCCTCGCCCCTTCGTGTTGCCGGTGACGAGGATGCGACGATCGACAAAGGTGCTCTCGACCCGTCGGGGGTCGAGGGAGAGAGCCTTCTCTTCATAGGCTGGAAGACGGAGGCGCACAACGTCGCCGCCGCGTTTCGCATCGAGCCAGTGTGCCTGCCCGTCGCCGGCGATCTCGACGCTGACGAATCCCGAATACTCTTTTCCGGCCTGATCGTAGATCCGGAACTCCCGGGTTCCGTCGAAATTGTGCGCGTTGCTGTAGACGTAGGTGACACCCTCCACGTTGCAGAGGAAACCAGTCCCGCTCCCGGTAAGTCCCTCTTCGCCATCCTCGCGGACGCCTTCGGAAATTTCGATGAAAAGCGAACAGGCGGCGACCTCCTCTGCGTTAGCAGGCATCCAGGACGATCCGGTTCCGACTGCCGTCGCGGCGGCGCTGCCTCCTCCTGCGGTCACTGAGCCCGGCGACATTGATCCCGTCTCAGGAAGGGGCGAAGTCGGCACGGTGCCTCTCATCTGTCGGAAAGCCATTGCCGCCGCCGGATCGTAGCCATGCCTTTCCTGAATCTCCTTCGAAAGGTCGGTGAAAAGCACCTTCGAGACGCCGCCGTCATGCGAGAGAAGCAGCCCGTCCGGTTCGACGGACTTAATCCGTGCGCCGAGATACTCCTTCCCCGACGTTGTCTGTATCGTCTCGGCAGGCCCCGCAGCGGCCGTGGCGACCATCGCCGTGCCCGCTCTCCATTGCCCCGCCTCACGCACAAAACCACGCGCGCCGGAATCAACGATGCTCTTCAACTCCGTCGCGAGAGGGAGCAACGTCGCGCGAAAGTGCGGATAGGTCTCCAGCAGCTGCGAGAGCGTGTCGAGCGTTTCCTCGATTTGCGCGAACTGCTGGGGATAGACGAGGTCCCCGCGTAGAGAAGGTATCGCAATCCGCTCCACGATGGACTTTTTGACGATACGTTCTTTTGCCCCCTCGCCCACCCCGACGTTCACGATCACACCGAAGTCATCGTAGGTGAGGGCAAGGAGTGCCCGGGCAAGGAGGTGGTTCTCGTAGTCGTTCACGATCACGACATATTTCACCTCGTCTTCTGCGCTACGGGCCAACGGGCAGGCAAGCATCGCGAGGTTCCACGTGATGAGGGTAATGGGCAAATTTGGACGGCGAAAGGCAAAGAAGGGACGCGAGGACGAATTCATGTTCATAGAAGGCACGTATTTCCGATGAGACGGCAGGCGGGAACATCTCCCGATGACCGACACAGAAACCGGTGAGTTCAACCTACTCTTCCAGATGGACAGCGGCGGGGTGACCCCCATGCGATATTCCAGAAACTTTCATCGGTTTTGATGAACCGTCGCAGAGCGAAAGAGCATGAAGTTTGTTCACGGGACTATCGCGAAGCGTCACGGCAAACTCTTTTCAATTGAGACAAAAACTGGCACCAGACAGAAGTCGAAAAATCTTCCCCCGAAGGCACCGGAAGCGTTACAAAATTTCGATTCCAAGGGAAGTAGCGATGTTCTCAGTCGCGGATTTACATGACGCGCCGGGCGAAGTGAGAGTGCATCCAACAGCTCCACCGCTAAAAATTGGGACCGAAAAAGTGCAAGCAGAGTGCAAGCGCAGAAAACAAACGCCTCGAAGGAGGCTCCGATGAAACACACAACTCCCTGATTAAGAAGATGGTGGGCAGAGAAGGATTCGAACCTTCGAAGGCATAGCCAGCAGATTTACAGTCTGCCCCGTTTGACCGCTCCGGAATCTACCCGTAACACAAATTGGCGGGGTGAGCCGCCGCACTGCGAGG
>Ga0335398_10003811_pt1 | contig 21662 bp, 19 predicted proteins | sample BON03_FD_205742 | JGI IMG/M metagenome (GOLD analysis project Ga0335398, IMG submission 205742) | Freshwater microbial communities from Lake Bonney liftoff mats and glacier meltwater in Antarctica - BON-03 (spades assembly) (version 2) | ecosystem: Environmental > Aquatic > Freshwater > Ice >... | reverse complement strand
AATCACAAATTATGAGGCGCAGCAGTATCGCTTATTCATAAATACTTCAAATGTCTAGCTGCTAGGCATTTTTAATGCTCAAAATGAAGGCATTTATTACTGTTAGAAAAAATTTGTTATGCACCCGAAAGCCTTGGAAGCCGACTTGTTCGCATTTTGTTTTTTGTCTCTTCGCTGGCATCAACTTTTTCTGTGTCTGCGCTTGGTTCCTCGGTTTCGGCATTCAGCGGCAGGCTGAAGACAGACCCCGTGCCTTCTTCACTTTCAATGAGATTTCAGCCAAGCCGCAGTAAAGCACGGGCACGACAAAGATAGTGATCACGGCGAGCAACATGCCACCGAAGGATGGGATGGCCATGGGCACCATAATATCGGACCCCCTACCCACCGAGGTGAGCACGGGCAACAAGGCCAGGATCGTGGTTGCACTCGTCATCATAGCCGGGCGCACCCGACGGTCTCCGGCTTCAACTGTGGCGGCACGGATTTCTTCGATGCTCTTCGGATTCTTTTCGCGGAAGATCTGCTGGAGGTAGGTGCAAACAATTACACCGTTATCCGTGGCGATACCGAACAGCGCGAGGAAGCCGACCCAAACCGCTACACTCAGATTGATCGTCCCCATCTGGAACAGGCTCCGTAAGTTGTGCCCAAAGAAGTCGACATCTAGAAACCACGGTTGCCCGTAAAGCCAGAGCATAATGAACCCCCCAGACCAAGCGAAGAGAATGCCGGAGAAGACCAAAATCGTGGTCGAAACACGCTTGAACTGAAAATACAGAATCAGCCAGATGGCAAAGAGTGCAATCGGCAGCACGACCCGCAGCTTCTTCTCTGCCCGCACTTGGCTCTCGTAGCTACCGGTAAACTTGTAGCTGACGCCCGCCGGAATATTCAGCTCTCCACTTTTGATTTTCTCTTGGAGAAAAGCCTGGGCCTGTTCGACCACTTCGACTTCGGCAGTGCCATCCTGCTTGTCAAAAATGACATAGCCGACGAGGAAAGTATCTTCACTCTTAATCACCTGTGGGCCACGCGTATAGCGAATCTCGGCCAACTCTCGCAGCGGTATTTGCGTGCCATCGGGCGCAGCCACCAGAACGTTTTCGATCGATTCGATACTATCCCGAAGCTCGCGCATGTAGCGCACGCGCACGGGGTAACGTTCGCGACCTTCCACCGTCTGAGTGATCATTTTTCCTCCGACAGCGACTTCGATCACATCCTGCACCATCTTAATCTTGATGCCATAGCGGGCGATGGCATCTCGATCAATGTCGATCTCCAGGTAAGGCTTTCCAACAATGCGGTCGGCAAACACCGCCGCGGGCTTAATCGAAGGCACTTGTTTCAAAAATCTTTCCATATCGAGCGCGACCGTTTCCAAGGTCTCCAGGTCGGGCCCATAAACCTTCAGTCCCATCGGTGCACGCATGCCGCTTTGTAGCATGACGATGCGCGCGGCGATCGGTTGCAACTTAGGCGCGGACGTTGTCCCGGGTATTTGGGCGGCTTGGATGATTGCATCCCAGATATCGTCGGGGCTTTTGATCTCGTCACGCCACTGGCGGAACGGTCGTCCATCGTCGTCCGGGATCAGCTCACCACTCGCATCACGCTCAAAATCGTCAGCAGAACGGTCATAGGCGAAGGTTAAAATCCGTCCTTCATTATCTGTAACGTATTCCGATTTATAATTAATAATGGTTTCAATCATCGAGATTGGCGCGGGATCGAGCGGACTCTCGACCCGCCCGAGCTTACCCACCGCAGACTCGACTTCGGGGATCGCATTGATCGCCATGCCTTGCTTACTCAGCACATCCATGACTTCACCAATGGAGGCATGCGGCATGGTCGTCGGCATCAGCAAGAAAGAGCCTTCATCGAGATCCGGCATAAACTCTTTACCCAGCCCTGGCACGGCATGCGCCATTTTGACGAAAGGTTTCGAGCTTTGAACCGATTCCGGCATCCACCCAAACAGGCTTCCAAAACCGAGCCATACGGCGAATCCGAACAGGATGATCAATGCGCTGAAGGCGAGAAAGGCTGTCTTCATTCGAAGAAGCACTGCCAATATGCGGGCATAAAAACGGATAAAGATGTAGAAAAACCCGAGCAATCCACCGACCGTGATCAGCACGAAGAGTATATTGTGGAAATGCTGTTCGGGGCCGAGCGGCTTCCAGTCCGCAGCCAGCCAGAGAGCCACCAAGACCGCGACTACGAAGTTGAAAATAAAGAAGGTGCTGCGCTGGACTTTCTCTGGAATCTTCGGGCTACTGATGTGGAATGCGGCAATCGCGACGGCTAGCGCGCCCAACCACCAAGGGAACCAGCTAATGAAAAAGGCACCCAGCAATCCGGCCACACCGACTCCGACCCAGAGCCCCAGCTTAGCCAGGTGCGATTTATAGCGCCCCGCAATGAACCAATGCGCGAGCGGTGGAATAATCGTCAGAGCGACCACAATGGAGCCAATCAGAGCGAAGGTTTTTGTATACGCGAGTGGGCGGAATAACTTACCTTCTGCCGCCTCCATTGTGAAGACTGGCAGGAAGCTGATGATGGTGGTGAGGACGGCGGTGACGACTGCGCCACTTACTTCCGTGCAGGCACGATAGACGATCTCGAGGGAGGATTTTTGGGAGCGTCCGGCTCTGTCCAGACAGTCTTGCGCGTTCGCGGACGAGACGGAGCTCGTCCCTCCATTTTTTTCGGCGTCCAGATGCTTCAATATATTTTCAATGAGCACGACCCCCATGTCCACGATCGTGCCGATGGCAATGGCGATACCGGAAAGCGCGACCACGTTGGCATCCACTCCGAAAAGTTTCATACCGATGAAAGCAAAGAGGACGGCCAGTGGTAGCACACCCGAGATGAGCGCGGCACTGCGCAAATGCATCACCATCAAGACCACCACAATGATGGTCACGAGTATCTGCTGACGCACCGCATCTTCGAGAGTGCCGAGGGTTTCGTGAATCAGCCCGGATCGATCGTAGAAGGGCACAATTTCCACTTGGCTCACGGTGCCGTCCTCCAAGGTCTTCTTGGGCAGACCGGATGAAATTTCCGCGATCTTGGCTTTAACCCGTTTGATCACCGCCAGTGGATTCTCTCCATAGCGAGTCACGACGACCCCGCCGACGGCTTCAGCACCTGCTTTGTCCAGCGCGCCTCGTCGGAGCGCAGGCCCGTATTCAATGTTTGCGATCTCATCAAGTGTGATGGGCACATTATCACGCTGAGTGATCACGGTCTTTCGCAGGTCATCTAAATTCTCAATGAAGCCGAGCCCTCGAATCACATATTCGACTTTATTGATCTCAATCGTGCGCGCACCCACATCAAGATTGCTGCCACGGACCGCCTCGAAGACTTCGTGCAGTGCTATATTGTAGGTCCGCAAGGCGTCCGGATCGACGTCAATTTGGTATTCCTTGACATAACCACCAATGGAAGCGACTTCCGCCACTCCATCGACCCCTTGAAGCGCATAGCGCACAAACCAGTCCTGCGTGCTCCGAAGTTCTTGCAGATCCCAACCTCCCGTCGGTGCCCCTTCCGGGTTCATGCCTTCGAGCGTATACCAGAAGACTTGCCCCAACGCGGTGGCATCGGGGCCGAGCGTCGGCGAGACGCCCTGTGGCAGGGTGCCGGATGGTAGGCTATTGAGTTTTTCGAGGATACGACTACGCGTCCAGTAGAACTCGGCATCCTCTTTGAAGATGATGTAGATCGAGGAGAACCCGAACATCGAGTAACTCCGAATCGTTTTCACCTGCGGCAGGCCGAGTAGGGCAGTCGTCATCGGATACGTGATCTGATCTTCGATATCCTGCGGCGAGCGCCCCATCCATTCGGTGAAGACGATTTGCTGGTTTTCACCAATGTCAGGAATCGCATCGACCGGCACCGGATCACGCGGCAGCAGATCTGACTCCCAGTCGAAAGGAGCCACCGCGATGCCCCAGACAATCAGGGCGACCGTGAAAAGAACGACGACGAGTTTATTCTCGAGGCAGAAACGTATGAGGGAATTGATCATGATTTATTAACCACAGAAGACACAAAAATCACAAAATGAACTTTTTAACTTGGAACTTCGGTGCACCAAAGTTCATGAGAATGCCATGTCTAACATTTGATGTTTTCAGATAAGAAAGTATCTGCGCTTGATGATTGTCATGGATGCTCTTTGTCGCCTTTAGCTCGACGATCATAGCATCTTCAACCCAAAGATCTGCGTAGTATTCTCCCACGATACTTCCGTCCTCATCGATTACATTCAGCGGATGTTGTTGGATCACTTTGAGTCCCTTTTTTCTTAAACGATTAGCCAAAGAGTTTTCATAAACTTTTTCAAGGTATCCATTTTTGAAATAGACGTGCGCTTCATATGCCGTTTGACGAATTGTATCTGTTAGTTCTTGTGTATTCATTTTGTGCCTTCTGTGTTTTTTGTGGTTAATTTATTTTCTCTTTCACTTCACCGCACTTGAGCATCATCGCGCCGAAGTAGGGGTTTTGTAGGGGCTCGCTGGTTTGCAACCAGTCGGCACCGCGATCTCCGTAAACCATCGGGCAATGCATTATGATTAGTTCACTATCAAACGAAGCTGGGTTGGCCTTGGCCGCAGTAATCATGGCATTGGACAGCGTTTCAAAATTCGGTTTTCGGAATGCATCGAGCGTTTCTGCCGCCAGCATATCGTGCAACATTTCGGGTAAGCTCCCGCTATGCCCCGTGATTTCCATCATGGCTTTGGCCTGAGCCTTGGCAGTGTCAAGATCGTCGCCAGCCAGTGCCGACTGCATGGCCAAGTAGGGCGAAAGCAGTTTCGGAGCAATATCCTCCGCAATCTCAAGCATCGCCATACCTGCGTGCGGGGAGGGGACAGTCTCGCCACTAGCGGGTGCTTCGCCTCCGTGATTATGCCCAGGCATTGAGCCACCGCCAGCGGGATTCATCATACTGGGTTTGGCTTGAATTTGCAGAGCACTATCGATTTTGAAGGCACCGTTGGTCACCACGCGGTCGCCCGCCTCCAGCCCGGCAGTAACGAGGTAGAAATCGCCGGCCCGAGGGCCGAGCACAATTTCGCGACCTTCGTAAGTCGGTCTTTCGACATTCGGCTTCTCGACATAGACGACGGCACGTTTACCGGTGCGGAGAACGGCGGAAGTCGGCACAATGAGTGGTGCGGACTTAGTCGCGTTATCGACATAACCGAGCTCCTCGGCGGGCACGAGATCCATGCCACACACATCACACTGACCGGGGCCATCTTTGACTACTTCAGGGTGCATGGGGCTAATCCATTTACCTGCGAATTCCGGCGCGTAAACTTTACCATCCTCAGCGAGACGCGAAGTTACAATGCTACGCACGAACATACCAGGCTTTAGCTTGCCATCAGGATTCGGCACGTTGACGCGGATCGGCACCGTGCGTGTCTTACGATTGACCTCAGGTTCAATAAAAGCAATTTGACCGTGGAAGGTTTCACCCGGCATGGCTTCCACTGTGAAGGTCACATCCTGACCGTAACGCAGCCAAGGCAAGTCAGACTCGTAAGCATCCAGATACGCCCAAAGGCTACTCAGGTCGACGATCTTGAAAAGCGGTTCCCCCGTTTTTACGTAGTCGCCTTCCTTTACATTTTTCGTCACCACGACTCCACCGATAGGCGCCTTGAGAACAAAAGAATCCTTAGCTTCGCCCCGCTCAATGATCGCATCAATCTGCTCGGGCACGAGATCCCACAGTCGTAATTTCTCACGGGCTGCATTGGTGATTGAGCTGTTCGGATCGGCGCGATAGGAGGTCAGTAATTCGCGCTGAGCGGAAAGTAAATCAGGGCTATAGACTTTCGCGAGATGATCGCCTTTCGCCACAGCGATCCCCTTGTAGTTGACAAACAGTTCGTCAATCCGGGCGGGAAAGCGCGCGGTCAAAGACTTTTCAAGTGTCTCGTCGTAGTCGAGTTTGCCCACCAAGCGAATCTCCGCCTCGGGATAGTCTTTTTTTACTTCGGTGGTTTGAATCTCGGCCAAGGCACGGGAGCTTTCGCTCATACTCATGGTGCGTGGTCCCTCATCCGCTCCCGAATCGCTGACCAATGGAATCAAGTCCATGCCACAGATCGGGCAGTCGCCCGGCTCGTCTTGCTGGATCTGCGGGTGCATCGAGCAGGTCCAAGTGGTCGGTTCGGTCGCGCTCTCAGTCTCTCCAGTCATTCCCGAGTCCTCGGCGGCGTGATTATGGCTTTCAGAACTGGACTGCGTAAAGCGTCCGACTCCGATGCCAATGATGAGTGCCGCCACTGTGCTACCAGCTACGATTAAAATCGTTTTCTTATTCATTGTCTTCGGTTGCGTTAAAAGTTCCAAGGATGGGTTGGTTGGCTAAAGTTTGGATCACGATGCGCTGTTGCCATGCGTCGGAGGCCGCTCGCCAATAAAGCATTTGCAGGTCGAGCAGAGATCGTTCGCTGTCGATCACTTCTAGGATTCCCGTGCGTCCGTTCTCGTAGCTGTTTCGGGTGTTTTCAACCGCTTGTTCGGCTAGCCCGAGCAACTCCTCACCGTATAATTTGATTCGTCGATTGGCATCCTTGAGCAGTGCCAAACTAGCGCTCAACTCCGAACGAAGCGCGTTGTAGCGATTTTCGTATTCGTGCTCGTTCGCTCGCTTGCTGGCCAGCGCCTCGGCCTTGGCGGCATCGTATTTACCAAACCAGATCGGAATATTGACCGCGACGGTCACACCCCAAGGATCTCGTCCCGCGTCTGGGGTCGTTGGATTCACTTCGGGGTTGCCCACCTGAATGTAATTGATGCCGAAGGTGATGTCGGGATAACCCTCCAGCCGCGCGATTTCCCGACGCGCCTCCGCGCTGGCAACTTTGCGTTCCAGCATCTGCAACTCCGGATTATTTGCGCGGATGGCTTGAACCAGCGATGCCCCATCCAAAGAGATAGCCTCCGGCGCTTCCCATTTCGGCCATGCCAGCAAGTCAGTTTCAGGCAAAGCCAGTAATTCACTCAATTTGGCCGACTGTGCCACACGTTTCTGCTTGAGGGATTGCAAGCGATCATCGACTTTGCCGACCTCCACTTTGAGTCGTAGCAAGGCATTGATTTCGCCTCCCGAGCGCACCTTTTCTTCAACAATCGGTTCCAGCTCTTGCAGTAAATCACGATTCTCTCTCGTCAATTTGATCGCCTCTTCGGCGTAGCCGTATTCGTAGAAACCGAGCGAGACCATTCGAGCCAGCATCAACTGCTGATTCTGATAGGCATACCAAAGCGCCTCGGCATCGGCGGAGGCCGCATTCTTCCGACTACTGAGCTTACCAAACCAAGGGATGCGCTGACTGAGCATTAAAACATTCTCCTGCGGGCCTGTGCGCGTCTGCACCGATTCCACGAAGTGCGTGATCTGAAACATAGGGTCGGGTAGCGCAGACGCTTGGGGTATGCGCTGCATCGCTGCTTCATAGCGCCGCTGGAACGCCTTTAGCTGCGGATTTGCCATTTGAGCACGGCTCAAATAGCTCTCCAGACTGCCGGAAGGAAGCGCGAACGCCGCTTCGACAGCGTCCGACGCATTTAAAGCGGGAGCGATCACGGCACATGCCACCAGCACTCCAGCGCAGCTAAACGCACGAAATTTAAGAAGGTTCAAACTCATTGATGCCATTTAAACGTAGGCAAGCAGGAAAACACTCAAAATCTTCTCTTAATTCGCGATATTTCTGACAGCGAATGAATTTTGACGGTGATATGAGGGAACTGGGAAGGATCTATCGTCTTCATCACTTTAATCTCCCAGCTACTTATTTTAGATAGCTGTCAATGATCGCCTGAACCTCTTTGCTCGCCTTGCGGACCGATGCGGTCGCGCTAGGATCTTCGTGGAGATGATGTTCGATGTGCTCGTGGATCATTTGCCGTGTCAGTCCATTGAGGGCCCCACGGCAGGCCGCCACCGTTTGTAGCACTTCGAGGCAATCGGTATCGTTCAACAGCATACGCTCAACGCCTTCGATCTGACCTTTCAACCGTCGAACACGTTGCAGTAACTTCTTATTATCGTGGTTTAGATGTCCCATTTAAATAATATACCCCTCTACGGTATCATAGGGAAGTAAAAAAAAACAAACTTCCTCAGATTTCATGTTGACAGTTATCTGAACATCTCAAATGGATTTGGCTGTGCGACTAAGACCTATCATAAGCTTTTTGCTAATAAGCTTGATCTCCTGCAACGCTCTCTTGAGCGCGACAGGCGGGGTTTTCCTGTCGTTTCACCACGATTTCAGCTTTCATTTGGATGCTGGAGTCGCTGATGTAGAGGACGCAAAAACGGATGCCAAGCTGCCGACTACGGTCGCGGAGGTCAGCGAATCTTCGCACCACCACGACCATCATCATCACGAATTAAAGCTGACAGCCGATATGGACCCGACCATACGCGGCAACACATTTGATCGTGTTCAAGCACCCGTCCTCCTCCTCGTGGCGGCGATGGATCGATTCGATTCACTTTTAGTCCAGCCTGTGCGCCCAATGAGCAGCGGTTCAGCCATTAGGCCCCCGCCTGAGAGAGTGCCTAAGCACCTCTCAGCACTCAGAACCCAAGTTCTGAGGCTTTAAGAATCCTGATTAAGTTAATGGGCGACCCGCTTAGGTCCGTCCAATTGTTTGCAAGCATGTAGGACGTGCTCGCTTTCGACTAACTCATATCAGGATTTTTTCATGCACACTTATCTAAAACTAAAACATACTAAACATCATTCATTAGCGCAGCCCGAGACAACTCCTCAGGCATTCAAACATTATAAATTATCGAGAGCTACTTCTAGCTGCCTATGGCTTTCAGTTCTCTTGCTATTATTTCTCGGGACGGCCAATGAAGCTTTGGCCCATGCCGTGACCGCAGGCGATAAAGGCTATATCCAAGAAATCACGGGGCCTTTGCCGATCCCCTTCATCTATTTGGGAGCGAAGCATATGATGACAGGTTACGACCACTTGCTCTTTCTCTGTGGCGTCATCTTCTTCTTATACCGCCTGAAGGATGTCGCCATTTATGTGACACTCTTTGCCGTCGGCCACGTGATCACGCTCCTTTCTGGAGTATTGATGGAGATCAGCGTGAGTGCCTCTATCATCGATGCGATCATTGGCTTCTCGGTGGTCTATAAAGCACTGGATAACATGGGAGCGTTTCAGCGATGGTTTGGTTTCCAGCCCGATACCAAAGTGGCGACCTTCGCCTTCGGTCTCATTCACGGCTTCGGCCTGGCTACCAAGATACTGGAGTATCAAATCTCGCCGGATGGCCTTATAGTTAACCTGCTTGCGTTCAATGTCGGCGTCGAAATTGGTCAGATTCTGGCACTGGCTGCTATTCTGATAGCGATGACGTATTGGCGAAAGTCCGGCAGTTTTATGCGCCATGCCTATACTGCCAATGCCGTATTGATGATGTTGGGGTTCATGCTGATGGGCTACCAAATCGTGGGATACTTTCAACCGTAACGATCCCTTTCATTTAAATTTAATCTCAAACTAAAATCTATTATGCATAATTCAAATATACCTGATTCTCGTGAGCTGCCTTCGTCCGCGAAGCTGATCAAATCCACTATCATCGCAGCGATCACTGCCGCTGTGCTGCTCGTCACGGTCGTGCTACCTTCGGAGTATGGGATCGACCCCACCGGCATTGGCAACGCCCTTGGCCTCAAACGTATGGGTGAAATTAAAATATCTCTCGCCGAAGAAGCGGCCGCAGATGCGCTGAGTGCGCTGCCCGCTCAAGTAGTTGCGCCCGAACCAGTCGTCGTGGAAAAGCCTGAAAGTGCCTTTGCCCGTAGTGACACGATGCAAGTCACGCTCGCACCAGATGAAGGAACCGAAATTAAGGTGGACATGGCTGAAGGTGATTCGGTGAACTATGAATGGAGCACCAATGGCGGCAAAGCGAACTTCGATGTTCACGGCGATTCTCGGAAATTGAAAATCAGTTACCACCCCTATGAAAAAGGCTCCGAAGTCCTAAAACAAGGCATCCTCGTGGCCGCATTCGACGGTTCTCATGGCTGGTTTTGGCGCAACCGCACCTCAGAAACGATGACAGTCACCTTGAAGACCAATGGTGACTACACGGACATCAAGCATATGAAATAGGATACATTGAAACCGAAAGATTCAGCCACGAACGTCACGCTCTACCCATGGTATGCGGCATGCTTTAATGCGCATTTCTGGATGCCCGTGTTCTTTTTGTATTTTTCCCAGCGTCTAAGCCTCTCTCAAGTCCTACGCCTGGAAGCGATCTACTACCTCTGTATCGTCCTCGTCGAAGTGCCCTCGGGCTATTTTTCGGATCGATACGGGCGTCGCCTAACCCTCTTGATCGCTAGCGCGGCCTTATTCGTGGCTTATGTGATCTTTTTCTTCGGCGACAACTTTGGAGAATTTGCGGTCGCTCAGGCTTTTCTTGCGGTTGGTCTGGCGTTCAATGGTTCATAAATTAGGTTCATAAATTACGCAGGGTATTTTAATGCCCGGGTATTTTAATGCCCCAAACCAAGCAATACATTCCAATCACAAAGCCCCGACCAAAATGGTCGGGGCTTTTTCGTAACGTAGCGGGAGCTTCCAGCTCCCGAGTTGTAACGTAGCGGGAGCTTCCAGCTCCCGAGTCGTAACGTAGCGGGAGCTTCCAGCTCCCGAGTCATTAGGATCGGGAGCAGGATGCTCCCACTACGATTAAAGGCTTTCTCTTGGCTAAACTATTTACCCGCTACCTGACTAGGGGGTTGATTTGCCACGGGCATCCACTTTAACTTAGCGCAATCCATGTATCTTTCGCCCCGCATATGAGTTCATCCAGAGTAGTTGCCGCCGTCGAAATCGGGACATCCAAAATTGTTGTGCTTTTGGGCGAGATTATTGGCGACTCTGGGCTCAACATCATTGGCCACAGCGTGGGCTCCTCGAAAGGGGTGAAAAAAGGTGAAATCACAGATTTGGACAGAGCCAGCGATTGCGTCCACGCCACGATTCTCAAGGCCGAGGAAAATGCGCACACCCGGGTGGACGGGGTCTATCTGGCGCAAACGGGGCGGCATTTGATCGGTAATTTTAACGTCGGCAGCTCCAATATTAGTTCTTCCGACGGCATTGTTCGTCGCGCTGATATCGATGCCGCCAAGGAAGATGCCAAGCGCCGCACGCTTCCGCGCGAGCGCACCTACATCCACCATATTCAAAATCCTTTTTCCCTCGATGGTCGCCCCGTGGAGAACCCGCTTTCGAAAGAAGGGCGGCAATTGCAGGTCGGCTACTGGTCGGTGCATGGCGATAGCGAGTCTGTCAGCAATAGCCTCCGTGTGATTCGCGGCATCGATCTCGATGTCAGCGATATGATTATTTCCAGCATCGCCTCGGGCGCGGTGCTGCTCGAAGAATCGGAGAAGGAAAACGGTGCCCTCGTCATCGACATCGGTGGCGGCACGACCGATTACGTGCTCTACCGTAAAGGCTACATCGTCAAGACCGGGGTGGTGCCCGTCGGCGGCGACCATATTACCAACGATCTGAGTATTGGACTGCGCGTGGCGCGCAAGAGTGCCGAGGAATTTAAGCTCAGAGATGGGCGCGCGTATTATATGAGCGAAGATCGCGAAGAAAAGGTATGGCTGATTGGTGATTTTACCATCGGCGATCGCCAGTATCCGCTCGCGGCCATTACCAAGATTATTGAAGCACGCGTTTTTGAGATATTTGACATCATCAAAGAGCAACTCGAAGCGGCGGGTCTGTTTGACCCGAGCGATATCGCGTCGGGCGTCGTTTTGACAGGCGGAAGTTCACGTCTTACAGGGATTGATGAAGCCGCGCACCGCCGCTTCGGCCTAGACGCCCGCGTCTCCGAAGGCCCGCAAGATGTGGCCGAAGAGCTACGCGCTCCAGAATACAGCACCGCGCTCGGCTTGCTTCACTACGCACTGACCGGGCAGGAAGAAAACCAACAGCAAGCCAAACCCTCCGGTCTGCTCCGGCGGCTTAGCGGCTTATTTAATTAGGATTTTACGTGGATACGACGACGGATACATTGTTTGACCAAGGCACGGCGCAGGCTGATCTGAAAATTAAGATCGTCGGCGTGGGTGGTGCGGGCACCAATGCGGTCAATGGTCTCAAGCTCGACGATCTGGGCGACGTCCGCCTTGCCGCCATCAATACCGATGCGCAGGCACTCAATCAATCGCCACTCGCGGAGAAGCTCGTGATCGGGCGCTCCGTCACCCGTGGCCTCGGCGCAGGTGGGGAAGTGGAGATCGGTAGAGCCGCCGCCGAGTCGGATCGCAATGCTATCGCCCGGATGATTGGGGACATGGATTTAATCATTCTCGTGGTCGGTCTCGGTGGAGGCACCGGCAGCGCCGCCGCTTGTGTGGTGGCCGAGGTGGCTGCCAAGACCGACGCACTGGTGCTGGCCTTTGCCACACTGCCTTTCAGTTTCGAGGGCGCACGCCGCAAGCGCATCGCCGAGGAGAGCATCGGTGAGCTGCGTCAACTCGTGCACGGGCTCATCCCTTTGCCCAACGATGTCCTCCTGCAAGAGGGCGAAGAAGATACCAGCGTACTCAACGCCTTCGCAGTGGCCGACCGTTGGATCGGGCGTGGCGTCAATTCGCTCTGCGCCATGCTGCTCAAGACCGGGTTGATTAATCAGGACTTCAGCTCGCTGCGCTCCGTCTTTCAAGACCGGGGTGGCAAAACGATCTTCGGCACTGGCACCGCTACGGGCGGCGACTTCGTCAAAGATGCGCTCGAAGATCTCTTTATCTGCCCGCTGCTGCACCTCGGTGACCGGCCCGCGCAGCTCGACCGTATCTTGGTCAATGTGATCGGGGGAGCCGATCTAGGCATCGCCAAGGTCAATGAGATCATGACGCAAGTGACCAAACGCTTCGGCTCGCGCGAAGACATCGTCTTCGGCGCAGTCATCGACGAGAGCCGCAGCCAGAGCCTAGAGCTGTGTATCCTCGGTAAGGCGGAGATGGATAGCTTCGTGCCGTCGCAGTCCGACTCCAATTCGCTGCCTGCGCCGAAGAAGACCATCACCACCAGCCTCGGCCTCGAAACTGAAATCTCGCAAGACACCAAGGCCCCTCGCCCCGTGCACCGCTCCAAGTTGCGCAAGCAGCAAGCCTCCGAAGTGGATCAAGACGAGTTCACCTTTATCGACGCCGATGCCCAACGCGGCTATTTCGACAAGACCGACCGCAACGACTACAACGACGAAGATCTCGATGTGCCCACCTTTATGCGCCGGGGGATCAAGATTAAGATTAAATAATATGCCTTGGTATATCTACCATGCTCTGAAGCAGTTATTTCCTTCGGGGCGCTTTTTCTCCTTCTTCTCGCTCATGTCGATCATGGGCGTGATGCTGGGGGTCTGCGTACTGATCATTGTGCAGAGTGTGATGAATGGCTTCGGTGAAGGCATTCGCCAGCGCCTGACCGAAACACAGGGGGATATCCGTATCCGCTCCAGCGAGGTGATTTACGATTGGGAGGAGATACTTGATAAAGTTTTGGAACAGGATGAGGTGGTCGGCGCGTCGCCATATGCGGAGGGCGTGATTATGCTTCAGCACCAGAACCGTCCGCAGTTTCCTTTTGTGCGAGGGGTCGATCCTTGGTCGGAAGAAGCGGTCGTGCCGCTGGAGAAGTTTTTGACCATTGGTAATATGGAGGACTTCGATGATGACGGCGTCTTTTTGGGTGAAGGCTTGGCTTACGCGCTCAAAGCGGGTCCTGGCTCAACAGTCGAAGTGTTTACCCCGCTCATGCTCGAAGCCTTGAAACAAGACCAAGTATTGCTGCCGCGCGAGTTTAAGGTGATTGGGCTCTTTCGCACCGGTTCGCCACAGGTGGATGGGAACACCATGATTACGACGCTGCGTGTGATGCAGGAACTCTATGGTTTGGAAGACGGGGTGCATGGCATCGTCCTTAAATTGCGCCCTGGGCAGGATGCCTACGATTATAGCGTCGATCTTGAGCGCGAGGTTTTACGTCCTGGTTTGGAGGCGGTCAGCTGGATCGAATCGAACGAGGAGTTCCTTTTCGTCATCGAGCAGGAAAAACGGGTGATCTCTTTTATCATTATCTTTATCATTTTGGTCGCGTCGTTCTCGATCGCGATCGCACTGATGATGGCGGTCATCCGTAAGACCCGTGAGATCGGCCTACTCGTGGCGATGGGCGGGCGTCCGCATCAAGTGGCGTATAGCTTCTGCTTTCAGGGCTTTGTCATCGGCTTAGTAGGCACGGTGATGGGGATTCTGATGGCGTTGATTTGCCTGCATTTCCGGCGAGGGATTCTTTCGGCCTACACGGATATTACCAACACGCAGGCTAATTTCCTCGGGCAGTACGATGTTTACGAGATTCCGGTGCATTACTTAGCCTCTGATTTCATTACTGTGACCTGCTTTGCGCTCATTATCTCGACGCTGGCGGGGCTCTTGCCCGCGCTACGCGCCGCCCGACTTAAACCCGCCGATGCCCTCCGAAGTGAGTAACAGAAAAAACGTAGGGGCTTCACTTGTGAAGACCGCGCCAGAGTGGCCTCCAATACACCGCGGGCGTCACAAGTGAAGCCCCTACGCACAGATTATTTCTCATGAACACATCTCCCCCCCCCATCTTAGAAGCCAAAGCACTCGGAAAACAATTCCCCGGAGCTGATAATGCAATCTCGGTTCTTGCAGGGGTGGACTTTGCGCTGCGCCCAGGCGAAAGCGTCAGTATTCGCGGCGAGTCGGGCAGCGGTAAATCGACTTTGCTCAATGTGCTTTCTGGTCTGGAACGCGCGGATGCCGGTCAGCTCTTTTGGCAGGGCAAGGATGTGACGAAGCATTCGCTTTCCAAATTGGCGGCTGCGCGCACACGCTTCATGGGCTTTGTCTTTCAGGCCTACTATTTGGCTCCGGAACTGAATGCTTTGGAAAACGTTCTCCTCGGCGCACGTATCGCGGGGCGGGTGGATAAAGGCGTTCGCGAGCGGGCGGAAGCATTGCTTGTGCGTGTCGGCTTGAAAGAACGAATCAAGCACAGCTCCACTAAAATGTCGGGTGGTGAGCGACAACGGGTGGCAGTAGCACGTGCTTTGATTAACGATCCACCGCTGGTGCTGGCCGACGAGCCGACGGGGAACCTGGATGAAGCGACAGGACTCGCCGTGATGGATCTTTTGTTGGAAATCGCCGACGAGTCGGAAAAGAGCCTCGTGCTGGTGACGCATAATCCTAATTTTGCGGCTCGGACGCAGCGGCAACTGACCTTACATTTGGGAAAGCTGGCTTAGAAATGTAGTGACAAGCTTCCAGCTTGTTTGCTGCACCTCCGATAAGCGGGAAGCTTGTCACTACAATTTATACATCATGGATAATCAGAAACTCAGAATTGGATTTATCGGTGCGGGTGGTAATACCCGCAAAATGCACATACCAGGCTTTCACAAGTTGAAGAATGTGGAACTGAGTGTGGTGGCCAACCGCAGTGTCGAATCGGCCGAGAAGGTGGCGAAGAAGGACGGCATACAACGTGTGGCTAAGGATTGGCGCGCAGTGGTCGAAGATCCTTCCATTGATGCGGTCTGTATCGGTACCTGGCCGTATATGCATGCGGAGGTGACGATTGCCGCTCTGGAAAACGGCAAGCATGTGCTCTGTGAAGCGCGCATGGCCAGTGATCTGGCGCAGGCAAAAGCGATGCTGGCGGCCGCCCAAGCGCACCCCGAACTCGTGGCGCAAATCGTGCCGGCTCCGTTCTCGCTCGATTTTGACGCGACCATCCGCGAAATGATCCGTGCGGGCAAGCTCGGCGACCTCTTGGAGGTGCGAGTCGTCCATACGGGCGGGCAGTCAGCCAGCCCGGAAGCGCCGATGTCTTGGCGTCAAGACATGTCGCTGAGCGGCAAGAATATCCTGACCATGGGGATCATGCACGAGACGGTGCAGCGCTGGGTTGAGGATGAACCGAGTTGGCTACTCGCCGATGGGGCGGTCTTTCAATCCGAGCGAAAATATCCCGCTTCAGACGAAGCGAAAGAAGTCAAAATCCCCGATAGCTTGAGTGTGCTCGGGCGTTTTGCCAAAACGGGTGCGCGGATGGTCTATCACTTCAGTGGGGTCGAGTCCGGCAAGCCGCGGATGGAGTTTCGTCTCAATGGTTCGAAGGGGGCTCTGCGCTTTGACGCGTTTCAGACTTCATTGCTCTTTTCCAAGGCGGGCGAAGTGGAGGAGAAGAAGATCATACTCTCTCGCGCGGAAAGTCGCGGTTGGCAAGTCGAAGCAGATTTCGTCCGCTCGATTCGCGAACATACACCTGTCAAGTTGACCTCTTTTGAGCAAGGCGTGCGCTATATGACTTTTACCGAAATGGTATCGCAGTCGCTGGCAGCCGATTCACAGCGGGTGGATTGGCTCGGGTAAATTCTCACAATGCGTTCTTGCATGTCGTCCTTTGCAGTCTCAATACTGTCTCAATAAGAAATATGGACACCGAAATTAAAACGACCTCGGAAACTCGGGAAACCTTTAAGGATTTTCTCAGCAGCAAGGGTCTGCGTGTAACCAATCAGCGCCTTGCTATTTTTGATGCTGCCTACGAGCATCCCGATCACTTTACAGCGGAAGACTTACTGGAGCGCTCGCGTGACATTGACGATTCGGTTTCCCGAGCGACGGTTTATCGGGCGCTACCCATTCTGACGGAGAGCGGGCTGATTCGCGAAGTGGACGTGGGGCGCGACTACAAGTTTTACATGGCCAATCGCAACGCCACGACCTTTCAAGCGCAGGTCATCTGCTTGGACTGCGATAAGATTTTCGAAATCGATGCGCCTTTCATGGAGTGGTATGGTAAAACAGTGGCCGATAAGCTCGGGCTAAATGTCGAGAGTCAGCGGCTACAGGTCACTGCGCACTGTGAGGAACTCCAGGCGGCAGGGATCTGCTCGCGCAGCGGCAAGACAGCGTCGTAACGCAATTCGTAGGGGCTTCACTTGTGAAGACCGCCGAACCACAATACAGAGCTACCGCGGTTTTCGCCGGTAGCAATCCCAGTGCATGTTAAAACATTTCTTTCCACAGGCTCAAACCACACGCCGATCATGTTGTAGTCGGCGTGGGTGCCTTTCTCCAATTTTACTCCTTTCGGCGGGTTGATCATACGCCCTTCTACTATGATGGGAACCTGTCGTGTTTGATAGCCGGGAGCGCTGAGCCGTGCGGTGTAGGGGCCATTCGCAATGTCTTTGAGTGGCATTAGGTTGCGCCCGATCTGTAGGTTTTCGAGGGTGTAAACGACTGTGCCGCCGGGGGTGACTAGTTCGATCGTCGCGCCAGGCCCATTTTTGCCGTATTGGTTGAACGCGAGACTCCTCTCGTTGGCATAGCGCACGCCGATGTGGACGACGCCGGGTGCCTTCTCGGTCGCGTTGGGGCCCATTACGATGAACATCGTGCCCACGATTCCAGTGAGGATGAGGAGCAGCGCCACCACAATAGGGCCATTGAGTTCAAGAGTTTTTGTCATTCGTTGAATTTGATATACACGTTTTCGTGCTTGTTTCGAGGAGGCAAGGTGTTTTCATCCCCGCTCTTATGATGAAGCGCACACAACATTGCTCTCAACTCCGTGCATCCGATCAAGGCTCGACCGTCACTCTTTGTGGCTGGGTCGATTCTGTTCGCGACCATGGAGGCATTCTATTTGTCGACCTTCGCGACCGCGAGGGGCTTACTCAAATCGTGCTCGATCCCGCCAATAAAGGCCTCGAAGCACAGTTCGGCTCGATTAAGCCCGAGTCGGTTATCGCCGTTTCCGGTAAGGTCGAAGTGCGCTTCGGCGGCACTGCCAATACGAAGCTCGCCACTGGCGAGATCGAAGTCCACGCCGTAGAACTGGAGATTCTCAATGTTTCTAAGACGCCTCCATTCCCGATGGACGACTCGGCCGACAAGGTGAGCGAAGATCTGCGCATGACGTATCGCTACCTCGACCTGCGCCGTGCGACCAACACTAAGATGTTGCGCATGCGCCACGCGACGAGCCGTGCGATCCGCAACTACTTGGACGATCAGGCCTTTATCGAGGTGGAGACCCCGATGCTTTTTAAGAGCACGCCCGAAGGTGCCCGCGAATTTCTCGTGCCTAGCCGCATGAATCCTGGTGCTTTCTACGCGCTGCCTCAATCGCCTCAGCAATATAAGCAAATGCTCATGGTAGGCGGTGTCGAACGCTACTACCAGCTAGCTCGCTGTTTCCGCGATGAAGATCTGCGTGCCGACCGTCAGCCCGAGTTCACGCAAGTCGATATTGAGCTTTCGTTTATCGACCGCGAGGACATGTATGAGCTGATCGAAGGCCTGATGAAACGCGTCTGGAAAGACGTGATCAATGTAGATATTCAAGCACCCTTCCTCCGTATGAGTTATTTCGATGCGATGAACCGCTTCGGTGTTGATAAGCCCGACATGCGCTTCGACATGGAACTGGCGGATTGCTGTGAGATTTTCAAAGCGTCCAGTTTCAAGGTCTTTTCCGGTGCGGTGAGCTCGGGTGGGGCAGTTAAGGCTTTCAATGCGAAAGGACTCGCCGATCTCACCCAAGGTGAACTCCGTGGCCTCGAAGATTCCGCCAAGGCGCTTGGTGCCAAGGGGCTCGCCTTTATCAAATGCGAAGGCGGCGAATGGAAATCTCCGATCGTCAAGTTCTTCTCCGATGAGGAAAAAACTGCGCTCAGCGAATTGCTCAACATTGAGGACGGCGACATCGTCTTCTTCGCAGCCAGCGAGTGGGAGCGTGCCTGCACTATCCTTGGTCGTGTCCGCCTCGATGCGGCGCAGCTCTTAGTCAAGCGTGGCAAGCTCACGATTGACCCCAACGATTACAAATTCCTCTGGGTGATCGAGTTTCCGCTCATGCTCTTTGATGAGGACGAAGGTCGCTTTGTTTCCTCGCACCACCCGTTCACTTCGCCGGTTCCGGAAGATATCGAGCTTCTCGATTCCGATCCCAAGGCGGTTCGTGGTCAGCACTACGACCTCGTGCTCAACGGTGTCGAGCTCGGTGGCGGCAGTATTCGTATCCACCAGCCCGCTCTGCAGAAGAAGGTCTTCGAAGAGGTGCTCAAGATTCCCGCCGACGTGGTCGAGAGTCGCTTCGGCTACATGCTCAAGGCTTTCGAATACGGCGCACCGCCCCATGGTGGTATCGCCTTCGGTCTTGACCGTATGGTCACCATCCTGACGCAGCGCACAAGTATTCGCGACGTCATCGCCTTCCCCAAGAATCAAAAGGGGCAGGAAATGATGACCGCCAGCCCTGGCATCGCGACCGATAAGCAGTTGCGTGACCTTCATATCAAGGCCGTGCTTCCGAAAAAGGAAGAAAAGGTATAATGAAACGTGGCGTGTCCGCTCGTCGGACGCTTGCGTAGAATAGGCGAATTGAGTAGCGAGCTGCTCTAACGGAGGCGTCCGACGAGCGGACACGCCACGATATAATAAATTAAGACTGGAACCTGGCGGGGGCTAGGGTTTCTTTATGCCTATGCGCTTTTCGCGAATCCTTTCCATCTCTGTCCTCGTCTGCCTAGTTTCGTCGCTATTTGGGCAGATGACGCCCAACGCCCCGATCAAAAATTTCCGTCTTCCGCGCTTTGGCGACAACGGCTACACGCAGTGGGTGCTCCAAGGCGAGCAGGGCATTTACGATAGCGACGAGCAAGTCCGCGTCGAAAACATGGCAATGCGTATCTACTCCGGCGATGAGCGCATGGCACTGGAACTCTCAATGGATAGCCCACAGGGCACGTTGCGCCTCAAAGAAAACCGCGCCTATTCCGATGGGGCGATCAAGATTATCGGGGCGAACTTCAAAATTTCCGGCATCGGCTGGGAGTGGTCGGGCGAGACTAAAGAGATCGTGGTGAAGCATGATACAGTCGTGAAATTTACCCAAGGCATCGCAGGCGCGTTTGTCGATACGGGTGCGACCGAATCTGGTATTTCCAGTGAGACGGAAATTCATAGCGATCGCCTAGTACTGCGCACGACAGAAGAAGAGTATTATTTCGAGTTCACCGGCAGTGTGCACGCCGTCTCCGACCAAATGGATCTACGCAGCGAGACGCTCATCGCGCTGGCCGATGCCCCCGAGGGACGTGAAAGCAGTGCCGCCGCCAATGTTGCGCCCAGCGAGCTAGATTCCATCCGGCAGATCATCGCTCGTGACGAGGTCATTATTGTTCAAAGTGGTAAAACTGTTAAAGCCGACGAGGCCGAGTTCTTCCCCCGCGAGCAACTCGCGAATCTATCTGGTTCAGCCAGCGTCGCTACCAAGGGTGCTTACCTCAGCGGCGAAACGATCCATAGTCAGTCTGGCCAGATTGTTCTCGCCGGAACCGAAACCGCCGGACGCGCGCAAATGATTCTCACGGAAGCCGGCGGGCTAGGTATCCAAGGTGCCTCCGCCTTAACTTCCGAAACCATCGTCCTCGCTGATACCATTACCATGCGCGAGCAGCCTACCGAAAATAATTTCCTCTTTGCAGGAGATGTCGAAGTGATGTCCGGTGCCGTGCAAATGCGTTCGGCTCAAATGACGATCGTGGCCAACAAATCCGAGCAACCGATAGTTGCGGAAGAGGGCGATCCTGACTTCAAAGTGGGCGAGGTTAAAAGCATTGTTGCCGACGGCGGCGTCCGTATCGACCAAAGCGGGCAGATCGCCACCGGTGAGAAAGTCACTTTTTACCCTGCCGAGGAGCGCGCCATCCTGACTGGCAACCCTAAAGTCACCAACGGCGAAGCCGTCGTGACTGGCCAAATTATGGAGCTCATGCCCAAGCTCGCCATCATTCGCGGCGAAGCCAACGACCCTGTCGTAGTGCGACTTCCAGAAATGCCCGACCTCGGTTACGAAACTTTTACGCCGACCAGTTCCACCACGTCTAAAGCAGCCGCGTCGCCGCAGATGGAGGAGACAGTTGTCACTAGTCAGTTACTTCGCATGGTTGAGGAGCCCACCCGCACCGTTTTCCGCTTTACTGAGGATGTGCAAATCACCGCAACAAATCTTGACACCACTTGCGCTCGTCTCGACGTGATCGCCCGCGAGCCAGTCAATGCCGATCCCCATGCAAAAGCACCGCTCGAGGTGGAGCGCATCGAGGCGTATGAGCAGGTCGTCATCAAGCAGACCGGGCGCATTGCCACCGCCAAGAAAGCCATCATTTTACCGAAAGAGGGCAAGGTAGTGCTCGAAGGCCAAGCCGTGGTGCAAGACGACCGTGGCCGAGTCGCCGGTCACCGCATGACGCTGCTCCAAGGCGAACGCCGCGCCATTGTTGAAGGCGGCGGCCCCGATGGCGAACGCGCCCGCATCACGCTCCCCGCCATGCCGGGCAGTCATTGATTAACGTAATAAAAATTACTACCAGGTTATAAAATAGAGAATTTAGGTAAACGGCAAGTCAAGTCACCTAAGGTCTATCTCCAGGGGCATTTCATCTGGAAGAGCTATAAAGCCCTAAAGCTCGCAAGGTT
>Ga0335398_10003801_pt1 | contig 21686 bp, 23 predicted proteins | sample BON03_FD_205742 | JGI IMG/M metagenome (GOLD analysis project Ga0335398, IMG submission 205742) | Freshwater microbial communities from Lake Bonney liftoff mats and glacier meltwater in Antarctica - BON-03 (spades assembly) (version 2) | ecosystem: Environmental > Aquatic > Freshwater > Ice >... | reverse complement strand
CGCAGATCGCGGACCTGCTCAACGCCGTTGTTGGAGGCACCGTCGATTTCCAAGACATCGAGAGAGCGACCTTCGGCGATTTCCTTGCAGACATCTTCCTCGGGGTCGAAATCGATTTTCGGGCCGCCTGTGCAGTTCAGCGCCTTGGCGAGAATTCGGGCGGTGGAAGTTTTTCCGGTGCCGCGCGGTCCTACGAAGAGATAGGCGTGCGCGAGACGTTTTTGCTCGATGGCGTTGCGTAATGTTCTGACGACATGATCCTGTCCCAAGACGTCTTCAAACGTCTTGGGACGGTATTTTCTAGCAAAAACCTGGTAGCTCACGGAGGAGAGCATAGGCAGATGTCGCGATTTGTCATTGTCGGTTTTTTGATGGGCGAAGATTCTGGGTGAAAGTCATGCTCAACCAGCCTCCGCACAAGAAATACGGTTTTATCAGCGAACCTTGATTAGGTGATCCCCACGGAAAGGGACACCTCGCGAAGAGAACCGGGTGACCCGCTTCATCAGCGGCATATTGCAGGCGTCATCGACCGCATTTGCGGGGCCTTGCAGACGTGGAGAAAAATGCTGAGCACTGACCAGGGTTTTCAATTGCTCGGTAATTTCAGAAAATGCAGCCTACCTTGGATTTAAACCAATCCATTAAGTTCCTATTTTGTTCCGACGCTCAAACGAATCAAAAGTGATGAGATCGTCGATATTCAATTGATGGCCAGTGATGCCTTGGTGGACTTGGAGGCAGAGCCCGAACATACGTCTGCGATTGATCCGGCGCGGAAGAACGAGAAGGACGGACAGAAGAAGGCTGAAGATCTGACCGATAACGCCACTCCCGAGGAAGCTGAAGCTGCATTGACGTTATTACGCATTTTTTTGGATGCGTGGAAGGAAGGGAAGTTCGATATTGCCGAGGCCTTGGTAGACGAACGTTTCCGTTTGTCTTTTCGCAAGGAGATGGAACAAAAAAACTACCAAGTCCTTTGATTGAAAGTATTCGTGTTTATCGGAGGCGAGGCAGCTTTCGCCGACGCGCGCGCACCTCCAGATCATCTGGTGGCAACACGTCCGCAGATATGATTTTTCAGAGCGGCAAGTGGTGCACCAACGCAAACTGAGGGCGGAAAAGCTATCGTAAAGTTAGACAGTTAAGGAAAATCAGTCAAATTCCTAGACCTAACAAAGCATTCGCGTTAATAATAATGAATGATCGCAGCTATGGAATTCGGCGGCACCAAGACAGTGGTCGCCATCGGGAAACAGGATGGAACTTTGGGAGAGGAACACCGCTATCCGACGACGACGCCGGAAGAGACCTTCGAAACGGCGATTGCTTGGCTCAGAGAGCGGGGGACACCTGAGGCGATGGGAATCGCGGCCTTCGGGCCGGTGCAGATCAATTCGAAGGCGGAGAACTGGGGGAGTATGTTGGCGACGCCTAAGCCGAACTGGAGTGGATTTTCGATCACCAGCGCGTTGCTTAAAGCGTTTCCTGAAATGAAAATCACGCTGGAGACCGATGTGAACGCGGCCTGCCTTGCGGAGGCGAGGATCGGCGCGGCAGAGGGTTTGGAAAATGTGGCTTATATGACGATTGGGACGGGGATCGGTGCCGGGCTACTATTCGATGGCAGGCTGCTTCATGGTGCGCTGCACCCGGAGTTCGGGCATGTGCTTTTACCTAGGAAAAGCGATGATAATTTTGGGGGGATATGTCCGTTTCATGGTGATTGCCTTGAGGGGATGGCTTGCGGGCCGGCGATTGAAAAGCGATGGGGAAGGGCCGGGATAGAGCTCGAACCCGATCATCCGGCATGGGATACGGAGGCATGGTATTTGGCGCACGGGATTCAAGCTTTACTAGCCATCGCGCCGCCGGAGCGGGTGGTGATGGGCGGAGGAGTTTCCCAAGCGGAAGGGCTCCATGAAAAAACCGAGAAGCTGCTCATTGAGCTGGCGGCTGGATATTTTCTGGCGGTGAAAAACTCTCCTTATGTGGTTCCACCCAAGCTTGGACAGGAAGCTGGGATACGGGGTGCGCTGATGTTAACGGGACTTTAAATCTACCCGACCGGCTCCACATCCACTTCCACGATGAGTGTTTGACCACCGGCACCGAGGGTGACGCCGCGTAGGGGGCTGACATCGGAGAAGTCGCGGCCCCAGGCGACGGTGATGTGGCGTTCGCTGGGGATGAGATTGTTGGTGGGGTCAGCATCGACCCAGCCGGCTTTCTCGCCGCAGAAGACGGAGACCCAGGCATGGGATGCATCGGCTCCCACGAGTCTGGCCTGCCCTTTGGGAGGTCTTGTCTCTAGGTATCCACTGACGTAGCGGGCGGGTAGCCCGAGCGAGCGAATACAGGCGAGCATCAGGTGGGCGAAGTCCTGGCAGACCCCAGCCTTTTTCAAGAGCACTTCGGCGACTGGAGTCGCGACGTCAGTGGCTGCGGGATTAAATTCACATTCGGAGAAAATGCGCTCCATCAGAGCGATAGTAGCTTCAAGAATAGGTCTGCGGGGAGAGAAATCGGGGCGGGCGTAGTTCGCAAAATCCTCGCTGATCGGAATCATCGGAGAGGGGAAACGGAAGGCTCCGGCTTCGGTGCTGAGGTTGAGGGTTTCACCGGCGCAGGCGTCACGGACAACTTCCCAAGGAGGGGTGGCAGAGGGCTCGGGCAGGGTTGTCGGTAGGACCTCGACGAGGCTGCGGGCTATAACTTCGAGTTCGGAGTGGGCGCCTTCACATTCGAAATACGCGGTGACGTTTCCGTACGCATCGTTGTGAACGCTTCTGCCGACGGGCTGCGGTGTAACCTCAAGTTTGTGCCACGGGCAGCGCTGGCTGGGAAGGAATCGGGGTGCGAGCCGCGCCAGGTGATGGGAAACTGTCACCTGGCCCTGATAGGTGTAGTGAGTCCTGTGGGTGAGGGAATAGCGCACGGCCCTGATGTATTCTGTGCGAAAGGGCATGTCTATCTTTACCGGAGTTGCTTTTCCGGGTGGGAGCATGTTCTTTGGGCCTTGATCCATGAAGGCCTCCACTATTTTTCTCATCATGCTCGGACTTGTAATCGCCGCTGTCGGAGGGCTTTTTACCGTTTTGATGGGGAAGAGTTACGAACGAGCGGTTGAGCAACGGGCATGGCCGCAGGTCGACGGGATCGTGCTTTCCTCGGAAATGGAGGAGTGGCAGCACGACGAGTTTGCAATTAAAGAATACCGTTTGAAAATTCTCTACGGATACGAGTGGAAGGGTGAGCCAAAAACGGGTGAACGTTACGGCTTCCGTGGGAATCCAAACTACAACAAACGCAACAAAATTGAGAATCTAGTGGAGTCCTATCCGGTCGGAAAAAAGACCAAGGTGTTTGTGAATCCGGAGGATCCTGCATTCACGATACTAAAGCCGGACTCGAAGGCGCCGGGCTATTCGATATGGTTTCCGCTGCTGTTCGTGGTCGGAGGGCTGGGGATCTCCTTTCAGGCTGTTAGAAGTAATTTGTTATTAGTGAAATATCAGAATTAATTTTGAGTGCCACTGTCAGCAAAGGTGTTCGTCCTTTTTTTCACTCTGCCAGATGCCAAGGTAGTCCTGTCATAGGGATCACGAGTATCAGAGAGGATCAAGTGGTTTTTTCAGTTTCCGAAGAGGTTGATTTTTGGGCACGGGAGAGCGTGCCAGATCGGAGGGTTTGATTTTCTGGCATGTCTGGTTCTGGATCTTTCCGGTGGGCCAGGCTTGGCGATATGAGCGGGTGGAAATGGGTGCGGGTGGCGGCAACCACCGGTTGGCGCATTACGGGTTTCCCCCTTTTGCGCCGCGCCCCTTTGCCTAGCGACCTAGTTTGCGCGCCCTTGGCATTGCTGCCCGAAGTATCTCTGAGACATTGTCTGTCCTGGAGTCATCGCTCCGGGTCAGATCGGGGGCGACCGATGGTTTGGCATCCTGACCCAAGCCGTCACTTGCGTGCGGCGATGTCTCATGAGTCATTCGGTCACCCCGTCTCCGTTTGTTCCTTCTGGCATTCGCTCGGGTCCAGCCTTCGGATCGCGGGTTGTGGGAAGTTGGGTTCTCATGGGCGCTGGGGGAGTTTGATGCCGTGGATTTCGAGCATGAGTTTGCGCGAGTAGCCAAGCGGGTGTGTCTGGTCGAGGATCAGATTCGTAATTTCGCTGATGGTGTGCCATTTCTTCATGAGGATGGCCTAGGTGGTGCGAACTGCGGTCTCGATCTGCTCGGGGGTGGCGTGGCGCACCCCCGGCCTTGGGAGGCGAGGTAGGGGATCTTGTTTTTCATTCGCGCGCTGGCGAGGCGTAGGTTGTGGCGGACGGCGGCGAAGAGGCCGTGCTTGTCTGCGGCGCTCCAGCGAGTGATGCGGTCCTTGAGTTCGGGCGGGCAGTAGAGGTGGATTTTCTGGGCGCTCTGGACGGTCCAATCTTGATTACTTATTTCCGATTACTTATTTCCAGACTATTTGTATGAGGATCACTTGTTAGCGATTACTTATTTCCAGACTATTTGTATGATTTATATTGTGTTTTAAATTTGAGGATTCAGGGTATGGGGTAGGAGAATGATTTCAAGGCGGCGGCGGATACCGGATTGGGGGGACTCTGAGACGAAGCCTGCAATTTTTCACTGTGTCAGCAGGGTGGTTGATCGGAACTTTCGGTTTTTTGATGAGGAGCGCGAAGCTTTTCGGATGTTCATGCGGATGATGGAGAATTTCTCGGGATGCCGGGTTCTTTCCTACTGTGTGATGTCGAATCATTTCCACCTCTTGGTGGAGGTTCCACAACTGCCGGAAGGAGGACTCACGGATGCGGAGTTACTCCGGCGGTTGGGGGTGTTCTACGGGGAGGATTTCGTAAAATCTGTTGCGGATGAGCTAGTTGCGGCGCGGACGGAGGGTGGTGTGGAAGGTGGGAATTCGGAGCGGGCGGCAGAGATTCATGCCCGTTTTACCTATAGGATGCATAGCTTGAGCGAGTTTATGAAGACGCTGCTACAGCGCTTTACACGTTGGTTTAATCGAACCCACGAGCGGACAGGAACACTTTGGGAAGAACGGTTCAAGAGCGTGATCGTTGAGAGCGGGACGGCGGCGAGGACGATTTCGGCCTATATCGATTTGAATCCGGTGCGTGCGGGGATGGTGGAGGATCCGGCGGATTATCGCTGGAGTAGTTATGGCGAGGCGGTCGGCGGCGGTCCGAGAGGAAATGGGAAAAAGGCACGAGAAGGGTTGGTGCGGGCGATTACCTCCGATAAACATACCGCAGATACGGGTTTTGGCGCAGGAGAGTGGAAGGAGGCTTCGAGGAGGTATCGGCGGTTACTTGGTATGGCGTTGGAGCGCAAAAGTTATAACTCCCGTATCGCAGCAGCGAATCAAACTTCACGGAAGACGAACGCCCGGAGTGGGATGAACGAGGCAGAGGCACTGGCGGCTGAGAAAGCAGGGGGGGCTACTGAAAGTCACCGCTACCTATCGGAGTTGAAAATGGCGAAGATATTGCGGTGCCGAGTGCGGTATTTTACGGACGGCGCAGTGATCGGGAGTAGGGGATTTGTGAATGATGCGTTTTGGGAGGCGAGGGATCGATTTTCCGAGAAACGGAAGGACGGTGCGCGGGCGATGCGGGGAAGCGCAAAGGCAGCTTCTGGAACGCTGTGGAGCATGCGGGCGTTGCGGGTGGGTATAAAGTAGCTCGGGTAGAGGGTTGAGCGTTGGTGGATCAGAGTTCGAGCCTGAAATAAGTATCGGTGCGGAACCTAGAAGTAGACTCAGCGGTCGAATTAATACTTATTCAAACCCTTCGGATAACAGGATGCTAGAGTCACCATGAAGATTTTTTCAGTCGGGGGCGATTCTTACGAATTAATTTTCCACAATCATCCCATTGTCGCCTGATTGGTGATTGGGGATTCTTGGAGTATGGGGAAACTGAGGTTTGGTCGGCGAATTTGTTTTTCGAGTTTGTTCGGCGGGTCGTTTGTTTCAATGGAGTTCAAACCGCGTGCGGTCCCATAGGATCATGGCGAAAATCGCGGCAGGTATGAGCTTTCGCAGCACGTTCGCATTCGCTAGGAAGCACTTGTTACACCATTGGCCAATTCGTTTAGCAAGATGACGCTGCCTTCTTCGAATCCGTCACCAGCGAGGCGCCCGCCGATACCATAGAGCCTGTCCCAAAATCCGGTGATTTTAGTTTCGAGGCTTGCTGACTATTTTTTCGAGCCTAACCGACTCCGAATTGACTATCGATCACGTAATTTTTGATGAAGTTCTTTGGTCTGCTATACGCTTTGCTGGCTTCAGGGCGCGGAAGGGCCTCGATCTATCGGACCGATGCTTTTCTTTCGTGGATCGTCATGCGCCGATGGGCCTCAGGCAGCTTCAGGTATCTGTTGCTCGATTTCGTCCGATATGATGCGCTGTTCAAGTCGGGCGAGAATCCAGAGGTTGTGACTTAGGACGCCCCATCCCCCCTTAGCTCACGATGTGCAAAGCCCTTGGCCCGGGCTGGCTTGCCCATAAAATCTCGAATGAGGATGCTGATCCATGCTTCGGTTCCGGTAAGGCGTTCGAGTCCTTCGCGCATGCCGGATTTGTTTTTCAAACGATCTGTCAGATCTGTTTCATGACTGCGGGTGGTGAGAATTTTGAGGTGTTTACAGGCGTGTTTCCCGATGCGTTTGGAAAGGGTTTTCATTTCCCAAAGGATCGCCTTGCGATGTTTACGGCCATCCTTGGTGCGGTTTTCGGCGGTCATTTTCATACATAGGGTATAATGTCGCTAAGAAATCCGTGCGGTTTCTGAGGTATGCGCTGACGGAGTCCGGGCCGGCGGATGAGCACGGTGGCTTTCATCAGAGTGGGTGTAATATCGCACAGGAGAGCCCAGTCGACTGGGAAGTGAATCGGGGCTTTTAGACAGGTGCTGTCGAAATAAATGTCTTCGAAACTAATCGGATTTTTTAAGGTCAAAAGGTGCGGGATTCGTCCCGTTGCAGGGGCCGGCGAGCAGGGCGATGAGCCTGTGGTTAATTTCGCGAAGTCCAGCTTCACCGATCCAGCGGGAGAAACGGTCGCTTGTGCTTTTGGCGAAGACCTTGACCTTGTCGACTCGGTCAATTTGCAATAACCGTTGGAGCAGCGGGCTGTTGGCAAGACGGGTGCAAAATTCGCGATGATCCATGCCTTTGAAACGGTTCGAGGTTCTTGGATTAGTTGTGGTAGACTAATTTGTAGGTCCTGAATTTCAGGCATGGGAGACAGATTCTTCTCTCAGGCCTCTTTTCTAACAATCGCTGAGATATACGCCACCAAATGCCCGCGCTGTGGGACAGGCTCTACCGTAGCAAGCAAGCCTTCTTGGGAGCGTTTTGGGGGGGGTGGCGAAGCGGACTAGATCTTTAAAATGTCGAGCGGCGACCGAAGGTCACCGCTACGCGAGCACTCCCTTGACAATCTTGGTGTCTACTTTGGTAATATTGGTTAAGCGTTGGCCGACTCCTTGGAAGGGGAAACTGAATTTTTCGTGCTCGAAACCAAGCAGGTGTAGCATGGTCGCGTGAAGATCGTGGACGGAGACCTTGTCCTTGATTGCCTCGTAGCCGATCGGGTCAGTTTCGCCGTAGCTGGTTCCGGCTTTGACGCCGCCGCCAGCCATCCAGATGGTAAAACCACCAGGGTTGTGATCGCGACCGATGAATTTCATTTCCCTACCGCCGCGGTTTTCCCGCATGGGTGTACGACCGAATTCACCACCCCAAACGACTAATGTGTCTTCGAGCATGCCGCGGCGTTTGAGATCCTTGAGCAATGCGGTGATAGGCCGGTCGATACTTTTGCAAAGGTCGGTGAAGCCAACGTTGAGTGCGGTGTCCTCGCCGGTTCCGTGGGAGTCCCAACCCCAGTCGAAGAGCTGGATATACCGGACCCCGCGCTCGGCGAGGCGGCGGGCGAGAAGGCAGTTGTTGGCGAAGGATTCCTTACCGGGTTCGGTGCCATACATCGCGTGGGTGGCTTCGTCTTCCTGTTTCAGATCGAAGGCATCGGTGGCGTGCATCTGCATGCGGTAGGCCATCTCGTATTGAGCGATGCGGGTGACAGTTTCAGGATCGCCGGTTTCCTTGGCGATCTTTTGGTTAAGGCGGTCGAGGGTGTCGAGCGAGCGGCGGCGCATGTCGCGGGTGACGCCTTCCGGGTTTTGTAAGTAAAGTACGGGTTCACCTTCTGAGCGGCATTGCACGCCTTGGTAAACGGAAGGTAGGTAACCGGAGCCCCAGACGGATTTGCCAGCGTCCGGGTTTTTGCCGCCGGAGGTGAGGACGATGAAACCGGGGAGGTTCTGGTTTTCCGAGCCGAGCCCGTAGGTTGCCCATGAGCCGATGGACGGTGCGCCGGGATTCTGAGTTCCGGTATGAACGAGAAGCTGGGCCGGACCGTGATTGAACTGGTCGGAGTGCATCGACTTGATGAAACAGATGTCATCCGCCATGGTTGCGAGGTGGGGTAACCGGTCCGAGATCCATGCGCCACTCTCACCATGCTGCTTGAACTCGAATTGCGGGCCAAGCATTTTCGGGATGCCTTGAATGAAGGCGAAGCTTTTGCCCTCTAGGTATTCTTTTGGGCATTCCATGCCGTCGAGTTTCTGGAGCTCAGGTTTGTAGTCGAAGAGTTCGTGCTGCGAGGGAGCGCCCGCCATGTGGAGGTAGATGACACGTTTTGCTTTTCCGGGAAGCTGGGGGACGTCCGGAGCGAGCGGGCGGGCGGGGTCTTTGATAAGTTTCTCTGATACGCCGAAGGCCTTGTCGCCCATACCCGCAAGCCACATTGCACCGAGGCCAGTAGTGCATTTCGAAAGGAAATGGCGGCGGGTATGCTGGGAGAGTTCTCCAAGCCGGAGCTGTTGTTCGAGTTCAGTCATTTCGAGAGTGTCGCGTCGAGATTGAGGATGGTGTTGGCGGTGAGTGTCAAAGCGGGATCGGGCCCTAGGTGGGGCGTATTCTCGTAATTTTCCTTCGTGAGATCTATATACAGGTTTTCGAGTTCTGCTAGGATCTCTTCGTCTGGATGGCGCTGGGTGGCGGCGAGGTAAGCGAAGCTCAATTGCTCTTTGTGGCTGCCACCTTGTTCGCGCATCCGCTTGGCAAGGGCGGCGGCTGCCTCGATGTGGGCCGGATCGTTCATCGTCACGAGAGCTTGGAGGGGCGTGTTGGAAACGATGCGGCGGGCGGTGCAAATATCACGGCTCGGGGCATCGAAGGTTAGAAAGCCTGGGAACCCGCTGGTGCGCTTTATGTATGTATAAATGCCGCGCCGATATTTGTCCTCACCCGTTGATTCTTTCCAATTCGCGCCGCTGTAAACCGAGCTCCAGACACCTTTAGGCTGAGGTGGAAAAACGGAAGGGCCAAACTTTTTCGGAGAGAGCAGCCCGGAAACGGCGAGTGCCTGATCACGGACCATTTCTGCTGTTAGGCGGTTGCGAGGGCCTCGAGCTAGGAATTCATTCTTGGGATCGCGTTCAATGAGTTCCGGGGTGGACGATGAGGTTTGGCGATAGGTTGAAGAGAGGGCGATATCCTTTAGAGTTTCTTTCATCGACCAGTCATGTTCGTTCTGAAAACTGAGTGCGAGATGATTGAGCAGGTTGAGATTGCTAGGTTTCGAGCCGGAAGTTCCGAAATCTTCGACGGTCTCGACGATGCCGATTCCGAAAAGTTCTCCCCAGAGCCGGTTGACCATGACTCGCGCGGTCAGCGGGTTCTCGCCGCTGACTAGCCAACGGGCGAGATCTAACCGATTCGCGTCTTCGCCACCTTTGAATCCTTGTCTCAGGAGTTCCGGGACATCGGCTTCCACGGGGTGGTCTTTGGTGGTCCGATTTCCTCTGGCGAAAACCCTGGTATCGCGCTCGCCTTTTTTCATGCGGTCTCGCATCACAGGGACTTCGGTGCCCTTCATCGCTGCCGAGCGATCGCGGTAGGAGAATACCAGATCCCATTTTTTCGCTCTTTCCGGGCTGTTCCTGAGAGCGGCGTAGCGCTCGTCCTTCGCGAATTCGACGCGGAATTTTCTGAGATAGGTGCCTTGGCTTTCATTCGCGTTCGCGCCCTGCTTGAGGGAGACTTCGATGCGCTCGCCTTCGGCAAGTTCGACGCGAGTCTCGGGCATCAGGACGAACCAACGTGGTCCGGTTAGGCGTGGATACTCGCCGAATCCGGCTCCGCCACTGCCAATGCCACCAGGCCCGATGAAGCGTTTGAATTTTTCGCCAGCAAGGTTTTGTGCGAAGGCGCTCATCGGATCAGACGAGCCGACGAGATAATCCGAGATGATCTCACCCATGGGGACGGGTGTTTGAGAGCCGTCGGCTGCGATTTTGTTCATCACGAAATCAGTGACCATCACACCCATCTCCGGCCAGTCCTTCGGATCCTCGCTCTCGGGAAAGATAGATACTTTCATCGCGTCGAAGGGGTCCGTGCGACCGGAAACCGTGTGAATGGTGCCCCGACGAAGGGTTCCTTCGCTGATGATCAGGCCGGAGTCATTGATTTCCAAAGTGCCGTGCTGAGGCTTGAGTGTGATTTCTTCTAAAGTTTTCCAAGAGACACCTGAAATATCACGTCCTTCCGCATCGAGTTCTTCGCGGAGTGCACGGGTCTCGCTTTCTAGCTTCACGAATTCCGGGCCGGCAAGTTTCAGTTTTGGGAATTCGTAGTTGAGATCTGAGTCTTCGCTCTGGTTGAAAAAGTCCATAAACTCGTAGAACTCGTCGTGGGTGATAGGATCATAAGGGTGCGAGTGGCATTGGACGCAGCCGAAAGTCGTTGCCTGCCATGTGGTCCAAACGGTTGACATGCGGTCTATTACAGCGGCGACGCGGAACTCTTCGTCGTCTGTGCCGCCTTCGGTATTGGTTTGTGAGTTGCGGTGGAACGCGGTGGCTAGGATCTGGTCAGGAGTGGGATCGGGAAGTAAGTCGCCGGCCATTTGTTCGATGGTGAACTGGTCGTAGGGCATGTCTTGGTTCATCGCGCGGATGACCCAGTCCCGCCATGGCCAGACGTCGCGGTGAGGATCCTTTTCAAACCCATAGGTATCGGCATAACGTGCAAGATCGAGCCAAACCGTTGCCCAGCGTTCGCCGAATGCGGGAGAGTTCAAGAGACCTACGACTACACGCTCGCGCGCGGCATCACCATTTTTTTCCCACTGGGCTTCAAGCTGGGATAGTTCTTCCACGGTAGGCGGCAGGCCGGTGAGGTCAAAACTGACACGCCTAAGCCATTCTGCGGCGTTGGCTTCGGCAGAGGGCTGGAGTCCAGCTTGCTCGATTTTTTCTAAAACGTGCTTATCTAGGGGACGGGATATCCACGCAGTATTTTTCAAATCGGTGACTTTTTTTTCAACCGGTTCCACGAATGCCCAGTGCTCTTCCCATTGGGCACCTTCATAAATCCATTTTTCCAGGGTAGCTATGTCTTTCTCGGTAAGCGGGGGGCCGTGTTTCGGCTGCGGCATGACCTCGTCCGGATCCGCACTGCGGATCCGTTTCATAATCTCGGATTCCTCCGGTTTTCCCGGCACGACTGGGATGTTTCCCGAATCACCTTCAATGAGCAGTCGTTCACGAAATATCATGGAGATACCGCCTGCTTCTTTCACTCCACCATGGCAAGCAGTGCAGTTTTTGAGAAAAATCGGGCGAACGTCTCGATTGAACAATACCTCGGTTTCAGCCATTCCGGGAGAAGAAAGGCAAAATGCGAAGAAATAGAAAATTTTGTGGCGTTTCAAATCTACCGGATGTTAACGCATTTCGTTGAAGTTGTCTTTCAAAAACCTTCCTTACGTGAGATCGTTCAATTTCTCTTGAGCTGGCTCTCATTGGAGGTTGGCGAGCGTGGAAGAAAGGTGCATGTTTCGCGGCAGTTCAAAAGTATGAAGATTCTTTCCCACAGGGATGCAGGCTACACGGCGTTCGTCAAAAGGCTCAGACGCAGGGCGATTCCCGAGGATTCCGTCCGGGATCTCGTATCCGATATCATTTCAAAGGTCGCCTTCGGAGGCGACGATGCACTGATCGAACTGACCAACCGCTTCGATGGAGCGAAGCTTTCAAGGAAAGAACTCTTCATTAGTGAAAAGGAATTCGCTAATGCGGAGGCAGGGGTCAGGGATGAGACACGAGAAGCGGTGCGGCGCAGTTTGAAGAATATCCATGCCTTTGCAAAGAAGAGCATGCGCAAGGGTTGGTCGGGGAAAAATGCCGAAGGAGCGATGGTCGGCGAGCGGTTTACGCCCTTCGATCGCGTCGGGGTTTATGTGCCGGGAGGTAAGGCTCCGCTTGTTTCTACTGCTTTGATGACAGCCGGCTTCGCACAAGCGGCTGGAGTTCCGGAGATTTTCGCTGCGACTCCGTGCGGAGCGGATGGATCAGTCAATCCGGCTTTGTTGTATGCTCTGCGGCAGGCGGGCGTCACTCAGGCGATCAAGGTCGGCGGTGCCCAGGCGATCGCCGCGATGGCGCTTGGGACGAAGACTATCGCACCGGTAGATCGAATTTTCGGCCCGGGAAACCGTTTCGTAGTCGAGGCGAAACGCCAGTTGGTGGGCGCGGTTTCCATCGATCTTCTTCCTGGCCCCAGCGAAATCCTCATTCTTGCGGATGCATCGGCGAAAGCTGCATACATCGCCGCAGACCTCTTGGCCCAGGCGGAGCATGGCGGTGACAGCGCGGTCGGTTTCCTAACGACTTCTGCGAGCCTTCTTAAAAAAGTAATCGCTGAAATCGAAAAACAGACTGCTCTTTTAACCCGGGCGAAGATCATTAAAGAAGTTTTAAAAACGGGAACATTCCTGCTCCACGTAAAATCGATGGAAGAGGGAATCGAGTTGGTCAATGGATACGCCCCCGAGCATCTTTCCCTGGTGGTGAAGGACGAGGATGAGGTTCTGGCCAAAATCCGCACGGCAGGGGCGATATACCTTGGCGCGGATTCGCCAGTCGCTGTGGGTGATTTCCTTGCCGGGCCAAGCCACACCCTTCCGACTGGAGGTGCTGGGAGATCGTTTTCCGGCCTTCGCGCTGATCAGTTCCAGCGCCGCACCAGTATCGTAAAAATGGACAAGGCTGCGGTAGAGAAATCTCTTCCGGTGATCGAAGAGTTTGCCCTTCTCGAAGGATTGGACGCGCATGGAAAATCGACATCTATTCGCCTGAAAAGATGAGCTAAGACCACGAATATTCGCACAAGCGTTTCGGGATAGCGGGAGCGAAATGCCCTGCTTGCCGGCCGAAAGTAGAGCGTGGCGCCACGTGGTGCGATCACTGCGGGTTCACCGGCGCAAAGTCTTTGGAAATGTTCGGCGAAACCCCGCCACCTCTCCTCCCGATTCTGGAAGTTGCAAATTTCTGGTCGGATAAAGGCTATGGAAGAATCACAGCTGCGACCAAAAAATTCAAACGTCAGTATACGCAAATACGGTGGCGCTTCTGTGCTGTCACTCTCGGCCCGGAATTCAGCCTCCCTTTGGTTGGATTCTGGATGATGAACGTTTGTCCATCGGTGACCGGTGAGACTACTGAACATCGTGAGTGGACTGTGGTCTTTCTTGTCGATGCGAACACTGGCAGGAGTTCGGTGACGACCGACTACCGTGCGAAAATTTGGCTTTCCAATAAAATGCGGGGGAGGGCACTCGCTGAGACTACCGATCCGCTCGCTCTTGGTGAAACAGGTATCGCTGTCGTTCATTTTCTCGAGAGCCGTTCGAGGAATTTTCCACAACTCCGCAAGACCCAGCGCTTGGATACTCCGTATGCCGGAGGCAATTATGCTGTTATTCGATAAGATCCCACGAAAACACCCAATCCTCATGAAAACGAACTCACTCGCTATCCTTGCCGGTTGCTCAATCCTGCTCGCGGCCTGTAAAAAAAGAAGAGCAGAAAGCCCCGCAAGAAACAGGCAGCCCAATTGCCGAGGAATTGAGAAAAATGCATAGTCCGATTCTTCCGATCAAGAAGGACGATTTCTGGAAATACAAAGTTCGGGTCGAAATTCAACCGGGTGTTGCCTCCGAGTCCGTTGTAGCGGTTGAAATTGATAAGACCCGGACTTTCCTCGGCAAAGTAAAGATTTCGAAGGATCGCACGCCTGTGGAAGCATTCGATGTCGTGGTTCCTGGCCAACCTGTTGAGAGAGGACTCGTCGTGATTCAAGAGGACCGTGTGATGATACTTGGAGCATACTATCTGGAACAGCCCGATGCGCGCCTCGCTTGGCTGAAGCCGGCGATCCCCTCCATGGTCGCGGAAATACGTCCCGGTCAGCAAATGGTGCTCCTCACGGTCCGCGACGGTTCTGGCAAACGTGGAATAAAAATCGTGGCGCGTAAATCCATTGAGGTGCCGGCTGGCGAATATTACTAAAGAGAGATTTATCCGGTTGCTACTGTGAAAGAGGCCTCTCGATTGCCGAATCTATCCTTTCCGATAAGGGGCCTGCGAGACTCTCTCCTTTCACAACATCGGAATCTACGATGATTCGCTAAGAGCTAGTCCTCCCACATCGGAAGATAAGTCTGAAAAAGGATTTCCAAGAAACGTAATCGTCACCGAATCTCCGTTAACGAAGTTAAGAGCTTTGTCGCCATTGGCGGTTTTGACGTTGAGATTAGAGCCTCCAACCGCATCAAACCGAATGTCTCCGCGACTTGGAACAGCAATGGTAAGTAAACTAGAGATCGTTGTTCCGATCGGAACCGAGGGAAAATCGAGAGTGAAAGCAGAGCCGACGGCGCAAGGACCGAAATAGCATGCGGCCACAATTGGTAATTTTTTTTCATGGGGGGGGGATGGTGAATGAATAACGACAGCCGACCTACCGTCAGGGTCAAAATATTCGTTTCATTTCCGGCGATCCGAGCAAGTAAAATTTCTCGTTATTTCTACCGGTCTTTCATTATTTTATCCGGTCTGGGCTGTGGGTGCGGAGTTCGGTATTTGACTCGGCTGACAGTCCGCGCTTGTGTTGTCTCATGACCAAAATGGCCTTTTTATTGATAGGGATTGTCTCGGTCTTTCAGGCCGGGGCAGCAATCGTCGAAAAAACCGTGAAATATGAGCAAGGGGGCGCCGAATTGGAAGGCTATCACGCCTCTGACGACGAGCTTGAAGGCAAGCGACCGGGTGTTCTAATTACCCACCAGTGGACGGGGCTTTCTGATTACCAGAAATTGCGCGCCCGGATGCTTACCGAGATGGGTTTCAACGTATTCGCCGCGGACGTCTATGGAAAGGGTGTGCGCCCGCAACCGCCGGAATCGGGCGAGGTTGCGGGGAAATATAAAAAAGACAGAAAACCTTGCTCTGCACGAATGTTGGCCGGATTGGAAGTTCAAAAGTCCGATGAAAGAACCGCCCTCGGTAAACTCGCTGCGATTGGGTATTTTTTTGGCGGCACGGGAGTTCTCGAACCAGCGCGTGCCGGTGTGCCTTTGCAGGGCGTCGTAGGTTGCAGGGATAGCGGTTATCTAGATGAACGATCTTTTTAAATTCTCCGATTTCCTCACCGATTTTTCTGCTGCAGCGCATGAACGGGGGTTCGTATCGCGAGTCCTAGCGGACACCCCCGATGGTCCGGTTGAGGCCTGGGAGCGCGAGGGCGAGGGTGCGATTGGCTACCTTTCCGCCGGTATCCACGGGGACGAACCCGCAGGGCCGCTCGCCGTGTTGGAGTTGATGAGGCAAGGGGCTTTTTCTGAAGATCTGCACTGGCTAATCTGCCCAGCGCTAAACCCCGGCGGTCTTGTGCTAGGTTCGCGTGAAAGCCGAGAGCATATTGATCTCAATCGCGACTATCTCCAGCTGCGAAGTCTCGAAATCGCCGCCCATGCCAAATGGCTAGCGCGTATTCCGATTCCTGATTTTTTCGTTTCGCTGCATGAGGATTGGGAATCGGAAGGGTTTTATTTTTACGAAATAAATCTCGGTGAAGACTGCCCAGAGCGCGCTGATGCGCTGCTTGGTGCTGTTTCGGAATCTTTTCCTCCCGAGCCTGGACCGGAAATCGACGGGCATGAAGCTCGTAGGCCGGGATGGATCTATCATTCTGCGGATGCGGATCTCCCGGAATCGTGGCCAGAAGCGATTTATTTGGCGAAAAACGGCTGTCCGCTTTCGTTCACCTTTGAGACTCCTAGCAAGGCCCGCCTTCAAGATCGCGTCGCGGCGCACGTCGCCGGGTTTCAGGCACTGACTGATTGGATCTGCATGCGAAAATAACGTTTCATCATGCTTGTGTTTCGTTGGACAAGCCCTAAAAAGATGTCAATGAAATCAGCGGTAACACTCGTATTTTCCTTCATCTTTCAAGCAACTGTTTGGGGTGCCGTAACTCTTGACGCAAAAGACGGAGACTCCGTGATGCTCGAGTCAGATCCAGCGATGAAGAATATCGGCAAACCCAAGAAAGGCTCGCCGGCCGCAGCTGCCATCACTGCATTTCAAGATGGCGAGTATGAGGAGGGCGTTGCGCTGGCGACACCACTTGCCGCCGCTGGCAACGCAGATGCGATCTATCTGCTGGGCTTTGCTCACGAGACCGGGCAGGGAGCAAAGCTATCGCCGCAGAAAGCTGCGGAATACTACGAAAAAAGTTTGTTAAAGGGTCATGCCGACTCGATTTACCGCTTGTCGCTCTTGTTGATGGTTTCTGAAAACCAAGCAGATCTTCGCCGGGCACAGGAGATCCTTGAAGAACGGGCAATCGAGGATCCAATGGTTGCCGGCAGGATCTTGGGAGAGGCGTTTTTGCGCGGCTTACTCACGGAAAATCCGGCTCCCGAGTCTGCGATCAGTTGGTGGAAGAAAGCGGCCGAAGCAGGTGATATCGCTTCAATGAATTTCCTCGCACGGTTCTACGAAGGTCAGATGGGCTTTCCGGAAAAAACAGATGCGGCGCAGGCGCTCGAGTTTTATCGTAGTGCGGCGAATGAAGGCGACTCCAGCGCAATGGTGAACCTCGCGTCGAGGCTGCTCGCAGGCGACAAGAAGCTGCGTGATGAGAAGAAAGGTCGGGAGTGGATCGCGAAAGCCATTGCTGTCAAAGAGCCTGCCGCCTATCTTGCCCTCGGCGATTATTTTGAGAAAGAGAAGAAAGATCTCAAGTCTGCCTTGGCCGAGTATCGCAAAGGGGCTGAGGCCGATCAGGTTGATTCTATGCTGCGTGCCGGGATCCTGCTGGCGAAAGGTGGAGAGGGAATTGAAAAAGATAATAAACGTGGAACCGAGTTACTGAAAAAAGCTGCGGAGGCAGGCAGCGCTCAAGCGCATCTAGAATTGGCCGGAATGTTGCTCAACAAAGAAAATCCAGATGTCACTGGCGGTTACACCTACCTTCTCACCGCTGCCAATGGAGGGTTGCCATTCGCGCAGAACGAACTGGGCATTCTCTACCTTTCTGGAAAACTAGGTGCTGCAGATGTCTCCGCCGGTCTCTCATGGTTCGGACGCGCCGCGCAGGCGAATTTCGCTCCGGCGCAGAATAATCTCGCAGCCTTGCACGAGCGTGGTGCCGGGGTTCCACAGAATTTCGAGAACGCGATCAAACTCTACGCCCTGGCCGCCCAGCAGGGACATCCCGGTGCGACCCTCGCACTCGCCCGTTTTCATTCCGTAGGTGCCGGTATCAAGCAGAACAAAGAACTTGCATGGGCGCTCGCGAAGATCGCGGAAGAACACGGCGAGACCAATGCTGCGGAATTTATTACAGAGATCGAAAAATCTCTCACCAAGGAGCAACTCGCCTCCGCGAAGAAACAACTCGAAAAACTCAAATCTGGAGAAAAGGTAGAGTAAAACAATTCTGTCCGATGAAGATTCTCATCACCGCAGGCCCGACTCGTGAAGCCATTGATCCTGTCCGCTACCTAAGCAATCGCTCATCTGGAAAAATGGGTTACGCCATCGCCCATGCGGCCGTGCATGCCGGGCATCAGGTGATGCTTGTCTCAGGGCCGACTGCGCTGGACGTTCCCGATGGGGTGGATTTTATCCCTGTCGAATCCGCCGCCGAGATGTATGACGTTGTTGAGAGCTACCTCCCGAAGATGGATGCGGCATTTTTCACGGCCGCAGTAGCTGACTACACGCCTGCCAAACTTGCCGGGCAGAAGATCAAGAAAGCCGGCGACGCCCTCACCTTGGAGTTGGTGAAAACCAAAGACATCCTTGGCACCGTGCGCAATATGATGGGATTTACTGGATTTCTTGTAGGTTTCGCTGCCGAAACTGAAAATCTCGAAGCCAACGCTCGTCTCAAACTTGAGAAAAAGGGCTGCGACCTAGTCGTCGCTAACGATGTGTCACGCAACGACATCGGCTTCGACTCTAACGAAAACGAGGCGCTTCTGGTTTTCCCCGACCACACTGAACCCTTCGAGAAAGCCTCCAAAGACGTTCTTGCGATGTACCTTGTTTCGATGCTGGGCGTGTGAAGCGTGAATCCTCCAGTCCTCTTTGTCTTTGGGAAATTCTTTCCACTGAGCGATCCAGGCTTACGTTTTGCAATCCTCACGATGCCTTTGCCCACAAAGATAGGATCGTGATCTCGCGCGCCTGATTCAGCGGCAATACAAATACCGCTCTTGATCCCCAGTCCGTGGTCCGTGAGAGCAACATGAGACTCATCTGGAACTGGAACTGGAACTGGCTAACTTGGCCTTTACAACATCTTCGCCGATCCGTCTGAGAAAAACCACTCGTCGGGGAAAAGCCCTAGGAGGTCGCAGAACTACATGGAAAATTAAAAAAACTGGCTCAAAGAAAACGTCTCCGACAGCTACTTTCCGAAACCCAATCCAAGCTTCGATCCCAAGTCTCCTCACCCGCCGTTCTCGTTTGAAGATTTGAGGTGAAACAAGCAGGGCTACATTCGGTCTCCGGAGCCTTGCCAAAGATGATGCGTGGCTCTGACTGCCCTCATAAGCCAACTCAAGTCCTCAATGCTTATCCGGCGGATGTGGATCTGCCGCCTGCCCTTGAAAAACCACTCAAAGTCGAGGAATAGAGCAAGCTCATGAGTTAAAAGTCCCTCGTTGATCATCCACCCTAATCCGGTGGGGCGTCTCTGTCCTGGTGCTGCCATCTGCGACTCGTTCGCGAAGCTACTACGCAAAAGGTCCGAATGACGGAACGCTCTGAAGAATCCGGGCAGGAGCAGCTAAGTGAGGATTCTGCAAACGAAAATGACTACGCGAAATGGCGACAAGCGGAGAACGAAACAGCACGAATCAATCAACCGCCAGCAAAGAACCTCGCCGGAACCCAGGAACACAAGTCCACCCAGGAGTGGCGAACGGTAAACATCGGATCGGGAAATAATGGTCCCCGACGGTGACTGACCCAGAACGAAACCGCGCTATCCATGAGACGGACATAATCCCATGTGTCCAAAAGTAACCCCCCCCCTCGCGAACTTTTGAGCAATGGCGCGCCGGGGTAAAGCTGGAAATTCAATCAGGGAGCTTCCCTGGCGTCGCTATTAGCGCCTTGTTCAAGTTTGTATTCGTTCCACGGGGTGGGCTCGGCTTTCGCCCCCTTCCCAGTCGTCTTTAAGAAACCCTCAAGTGAAATAACTCTTACCTTGGAAAACAGGAGAATTGGCAAACAGCAATGTCCGCGGTTCATGTAGTATTCGCCCGTAGAAGTCCGTATCAGGGAAATATCAGACAGACCGTCGTCTGCATGCGCAGAGTGGCTAGTCAGAAGAACCCAGCTTCCATCAGCGAATTCCAGATACCCATTCTTGGGACTCATACTAAAGTGGCCATCCTTATCCGCCTCGTTGTGCTGATCCAAATTGACCTTACGGATTGAGGATGGATCTTCTACTGCGGCAAGCTGAGCTTGCTTTTCTTCAAGCCATCCATCCACCGTCTTCTTGTTCTGTCCGGCCAACAGACTACTTCCCGCCGCAAGGCACGCCAGAGCTGTGAGTAATGTGACGATTTTCATCTTTATCTCAAACGTCAGAGCAATGGCACGCCGGGGTCAAGCTCCGAATAAAATCAGACGGATTCCTCGGCGTCGCCATCTGCGTTTTGTTCGCGATTCTTCATTTCAGTGGTGGATATACATGCCAGGCTTGATCCCTGAGCTGAAACGCCCTGCCCGCTATAGATTCTTCAGGGACATATTCGAGAAACCACTTAAGTCGCCCCGGTATCTTATCCCGAGTTGGCTTTTTAAGGGCAACCACATTAAAACCCGGATGATCTGGAAATTGTTGACCGAGCGTGTGGAAAAAATCGGCACATCCGTGGTCAGAATTACAGCGCATTTGGATGCAGCCACCTTGACGATTTTCGAATCCTGACTGCCTTCGACCCCGAAATCGCGGAAATCGAACAATTCATGCGAGAGGCTGAAGAGCAAAGGGCAAGCAGCCTTAGGAAAATTCTCGACCAGCAAAAATCTCATGCGACGCTTTCGTATGAAGCGGTCTGGAAGGCGGTGATATTTGAAGCAAATTCAAGAGGCGCATAAATCTGCGATCTTGTCAGATGATAGTCTTCGGAGATCATCTCCATGCAGTCTCCGCCAGAAAGCGCCCCAAGAACGGTGGAAACAAGCACGCGCGTTCCCTCGATTACTGGCTTGCCGTGACATACGGAAGGTTGGATGGAAATTCCTGCTGTCATACCTAAATGGTATAGGATTTTCGAAGAACTGCAATTTCTTTACAGAACGTCAAAGAGCACGCGCCGCCGCTAGCGGGGGCGCACGTTGAGACTGGGGAAAAGGTTCATATTACGGGTGATATTGATGACAGGGCGGCTAGTGGCGGTTGCTGTGTCTCGTCTTGTTGGGCTTCTTGTTTTATTAGAATAGGTCTGAATGGCCGCCAGTTCGGCCTAGAATTAAGGTGTCTTCTGTCATCTTGTAGATCAAGATCCAGTCTGGCTCGATATGGCAATCACGCCAACCTGACCAGCTCTCTGATAACGAATGATCCACACAGCGATCGGGCAAAATCTCTCTAGCAACAAGCAAATCCAAGACAGCCTTGAGCTTGTCCACATCCTTCCCGCGCTTCTTCTGCTTCTTGACGTCCTTTTTGAAGGAACTGGGCTGAACAACTCTCACTACTCCCAGGATGCGTAGAGGTCCTCGGTGCTATCAAACGTCTTCACGTCTTCTCCGCTATCGACCTTCGCAAGCACTTTCGTTGTTTCGGCATTTGGCACTCTTAGTTCAACTGGGAACTCACCGCGCATGGCAATCTGTCGATAGAGTAATCGAATCGCCTCCGTCGGCGTCAATCCGATGGTTTCGAGTATGCGCTCGGTGGCTGCCTTTGTGGCGGGATCAATTCGAGCGTGAATCACTGCGGTCTGAGACATAGGTAGAACGTATTACGTTTGCGATACAAAGCAAGGAGTCTTTTTCTCTGCCCAACGTCATAGGACAGGAGCGCCGGTGTCGAGACCAAATTTAATCAGACGGCTTACTCGGCGTCGCCTGCTCCGTCTCATAAGATCGCTTTCAGCCACAAAAGAGGCTATAACACTCGTTCCATGATAGGAACCCAAAACGGCCGCACCACGCAATCTGAAGCTCCGACAAGACCTCCACTACAAACGGAAGAGTCTGTGAA
>Ga0335398_10003793_pt1 | contig 21714 bp, 11 predicted proteins | sample BON03_FD_205742 | JGI IMG/M metagenome (GOLD analysis project Ga0335398, IMG submission 205742) | Freshwater microbial communities from Lake Bonney liftoff mats and glacier meltwater in Antarctica - BON-03 (spades assembly) (version 2) | ecosystem: Environmental > Aquatic > Freshwater > Ice >... | reverse complement strand
CCCCCACCCCCCCCCCCCCCGCCCCCGGGGGGGAGGGGGGGGGGGGTGAGGTGGGGGGGGTGGTGGGCGGGGGCCGGGGGGGTGGGGGTTGTGTGTTTTTTTTTTTTTTTGCGAAACTATCGGGGCGGTGACGAAAACGTTTATTTCAAAAAGACGGAAGCGGCCCATCAAACCGCGCAGCTGTCGACCAAACCCAAAACAAACTCTCCTACTCATTCCGAGCCCTAGTCTCTCTCGCGTGTGTGCCGACGGCGGCGCTTTACGTTTCGCTCTTTGTTTTGCTCTCCCCCTTTTCTCTTTTTTTCTCTCGCTCCTCCTCGCCAACCCCCCCCCCCCCCCAAAAACCCCCCCCCACCACAAAAAACAAAAACAAAAAAACCAAAACAGCCTCAACTTCATCTACACCTGCCTCTCCAAGCGCAAGCTCACCCAGTTTGTGGCCTCGGGCGCCGTCGACGGGTGGGCCGACCCGCGCATGCCCACCGTCCAGGGCGTGCTCCGCCGGGGGCTGGCGCTCTCGGCGCTCAAAGAATTTATCATGCTGCAGGGCGCGTCGAAGAATCTGACGACGCAGGAGTGGGACCGCATCTGGGCGCTGAACAAGCGGGCGGTCGACCCGACCGCCGCCCGGCACACGGCGGTGCCGAGCGCCGGGAGCGTCTTGCTCCATCTGGAGGGCGGGCCGGCGCCGGGGGCGCCCGAGGTGGCGGAGGCCCCGCGGCACAAGAAGGAGCCGTCGCTCGGAACGAAGGCGGTGGCGAGGGCGGCGGTCGTCGTGCTGGACCGGGCGGACGCGGCGGCGGTGGCGGCCGAGGTGCGGCTCTCGGGGGGCAAGGGGGCCGAGGTGACGCTCATGGACTGGGGCAACGCGGTGGTGGAGGCGTACGAGGTGGGGCCGGCGCCCGCGGAGGAGGAGGGAGAGGGGGCGGGAGGGGCGGAGGGAGCGGCGGGAGGGGCGGCGGGAACGGCGGCAGCGGCGGGAGCAGCAGGAGCGGCAGGAACAGCAGGGGCGGGCGGCGGCGGCCTGGTGGTCACGGCCCTGCGCGGCCGCCTGCACCTCGCCGGCGACGTCAAGCGCACCAAGCTCAAGCTGACGTGGCTTCCCGCGCCTGGCGACGAGGCGGCCGCCGCCGCGCGCTCGTCCGCGCCCGAGGCCGAGCCGCTGCGCGCGGCGGCCGCGTGCGGCGGCCTTGTCCCGCTGTGCCTGCGCGACTTTGACTACCTCATCACCAAGAAGAAGGTCGAGGAGGACGACGACTTTGCCTCGCTGGTCAACCCGCGCACGCGGCGGGACGTGCGCGCGATGGGCGACGGGAACATGGCGCACCTGAAAAAGGGCGAGGTCGTTCAGTTGGAGCGGCGCGGCTTTTTCGTCGTCGACGAGGCGTGGGGCGGCGCCGGCGCGCCGGACGCGCCCGCCGTGCTGCTGGCCATCCCCGACGGCCGGGCGCGCCCGCCGCCCGGGGAGTACTTTGAGGCGCAGGCGCGCGCGGAGAGGGGCGTCGAGGTGGAGGCCCCTTAGAAGGGTGGTTTTTTTGTGCAAATAAGGACAGATTTGCCTCGCCGTTTTTGTTGTTTTGTCGAGCGAGGGGCCGGCCAGCCACGGCGCGCGCGCCGCTCTCTCTCGCCCCAGAAAAAGGGCTCTCTCTCGTCCTCTGCTTATCAGACCACCAGCGCGCACGCATAACGACGACTGCACGGGTCAAGCTGAACGATATTACTGCGCGCGCGCCCCCCTCATCCATCCATCACATTCGCTCGCATCCCGCGAATCGGCACATCACATCAGCCTTCCTTGCTTCCCCCGACACGTCAAAGGTCCTTTCTTCCCTCAATCAATCGCAACCAACCATGAGCAAGAAGAAGAACAGGCAGCATCAGGCGGGCGCCGGCGGAGGAGGGGCCAATGGCGCAGCGACGACGACGGCAGCGACAACGACGACGGCCCAGCCCGCGCCCGCCGCCGCCGCCGCCGCCGCCGCCGCCGCCGCCGCCGCCGCCGCCGCGCCGCCGCCGACGAAGAAAACGCCGCAGCGGCAAGCCCAGGCCAAGGACGAGATCGACGCCATCTTTGGCGCGGCCGATCTGGGCGGCGGGAGCAAAAGCAAGAAGCACAAGCGGGACGAGCAGGGGCAGGCTGTGGAGGAGGAGGCGGGGTCAAAGAAGCCGAAGCAGCAGCAGCAGGGGCGGCCAAAGAAGCAGCAGCAGGAGGAGGAGGACAGCGAGAGCGAGAGCGAGAGCGAGAGCGAGAGCGGCAGCGACGGCGACGGCCGCGGGAGCGGCGGGGAGGGCGAAGAGCCCGACCTCGCCGCCCTCGCCGCGCGCGTGCGCGAGGCCCGCCGCGCCCACGCCGAGGCCGGCAAGGGGGCCAAGGCGCCGGCCGCAAAGGGCGCGGCGGCGGGCGGAGGAGGAGGCGCGGCGGCGGGCGCCGCCCCGGCCCCCGCCTTGCCCCGCGGCTCGAAGAACGACCTCTTCGGCGTTGCGGCGGCGGCGGCGGCGGCGGCAGGCGGCGGCGGCAAGGGCCGCAAGCGCACCGACGAGGGCTTTGCGATCTACACGGAGGAGGAGCTGCGGCTCAACGCCAAGGCCGGCGGGGACACGGACCTGTGCCCGTTCGACTGCGAGTGCTGCTACTGACACCACGGGTGTCGTCATCCTAACGATTCGGAAACAAAAAAGTTACAAAGAGGTTCGCGCCCGTCGTCGTCGAGGAACGAAAAACGCACGTCAAAAAAAAGAGAGAGAAACAGAGCCAAAACCCTACGACACGGCGCTCGCTCACAGCGGCGGCTTTACCGCCGTGATCAGCGCGAACCGGATCGTCCCCCTCGCCAGTCCGCGCGCCATCATCGGCATCACGAGCGCGCCCTTGATGGTCTGCCACCCCGCGCCAAAGAGGCCGGCCACGCCCCGCGGCGTCAGCGCCCGGCGGATAACGGCGCCCCAAAACGGCGCGACCGCGTCGCTCCAGTCGGCCCGCCGCACGTCCGCCAAGCCCTCTTCAAGCATGAGGGACGCGTACTCCGAGGGCGGGCACCAGGCGGGGAGGTAGTAGGCCTCGCAGATGCGGTCCAGCAGGGCCTGCTCCTCCGGCCTGAGGGCCTGCTCCCCAGCCTCCAGGTCGCGGTGACACCAGGTCACCACGATCACGCGCCCGCCGGGGGCGCACAGGCGCGCGAGCTCGCGCACGAAGCGCGCCTTGCCCGGCATGTGCTCGCCGGACTCGAGCGACCACACCAGATCGAAGGACCCGTCGGGAAAAGGCGCGTCGAGAGCGTCGGCCACGCGGAAGCGGCAGCGGGCGGCCAGGCCCGCGCGCTCGGACAGCTTTTCCGCGCGCGCGGCCTGCACGGGCGACAGGGTGACGCCCTCGGTGTTGGCGCCCGGGAAGCGGCGGGCGACGTGGCGCGAGGAGCCGCCGACGCCGCAGCCGATGTCGACCATGGTGCGGGGCGGCGGGGGGAAGGAGGCCGCGGCGGCGGCGGCGGACGCGGCCTCGGCGCCGGGGGACGGGGCGCCGGCAGACGGGGCGCCGGCGGAGGGCGGCGGCCGCGGCGCCACGCCCGCCCACTCGAGCACGCGGTCGACCATCTCGACCTGCGCGTCCGTGTCGGACGCGGGGGCGGGGCCAGCCTCGCCGGCGGGCGGGTAGTAGCTACCGCGTTGTTTTGTTTTGTTTGGGGTGGGTCGTTTGTTGCGAGATGTGAGAGGGCGCCCCGACCCCTTTTTTTCTTTTTTTTTGGCCGAGAGAGACAAAGCAGGGACACGCACGAAGGCGCCGCCGCGCGCGTCTCGCTCGTACGCTCTCTCTCTATCTTACCCGTGATGCATGTGCTCGCTGCCCCAGACGTCCTCCCACAGGCCCGAGGACTCGTCGTAAAAGGCGGCGATGCCCGTCTTGAGGTCCTTGATCTGTCGTTTTGTTGAATGGTTGTTTGGTCGGCGGGGGGCGAGGCGTGAACGAAGAGAGCGAGCGGTGGCGCGGGTTCGGTGGCGCGCGCGTCCGATCGACGCTCGACGGCGGCGACCAAGCAAAAACCGATTCTCTTCCGAGTCGACCCTTACCTGACCGGCGGTCGTGATGGGCTTGAGCACGGCCTCGAGGAAGCCCGCGCGCGCCGCAACGCTGCGGCTGCCGCTGCTGCTGCTTCCGCGCGTGATGCGCGTCCGACGCGAGAGGACGGGAGGTGTCGTGATCGGTCCTGCTGTCCCTCTCCGCCCGACGCCCACGGCAGGCGGCCGGTTCGAGAGCTGCATCGCGTGCATGACCCACTCGGATGCCTCGCGGCCTTGGGTCGGGTGGAGTCACAGACAGCGACTGCGCGGCGAATTCGTGGAAGGAGTTTTTTTGAGCGGGGGGGTTGTTCCGCGAGCAACGAGCGACTCGAGCGTCGGGCGGGTCTGATGATGATGACAATGATGATGACGCGGTTGTCGTGGTCACGAAAAAGAGGGGCTTGGCCAGGTGTGTGCGCATAGAGGGGGGGGACTCGCTTCTCGGCGGCACGCTCGACTTGGGTCCGCGGCGGTGAGCGTTCTTGCCGCCGCCGACAGCGGTGAGAGAGCGCGCCGTCGAAACGCAAGCGAGGAAACGCGGCGCGACCCCCAAAAAAGAAGACAGGTGTTCTCTCTCTCACGCGCTCCATTCATTCTCTCCCCGCCCCTCAAGCCAAACCATCCGGCTCACGCACAAGGGGTAGCGCCGAGCAGTCCCTCCTCCATAGCAAGACGCGCTCGAGCGCCGCGCTGCCGCGGCCGCCGCCCGTGGCCGGAATAAAAACACACACAAAAATAGCGCGACGCACAAGTCAAGCTCTTTTTTTCTCCCCTGTCCGTCAACCAAACAACAACAAACCCGCTACCCTTTGCCTTCCCACACCCCCAAGACCCGCGCACAATGGACGCGCTCATGCGCCGCATCCGCGGCTCGCCTGCCGCCGCGTCCTCCAACGAAAAGCCCGGGCCGTCGTCCCCCTTGGCTGGCGGCGCCGGCGCCGGCGCCGGCAACCCGCCCCCGGGTGCCATGGGCCTGTCGCCCGCCCACTCGCTCAAGATCAAGACCGGCCGCGAGGCGGACGAGGCCAACCGTGAGGGAGAAGGGCCGCAAAATTCGTCGATCGGCGCGGCGTGGGGCCCGGCCGCCGCCGCCGCCGCCGCCGCCGCGTCGGCCCCGCCCGCCCCTGCCGCCGACGCCGCCAACGCCGCCAACGCCAACGCCGCTGCCAACGCCAAAGCCTCTTCGCCCGCCCGCCGCGCGAGCCCTCAAGTAATTGTCGAGTTTGGCGAGCACGTCGGCCAGCACCGCCCCTCCTTCTTCGCCGGGCGCGCGTCCGCCGCCCTCGACCTCGGCGCCCCGGCCGCCGCCAAGACCTCCCGCCCGCCCCCGCCGCCCGGCTCGACGGACGGCCGCGCGCGCGACCTCGCCCTCAAAGGCCAGGGCCTGCTGTCCGTCTACCCGCTCCTCCCGCACGCCCTGCGCCGCGAGAAATGGCGGCTGCGGCACTTTGCCCTGCTGCAGACCATGCACCGCGGCTACGCGTCGACCGTCTACCGGGCGCGATGCAACCAGACGGGAGAGACCGTTGCGCTCAAAGTCTACATGCTCCAAGGGCTCACGCCGCTGACCGTGTACCAGACCTTCCGCGAGGTGGCCCTGCACGCGTCCGTGGTCAGCGACGGGTGCGCGGCGCTGTGGGCCGCGTGGCGCGAGGGCGACGCCGTCATCCTGGCGCAGGAGTTCGCGGGGGGCGGCGACCTGGCGCACGCGTTTCGCGACCGGTTCGGCGGGCGCATGGGCGAGCGGCACGCCGTGGTCACGGTGATCGAGCCCTTGCTCGTGGCGCTGCAGTACCTGCACGCGCGCGGCATCGCGCACCGCGACATCAAGCCCGAGAACCTGCTGTTCGCGGACGACGGCGCGCTCAAGCTGGCCGACTTTGGCCTGTCGATCGACCTGGGCTCGGAAAGCGCCGTGACGCGCGCGGGCACGCTGGACTACATGGCGCCCGAGGTGAGAGTGCGGAAAGGAGGGGTGGAGTGGGATTGGTTCGCGCAGTCGATTTCTGTCAAGGGCAAAACAGGAGGGGCGGGAGGAACAGATCGGCGGTCAGATCAGATCAGATTTTCGTTCGGCGCGCAGACAACACAAACGCGCTTTTCTTTCTTTCTTTCTCGCTCAGCAACAACGACACCCGCCCTTGTTCCTCCCATCCACCCACCTGAACGCCAACTCACGAAGCCAACCAACCATATCAGCAAAAAAAACCAAACCCCCAACAAAAAAAATCCAAAAAAATTTTTATCAGGTCATCACCTGCCCACTCAAGCGCTCGCCCTCGGACCACAAGCTCGAGGCGGGTTCCATCGGCTACGGCCACGGCGTCGACGTGTGGAGCGTCGGCGTCCTGGCGTACGAGCTGGTGGCGGGCGGCACCCCGTTCCGCTCGGCGACGGGCAACAAGGAGCACACAGCGCAGAACATCCAGCGCGGGCTCTTTGGCGACGGCAAGGGCAGCGGCGCGGGGGCGGCGGCGGCGGCAGCCTCGTTTGCGTGGCCGCCGCGCTTCAGCGACGAGCTCAAGGCCTTTGTGTCGGCGGCGCTGCAGCCCGACCCGGCGCGGCGGCCGTCGGCCCTCGAGCTGGCGCAGCACGCGTGGGTGCGGCAGTTCCGGCGGCCGGCGTCGCAGGCGGCGATCGCGCTGCCGCCGGCGGGCCTGGCGCTTGCGCCGCAGCCGGGGGCGGCGGGGGCGGCGGCGGGCGCGCGGCGTGGCCCGCGCGCGACGGTGGACGAGCTCGGGCGGGGCATGCCGCACGTGGCCGTGACACCGGTGCGGTTTTAGTTGGACATTAGTTGCTGCTTGTCCTCGTCTTTGTGCAGAGGCGTGACAATGCCCTCCTCTCTTTATTTCTAGGCGAGGCGCCTCCCCTCGCTCGCTCGACTCCCCCCCCCCAAAACGAAGAAGAAGAAGAACAAGGAATGAAAACCCACAGCTGTCTCTGGTTCGAGTGTAGTATTTGTGTCGCTCTCACTCGTTCTCTGTGAAAGAGATAGAGCCCCCGCCATTGGTTCATGCTATTTCGTGGTTTTACAGGCGCGATAAGAGGGCGCCGCCGCCGCCGCCGCCGCCGTCGCCGCCGCCGCCGGCCGCTCGAAACTCGCCCGATGCCGCGAGGAGCAAAAACTCGTGCAATCGCCGCACCTGCGCCGCGTCCAGCCTCGGGACCACGTGGCCGCGGGCGTGCTGCAGCACCAGGGGGCGCGCGAAGGCCGCCGCCAGCTTCTCCGAGAAGGCGCGCACGGGGTCTCGGGCGCCGATCACGTGCGCCGAGGGCAGCGGGAGCGGGCGCGGGAGCGGGAGCGGGAGCGGGGCGCCGCCGCCGTCGCCGCGGCCCGCGCCGCTGCCGCCGCTTCTGCCGCCCGCGCCGACGCCGCCGCTGCTGCCGGCGCCTCCGGCGACTCTAAAGGCCTGGAGGTGTCGCGGGTGGGGCGCCATCGCCGCGCCGATGCACACCAGGAACGCGGGCAGGGGCGCGGCCGCGAGGTCGGCGCGCACGTGCGCCCAGGGGTCCGCGTCGGCGTCGCCGGCGCCGCTTCTGCCGCCGCCGCCGCCCTCTCGCGCCGCGCCTTGCCTCCCTCCGCCCGCCCAATCTCCCCTCGCTCCCCCCGTCCGCCGCACGGCCAGCTGCATGGCCACGACCGCCGCCCCCATCGCCGCGCCCTGCGAGAAGCCCACGATCCCGTCGTACGCGGGCCGCGCGTCCTGCAGCGCGCGGGCGAGCAGCCGCTCGCTCTGCTCCAGGCCGGCGAAACAGTAGCCTCGGCGGCGGCGGCGGCCCTCGGCCAAGCACCCGCCCCCGCCGTCGCCGTCGTCGTTCTCGCTACTGCCGCCTCCGCCGCTGCCGCCTTCTTCTCCTTCAGCTGGCCCCTCGATCCGGTCGGCCGCGAACCACTCCCGGTAGGGGGGCGGCCACCCGCCCGCCGCCACGTCCGCGGGCGCGGGCCCCGAGGCCGCGTTCGGCGCCTCGACGAAGTCGAGTCGGGCGGGCGCGCCGGCGAAGGACAAGCCGGCGGCGGCGGCGGCGCCGGGCTCGGAGGTCGTCGTCGTCGCGCCGCCGCCGGTGAGCAGGCCCGCGCGCCGCAGCTGGTCCTCGAAGATCGAGGCGGACGTGCGGAAGGAGTGCAGGGCGAGGATGCGCAGCTCGGGTGGTGGTGGTGGTGGCGGGTCGGCCATCGGATTGATTCTCCCGAAACGCACGAGCAGAAAGGATAGAGAGGTGAGCCTATGATTTGAAACGTGGATGGTTCGGGTTATTGGCGGTATGGCTAAGTAGATGGCGACGACGTGGAGAGCAGAGAAAGGAGAAGAGCGCCGAGAGCGCCGGCGCCGCCCGGCGTGTGACAAGGCGCGGCTCCGCGTCTGCCGTCGTTCGTTCGTTGTCATCGTTCGCCGCCTCCATGCATGGCCTCGTGTCATCATTCGCCCCGAGGCCGCGTGTTTCGCGAGAGAGCGCGCAGGATTTCGGACGCTACGGCCGCGTCTACGCCCGCCTTTTCGAGGCCCTCGGCGGACTCCCCGGTCTTCTTGCCCGAGCCACCGCCGCCGCCGCCGCCGCCGCCGCCGTCTCCGTCGTTGTCGTTCTCCAAGCGGGCAAGGGGAGAAGGGGGGGGACGAGGAGCCGGCCGAGTCGGCGGCGACGAGGAGCCCGTGGGATGCGCGCTCGTCGCCGTGGCCCTCGCCGCCGCCTTTCGGCCCAGGGGCGGCGCCTTTCGGCCCGGGCGGCCCGGCGACCCGCCCCCTGTGCCACTCGCGAAAGGCCGCGCACACGGCCCCCGAGGCGAGGTCTTTGATCCCGGCCTGCGCCTCGCGGCCGCCGAGCCGGTCCCAGTGCGCGAGCGCCAGGACGGCGACGGCCGCCCTGCACGCCGGCTCGTGCCGCCGGTCGCCGCCCGCGTCCGCGACCTGCTCGCGCGCCAGGCGGCGGATGACGCGGAGCAGCTCGAGCGCCGGGTGGTCCTTGACCCGAGGGGCGGGCGCGGGCGCTGACGCGGGAGGAGGAGGGGCGGGAGGCGCGGGGGGGGGGCGGGGCGGGTGCCGGGGCGGCGGCGGCGGCCGCCACTTGGGCGATGGGGAGCCCTGAGCCGTGCTGCTGCCACGCCTGCTCAGCAAGAGCGACGCCCGAAAAGAAGACGCTCATGAGCTCTCGAGATGTCAGAGTCACGGTCTGCTGGTCATCTCGGACGGCCGCCCACACGGCCGCCGTCGCCGCCGCCATGGATTGTACGAGCAGCGGCGCGCGGCAGGCCGGCGGCGGCGGCGGCGGCGGCGGCGGCGCAGCAGCAGTGGCCGGCAGGGGCGCTGCCATCGCAGCTCGTGCCGCTGCTGCGGCCGCCAGTAGGTCGCCGATCGCACGAGGCACCGTTAGGGTGCCGTACGTGCACAGCGCGGCCCGCCCGTGGTCCTCGACGGCCGGGCGTGAGGCGGCATGACGAGCGGTTGTTGACGTTGCTGGCCTGGCTGTTGGTGGGGGGGCCGCTGCGGGGCGCTCAGCAGCAGCGTGAGAGGGAGCCGCGCGTGCCTGTAGCCGGCGCCAGCGCCCGCGTGGGCAGGCGCGTGCGCGGCTTGCGACGTCGCCTGCTCCATCTAGGAACCTCTTCTGGGCCCACGCCGGCAGCAGGCTCGAGCTAAAAAAAGAAGAGAAGAGAGCCGGAGAGGGAGGGGAGCACCGACGCGCGTCGACCTCAAGGAGCAGGTTGACGGCGGTGGCGCGCAGCTCGGCTATATTTTGCCGTTGGCGCGTTTTGAGGGATTGTCCGCGTTGCACGCACGATGACACAAAGATAGAGGCGGGCTTTTGGTTTTTCAGGCCGATGGTTTGGTGTTATTGATTGGTATGGCTAAGAAGATGGCGACGACGCGGAAAGCAGAGAAACAAGGTCGAAAAAGCAAGGGAGAAGCGCGGCCTGAACAGCGGCGGCATGACGATGAGGGGGAACGTTCGCCGTCATCGCTCGCCGCCGCCACGCAAGCGCCGAGAGCCAAAGACAAAAGAGCGTCGTCGCGCGGCGCGAGATGAAAAATGTGTTCATGAGCGCCGTTCGCGCGCGACGCACATCACGCCTTCGAGACAGCCCCCCGCTCGCCCCCCTGCTTGCAGAACCACGCCGCAAACTCGCCGAAGGTGACGCGCCCGTCGCCGTCCGCGTCCATCGCCGCCAGCGCGGCGCCGGCCTCCTCGCCCGACAGCTCGAGCCCGAGGGACCGGGTGACCTCTCCCAGCTCGGCGGGCGACACGTAGCCGTCCTCGTTGCGGTCGAGGCCGCCGAAGGCCAGCGCGTAGGCCAGCGCCTGCGACTCGGTGAGGCCGAGCGCCGCGGGGTCGAAGCCCTCTTTCTTCTCGGCGCGCTGGAGCGTCAGGAACGCGGTCAGCGAGCGGAGCGTGCCGCCGCCCGCCGCGCCCGGCGCGCCCGAGCCGGCCACCATGCCGGCGATGGCGTCGAGCGCGGCGGCCACCTTGACCGCGTTGATGGCGGCGGCCGCCTTGTCGGCGATCTGCAGCCCCGTGGCGGCGCCCGCCGTCCCCGAGCCCGCCGCGATCGACTTGACCGCCGCCAGCAGGGCCTCGGGGCACGCGCCGAGCTTGACCAGGGCGTAGAGCAGCGCGCCGAGGGTGACGACGTCGATGAGGGCGCCTGCCGCGAAGTAGCCGCTGAGCAGGGTGGCCGCGCCCACAGCAAAGCTCCGGCCGAGGCCGGGCGGGCCCGAGAGGTCTATCAGGGCGGCCGAGCTAAAGGCAAAGTAGGCCGACAGGGTGTCGATGAGCACCTGGGCGCTTACCGCCAACAGTGGGGTCAGGGACTGCTTTAAAAAGAGGCGGCGGAGGGTCGACGGGTCCTCGTCGGCGCCGCCCTGCCCGCTGCCGCCCGTGGCGTCGCTCCAGCGCGCGAGGATTTTCGAGGCAACGGCCGCGTCGACGCCCGCCTTTTTGAGGCCCTCGACGTACTCCTCGGTCTTCTTGCCCTTGCCGCCGTCGTCGTCGTTGTTGTTGTTCTTCCGGGGGGGAGGAGACGCTTTGTCGCCGGTGGCCGAGCTGACGACGAGGAGGCCGCGGCCGCGGCGGCGGCGGGACGGGGCGGCGGCGGCGGGCTCGTGGTCAGCGGCGGCGGAGCTCGCGCCTCGCCGGCGCAAAGACGGGGCGGCGGCGGCGGCGACGGCCGCGAGCCGCGAGGCGGGCGCGAGGGCGGCCGCCGTCGGGGCGGTGCGGGTCGTCGCGCGCCCCAGCGTGGGGGCGCTGCTGCGGGCGAGCTGCATGTTTCGGAAAAAGGGGGGGGGGGGGGGGGGGGGCTCTTCGATCCTTTATCCAGAAGAGGGAGAGAGAGTGCGCGTGTGTTCGTCGAGCGATGTTGATAGAGATGGTGGCTATGCAGTTGTGGTTGTATGTGAGACGGCGGCCGAAGCGCGGGGTTTACATAGCACCGACGTGCAACCACAAAAACAAGCCGGAGGACCGGTAGCGGCGAGCGCGCCGCCGGCGCAAGTGTGACGAAGGCGTTGTGTGTGGCCCGCAGGGTGGCAGAGCGCGGCGCGCGACCGCCACCCCACAAACCAACTTCAAATCACACCGCCCCAAAGTCGCGCGTGAAGGACTCGTACTGCGCCAGCTGCGACGCGGCCACGCTCGGCCGCACGCTGCGCAGCGCCGCCGAGAAGTCGCCCAGCCGCAGGGGGCGGAGCTCCGAGGCGCTCACGCGCCGCAGCGCGGCGCCGTCGAGCTCGCGCAGCGGCGCCATCGCCGCCTCGCGGCACAGGGCCGCCACGTCGGACGCGCTGTAGCCGTCGGTCGCGGCGGCGATGCGCGCGACCTCGGCGGGCGTGAGGCGCGCGGCCACGGCGGCGGCTGCGGCTGCTGCAGTCGATGATGAACGAGGGCCCGCGCCCGCGCACGCGCCCGCGCCGCCGCCGCCGCCGCTGCCGCCGCCGCCGCCGCCGCCGAGCAAGTGCCTCAGGATGGCGGCGCGTCCCTCGGCGTCCGGCAGAGGGACGTAGATGCGCTGGGTCAGGCGCCGCCGCACGGCGTCGTCCAGGTCGGCGGGCCGGTTCGTCGCCCCGACCACCACGACGCGGGGGCCGTCGCCGCCGCCGCCGCCGCCGTCGCCCCCCGCCGCCGCTCCCCCACCTCCTCCTCCTCCTCCCGCGGCCCTCCCGCCCGCCGTGTCGGCCTGCATCCCGTCGAAGCACACCAGGAATTCGGTCTTGAGGCGGCGCGACGCCTCATGCTCCGACCCGCCGCCGCGCGCCGAGAGGATCGCGTCGACCTCGTCGAAGAAGAGGACGCTCGGCGCCCGTTCGCGCGCGGCGGCGAACAGCGCGCGAACCATCTTTTCTCCCTCGCCCATCCACTTGCCCGTGAGCGACGCGGCGCTGACGGCGAAGAACTCGGCGGCGCACTCGGCCGCCAGGGCGCGGCACAGCATGGTCTTGCCGTTGCCCGGCGGGCCGTAGAGCAGCACGCCGCGGGCGGGGGCGCGCAGGCCGCGGAAAAGGTCGGGCCGCAGCGCCGGCAGCACCACCGCTTCTCGCAGGGCGCGTTTTGCGCCTTCGAGGCCGGCGACGTCGGCGAATGTGACCAAGGGCGGGCTCTCGAGGACCTCGTCGAGCACGAGGCGGCGCATGCGCTCGGCCTCGGCGGACGGGGAATGGGCCGCCGCCGGGGGGCCAGCCGCCGCGCCGGCTCTTCGGGCGGCGGCGCGCTGCTGATGCTGCTGCTGGGGCGCTGGCTGGAAGCGCTGCGCGCCGTGGGCCGCCGCCGACGCCACCATGCCGGCGACGGACGCCAAGGCGGCGGCGGCGCCGCCGCCGCCGCCTGCGCCAGCTGCCCTCGCCCCTGCCCGCGGGCCGCCGCCGCCGCCGCCGGCCGGGCCCCCCAGGGGCGCCGCCCCCCCCGCCTCGAGCTCCCTCAGCCTGCCCCCGGCCGCCGCCTGCCACGCGCTCAGGTCGCGCCGCCACGCCGCCACCGAGTCCGCCCCGGCCGACAGGCCCGACGCCGACGCCAGGCGCAAGGCGAGCCCCTCGCGGCACGCGTCCAGGCCGACGCTGTAGAGCGCCGCCGCCCTCTGCGCCATGGTGCGGCCGCCGCCGCCGCTCGCGCCCGTCGCGTTCGCGCCGCCGCCGTCGGCGCCGTGCGCCCGCTGCTCGTCGATCGCCGCCGCCCGGGCGAGCGCGTCCTTGGCGAGGGCGTGGTACCCCTGGAGCTTCTTCTGTTCGGGCGACGCCTCGGGAGGGCGGGCGGCGCTCGATTGGCTGAACCAGCTCATCGGCGTTTCGGAAAGACAGGGAGCGTCGCCTCGGCGCCTCTCTCTGCGGGACGCCGAGGGCGCAGTGAGGCGCCCTCAGTCGAGCATGGGCGTCACCATGAAAGGAAGCGAGGAATTGATGTTTGGCAAAGGGGTCAAGCGAAGGGAGATGTGGGTGTAAGGAGCCTCTGCTTGTTCGGGGCTTTTCGGGCGTCGGCGGCAGAGCGCCGCGCGGTGACTCGGCCACGCAAACCAACTTGGCGGACGCAGCCGATGGTTCCCCCCGCTTAACAAGTCCCCCCCGCGACCACCAACCTTCACGCAATCTCGCATCTCGGACACAACCTCGCTCTTCGCGTGCGTTTTTACATGTCTGCAGGAGGCGGCGACTCCTTTCGTCCTCTCTCGCAATCCTTTGCGCGCGCGCCTACCGTCGCCTCCCCCTCCCTCCTCCTGCCTGCCGCGCCCCAGGCGCCCAGGCTCGCCGTGCACCCTCGGATCGCGCGCCCAGTCCGCTGCGTCTCCGGTGGTGGTGCGAACGACGCAGCCGCGCCGGCCAACGCCGTTCCCGCCGCCGCCGCCGCCGCCGCCGCCGCCGCCGCCGCCGCATCAGCAGCCGCCGCCGCTCGCAGCCCTGCCCGCTCTGCCCAACCCACCAGGACGCCCACATCGCCAGCGGCCAAGAACCAACCGACCGGCCCCCTCCCCGCCCCATCCGGACCGCCGCGCCGCCCCCCGGCCATGTCGGAGGCCGCGGCGGCCGCCGCCGCGGCCCTCGCCGCCGGCGCGCCGCCCGGCGCCCTCGCCCGCCCGCCGGCCGCCGAGCCTCGTTTCCTGTATTGGATCGACGAGCTGCTCTGGAGCCAGGGGCACGTGGCGTGCGAGACCCTCGAGGAGCTGCTGCTGCGCATGGGCGGGGCGCGCGCGGGGGGGCCGCCCAAGGCGTCGCTGCCGCCCGGGGCCGCGTCGTCGTCGGCGGCGGCGGCGGCAGCGGCGGCAATGGCGGCGGCGGCGGCGGCGGCGGCAGGCAGCAGCAGCAGCAGGGGCGGCGCCGGCCGGCAGGCCCCCGCCGCCGCCCCGCCCGGCGGGCCCGTCCACCCGCTGGAGCGCTACCTCGGGTGCCGCCATGCCACCGAGTGGGACTTTCTGTGGAGCAAGAGCGTCTACGCCCTGCGCGCCGCCCGCTGCATGCGCCCGCCGCCGCCGCCAACGCTCGGCGGCGGCGCCGACGCCGACGAGGACGGCGGCAGCGCCGACGACGAGGCCAACGGCGCCGACCGCCCGGGCGGGGGCCGCAGGCGGCGCGCCCCGGGCGCCGTCAGCGCGGTGGCCGGCCTCAACTGCCTCACCATGAAGAAGCGGCTGGTGCGCGCCCTCAGGCTGGCGTACGGCGAGCGCGCCTGGCGCTTAACCCCCCGGTCGTTCGAGCTGCCCGAGGAGCTGCCGCGGTGGCGCGGGTGGGTCGGCCTGTCGGCGGCGGCGGCGGCGACGGCGGCGGCGGCGGCGGCAGGAGGGGGCGCCGTGGACGGCGGCGGTTGCCCGTCGGAAGACCTGTGGATCCTGAAGACGGGCCAGGACGCGGGCAAAGGGCTGAGCCTGCTGCCCGCGGGGCGCGCAGTCGCCGCCGCCACGGCGCAGGCCGCGCTGGCCGCCGCCGCCGCCGCCGCCGCCGCCGCCGCCGCCGCCGCCGCCGCCGCCGCCGCGGGCGCGCGCAACGGCGGCGGCCCCGCCCCCCGGCCCCCCGCCGCCCCGCCCACCACCCACGCCCAGCAGCAGGCCCAGCGCCGCCTCCTAAAGGTGGCGCAGCTGTACGTGCGCGACCCGCTGCTGGTGCGCGGGCGAAAATTCCACCTCCGCCTGTGGGTGCTAGTAACGGGCGCGAGGCCGCTGCGCGCCTTTTTGCACGACGAGGGCCTGGTCCTGTTCAGCAGCGAGCCGTACGACGACGGCGGGGCCGACGGCATGGGCGAGGGCGGGGGGCGCAAGCAGGGGGCCGCGGGCGGGGGCGGCGGCGCGGCGGCCGCGTCTGTTGCCGCCGCCGCCGCCGCGTCGTCGCCGTCGGCGGCGGGCGGGCGCGCGCGCGCGTCGTCGTCGGCGGCGTCGGCGTCGTCTTCCGCGGCCGCCGCCGCCGCCATGCTCCTGCCTCCCCCGCCCGCCAGCCACGTCACCAACTTTGCGCGCAACGAGGGCACGTGGGTCTGGACCCTCGACGACCTCGCGCGCGAGCTCGGCCCCGACCGTTGGCGCGCCCTGCGCGCGCGCCTGGCGCGCGGCGCGGCCGCCGCCGTCGCCGCCGCCTTGCCCTCGCTGCTCGACGCCCACCGCTGGCTGGGCCCCCCTCCCGTCGAGGACTACGGCTTCCAACTAGTGGGCTTCGACTACCTGATCGACCGCCGCATGCGCCCCTGGCTGCTCGAGGTCAATTCGGCGCCGTCCATCATGGCTGTCCACAGCGACCAGGCCGTGGCCTGCCTGGTGAGGTCTGCCAAGCAGGCCGCGCTGGGGGCCATGCTGGACATGGCTCGGCCGCGGTTCGACCCGACCTTCTGCTTCCGCGCGGCGGCGGCGGAGGCGGAGGGGCGGGCGGCCGAGGCGGCGGCCGAGGCGGCGGCGGCGGCGGTCGGCGGCGCGGGCGGCACGGGCGATGCAGCGGCGGCAGCGGCGGCGGCGGCAACGGCGGCGGCAACAATCGCCGCGTTCGCCGCGTCCGCGGCCTCGGCCGCCTCGGCCGCCGCGGCAGCCGCGGAGGCAGAGGCGGGCGGCGGCCCCGACGCGGCCTTCCCTCCTCCCCCGGGCGCCCCGACCCCGCCGGCCCCCTCCTCCGCCTGGCGCGCCTTGGGGGACCACGAGATGGCGGCCAGGGGCGGCTTCCGCCCGCTGGCGCCGCTTTTCGCGTCGTGCGGCGCGCGGGTGCCCTGGGCGGCGCGCGACCGCGAGCTGTGGGCGCGCCTGGCCGAGCGGCACGGGTCAACCGCGGCAAGCGAGTGGCCCGAGGTGGCGGAGCTGGGGAGCGAGTGGGAGGGGGACGAGGACGAGGACGGGGACGAGGACGAGGAGGAGGAGGACTGAGCGCCCCCCCCCCCCCCCCCCCCCCCCCCCCCCCCCGGCGGGGGGGGGGGGCGGGGCGGGGGTTGGGGGGGGGGGGGGGGGGGGGGGGGGGGGGGGGGGGGGGGGGGGGGGGGGGGCGCCCCCCCCCCCCCCCCCCCGCCCCCCCCGGCGGGGGGGACGGCGGCGGCGCGGTTTTTGGCGGGCCTGTTTTTTCCCCTCCGTGGCTCGTCGCTCGTCGCTCGCCCCTGGTTTGACCTCGTCCCTCGTGCTCCTGCCCCTTGGGTCCCCCTCACACTCTTGACTTGACGTAGACGCGCACCAGACCTTGTACCAACAACCTGACGACCATGACGCTTGTCTCTCCTCGCGCGCGCCTTTGATAAAGAAGGGAGGAACCGCGCACGGAAAAGGGAGGACGAAACAAGCGACCGCAGGCCACTGTTTTGTTTCCGTTGTGATGCCGCACCAACCCGCCCGCGCGCACGACGGCAAGGGGAGCAAGAGCGCGTCAATCGAGAAGGGCGCGCGCCACGCCACGAGGACCAGGACGGCGTCACCGTCAGCGTCCGCGTCGGCGTCGGCGTCCGCGTCGGCGTCGGCGTCGGCGTCGGCGTCGGCGTCGGCGTCGGCGTCGTCGTCGCCCGTCAGCGGCCGCGGCCGCAGCAGCAGCCCGGATCGCCACGGCCACAGCCCCCGCTCGAGCAGCCGCCACGACCACCACGGCCACCATCACCAGCGCCACCACCCCCGCTCGAGCAGCCGCCACGACCACCACGGCCAGCATCACCACCGCCACCACCACCCCAAGCCCGCCCCGGCCGCGCCCCTCCGCAGCGACTCGCTGGGCGCCGTCGTCCCCCTGAGCGCCGAGCTGCTGGCGGCCGCCGCCGCGCAGTGGGGGTTTGGCGGCGGAGGCAGCGGGCGCTCGACGCGTTCGTCCACGTGCGCGGCGGCGGCGGCGGCGGCGGCCTGCGGCGGCGGGGACGAGGGGGAGGCGGCGTCGCGCGGCACAGGGAGCGCCGCGGGCAAGGCGGCAGCACCCGGCGGCGCGCCCTCCTTTTTGCTGCGCGCGTTTGGGGGCGGCGGACGAGCGGCGGCGGCGACGGCCGTTGGCGCTGGCGCAGCAGCACCCGCACCGGCCGCCAGGCCGTCCTCGAGGGCGCGGCCGGCGCCTCCGCCGGCCATGCCGGCGCTGCACGAGGACGCGCGCAGGAGGCAGCAGCTGCAGCAGCTGCAGCAGCTGCAGCAGCAGCACCGGCAGCAGCAGCAGCAGCAGCGGCGGCCCATGGCCTCTGCGGGGAGGTCGGCGGCCTCTGCAGCGGCGGCGGCGGCGAGAGCAGCGCCGGGAGCGGCAGCAGCAAGGCCGCGGAGGATGGCGGAGCAGGCGCGGCCGCGCGACATCGCCAAGGGATTCGGCGCCGCGCGGCACCGGTGGTGGTCCCTTCTCGGGCGCGCGCGCCTCATCGACGTCTGGCACCCCCCGCCCGCCCCCGCGCCGCCGCCGCCCCCTCGCGGCGCCCCCGGGCCGCCCCTCCTCTGCTCGCTCGGGGCCTGCCTCCGGCGGCCTTCCGCCCCCCCGCCCCCGCCCCCTGCTCCTCGTCTGCCGCCCGCGGCCGCGGGCGCCGACGCCGCGGCCGCCGCCGCCCTCGGCCGCCGCCGCGCCGCCCTGCTCGCCAAGGTGCCCGACTGCCCGGGCGTCTACGTTTGGCTCGTGCGCCCGCCCCGCGCGCGCGATGCCGGGCTCCGCGGCGGCGGCGGCGGCCCTTGGTCGCCCGTCTATCTCGGAAAGTCGGACCGCTTGCGGCAGCGCCTGTCGTGCTACCTGCGGCCGGACGGGGGCTTCGGTCCCGCCGACGAGCCCCACAAGCTCCGCGCCATGCTCGACCTCATGCGCCGCGGCTTTTGCGTGCAGGTGCGCTTCCGCCCGGCGAAAGTTTGCGAGGCCGCCGGCGGCGCCAGGCAAGACGAGCGCGCAAAGTTGGCGCTCTGGGATTTTTGCCTGAACGCCTCGGAAAACGGCGGGCGGCGGCCGCTCGAGCTGCCCTCGGGGCGGCAGGCGGGCGACTACCCCGTGGTGGACGCGCGCGCGGCGAGGCTGCACGACGCATTGGCCGCGCGAGAGGGGCCGCCACCGCCCGGGGCGGGGGCGGGGACGGGGGCGGAGGCGGGGGCGGGCAACGCAGGCGGCCGCCGGCGCGCTGGGGGGGCGGCGGCGGCGGCGGCGGTCCCGCTGGCCGTCGTGCGCGCGGCGGCCGTGGCGGGCGGCAAGGCGGCCGTCGCGGCCACGGCGGCGGGCGGAGGAGGGGGCGTGCCGGTGGTGGTGGCGACGGCGGGCAGGCGGGCGTGAGCTTTTGCTTTTGCTTTTGCTCTTTTGTGTACGGAGAAGACATAAAGAAACGAAACGGGAAATAAGAAACGGTACGTGCGCTTTTTCACTTTGGCCGTCTCTCAAACGACGGCCGGCGCCTCTCCTCCCTCCTCCTCCTCCTCCTCGGCCGCCGCCGCCGCCGCCGCCGCCTCCTGCTTGCGGACGGCGGCCCGCCCGGCGACCACGCCGACCACGACCGCCAGCAAAAAGAGGGCAAACCCGGCGATGCCCAGGGCAAAGTCGAGCACGACCCAAAAGTTGGACCACAGGTTGCCATACGAGGCGAGCGCGACGACGGGCGCGAGCAGGCCAAAGGCCGCGGGCAGCTGCAGCCCCACCAGCAGCAGCGCGAAAAAGGCCGCCAGGCTCGCCAGGAGGCCGCCGGCCCCGCCGACGCGGCGGTGGCGCCCCGGCGGGCGGGGAGAATAGAGCGGCGAAGAGGGACGCGCGTAGGAGCGCGGCTCGGGCCCCGCCGCCGCCCCAGCAGGCGCGCGGCCAGCCTCGTCCTCCCCCTGCCACGCAGGCCGCGCCCGCCGTTCCTCCCCCGCCGCGCGCCACCCGCGCCGCTCGCCGCCGAGGGACTCTTCCGCCCGGTGCCCGAAGAGCCGGCGCTCGGCCGCCGCGCACAGGTGCCACAGCGGGCCGACGGCCAGGAGAGCCCACAGCGCGTGCGCCGCCCCGGCCGCTGCCAGCAGCAGAGAGATGAGGGCGACGATCACCTCGCCGGACCAGCCCGACGCGCCGTCGCCGCCGCGAGAAAAGGCCTCGCGCTGGACGTAGGCGAAAAGGGCGAGCGACGAGGCGGGCTTTGCCAGGAGCAAGGCGACGGCCGCGACGCTCAGGGCGGGCGCCAGCAGCAGGCGCGACAGCGCGCGGCGCGGGGTGGAGCGCCACAGAAGCGACAGGAGCACGAGGGCGAGCGTCGCCGCGGCCAGGAGCACGGCCGTGCGGAACTTGTCGCAGGCGGGCGCCGCGAGTCCGCCGGGCGACGCCGGGCGGAACGCCTCGCGCGTCTCGGCCTGCGGGGAAGGTCCCGCCGCGCAGTCCTCGAGGCCGCCGGAGCGCGTCTTGTTGTTCCCCGACGCGAGGACGGCGAGCCGCGCAAACTCGGCCGCCGCGATCACGGCGGCGGGCAGCCAGGCAGCGGCGACGAGCAGGCGGCGGAGGCGATGGGCGCCGCGGCGCGGGCGGGCCGGGGTGGCGGCGGTGGCGGCGAAAGCTCCCTGCTGCTGCGTGGGGGGCGGCGGCGGCGACGAGGATGGGAGCAGCGCCAGGACGAGGCGGGCGACGACGCCGAGCAGGAGGAAGAGCAGGAGGGCGATCGCCGCGATCAGAGAGAGCCACCAGAGCGCGTCCGCCTCGCGCGAGGCGAGCGGAGAATCGGAAGGCGAGCCGGCCGCGCTGGCGTCGGCGGCGGTGCGGCGCCACGCCTGCGCCAGCGGGAACGAGGCGACGCACTGCCAGACCACCAGGGCCGCGAAGACCAGGGCGTGGAGGAGGCGGAGGATCGAGGGGAGGATGGCGCCGGTGCAAGGTCCGCCGGCCTTGCCGGTCCTGCCGCGGGCGGACGGCCGGGGAGGAGAGGAGGGGGTCGCGCCGACGTTCATCGGCGGAGGCAGCGGCGGAGGCGCCTGCATCGTCGTCGTCCCTTCGGGGCCGGGTGCTGTCTTGGGGTGTTGGCGGGATTGGCGCGGGCGGGGCGAGAGATTGCTGTCGGCGCGCGCGCAGACGATCGGTGAGAGCGCTATCGCGCGCGCGTTTCGTTGTTTTCGTTGGTGGTGTGCGTGCGACAGCGCGTTTGTTTTGTTTTGGTTTGGCGGGGGGGGGGGAGAACGCATCGGCGTTTTTGTTTCCGGCGTCGCGAGCGTCGGAGCGGACCCCGGGCGCCCGCGAGCACGCCCGAGGGCAAAAACACGCCAAATTTGCGCGTCACAGGCCGTTCCCGGTGACGACAAACGACACGAGCATACTACCAAGTCAACCGGTTCCACACACCCTCTCGCAAAACACACCGCGTTTGGCGCGCTCCCAAACGAAACCCGCGCTCCCCCCTCTCCCCAAAAATCAGATCTCTGGGGTTCCCGCTTGGAGGCAACTTATCAGCGCTCTACCTCAAGGGAGACAAGAGGGATGTCGGCGCTCGCAAGGTCAGCGGCCGCGGCGCAGCAGCAGCAGCAGCGCAGCGGCCCGGCGACAAGCTCTTCGCCCGCCGTTGGCGCTGCTGCTGCCGCCCGTCGCCGCGGCGCCGTCCGTTGCCGCGCCTCGTCCTCCTCCTCCTCCCCGCCCTCCTCCCGCGCCAAGCAGACGCGCATGACGGTTGGCCCGTCCGGCCTCCGCCCCACCAGCCCCCAGGGGTGGGAGACGATGCGCGCCGCCCTGCGCCAGGCCGGCGTGGCCGTGGTGGCGCCGCAGGAGCTCGCCCGCCTGCGGAGGGGCGGCGCCGTTTTAGTCGACGTGAGGCCGCGGGAGGACTTTTCGCGCGCGCGCATCCCGGGCGCGCTGAGCGCCCCGATCTACCGTTTGATCGAGGGGTGGTCGGCCGAGCAGACCCTGCGGCGCCTCGGCTACGCGCTCTTCGGCGTGTTCCACGGGACGGAGATGAACGGGTCGTTTTTGGACGAGCTTGGGGCGGCGGTCGAGGCGGCGGCGGCGGCGGCGGCGGCGGCGGCGGCCCAGGCGGACGCGGCCGACGACGGGGCGGGAGGAGCAGCCGGAGGGGGCGCGGCGCCCTCCTCGCCCCCCTCTACCTCCTCGGGCCCGCGCGTCGTGCTCTACTGCAGCCAGGGGGGCAGCATCGACCCGGTCGGCGCCGCCGCGACGGCGGCGGCGGCCGGGCCCGTGCCGGGAGGGGCGGGGGGCGGGGCCGGCGGGCGGCGCGGGTGGCAGTCGCGCTCGCTGATGGCCGCGTTTGCGCTCGTCGAGGACCAGCCGGGAGTCTACTCGGAGGGGCGCGTGGGGGTGCTGCGGGGCGGGATGAGCGAGTGGGTGCGGGGGGGCCGGCCGGCCG